>Ga0315901_10000004_pt1 | contig 353401 bp, 280 predicted proteins | sample LakEriMetagenome_10_FD_203761 | JGI IMG/M metagenome (GOLD analysis project Ga0315901, IMG submission 203761) | Freshwater fungal communities from buoy surface, Lake Erie, Ohio, United States - Buoy 2 MA116 | ecosystem: Environmental > Aquatic > Freshwater > Lake | place: USA: Lake Erie, Ohio... | reverse complement strand
CTCTTCAGGGCTGTAATGCCGCCGTTGCTCTTTGGCTGTCATCGCCGTTCCTTTCATTGCGAGTTCAGCACCAATCTATTGCTTACAACTTTTCCTTGCTTGTCCTATTTCGTGTGAAGCTTTTCAATACTTATCGCATCGATAATGATTGCGTTAATACTATGCGGTGTTAGAAAAGCGATAAAAATCCTGCGGAGCTAGCAGTGGTCAAGCGCTTCTACAAGCCGACAACTACGCTCAAGCATACCACGTGGTATGCGCGCGATGCGCAGGGCAACATCCTGAGCATCTATGAACGCGCCACACCCACGAGCGAAGTCAAGCAGACCGAGGTGCACATCTACGGAAGTTCACGCATCGGCATCGAGCAGCGCAACATCACGTATTCCACCAGCCCCTTTGCATGGCTCGAATCCGAGCAACACCGTCATGCCGGCACAAAACGCTACGAACTCACCGACCACCTGGGCAACGTGCGCGTGACGATCAGCGACCTGCTCGTACCGCGTCCGGCAAGCTCGTTCGGCTATGTAACGCAGGATGCCGAAGTCATCGACCGCCGCGACTACTACCCGTTCGGCATGGAGATGCCTGGAAGGCGCTGGAGGGCGGCCACGGAAGGGGCGGGGAGGTTTGGGTTTAATGGCAAGGAGAACGACAATGAGGTCAAGGGAGAGGGGAACCAGCAGGACTATGGATTCCGCATCTATGACCCGCGCGTTGCACGGTTCTTGAGTGTGGATCCGTTGACGGGGGAGTACGTGAGCGAGGCACCGTATCAGTTTGCCCTTTCTGATCCCTTAACCAATATCGATGCAGATGGACTTGGGCCTATGGACAGAGTAAAATTTGCACGAAGCTTCATTGGTACTCCGTACAGACAAGAGGCTCCCCGAACAGGATGGAACAAAGAGGCAGTGAAGACCGTTGATTGCTCTGAACTTGTCATGCGAGTGCTCAACTTAGATGGCCATATGGAAGATGCTCATATGACCACTGAAAGTTTGAAAAAGCGATTTGAGAATAACCCGGATAAGTGGGAAAAAGCTGACCAGCCGGAGGTGGGCGATGTTGTTCTATGGCGAGGAGCACGTGAAGGGCATACTGCCGTAGTTACCGATGTGCGCGATGTCATCAGATATGAAGGCGTCAGAGACGCCAATGGTGCATTAGTTCGTGATGACAATGGGAAGGCCCTCACCAGAGCTGTCACCAAAAGAGAGTATCGAATTGCCCATGCTTCCGGGATCAATGTTGGGACTGTCGAGTCAAAGTGGATGGAGGCGGGTAGAGGTTCATCAAAGCCACTTGTCGGGTACTTTCGCCCCCGCAACGATTCTCCTGACGTATTAACAGATGCGGAGGCCGATCTAACGCCTCTTGAACACTATGAAGCCAAGGGCAAGCGGCTTGATGGAGCATCCATGCAGGTGAAGGAGGATAAAAGATAGGATGGGAGTTGCCTGGTGAAATGTCAATCCATCATATCATTATGGCACAAATGTGTCACCCATCGGTCCAGCGATGTCCGCTGTGCACACAGCCATGCTTGAGTCCATACAGCAGACTAGTTTACACCTACTGTTCATTGCGATGCTGGCACTTTGCTATGAGTGTATTGTTGCCCGCCGTGATTCTATGAATCGCGGGGAGGAAAGGAAGATATCGATTGCCAGTCTCAATAGAATCGACAGTAATACCTCCTTCGATCAACAGATACATCTCAAGCTCATACACATTGAGACCGTTGATGGTGAAATGCATACTCGAACATTTCCTCATCTGAAAATCAAATGTCCAGGTCATTTGACACTTTTCGGCGACACCTTGATAATCACACATGGTGGCGATGGTAACCCTGTAACTCACATCTGCCTTCGGAACGGGAGTACCAGTTCCATAGACGTTAGTTCTTGGCTCGGCAAGGCGGATCCTGTCTACTTTCTACATCGATTTGCGAACACAACAGCGATTGGTGACGGCAAGACAATACGAGTGTACAACAATCGAGACTCAATGCTAGCCTCATACGGCTATAACAATGATGCCGTTGGTTTTGGAAGTGAGATGGCCTTTACGAGCAAAACGCAGAAGACGCCATGCATTGTTGTTGTTACTGTTGACAGTGTTGCCAACACACTTCGCAGAACATTGGTGCCAGTAGAATGGCCCAATGTGTATCCTTTGCCAAGTAGTACGGGGATAACGCTTACTGACTGCAGGATTGTCAGTGACTACAGTTCGCAAGATTCGGAGATGCGTACCGCCCTTGATGTTTATGGATATTTTAAGAAAGACGGCGAGGCATCCTATCAATCTGCATCATACCATATCCCTCTGGATAGCGGTGTCGAGATTGGCACAAAAGAGTATGCTGTAACAGTTCTCGGCGCAACAGGAACTACGCTAGCAGTCGTTCTTCAGCCAATAAATATCGATCGAACGGCGTTGGAATATGTTCTGATTATCTCACAGAAGCTTCAAACGATGAAGGTTCTAAGATTTCAATCAAAGGTACATGGTCGAGCAATCACCCGCGAAGATTTGGATCAATACTACCAAACATGGCCTTCAGGAGTTGCCTACACCATTTCGACAGATTTCTCGACAGTTGTGCGTTTGTGGCCTGACCCCTCTGGCAATGGTTGGACTGCAGCCAAGACAGTAGTATGGTAAACTCGTAACTCACTTCGGAACATCTTTCGTATCCGTACGAGCAAGTAGATAATTCAGGGGCTGATATCGACGTCGTAGGTTTACCCGGTGAAACGCACCAGGAAGGGCGATTCCAAAGGCAGCAACGTATCCCTACGAGCAAGTACATCTGTCAGTGCCGATACCGACGTCATAAGTTCGCCCGGTAACAAACCAGGAAGAGCGATGACGAAGACGGCTAGGATGTTTGGCGTGGTCCTGGAGCTCGCGCACCAATACCGGCACCCCTCAGCCCCTTGCCTCGCGCTACCGCTATGACGTGCTCAACCGCATCCGCGTTGACACGCTCAGCACGCGCGCATCGACCGCATGGCAGGCAACGCCGAATTACCGATCTTCGTACACGTACGACGGTAACGGTAATCTCAAGAACCTCGTACGCGTAGATTCCGCCGGAACGCTCATGGACTCGCTCGTCTACCGATATCAGGTCAACCGCAATCGTCTGACGCATGTCGATGATCCAGGGGGCGTGGCAGGTAACCACATTTTTGATGTGGACGATCAGCAGGCAGACAACTACACCTACGATGCAACGGGCAACCTAACCTCGGACGTACAGGAGGGCATCACCAGCATCGAGTGGACACCGTCGAACAAGATCCGCAGCATCACAAAGGGCAGCACGTCCAAGCTGGAGTACACATACGACGGAGCCGGCAACCGCGTGGTCAAGAGGTACTACCAGCCCGCTAGCAAGCTCAAGCACACCACGTGGTATGCGCGCGATGCGCAGGGGAATGTGCTGAGCATCTACGAGCGCGCCACACCCACGAGCGAAGTCAAGCAGACCGAGGTGCACATCTACGGAAGTTCACGCATCGGCATTGAGCAGCGTAACAGCACTTATTCCACCAGCCCCTTTGCATGGCTCGAATCCGAGCAACACCGCGATGCCGGCAAAAAGCGCTACGAGCTTACCGACCACCTGGGCAACGTGCGCGTGACGATCAGCGACCTGCTCGTGCCGCGTCCGGCAAGCTCGTTCGGCTATGTAACGCAAGATGCAGAGGTGCTCGACCGACGCGACTACTACCCGTTCGGCATGGAGATGCCAGGCCGCCGCTGGAGGGCTACCGGCGAAGACGCCGCACGGTTTGGGTTCAATGGCAAGGAGAACGACAACGAGGTCAAGGGAGAGGGGAGCCAGCAGGACTATGGATTCCGCATCTATGACCCGCGCGTTGCGAGGTTCTTGAGTGTGGATCCGTTGAGTAGCAAGTTTCCTTGGAACTCTACCTATGCCTTCGCCGAAAATGACGTAGTGCGTGCTATTGATCTGGAAGGACTCGAGAGACTCATTGTGATCACCCGGCTTTGGGAACAGAAGGTGCGTTTGATGCCAGCGAAGGAGATTTCGAGTGCTGATCAAGCACGGATGCAGGCAAACTTCTTCTTACGCCATCCATCAGCCGCTTTAGAGATAGGGTGGTTTCAGCGTGGATCAACCAACATCTCAAGTATAGCCGGCCGCATGGCTAGGCACATGGCAGTTGATGAGAATATGACGAGCGAGGAAGGAAGCGAAAGTAATGGATTCAGGCACGTGCTCTGGCAAGCTATGATAACGGCACAGTATGGACGTGCCATTGCAGATGAAGCTGGCCGGGCTCATGAAGGTATCGGATATTGGGAGCAAACGGACATTGATTGGCAAGCAGCTCCGATTCAACGTATCGAGGCTTTAGATCAGCTCGTTGATGTGCTTAACAACGAGATCGGAAGACGCATCGGCGAGAAGCACCCAGAGGCAAGCAACAAGCAATTGGCTCTCCTGGTTCTTGATGAACAGAAGAACAAAGGTGTTTGGCTTGTTGAGGAGGGCCGTGATGGTGCGCTCCGAGTCGCGAAGCGAACAATTAGTGACCAACAGTATCAGACGGCTCGTAAGGAGCTGGATCGCCTCGACGACACCGGAATGTCGGCTGAAGAAAGAGCTGCGGTAGCAAATGATTAGGAGCTGGATATTGGCGATCATTGCTGGGCAGCTGTTAACAGCCTGCGATCAAACCTATCCGTTTACCAAATCAATGGAGCGGGCCCGGAATGCACCAGACACATGGATAGAGTGCACTAGGGACTTCGACATTGAAGGGGGATGGGATCGGATGTACGTCATTCCCGGGCCGATCGGCGATGATTGGGTGGTCAAGGATATCGTCGGTGCACCCGTTGAATTGACCATCCCCGACGGATCCTATTGTGTCTTATATCTTCGAGATGGGAAGGTGGTAGAACATTCGACCGTGGACAACAGCATTGATTGGCCAAAGAGTCTAGCGATTGAATGGTGGTATAGTCAAGCTCCTGGCTATCGCGACGAGTGCGTACTGCCGAGTGACACCATCTCCGTTCGCCTGTTGACAGACCTGCCTTACGAAACGTATAGATACGAAGTCAAACGAGCGACATCCAGATGAAAATCTACGCCTTCAGTTGTTGGTTTGGAAGAGAAATTCTATGGATATAGTTATACGCTTCCAATCAGAATGAAGGACGTCTTGGAGTTCCCACAACCAAAGCGTCGATACGCTCAGCACGCGCGCATCGAACGCATGGCAGGCAACGCCGAATTATCGATCTTCGTACACGTACGACGGTAATCGCCTGCCCTGAGCGAAGGCGAAGGGGCAACATCCTGAGCATCTATGAACGTCCATCACCCACGAGCGAAGTCAAGCAGACCGAGGTGCACATCTACGGAAGTTCACGCATCGGCATCGAGCAGCGCAACATCACGTATTCCACCAGCCCCTTTGCATGGCTCGAATCCGAGCAACACCGCGATGCCGGCACAAAACGCTACGAACTCACCGACCACCTGGGCAACGTGCGCGTGACGATCAGCGACCTGCTCGTACCGCGTCCGGCAAGCTCGTTCGGCTATGCCACGCAGGATGCCGAAGTCATCGACCGCCGCGACTACTACCCGTTTGGCATGGAGATGCCGGGAAGGCGCTGGAGGGCGGCCACGGAAGCGGCGGGGAGGTTTGGGTATAATGCTCAGGAGCGCGATGATGAAGTAGCCGGCGAGGGGAACCACTATACGGCGATGTTTTGGGAATACGACAGCCGTGTTGCTCGTCGGTGGAATCTTGATCCAAAGCAAGTGGTGGGGTTAAGTCAGTATTCAGTGTTCGAGCTCAATCCGATCACCAACGTGGATGTTCATGGAGACTCAATTGATCTGGGGAACTTGTATGATCGAAACAAAGACGGCAGTCTTCGATATCGCGCACAGGTTCATGCGTTTGAGCTATTTGCATCGAGTGATATTGGACGAAAGTACTTGCTCGAACATGCCCAGAAGGGATTTACGTTAAGAGGTGAGATTGTGAAAGACCTCAGCCTTACAGCCACCCGGGAAGGTGCAAAGAGCAAGGCAGGTGTTGATGCGGCTTTCATGATCGATGACCTCGATGATCACGCATCGAAAGATCATAACTACGCATATATGCCTGGCAATGCCCATACAGATGAGTTCTTCAGGCCCGATGGGAGACTTCAATTTCATTTTCTTCTCGACAAACACGTACCAATATCAAGTAAGCTTGATCGTGGTCAGGCAAGTGCCTACGAACCACTGTCGGCACTGGACTCATGGTTGCATGAGATATTCTTCCATGGTGAACAACAAGAACGTAGCTTCCTTAGTGGACGTGGATTGTTAGCTGATACTCCGCATCGGAATTATTATACCGTAACCACCACATATCGATCTTCGGCGAGTCGGGTCCTGTTGAACTCTGCAATTACGTTGGGTTTAAAGCTGACGAAGCAGGAAATCTTTGACTTTATACAAAAGGATGGATTCTCTCTACGATGAATCTGCGCGCAGCGATTATCGTTATTGTGCTTGCGGTTGGGTGTGCCTGCGAGAGGAATCCAACTCGGCAGACTTTGCAGGGCGGGCACGATTCGAATTTGAGTATAGTCGAAGAATGGGAGCCGTTAACGTCGATCCGGGGGATTGATGGTGATCTTGCGGTGCGCATTTCTTCGAGTGATTCGAGCATAATACCTACTAACATCGCCAACGATAGATCTTACTTCGAGACGCTGGCTAGATTGAGTTATCGGCTTAGAAGGGGGCAGATGACCACATGTGATTCAATTGATTATCGACAAGAGGGATCGTGGCATTTAGATACTATGTCTTTTCGAGACCGAGACGGAAGCGTATACTATTCAGCAATTGTATATCTGCAGCGGGGTAGCTCCGTCAACTTTCCGGGAATAGTGATCGTCGAACGTAGTATAGGCAGCGCCGTAATCAACATGGATATCGTTGGTAGCTTGTCAATCAAGAAGCAATGTCGGTATACTGCTGATAAATCACTTTCAGGTTGCACGAGTTATCAGCGATATGCTTCATTTCACAAACGAATGGACTCCATCGCACATTCGCTTGCCTCCGAATATTACCGTAAAAGGGGACTTGAGTTGTGGACTGTATACTAGCATCACTGCAGATCTTTTCACTTCTGATAACTGGACACAGTTGGCTTCAGCATCGTTGCTTTTAGTGGGAAGTAGTCGGAATTAAATCTACTCATGTCGAAAAGGGGCTGCTCGATGTACTCGAGCTACCAGTGGCATTGCTTGGAATGGGCCGCAATGGGCCGCAATGGGCCGCATGGGTCGCAATGGGCCGCATGGGTCGCAATGGGTCGCAATGGGCCGCATGGGTCGCAATGGGCGACCACGTAGGGTCGCCCCTACGGGGGTTGTCATCAATGTATTGACGGATGTTTGCCAATGCTTCTGCGGTCCGAACTTTATGGTCGTAATAGTTACGTTGCCACAGACGGCGGTTGAAGGCAGGCCATTTGGATTGTCTAACCCCGCGAATGTACTCGTTCGTCGTCATCGTTTTGAACCAGCCAATGATGTCGCCAAGGTTTGGCCGGGATGGTCGTATGGGCGACGCTGCATGGTCGCCCAGATGCAGATCGCGGTGGTCAGTGTCGTCGTTTGTCACATGAGCCAAGGATTCCGTAGGCCAGCATTCGCTGCTATCATCCACGATGAAGATCAGGAGGTGAATGTGATCCGGCATGCACATTACGACATCACACTTTACGCATGGAAACTTCCGTTCCAGCTCGAAGTACCATTTCAACACCATCTTGCCTGCATCATTCAGTAGCATCTGACCGTTTTCTATGGTGCCGAAGAGCGAAGCACGGTCCTGAGTTACGATTGTGACGAAATACGCGCCCGGCTGCGCGTAGCGACCCTCCGTGGTCGCCCGTGGACGTGGTCGCCCCCAACCACAACGAAAAAACGGCACTGATCGAAGACCAGTGCCGTTGGGAATAACGTGCAGTGTGAAGAGGGGGCGGGACGCTCTTAGCGGATCTCGCGGTGTACCGTGTGGCGACGCAAGAAGGGGTTATACTTCTTGAGTTCGAGACGCTCGGTGGTGGTCTGCTTGTTCTTCATCGTCGTGTAGCGTGAGGCTGGCTTGCCTTCCTTCTTCGCTTCCGTGCATTCGAGCGTGATGATCACGCGTGCGCCCTTCTTTGCCATTGTCGATCTCCTGGTGTGCCACCGCCGATGTTTCGGACGGTGGTATGTCGTTCATTGTGATTGGGATAGCTACAAAGTTACGGTCTTGCCGAGGTAATTCCAAACGTCCTGAGCACGAGCTCAATTGGCAGCCGTGTGAGCAGCACCCAAGGATGGCCGACCAGCCTTGGGTGGCTTGGGAGGGTCCACAAACGCGATCTTGACGGCCTCATCGGCGTGGGAAACGAAGATGATCTTCAGCCCCTTGGTCACCTCCGGCTGGAGCTCGTCGATGTCCTTACGGTTTTCTGACGGCACAAGCACGGTTGTCATGCCGGCGCGTTTGGCCGCCAGAAGCTTCTCGTTCAGACCTCCGATGGCAAGCACGTTTCCGCGAAGGGTCACCTCACCGGTCATTGCAACGTCTCCGCGAAGGGGGCGCCCGGTGGCCGCTGAGAGAAGAGCCATCGTCATGGTGATGCCCGCCGAAGGTCCGTCCTTCGGGATCGCCCCTTCAGGAACGTGGACGTGTATCTGGCGATCCTTGGCGAACATCTCGTCGAGCCCGAACCGGGCATAGTTACTGCGCAGGTAGGACAGGGCAGCCATGGCCGACTCTTTCATGACCTCGCCAAGCTTGCCGGTAAGCGTCAGCCGCTCGGAGCCGGGCATGATCGTGACCTCTACCGGCAGCGTGTCGCCGCCCATGGACGTCCAGGCAAGCCCCATGGCCACGCCGACCTTGTTGCTGAGTTCTTCGGGTTTGACCTTGAACTTTGGTGCACGGAGGAATGTCTCGACCGCGCGCTCGTCGATGACCCAGCGCTTGTTACGCGCAATCGACTGGAAGGTTCGCGATGCGCGGACGTCGCCCTCAAAGGCCGTCTTCGAGCGCTTACCTACGGTGTCGACGATCTCGACGGCGAGCTTGCGAAGGATGCTTGCGACCTCGCGCTCAAGGTTTCGCACGCCTGCCTCGCGAGTGTACTCGCGCACCAGCCGGCTCAGGGCGCCGTCGGTGAAGGAGATATCCAGCCCCTGCAGGCCGTGCTTTTCCAGAAGCTTCGGAACGATGTACCGTTGGGCGATCTGGATCTTGTCGGGCTCGAGATAGCTGTTGAGCTCAATCACCTCAAGCCTGTCGAGCAGCGGACCCGGAATGTCGTATTTGACATTGGCAGTGGCAATGAAAAGAACGTTCGACAGGTCGTAGTCGACCTCCAGATAATGATCACTGAACGTCGCATTCTGCTCAGGGTCCAGCACCTCCAACAGCGCGGCGCTCGGGTCGCCACGGAAGTCCATGGACATCTTGTCGATCTCATCAAGCAGGATCACCGGGTTGTTGCTTCCGGCACGCTTCATTGACTGAATGATCTTGCCCGGCATGGCGCCAATGTATGTGCGACGGTGTCCGCGGATCTCGGCTTCGTCGCGCACGCCCCCTAATGAAAGGCGCACAAAGTTGCGCCCAAGCGCACGGGCAATGGACTTGGCCAGCGATGTTTTGCCCACACCCGGAGGGCCAACCAGGCACAGGATCTGTCCGCGCACGGCACCAACGAGATTGAGCACCGAGATGTACTCGAGAATGCGCTCCTTGGGCTTCTTCAGGTCGTAGTGGTCTTCATCAAGGATCGTTCGCACGTGTTCCAGGCGCAGATTGTCGACCGTGCGACCATCCCACGGTACCGAGGCGATCCACTCAAGCCAGGTGCGGTTGACGCCGTATTCGGGCGACATTGACGGAGTGCGCTTGAGGCGGTCAAACTCTTCGCTGACCTTTGTGCGAACGGTCTCGGGCAGAACCACCGATGAAAGCTGCTCTGAGAGCTTGGACAGTTCCGGGCCTCCGTCGTCTTCTTCGCCAAGCTCGGACTGAAGGGCTCGGATTTGTTCCTGAATGAAGTACTTGCGTTGTGATTTCTGGATCTGGTCCTGAACCTTGCTGTCGATCTCCACTTCCAGGCGCAGCATCTCGATCTCGGCACTCAGCAGTTGAACGAGCTCGTAATACTGGGCGCGCACGTCCGGCGCATCAAGGATGCGTTGCTTGACGTCGACCTTCTGAGGAATGTTTGCCGCCGCATAGTACAGCTTGCGCACAGGGTCCTCCAGGTTCTGAAACGCACCCAGTACCTCCGGAGGAAGGTTGCGGTTGCTCTTGACGAATTCCTCGAAGAGCTCGGTAGCATGACGCACCAGGGCCGACAGATTGCGATCGTTGACGTCCGCATGAGCCGGAAGCGTTTCGATCTCTACCTCCATGTACGGCTCGGTGCGCACCGAGCGCGTGATTCGAGCCGGAACCGTGCCCTCGACGAGCACCTTGAGGAGATTATTCGGCAGCCGCATAACCTGCAGGATCTTGGCTACCGTGCCCACCGAATGCACATCATCGATCGTTGCATCTTCCGTTGCCGGATTGCGCTGGGAGACCACAAGAATGAACTTCTCGCGCTCCATCGCCTCGGCCACGGCCTTGAGCGAGGATGCCCGTCCGATCAGGACGGGGAAGATCATGTGGGGGTAGATCACTATGTCACGAAGGGGCAACACCGGCAGCTTCTCAAGTGAGGGGTTGCTGCGGCGGTCGGCCTGTTCGATCGAATCGAGGACGTCGGATTGGTCGTTCATGGGCGGGATTGACGTGGAAAGGGGGCGAAAATTACAACTCCACGCACTTCATAGTTCACCGGGTTTGGTCGTAACCCCAAGAAAGACCTATCTTTGCTTTCTTGACTGAAGTCTATGTCCACTTTACCAGAAGGTTTGTTTGAGGCGTCCGAGTTTACCCCTCCAGGGTCCGCGTGTCGAATCACAGCGTAAGCACAAAATCAACGACGAGATCGGAGCTCCCGAGCTTCGTGTCGTCGATTCAACAGGCGCTCCTCTCGGCATTTTGCCGCGGCGTGAAGCGCTGCGCATTGCTGCCGAGCGCGAGTTGGACCTCGTGGAGATCGCCCCTCAGGCTAACCCTCCAGTCTGCAAGATCATCGATTACGGCAAGTTCGTTTACGAACAGCAGAAGCGTGAGAAGCAGCAGAAGAAGACCCAGACACAGACAACGCTCAAGGAGGTTCGATTCAAGGCCGGAACCGACACGCATGATTTTGACTTCAAGACACGTCATGCGCACCAGTTCCTGGTTGAGGGACACAAGGTCAAAGCCACTGTCATGTTCAAGGGTCGCGAGATCCTTCACAAGGAGCTGGGCGAAGTCCTTCTGCAGCGCTTCATCGACGCGCTTGCCGATGTCTCGAAGATCGACCAGCCGATGAAGATGGAAGGGCGCTTCCTTGGAGTGCTCCTTGCACCGGAGTCGAAGAAGACGGCAAAGAAGAAGATTGACACGCCGGCAGGCGATGGGGCCCAGGCACCAGCGACAGAGCCGGCAGCAACAGCAGCAGAACAATCGAGTGTAAAGGAGTAAACCGCAATGCCAAAGATGAAGACCAATTCGGGTGCCAAGAAGCGCTTCAAGATCACCGGTTCAGGTGCCATCAAGCGTCAGAAGGCCAACCGTAGCCACATTTTGACAAGCAAGACGCGTAAGCGCAAGCGCAACCTGCGGCAGGACACGCTGGTTGACCCCAGCAACATGAACAATGTGCTACACTGCCTGGCGCTTCGCTGATCAGTCGACGTTTTCTTTCACCGTCGTTCAGGGACATGCCGTTCTCCTGACGACAACCTTCAAGGAGTTTTGACATGCCACGCAGTGTCAATAAAGTAGCGGCGCACCAGCGGAAGAAGAAATACTTCAAGCTCGCCAAGGGCTACTGGGGCGCCCGGTCCAAGGTATGGACCATCGCAAAGCATCACGTTGAAAAGGGGCTTCAGTATGCCTACCGTGATCGCCGCAACAAGAAGCGTACATTCCGTTCACTGTGGATCGTTCGTATCAATGCGGCCGCCCGTGCCAATGGCACAACGTATTCGCGCCTGATGCACGGTCTGAAGCAGAAGAACATTGGCATCAACCGCAAGGTACTGGCCGATATCGCGATGAATCATCCGAGTGTGTTTACGACTCTTGTTCAGTCACTGTAAGCACCGTTGACCCTGCGGGTCAGCTACCGACAACGAACGACCTGATGACGGCGACGGCGCGAAGAATTTCCGCCATCGCCGTTGTCGTATGTGACTAATTTGTACCATGACGCTGATCGAACAACTCCAGCAACTGCACCAGGTGATCGCCCGCGAAGCCGAGCAGATCACTTCTGCCGACGAGGCCGAAGCATTCCGCCTCCGACACCTTGTCAAGAAGGGCACGATCCAGGCATGCGTCGAACAGATGCGCTCGGTTCCGAAGGAAGACAAGCCCGTTGTAGGCAAACTGCTCAACCAGGTCCGCGATCTTGCCGAACGGGCGCTGGAGCGCTCCCGCGACCGTTTCTCGCGCTCGGCGAGTGTCGAGCGGTTGGATGTGACGCTCCCGGGTAGGGGCGCATCCGCCGGTGCGATCCATCCGATCACGCAGACCGTGGACCGGCTGGTCGAGATCTTCACGTCGATGGGATTCGACGTTGCCGAAGGTCCGGACGTGGAAGACGACGCCCACAATTTCGAGCACCTGAATTTCGCACCGGATCATCCGGCTCGTGATATGCAGGATACGTTCTTTGTTGATGCGCCCGGACGTGACGATGTGCTGCTTCGTACGCATACGTCATCCGTTCAGGTGCGCGTGATGCAGAACATGAAGCCCCCGATCCGCTGCATCATGCCCGGACGCGTCTACCGAAACGAAGCCGTCAGTGCGCGCTCGCTGGCAGAGTTTCATCAGATCGAAGGATTGTATATCGACCGCGGTGTGAGCATGGCCGACCTTAAAGGGACGATCATGGCCTTTGCGCGGCGGTTCTATGACGCTAATGCCGAGTTCCGCTTCCGGACGTCGTATTTCCCGTTCACAGAGCCCAGTTGTGAGATCGACATGTCGTGCTTCCTTTGTAAAGGCAACGGCTGTCGTATCTGCAAGCACTCCGGATGGCTGGAGATCTGTGGTGCCGGCATGGTGCACCCGAACGTGCTGCGCGCCTGCGGTATCGACCCGGATGAATACTCGGGCTTTGCTTTTGGCTTTGGCGTCGAACGTGTCGTGCTGATGCTCACCGGTATCGATGACATCCGCCTGCTGTATGAAAACGACGTCCGCGTGATCGGACAGTTCGCCCCATGATCCTGCGGGTACGCGGCCTTAGCAAGTCCTATCACGGTGTCGGATCGGTGCCGACGCATGTGCTGCGCCGAGTCGATCTATCGATCAACGCCGGACAGATCATGTCGATCATGGGTCCGAGCGGAGCCGGAAAGAGCACGCTTCTGCATGTCCTTGGCTCACTCGACACAGCCGACGAGGGCACTGTTGAGCTGTACGTCAACGACCGGTGGGTGAGTCTTTCGAATGCCTCGCAGGCCGTTCTGGCCGAGCTCCGAGCCAAGTCGATCGGCATCGTCTATCAGTTTCATCATCTGCTACCGGAGTTTACAGCCGTTGAGAACGTCATGATGCCGGCGCGTATCATTGGAGTTGCAAAGGGGGCTGCCCGGACACGTGCCATGGAGCTTCTGGATCGCGTCGGACTCTCGGCCCGGGCCGAACATCTTCCTGCCGAGCTCTCCGGAGGAGAACAGCAGCGTGTGGCGGTTGCGCGCTCGCTGATGAACCGACCCAGGATCGTTCTGGCGGACGAGCCGACAGGAAATCTTGATTCTGCCAATGCCGATCAGGTCAGTCATCTGCTCATCCAGCTTGTGCGAGAAGAAGGCTCTGCCTGCATCATTGCCACGCACAGTGCCGAGCTCGCGGCGTTGGCCGATGTACACATGTCCATGATCGACGGAACGCTCTCCGAATGCTAAGCACACGTCACGTCAGCCGCGTCCTGATCGGCTATGGACTTTTCCTTCTGCTGACCGGCTTTATCGGCTACCGCATCACACAGGAACACAGCACATCTGCTCTTTTTAACGGTAGCTTCTTCGGTTCTCTGCTTGTCATGCTTGGGGTTCTTCACCGTCTGGGACGCATGTGGACGCTTCCGGCGAGCGTTTCTGCGGCTGTGATCTTCAGTCTGACGTTCCTCTGGCGCTCGGCGTTGCAGTGGATGCACGTTGCCGACGGTGAGCCCGACCGACTCGGAATCGCTGTGCTGCTCTCGGTGATGGCTGGTGTAAGTGTAGTTGTCTCGGTCTTACTGGCACGCACCTACAGGCACTGAGCCTGCATTACGATTGCACGCTGCCGAACAGATCAAATTCGGCAGAATCCTCGATCTCGACGTTTACGAACGAGCCCACGGCAAGGGGCCTGGCTGACCGTACGTAAACATCGTTATCAACCTCCGGTGCATCGGCCTCGGTTCGCCCCCTGTACTCACCCGAGATCTCCTCTTCGATCAGCACACGAAGGGTTTGGCCGATCCGTTGCTGATTCATCTCCTGCGAGATCACGCGCTGCGCGTCCATGATGCGGGCACGACGTTGTTCCTTGACCTCGGCAGAGATAGGGTCGCCGAGAATGTACGCATAGGTGTCGTCTTCCTGGGAGTAGGTAAAAACGCCCAGACGATGGAAGCGCTGAGCCGTGATGAACTCTTCCAGCTCGTCAACGTCGGCCTCGGTCTCCGAAGGATAGCCCACGATAAACGTGCTACGCAGGACGATCTCCGGAACGCTCTGGCGGATCTCATCCAGCAGTTCTTCCGTGGCACGACGCGTGATGCCGCGGCGCATGTTCTTGAGGACGTTGCTCGAGGCATGCTGAAGGGGCATATCCAGATAGGTGCAGATGTTTGGCGTATCGCGGATCACGCGCAGCACGTCCTTGGGGAAGTGCGACGGATAGGCATACATGCACCGTATCCATTCGGCACCGCTTTCGCCGGCAATGCGCTCGAGCAGCGTTGCCAACGTGCGCGAGCCGACCGTGTCCATGCCGTAATAGGTCAGGTCCTGTGCCACAAGAACGATCTCCTTCGCCCCCTGAGCAACAAGTGACCGTGACGTTTGCACGAGTCTGTCGGCATCGATGCTTCGGTGATTGCCGCGCATGACGGGGATGGCGCAGAACGAACACGGGTGGTCGCAACCTTCGGAGATCTTCAGATAGGCATAGGGAACCGGGCTTGTCAGGATGCGCTCGCCCAGCAGCGCATACTTGAGGTCAGGAGAGATGGCCTTGATGATCTGTTCGTACGCCTCGGTACCAAAGTAGTGGTCGACTTCGGGGATTTCGCGTCGCAGGTCATCGCCGTAGCGTTCGCTGAGGCAACCGGCCACGACCAGCTGTTTGAGCTTGCCTTCGCTGCGCAGACGGGCTGCCTCCAGGATGGCGTTGACGCTTTCTTCCTTGGCCTGATCGATGAACCCGCAGGTGTTGATCACCAGCGTGTCGGCATCATCGAGATCTGCCGCCAGCTCCATGGCATTGGCTTTGAGATGTCCGGCGAGGGTTTCGCTGTCGACGGTGTTCTTACTGCACCCGAGGGTGAGGATATGGACCTTCATGCAAACTTCTTGGCGATGCGTTCGGCAACGATCGGCGGAACGAACTCGCTCAGATTCTGGTGATACCGGCTCAGTTCCCGGATGATGCTGGAGTTGAGATAGGTGTACTTCTCGTGCGGCATGAGAAAGATCGTGCTGACCTGCGGCTGCAGTTTGCGGTTCATGAGGGCGATCTGAAACTCATACTCGAAGTCCGTAACGGCGCGTATGCCGCGCACGATAACGCTGGCCCCGTGGTCACGGGCGAAGTCCACGATCAGACCCGAGTGAACCACAACGCTGACGTTGTTCAGCAGACGCAGTGATTCGGTGGCCATTTCGAGACGTTCCTGCTCGTCGAAAAGGGGCGTCTTCTTGCTGTTGCGGGCAATGACCACCGTCACGCGGTCAAACATCTGCGAGGCACGCTCGATCACGTCGACGTGACCAAGGGTGATCGGATCGAACGACCCGGGATAGATGGCGTGCTTGCCCATAGGATGCAAAACTACGGGTTCGCTCGGACACACCGCAGTACGTCCACAACACAGGAGCTGCGGGCCCCCTGCCAGAGTGGCTCGAAACCGGATGTAGGTAGCAGGTATTCCTGATCGCCGTGTTCGATCACCACCATGCCTCCGTCTGACACAAGAGACGTGGCTGCAAGCGCCTGAAGCGCACGGTTACCGTCGCGCCGCGCATATGGTGGGTCGGCAAACACGCAGTCGAACACCGGCAGCTGCATCGTTTCGATCGCAGCGAGCGCGTCGGTGCGGATGATCTCTACGCGGTGGCCGACGCCGAGTGTTGTGGCCACCGCGCGCAGGTGACGGCAGATCTCGGTGGACATGTCGACCATCACGGCCCGCTCGGCTCCGCGGCTCAGGGCCTCCCAGGTCAGGATCCCGCTGCCGGCATAAAGGTCTAGAACGCGTGCACCGCCGAAACCGCGATGGCGCTCCAGAACGTCAAAGACCGACTCCCTCAGACTGTCCATGGTGGGCCGTGTCTGATTGCCGGGTGGGGAGGGAATGACCGTGCGCCGCAGGGTGCCGCCGATGATGCGCATGGTCTAGAACATCAATCGGGGAATAGCGGCAGACATGATCGGAGCGATCACGTGTGCTCTAGAGAGGATCTTGCCTGCCGTGGTAGAGTCGAGCGCTGAATCAACAGCGCGGAAAGGCTGAAGCCGGGTGGACTTGATGCCCGATCCACGCAGGGCGACTTTAAGATCGTCGATCATCGGCACCGTCAGGTAATCGCCGAAGAGCATTACATGTCGGACGTCCAGGTCGAAGCGTGTCCGGATGGATTCGAGTGCCGACACGATACTGCGCTCGAAGGGGGCGTCCTGGCCGCGCTCTTGGGCCAGAATCACCAAAGGCGCGTGATCAGGGCTGATCACCACGGCAATGAATCTTGAACCGCGCCTGCCACACAGAACCCATGCATGACTCTGCGGCGGTGTGCTTAGCAGGGCCAGTCGTATATCGACCGAAAGGTCCGACATGGGGCCGCTTGCCGATGGAAGGCCTTGGTCTCGCAGGTCAAGACGATCAGGCGCAACAACAACCAGAGAGTTCCACGTCAGGCCCGATGGCGATTCATGATGGCACTCGAGCTCGGCGCCGATGGACGCATCCAAACCGCAGACTTCCTCGAGTTCGAATGTGCGGCGCATGGCGTTCGAGGCCGACGACGACGGGTATGCATGTACGAACCAATGGTCGCAGCCCACAACCACCGAAGCTGGATGATCCTCCGGAAGCAGCAGATCGAGCTCCGTGGCTGGGTCATGCTCGCGGTAGTCCACCAGACGGGGAACGTCAGGCTCAAGGTCCCACGTTGCCGTGAGGGTGCGCCGTGGATGAAGGTAGACCGTGGAAGACAACATCGCGCACAATTTACGGCACGCTGATGAACGGGCGTAGCTTCTCGAGGGTCTTTGGTCCGATTCCCTTGACGTCCAGCAGGTCCTCGGCCGAAGTGAACCGTCTGGTGCGTCGACGCTCAAGGATGCGCTGCGCCATTGCCGGGCCGATGCCGGGCAGCTGCTCAAGCTCGGCGGCCGTGGCACTGTTGATAGCAACCGGACGAAGCGGTGCGGATGACTTAGGGGTCGCAGGGCGTTTGCCGGAGCTCACGGCCAAGGAGTCGTCCGACGAGCTCGCGGGAGCGTAGCCAGCGGTCGAAGCGATCGCGCCTTCGTCTGCAGCAAGCGAGTCCAGCACTCCCAGCAGATGATCCACTGACGTATGGTCGTGCAGGGCGTCAGATGCCCGAAGAGGGATCAGACGAGATCCAAGGGAACCTGTTACGACGATGCCGGCAAGCACCGAAACGAAGAGTGCTTCACTGCGCGTGACGTGAAGGTGCGTCTGGATAAGATGGATAAACCGTCGCATGGAAAACCTTTCCAGAGGCGACGGTCGATACTACGAGAGCGCCTCTTTGAACTTGGAGAAGAGACTCGATCCGCGGCGCTCATCCGGACTGCGGAAGTTCTTGGAAGAGCGCAGAGCTTCGAGAGTTCTGCGTTCTTCGCCGGTGAGCTTGGTCGGAATCGATACGTTGATTTCTACGAGCTGATCGCCGCTACCGCGGCTGTTAAGATGAGGGATACCCTTGCCTTTCATGCGTAGCGTCGAACCTGGCTGCGTGCCCGGATCGATGTCGATCTCGGCACTGCCGGTGAGCGTCGGCACATGTACTGACCCTCCCAGCGTTGCCGTCAGCACGTCTATCAGCAGCGGATAGGTTACATCATCCTCATGGCGCACAAAATGTTCGTGTTCGGCTTCCTCGATGACCACGATCGCATCACCGGCTTCTCCGCCTCGACGTCCTGCATGCCCCTTGCCAGTGACCGACAGGTAATTCCCTGTGCGAACTCCGGCAGGAATCGTGACCTTGACAGAGGTTTCGCCCTCGACGCGTCCCTCGCCGTCGCAGCTTGAGCATCGGTCTCGAAGGATCTCGCCGCTACCGGAGCACTGGGCGCAGGGGGCGATATTGATGAACTGTCCAAAGACGCTGCGCGAGACCTGACGCACCTCGCCCGAGCCCTGGCAGGCCGAACAGGTGGTATATCCGGCATCCGAGCCGGCACCGGATCCACTGCAGCTCGTGCACGACTTGTAGTGTCGGATCTTGATGGTCTTGTCTACTCCGCTGGCGATCTCTTCCAGCGTAAGCTCCAGGCGCACCCGCAGATCAGCGCCCGGCTCCTTGCGGGAGCGACGTCCGCGCGAGCGTCCGCCGCCGAACATATCGCCGAACATGGACTGACCAAAGATGTCGCCGAAAGCACTGAAGATGTCATTGACGTTACTGTATGCGCCACCGCCCTGTCCGCCCAGGCCGGCCTCGCCGAACTGGTCGTAGCGTGCCCGCTTGTCCGGATCGCTCAGGACATCATACGCCTGTGCGGCCTCTTTGAATCGTGTTTCAGCATCGGCATCATCCGGATTGCGATCCGGATGATACTTCATTGCCAGCTTGCGATAGGCCGATTTGATCTCGTCGGCCGATGCGCCTCGGTTGACGCCGAGAATGTCGTAGTAGTCGCGCTGTGCCATTATGCTTCCGTCTGGCTATGTGGCGGCAGACCTGCCGAGGTGATGACCTTGGCGTGGCGTAGAACGCGTTCGTTCAGCTGGTAGCCGCGCATGACCGGTTGAATGATGTGTCCCTCGGGATGTTCTTCCGAAGGGGCGTGCATGAGTGACTCGTGCATGTCGACGTTGAACGGCTGACCCGGCTCGGCTTCGACAATCCGCACGCCGGCTTCCTCGAAGATCTGACGCGCTTTGGCGAAGATCATATCGATGCCCGTCTTGAGTGCAGCTGCGTCCTGCGTTGTTGCCGCTGCTTCTGCGGCAGCGTGCAGGTCATCCAGCACAGGCAGCATCTTGGTGATGACATGCTCTGCTGCGCGCAGGTGCAGCTCCTGCTTTTCCAGGGCTGTTCGGCGGCGCATGTTCTCCAGGTCGGCAAGACGCCGTGCTGCCAGATCCTTCCACTCGTCGAGTTCGCGTTGAAGCTGCTCAGCTTCTGTCAGATGTTCTGATTGATGTTCAGGGTGTTCTGCGTCCTGTTCCTGCATCGTCATGATCGATGTTTCCTTGTTAAAATTCGATTGAACCGGCCAGATGACGAATAGTTGAATGCTATGGTGTGTGATGCCCGAAGGTTCGGCTCAGAACGCCGGCCATGAGCTGTACGATGTTGATCATTCGGCCGTAGTCCATTCGACGTGGCCCGATCACGCCGAGCGTTCCGCGTGCCGTGCCGGCACGGTACGTGGAGGTGACCAGCGAGTAGTCATGCAGCTCAACATTTGGGATCTCATTGCCGATGCGGATGCTCACCCCGTCGGCAGTGCTCGACGAGCCGAGAAGATGAACGATGACGTCCTCGTTCTCGATCAGTTCGATGATGCTGCGCAGTCTCTCCGGAGAATCGGCATCGGGCTGGGCTATGAGGTTCGTGGCGCCGGACACGTGAACAGTAGCCCCCTCATCGGCATTACCGATTCCGCCGATCTGATCGACGAATAGTCTCAGCAGCGACGGTTCGACAAGGTGCACCGCAGATGTCTCGGCCGGCAGGTCAAAGATGTCCGACAGCGGCCGACCATAGAGGCGTTCGTTGAGATAGCGGGCGATCTCCTGTACCGAATCCGCAGCGACCGCCGAGCGGGTTTCCAAGCTAACGGTGCGCACGCGCTCACTGTCGAGGTCGATGATCACCACGAAACGTTCGCTGCTCAACGCAACGATCTCGACCCTTCGAACGCGGGCCTCGCGCACGGTTGGGATCTGCACGACGGCCAGATGCTTGCTTAACGAGCCGAGAATGCGCGAGGCGTCGCGCACGACGCTCTCGCGGGGGACATTCAGCAAATCGGCCACGGCAGCATCGGCACCCTGCAGGCCACGGTTCAGGTCAGGGGGCTGAGCAGTGATCAGCGAATCGACATAGAACCGATACCCAAGATCGGTGGGCATTCTGCCGGCCGACGTGTGCGGGTGAGTGATGTAGCCCATCAGTTCGAGGTCGGCCATGGTGTTCCGGATGGTCGCCGGACTCAGCGGCATGGTTCGAGCCAGAAACGTTGATAGCATCCGCGAGCCTACGGGCGTGCCACCGAGTATGTAAAGGTGGACAACGGCCTGAAGGATAGTGCGCTCGCGCTCGTTCAGCTCACGGTGAGCGGGCGCGATGAAATGTCCAGGCGTGATCATTCCTGCGTCAGCCTATGTGCACGTAGTGTGACAGGAAGGCAAACCCGTGATGCGTAAAGTCGAGCGATACGACGAGGCCTACAATTGCTCCGAACAGAAGACCGAAGCCGATCGCATACACGATCGCAGGCCGCACGTCAAAGACCACGCTCGTGGCCCGCAGAATGCGAAGCAGAACCCAGATGGAGACCCCCAGAACGGCCAGCGGCACAACGAGTGAAAGCTCATTGTCCGACAGTGCCTGGTAGAGGACAATTCCAATGGGCAGCATGATCAGAAAGGGAAGACTTGACCACGTGACGATGGTGAACGTATCGCGCAGGCTGATACGGCTGCGCACGAAGGCCGCTCCGAGCCTGAGCATCAGACTCAGAAGTCCAAGAACAAGCAGAACACCCGCCGACCAGGCAAGGGTGGCGAGTTCCGGATGCCAGGCAACAAAACGCAGCGTTTCGTAGAGCGTATCATTCGGGATCAGAATATGCAGAGTGTTCTCAACGTCCGAGTTCACACGGACGAAGTAGAGAAACGATGCAACCACCAGTCCGACACCTCCGGAAATGACCATTGCCAGCATCCCTGTCTGCGCGGTCGACAGGATGCGCTGGTCACGAATGTCGGCGTAGAAATTATACGGACGAATGAGCGCACGAACCATGTACTCACGAAAGCGCCGCGATTGATTTGCAATCAGCGCCAGCAGGATCGCCAGAAGAATACCGGCGATGATAAAGACGATCGGCGTAGAGAATCCGCTCTCACGGGCCTGCAGCAGCGGAAGCTTTTCGTCATTGATCAATGCCTTGTACATCTCAAACGACACACGCCGCTGACGGTAGGCATCGACAAGGCCCGAAGTGCATGTGTACGGATCGTAATGATCGGCAAGCATGGTTGGACGCTCGAGGCGGTAGTCGTTAAAGGACCAGACCATGACGCCGGCGATCTGTGATGAGATGGCCCAGCTGAAAAACTTGCTGATCAGCAGCGCCTGTGCTTCATTCGAGAGTGGGTCACTGAAGCCGTTGGTGTTCGACGGAGAAACACGTCCACCGAAATGCGCAACAATGGCGGCTGATGTGAAAAGGGGCTGCTCGCGCCGTCGCAGCTGCATCATCGCCGTACTGTCGGCCAGTGAGGTCAGGTCGACCACGATAAAATCGAAGCCCCCTTCACTTGTCTGACTCAGCTGGCGGGAGGCGACGATCTTGTAGATCAGCTTGGAGGACATGCGCCGGGTGTACCTGCCCATCTGTTCATGGTACTTGGTCACCTCCGACGCCGTTTCGTCGAGTCCGTCGCTGAGGCCAATGCCCAGAACCGACGGGTGCGGATCGAGGTAAATCAGTGAGCGCTCGGCCATGTTTCGGATCCGTGTTGCAAGCTCGGGTTCGCCCAGAACGCTCGACGGAATATCGGCGCACGGCAGGTCTGCCAGCACGAGAATTCCATAGCGATCACAAAGCGTCAGAAACACCGGATGGGGGCTGCCGTGAACGATCCGTACGGCGTTGACGCCCAGCGTCTTCATCAGCGACACGTCATACTGCATCTGGCTTACACTCAGTGCCGGCCCGCGGCCCGGTGCGTCCTCGATGTAATCGATAGCATGCAGATCGAGCACGGTGTCGTTCAAAAGAAGCTTGCGTGCACCATCGATGCTGGCGACCTTAGCCGTGCGGAAACCGAAGGGCTGCCGATAGGTGTCGATAACACCACCATCGGCAGTGAGACGAACTTCGACCTCGTAAAGATGAGGATCGGCAGGACTCCAGAGCCTGGCGCCGACAACGCTGAGGTTCATCTTCGGCGTGATCTCGCGCGCACGTCCGATGGTCGAAGGCTGAACGCCCGTGCTGCTGATCACAACCCCGGTTCCCGGATCAATAATGCGTGCCTCGACTCCGAAGTTGAGGTTAGAGTTCGAGAGAACGTCCGAGGTGCTGCTGAGCGAGCGCACACGTTCGATCATGCCGCTCATGATCCGCGCCGACACCTCCACGCGCCCCATTCCAGCGTCGATCGACGTGCGCATCTGAACGCTCTCAGTCCATACATGCGGTGTGCCGACAAGAAAGACCTCGCGCAGGATCCCGAGATATTGCTTCGGTGCTGCACGACCATTGCGCTGCACGTTCAGAGCCAAGGTGCTCATCGGGATAACGTTCAGCTCGATGGTGTTCGAGCCTACACGCAGAATGCCTTCCCGGATGCGGATCGAGAACGGCGACATTCCACCCGGATAGCGCATGATGAACCGTCCATTCACAGAGAGCTCGACAGCGTCGACCATGCCGAAAAACTGCAGATGCCAGGTGTTTCGCAGTAGCGTTGAACTGTCGATCCTCAGTGTCTTACGAAGCTTCGCAGATTCATTGCCTCCGAGATCACCGGGAACCGTAACGGAACTGACAACTGCTCCATCTTCAATACGTTGCCATTGACCGGCCAGATCGAAGACTTTGCGGGTTTCGCTGTCAAGAAAGGGGGCTGATTGCCGCACCGTGATAGACGCCTGGAGCGTGCCGGCCGCGAGCAGGGTCGCCAGCAGGAGGACAACAGTTCGGTGCACGGTCTCAGAAGTGCGCTGTAGATAGGTCATGGCGTGATGCAATAGGATGCGGCATGAATCGTGCAACCAAGCCGGTTGCCGAGTCGCAAAGGACAAAAAGAATACCCCCCGCGACTGCCGTGCAAAAGTAACGTGTCGGTTATCTTTGTCCATCACGCAGAAACACGGAGTCGGGATATCCTCGCCATTTGTTACGTCATGTTGCCGACCTCCAGGGGGGTTGGTCGTCAGTTTTGTTGAACAACCAAAGGTGAGCTGCCGACCGTGTTCGCGATATCCCGACGAACGTGGACTGCGTTGCTTTGTGCGCTAAGCGCCATGGCAACAGTGCCGGAGTGTGCTCTGGCCGAAACGTCCTTACTGCCGTGGCTTGCCGAAAGCGAGCCACTGCATATCGGTGCGGTGCAGCTGACGACAACGCTGCTCGGTTCGATGCTAGGCATGATGCCGCAGGATACAACCCGGCGAGACTCTCTGGCCAAGGGTCCTGAAGGAATTGGCGACCCGACCAATAAAGACATTCCCGGATACTTCCCGGACGTGTTCATCAATCGGTTTGGGCTGACACCTCCTCAGAGGTCGTACCGGTATATCCGCGCTCCAAAGGGATACACTCAGCGTGGTGGACTGGACACAACTGCCGAGGTTGTCAAGCTCTATGAGATGGCCGAGGGGGCAGATGTGGGAACCATGACGCCCCTTTCGCTTGACGCATACCTTCTTCAGCGGCGTGAGCAGCTTCTGCGCAGGGCCCGTGATTCTGCGCTGCTGAAGTACGAGATGAAGAAGCCACTTTCTGCGGCCGAGCTTACCAAGCTCATTGATCAGGCAACGAACATCACGATCCCGCTGCCGCAAAATCCTCTCTTTGGCATCTTCGGCAAGCCCGAGATCTCGATCAACGTCAACGGAGAGGTCAACATCCAGGCCGGTTGGCGCTGGGACGCTCAGTCGCTGGGCACGGCATCGATTGCCGGACAGAATCAGTCAGCCCCGATCTTCAACCAGAACATCCAGGTTAACGTTAGCGGGCGCATCGGTGATAAGCTCCGTATGAACGTTGACTGGAATACGCTGAACCAGTTTGAGTTCAACAACCGGTTTCGAATCGGTTTTGAAGGTAACGACGACGATATCATCAAGCGTGTCGAGTTCGGCAACGTAAATCTGGAATCACAAAGTGCGCTCATCGGCGGCGGACAGACACTCTTTGGTGTGAGAGCCGATTTCCAGTTTGGCCCTTTGTTTATCAAGACCATTGCCTCGCAGCGTCGCGGAGAGCGACAGTTCATCAATGCCAGAGGTGGCTCGTCGCGGCAGCAGTTTACGATACGCGCCTACGACTACGCCAAGAATCACTTTTTCATCGATACGGCATATTTCGCCGTCTGGAAGGACTACTTCCGCACGGCTACTCCGGCCCTGTCCAAGGTCGGCGCTGACCTTGTCGTCAAAGAAATCGAAGTGTGGGAATCCACGACCGACCTGCGTGAGGTTCAGGCCAACGAGGCTGTTGCCTACGCCGAACTGCCGTCGATACGGTTTGCTTCCGGCGAAGTGTATCCGGCAAATCTTACACAGGCCGAGATCAAAGCCGGTATTGTTGAGAGGGGGCGCTTTGTGCTTCTGGATAAGCGCCGTTATGATGTTGATCTTAACCTAGGCACGGTCTCGGTGCTGAACTTGCGTAATGACCGCTACTACGCGGTGTCGTATCGCGTGGAGGGGCCGACAACTTCCGACGCCGACGATCAGTACGTCGGTACGCTGTCTCGCAATGCCAACGAGCGAGACACCATCCTGCTGAAACTGATCGCTCGCCCGCAGATGCAACCGGGCTTCCGCTCGATCTGGAAGAGGATGATGCGTAACCGCTACACGATCGGAGTGCCGAATATCAATCCGCAGGATGCACGTCTGGGCATGTGGTACTACCGGTCGACGAATGACTCGGCCGATGTGATCGATGGCGCTCAGGACAAGATCGTGACGATCTTCCGTGTCGACCAGGTGAATAATGGTACCGGTGTTGAGCCCCCTGACGGCGTATTCGACCCACGCCCCCCGATCTTTAACTCACAGCGAGGAGAGATCACCTTCCCGAGTCTGGAGCCGTTCCGTGAAGGCCTGCGCGAGTACTTCGCAGCAAAGGGCAACGCTCAGCTGGCCGAGCAGTATGTCTTTAACGAAGTGTACGATACTACCGATATCGCTGCCCGTCTTGTTTCGGCCAAGGACCGCTTTCTGATCGTTGGCGAAGCCACGGGCACCCAGATGGGCAGCCGCATACCGCTTGCCTATCAGCTGGCCCCTGGTAGCGTGCGTGTGACACTTGACGGTGTGGCCCTGCGCGAGGGCGTGGACTTCATGGTTGACTATAACAGCGGCTCGTTGTCGCTCCTGAATCCGCGTGCTCAGCTGCCGAATGCCAATCTCAATATCGAATTTGAAAAGAACGATCTGTTCAATCTGACAACGCGGACACTTCTTGGCATGCGTGCCGATATGCGACTGTTCACCAAGCGCCGGATGAACGGATCGATCGGCATGACGATGATGAATTACGATCAGGCGGCCATTGTAGACCGCGTGCTGCCGGGGCAGGAGCCGAATGCCAATTTCATGTTCGGACTTGACGCGAAGTTCAATGCCGAACTTCCGTGGCTGACGGACGCATTGAACTTCATTCCGGGCGTCGACACCAAGGAGAAATCCACCTTTGCCTTCAACGGTGAGTGGGCCATGGTTGATCCGACGCCGAACAAGCGGTTCTCGACGGTCTCAAGCGACAACGGCAAGGCCGTTGCCTACGTCGATGACTTCGAGTCGGCCCGGCGATACCTGGGTTTTGGCCTCACGCCAACGACCTGGCAGCACTCCAGTGCATCGAAGGATTCAACACTGTGGGACAGTGACACAACAGCGCAGAAGTACCGTGGGAAGGTCTTCTGGTTCCAGAAGTTTGTGCCCGACGTGCCGCAGGTGGACGTTTATCCGAATCGCGCTCAGGTGCAGGGCCGCAACAACATCAATCCTCTGCGCATCGTGTTTGTGCCCGATGAACGGGGCATTCATAATGCCAATCCGGAGTTCATAGACGCGCAAAACCCCGAATGGAACGGTCCGGACAGTCTGGCCGTGCGTCAGAGAGCCGCACAGTTTCAAAGCGACAACCGCCCGCGGGTATGGGGCGGACTAACGCGTCTGCTTTCTCCGTTCAACACAAACTTCGACAACGAGAACATCGACTTCATTGAAGTCATGATGCGCATTGAAGGCTATGAGCCCGGCTCACGGATGTTCATCGATCTGGGGCAGATCAGTGAAGACATCATTCCTAACCAGGGACTCAATACCGAAGACCGTCCGCCGGCGAACAACCTTGTGGACCTCGGTGAAGACACCGGCATCGACGGGCTGACCGACGAGCAGGAGAAGTTGGCCTATCCAGCCCCGTTGAATCAGGAATCTGATCCGGCGCGGGATAACTACTTCTTCGATTTCCAAAGCAATCGAGATAACCAGGCCGAGGATCAGTTCCGCCGCTACAACAACTACGAGGGCAATGCCACGCAGTCGGAGTTCGGTCAGTTCCCCGACACGGAGGTGCTCAACCGCAATAACGGTCAGACCATCTCGCTCGACAACAGCTATTTCCGCTACGAGGTCAAACTCATACCGAACCCGTCGCTGAACCCGCAGATCGTCGGTGGTAACCCGTCGAGCGGATGGTATCAGTTCCGTATTCCCGTGCGCCGTCCGGACTCGATCGTCGGCAATCCTCTGTTCACCAACATCCAGTATGCCCGCATTCACTTTCAGGGCGGTAGCGTGAAGGTCTCAATTGCCGACTGGGGCGTAGTGGGATCCTTCTGGCTGCGCAACCATCAGTTTCAGTCCGGCATTGATCAGACCGACACGGTGGTGCAGGTTGCCTACGTCAACCGCGAAGAAAATCAGGACGCGCCGGACTTCTATACCATGCCGCCGGGTGTGAGAGCGCCGCAGCAGCTTCAGAACCCCGACCCGTATCAGCTGTTGTATCTCAACGAACAGTCTCTCGTGGTGCGCACACGGAATCTTCGCGCCGGCGAAGAGCGATTTACGGCGCGCATCTTCCGTCCGTGGGATCTGTTCTTCTACAAAGAGCTTGCCTTCTTCATCCACGGCGATAACACGATGCCGTCGGCTGTGGCGCAGGGTTCGACGCCAACGGCGTACTGCTTCATTCGTTTTGGTATCGATTCGGCGAACTATTACGAATACCGACGTCCGATGATACGGGGCTGGCAGGACCTTCGCATTCGTATCGAGGACCTGACGGCGATCAAGGAGATCCGCGATAAGTCTCGTGTCGATCACCGGCAGGAGTTTCCGGTGCCGGGTGATCCGCAGGGCATCTATGCCATCAAGGGTAATCCCATCATGACGCGTATTGCGTTCTTCGGGTTCGGCGTTGCCAACCCGGCCGAACGCTATCCCAATGAGCTCTCCACCGCCATGTGGGTGAACGAACTTCGAGCCGTTGATCCTACGGCCGACAACGATTGGGCGGCGATCGGGAATGCCACGCTGAAACTGGCCGATATCGGTGACATCACCACGGCGGTCAACACCTCTACGCCGAACTTCCACCGACTTGAGGAGCGGTTCGGTAATCGTTTGAACTCTACAACGTGGACAACAACAGTGCAGCTGGGCCTTGAACGCCTACTACCGAAGAGTCTGCGCGAGACAAAGATCCCCATCAGCTACACTCATGCCGAGATCACCGAGACACCGCAGTTCCAGGCGCAGAACGACGTCGTCCTTGAGACAGCTGCACAGGCTGCCGCGCGTGACACGGCCCGCAAGGGGGCCAGCGAAGAGGTCGCCCAGCAGGTTGCCGAAGAGGTCCGACGCCGCTCGCAACGAGTTCGCGTGCAGGATCAGTGGGCACTCAACGGACTTCGGCTGGGCATTCCCGTCAAGGCCTGGTACGTTGATGACATCTTCAATAAGCTTACGTTCAACTTCTCCTACAGTCAGGAGTTTGAGCGGTCCCAGGTGGTGCAGCAGCGGTTCGACTGGCGATGGCGTTTCAAGGTCGACTATGCCGTGAATATTGCCCCTAAGCTGTCGGTCTCGCCGTTGAAGTTCCTCACGGATATCTGGGCGCTTAAGGCCTACAAGGATGCGAAGATCAACTTCCTGCCGCAGTCGCTCAATGCCAGTATGAACATGACGCGGGCACGTGTGACCGAACAGTCGCGCTTTCTTGTGCAGGCAAGCCCCATTATCCGCGAATTCATCGCCGAGAAGTCTCTTGGCTTTAACTGGCGATTTGTCGAGAATGGCTTCCTGAGCCCGACGCTCGACTACAAGGTCATGTCCATGTCGACGCTCGTGCCCTTTGAGCTCGATGAAAACGGCCGCCAGCGCACGGCTTCGCAGCTGACCTCGCAGATCTTCGGCGGGCAGGGTAGTGTACTCAATCTCGGTAGCATCAGTAACTACAATCAGAACGTCACGATCTCTCTCAGGCCTCGCCTGCCGGACATCGGGGGGCTGAATCGCTTCCTTGAGACGACAAGTTCGTACACGTCCAACTTCACACTTTTCGATCCTCTTCAGGCCGACACTACTCTGCGTGACGTTGTTCGTGAGGCCCGCTATGCGGCTACGTTCCGGCTAAGCCCGGTGCTGCGCTGGCGCCAGCTGGGTGCCGAGATCTTTGGTCCCGTGCCAAAGGAAGGGGGCGGCGTGGGCCGCTTCATTCAGGAGCTCTTTTTCGGTTTCGAGAATATCACGACGACATTTAACCAGGGAACGAATGCCATCAATAAGGGCGTCCTTGGCCAGTCGGGATTTGGCAATTTCTGGACTCGTACGGTGCTGTTCCGCGACAATGATCCGTCGCTTGGACCCAGTACGGCCTATCAGATGGGCTTGGTTTCCAATCCGCACGGAGAGGTCTCGATCGAGCCATCGTCGACCTTCCCATTCTTCCGCCTTGCGAGTGCCCCGGGTGTGCGTCCGCCGGATGCCGTAATGCAGGACGACTATTCGCAGAAGAATACCCTCCAGGTGCAGACCAGCCGTCCGCTCTGGCCCGGTGCAACGCTCGATCTGACGATGCGAACCGATATTGGTTACACGCGCAATCAGCGCGTCGAAACCGATGCTGCCGGGATACCGACATTCACCAATGTGGTCAAGCGTCAGACGCTCGACCGGACGTTTATCAGCTTCCCCGACATGCCCTTTGGTCTGTCGGATGATAACGTCGAAAATGTCGTACGTCTCTACAACGAGCGCAAGGCCGTCATTCTGGCAAATCCTGACACAACGAATCGTAATTCACAGCTGCTGAACGCGCTGGCAGAGTCATTCCGCGAAGGTTTCGAATCGTGGCAGTTCTTCAGCGGCGAGATCGCCCGCGCCATTCCGGCACTGAACTGGACCCTGCGCTGGGACGGTATCGAAAAGCTGCCTCTGTTCAAGGGGCTTGCTCAGCGCGTGTTTCTCGAGCACGCCTATCAGTCGAACTACACCGAGAATGCCCGCACGAACGATAACGGTCGTTTCATCGAGATCCAGCAGATCAAGTCAGGCTTCACCCCGCTGGTGGGCCTTAATCTGAGTTTTGACGAGAGAAAACTCAACGGTCTGCTCACGGCCACGGCACGATACAACGTCACCACAACCCATGGATTCAATGCTTCTGCCCGGGCGACGATTTCTCAGGAGACGTCACATGAGTTTCAGATCCAGGCATCGTATCTGCGCCGCAATGTGCCGTTGAAACTGCTCGGGATGGATCTTAACAACGATCTCGAGTTAACCTTCAATACGCAGGTGCGCCGCAACCGTCGCGGTCAGTACGATGTGCTGAACTACAAGCCCGGAGGCGCCGTGGTGGACGGTACCACACAGATCGTCATCGAGCCCCGTGCCCGCTACACGCTCAGCGAGCGCGTTACCGCCTCTGCCTTCTTCAAGTACGAGGGAAATTTCAGCGAGGGGGCGGCCAATCCGGGTTTCAGCACAACCCAGGTCGGGGTTGATATCCGACTGTCGATCTCAGGCGGCCGATAGCGTGAAACGTGCATGAAACAAGGTTTTTACGGAGTACGCACTGCTTCGTACCTTTGTCGCTGTCTCCGCTGAAAGTAGACCGTAGGCGGCATTCGCATTCTTACATCATCGTGACGCTTGTCACGGCCATGGAGTCGTTGAATCAATGGGAAAGATCATTGCCGTTGCGAACCAGAAGGGTGGGGTAGGCAAGACTACCACCGCCGTAAACCTTGCTGCATCGCTGGCCGCAACCGAGCAACGCACGCTGCTTGTTGACATCGACCCTCAGGCAAATGCCTCGCACGGGTACGGGGTCGACACAACAGCGCTTGATAAGACAGTTTACGAAGTCCTTGTTAACAGACTGCCGATCGAAACCGTTGTCGTCACAACGGCGATGCCGTTTCTGGACCTTGTTCCGTCGCACATCAATCTCGTCGGCGCTGAGATCGAACTCATCGATGTCCCGCAGCGCGAGCAGCTGCTCAAGAGCATCCTCTCGTCGATCAAGGATAAGTACGACTACATCGTCATCGACTGTCCACCGTCGCTCGGTCTGCTGACGCTTAACTCATTGACGGCTGCCGACTCGGTGCTGATACCGGTGCAATGTGAGTTCTACGCTCTTGAGGGTCTGGGGCAGCTTCTTAACACGATCTCGATCGTACGCCGCACGTCCAATCCGGCGCTCGAGATCGAGGGTGTGCTGCTTACGATGTATGATTCACGTCTGCGCCTGAGCAACCAGGTTGTCGACGAAGTGCGTCGGCACTTCGAAGACAAGGCCTGCCGCACGGTGATCGCCCGCAATGTCCGTCTGTCTGAAGCGCCAAGTCACGGCAAACCGGTTCTGCTCTATGACGCCTCCAGCATCGGCGCACAGAACTACCTGGCACTGGCCACGGAAATACTCGAAAAGAACGCCACAACCGCCGGCGCGCTGGTCGGCTAAGGACGGAGAAAAACCACGTGAAGCAAGGACTCGGACTCGGAAAGGGCATCGGAGCTCTCATCCCGAAGGAACTTTTGCGACCCGAAACGACCGCACAGCAGCCCATTGTGGCCGATGCGCAGCCTTTGGGAGTGACGGCCATTGAGATATCGAGGATATCGACCAATCCCGTTCAGCCCCGTCATCACTTCGACCAGAAGGCGCTCGAGGAGCTGGCGCAGTCGATCGCCGTGCACGGCGTGATCACGCCGATCACGGTGCGCAGGCATTTTGATGGCTACGAGCTCATCAGCGGAGAGCGTCGGTTCCGAGCAGCGCAGATGGCCGGACTGACGGTGATACCGGCGCATGTCATCGAGGTGGGCTCAGACGCACAGATGCTCGAGATCGCACTCGTGGAGAATCTGCAGCGCGAAGACCTTGATCCACTGGAAGTGGCGCAGGGTTATCAGCGTCTGATCGACGACTGTAATCTTAAGCAGGACGATGTGGCGGTGAAGGTCGGCAAGGACCGCAGCACGGTTGCCAATTCGCTGCGGCTTCTCAAGCTTCCGCCTGATATCCAGGCAGCTCTGCGAAACCGTCGAATATCCATGGGGCATGCGCGGGCATTGCTTGCACTTTCCTCTGAGGGCCGCATGCTCTCGGTGTTGCGTGAGATCGTCAACCGCGAAATGTCGGTCCGCAAGACCGAGGCCCTGGTCAAGGATCTTGAGCTCGGCCGTAAGGAAGTTACCCGCACAGGGGAGATCCGTGCGCGTTCGTCAAAGGCGACGCAGCGCGCAGAATCCAGCCAGCCCGACAAGTCCCTCCAGGCCATCGAGGACTCGCTGCGACACGTCTTTGCCACGCAGGTGCGCGTGCGCATGAAGAATGACGAGGCCGGCGCAATTGAGATTGAATTCTTTTCACTCGAAGAACTTGAGCGGTTGCTGGACATGATGATGTCGGCTCCTACGCAGCAGGGCGGCTCGCGATGAGTCAGCCTGCGGCGTATCATGCAACGCACTACAGGGTGCGCTATAGCGACACCGACAAGATGGGTGTGGTCTACCACGGCAACTACTTGCGGCTGTTCGAGATAGGTCGAACCGAGTATCTACGTCACCGGGGGCTGCCCTACAGCCAGATGGAACAGTTAGGGTACATGCTGCCGGTGCTTGAGGCAAAGTGCGACTTCCTTCTTCCGGCGCGATACGACGACTTGCTCGAGATCCGCACGGTGGTTGAGCCCCTTGACGGTATGCGGCTGACGATCAGCTATGAGATCGTGCGCGATGATGCTACACTCGTGCGTGGATGGACTCGTCACACGTTCGTGCGTTCGGAGACCTTCAGGCCGACGCGTCCCCCGGAGTTTTTCCTCAATGTGGTCGGAGAACAGTCGTGAATCGATCGCGTCACAGCATCCGTGTGCGTTTGGCTGTCATTTTGGTGGGATGCGCCTGCATGGCTCCGAGTCTACCGGCCCAGCAGACGTTCATCTTCAACTTTCTGCGCAGTACCATCAGCGCCCGCATGGCCGGGCTGGGCGGCGCAACGGTTGCCGTAACGGATGATCCGGCCAATGTGGTCATCAACCCTGCCGTGCTGACGACGGTCGATTCGTCTACGGTGACTGCGACGTTCATCAAGCACGTGTTGGACATCAACGCCGGGTATGCTACCTACAACCGCAGTGTCGAGGGCGTTGGTGATATGGGATTCACAGTCGGTTACCTCAACTACGGAAGCTTTTCCAGAACGTCCGTCAATGGCGACCGGACGGGATCGTTCGCTGCCAATGATCTGGCCGTGTCGGTCTCGCTCGCCAACGAGTTCGATTCGCTCATCAGCTATGGTGTGACGGCCAAGCTGCTGCACTCAACCATACCGGATATGTCGTCGACGGCCATTGCGCTCGATGCCGGCATTCTCTACCGCATGCCGGCACGTCGCCTGAATATCGGCCTGAGCATTCTGAACGTGGGCACGCAGCTCAGCACGTACGATGGCGTGACAGACCGTTTGCCATTGGACATGCGTCTTGGCCTCAGCCACCGCCTGCGCGGACTTCCGCTCATGGTGAACTTTTCGCTGAATCACCTGACGGATCAGACCGATAACCTCCTGGATCGTCTGCAGAACTTTTCGGTAGGGGGCGAGCTCTACCTCGGAAAGGTTCTTCAGGCGCGTTTGTCGTACGACAACCGACTGCGCAATACCTCCGGCGTGAACATCGCATCGCAGCTCTCTGGGTTGAGTGCCGGCGTCGGACTGCGGCTGACGAGTTTTTCATTCGATTATGCCTACAGTGCTCTCGGCGCGGCAGCTGTTATGCACCGACTGAGTCTTGTAATCCCAATTCAATAGCAGAACCCCCAATGACGTACCGCGGATTCCATGCTCGGATGACGCTACCGCTGCTTGCAGCGTGCCTTCTGTGCTGGCTCGTTGCTGCCAGTTCAATGGAGGCGATCGTGGCCATTGGTGCACTGTGTGTGATCGTTGTGGTGTTCACGTTTCCATGGGACTCCTGGGCTGTGCGGCGCGGCGTATGGGACTTTCCGGAAGACCGGCTGCTAGGCAGGCTGGGTGTGCTCCCATATGAAGAGGTCGCCTTCTTCATTCTTCAGACCCTGCAGGTGTCGTTCCTGACACTCGCACTCGTGCGATGGTTCCCCGCAGCGCCTGCTCGTGATGCCGTGCCAACCATGGCCGAGGCTGCTGTTGCCGGCAGTGTGATCCTGACTGCTCTGCTGACACACGTGTTCACCCGAAGCTTCCGGTCACGACGGCCGCACCTAACCTATGCCTGGCATCTGGGCGTGTGGTTCGTTCCGCTGATTGCGGCGCAGTGGGCTTTTGGCTGGACGATCCTCTTGCCGCGGCTTGATGTTATCGTGGTGGCGACGCTAACCATCGGAAGTCTGCTGACTGCGGCCGACGTATGGGCCGTTCGGCGTGGCATCTGGTTTTTTGACGAGCATCAGATCACAGGATTCAAGTTTGCCGGCATCCTTCCGTGGGAGGAAGCCGCCTTCTTTTACCTGACAAGTCTGCTTGTTGCTCAGAGCATTTTGCTGTTCGTTCCTTCATCACTTCGTTAGAGAAGAGCAAGACAACACCGGACATGGAAAGTCTTCGTTTCGATCTTGCCGGCGGGCCATGGTACGTCTACGCGGTCTTTGCGATCGTTGCCATCGCTGCTTCGGCCTATCTCTATCGCGTGACCATTCCGCCGATCGATCGGCGTATGCGTCTGGTGCTCATCGCCCTACGGTCGATCGGCCTTATGGCCCTGATCCTCATGCTCTATGAGCCCCTTTTGCGCTTCCGTCGCAGTGAGACCGTCGAGCCGCGCATTGCAGTCGCCGTTGATGTGTCGCGCTCGATGGGCATGCGCGACCGCTCCCGTGATCGTGCCGCGGATCTGCGCACTGTCGTCGAGCGCGTGACCGACCGCCTGGGGGATGCTGCCGACGTTTACGTGTTCGATGAGAGCGTACGTACTCTAAGCGGCGATATCGATACGCTGCCGCTCAAGGGCTTTCGGTCCGACATCGGAGCGGCTGTCCGCAAGCTGGCCAACGTATCTGCCGAAGTGGATTACGGGGCGATGCTTGTCGTGAGCGACGGAAATCACAACAGCGGCGAGCAGCCCATCTATTCGGCCGAGCGCAGTGGCATGGCGGTGTATGCCATCGGTATTGGCGATAGCGTGCCACCGTCCGATGTGCGGCTTGTATCGGTGACCGCGGCAGGTGTTGGTGTGGTCAACGAGGTGATGCCGGTCACGATCGATGTCGAGCAGGCCTATATCACGGACCGAACGGCCACGATCATTCTGAACGATAACGGCACGGACGTGGCCCGGCTGCCGCTGCCGCTGAGGCAGAATACGCCTCGTTACCAGATCACGCATCAGTGGACTCCGGCGAGCGAGGGAGTTCATCTGCTCACGGCACGCATCGTCGATGCCGGTTCGGAGTTCACGCAAAAGAACAACGCCGCACAGACATCGGTCCGTGTGCGCAAGAACAAGAAGCGCGTGGTGCTTTTTGCCGGCGGTCCAAGTCCGGACGTTTCCTTTGTACGCTCATCCGTTGAACAGGATCCGACGCTCCAACTTGCGACGTACATCCATCGCGAAGGCGCAGCGTTCTACGAAGGCAGTCCCGGAGCCGGTGCACTGAATGATGCAACGTCGATCCTCCTGATCGGCTTTCCGACGGCCTACACGCCGAAGTCCGTCATTGACGACATTGCCGCCAGGTGTCGGCGCGGCGCGTCGTTGCTCTTTGTTGCCTCGGCAACTACCGACTATGGCAAGCTTGGAGCGCTCTCGGAGTTCCTTCCTTTCCGTGTTGCCTCCAATCGTCCGGTCGAGGTCAGCATCACGGCCGATGTGGCGGCTGTAGCCACGGCCGATCCGCTCATGCGGATCTCGGGCAGCGACGCCGACGCCGGAGTGTGGAACAGTCTACCACCGATCTATCGCACGGAGCTGTTTGCCGAACCAACGCCGGGGTCGGTCGTGCTGGCACGGTTCAAGGTCGGCTCGACACCGATCGATGAGCCCCTTATCATCAAGCGCGATATCGGTCAGATGCGCTCGCTGGCAATTCTTGGCCACGGACTCTACCGCTGGCGGCTACTGGGGCAGGGGCCGGCGCAGGCCCGCGGCGCTACGACGACGGATGTGCTGCAGAGCTTTACCATGAACACGATGAAGTGGCTAAGCGTGCGCGATGATGAGCGGCGCGTGCAGATCCGTAGCACGCACGAAGCCTACATGGTGGGTGAGAGCGTCGCCTTTGTCGGCTCGGTCTTTGATCAGACCTACTCTGCCGTTGATGACGCCGAGGTGCGTGTGGTCATCGATGCTCAGGGGGCGAGCCGCACCATAGAGCTGGCGCCCAAGGGCGGCGGACAATACGCGGCCGTGGTCGGCAGTCTGCCACCCGGACGCTACACGTTCACCGGTGTGGCGACTTCGCGTGGCGTGACCGTTGGACGTGACCAGGGCACCTTCAGCGTAAGTGAGATCGGTCTGGAGGAGCAGACAACGACCATGAATGCTTCGCTGCTCCGCGTGCTGACACAACGTGCCGGCGGCCGCTTTGGAGCTGTGGATTCGCTTGACAGTGTTCTGGATGCGCTGCTGCGCGATCCGCGGCTTCGCCCCGTGGTTCGCACCAGCGAGAGGGAACTCGCGCTACAGCACCTGCCGTGGATCGTAGCTGTAGCCCTGACGGCCTTTGCCCTTGAGTGGTTCCTGCGCAAGAGACGGGGTCTTGTGTAATGTCACGTCGGCTGCCGTCGCATCTTGCCGACCTGTATAGGGAGCGCCGCAAGGAGATCGGACAGAGGCTGCAAGAATTTTCACGCGTTGCTCCGCAGAAGTGGTTCTACGAACTCTGCTTCTGCCTTATGACGCCACAGTCGAGCGCTGTACACGCGCATGCAGTGCAGCTGGAGCTCGAGCGAATCAAGTTCTTTCAGCATGGGCAGGATGTGGTGCATCTTCTTCGCGATCCAGCCACGTACATCCGATTCCACAACACCAAGCATAAGCGCCTGCATCAGGCACGCGAGCAATGGCCGAGCATCGAAGCCATTCTGCTCGATAGGGGGCTCAGCGCACGAGAGCGTCGTGATCGTTTGCGTTATGAGGTCAACGGCTTCGGAATGAAAGAGGCAAGTCACTACCTGCGCAACATCGGACATCGCGGACTTGCGATCATTGACCGGCATCTACTGACAAATCTCATTGCCTGCGGCGTGTACGATGAGCCCCCTGCGGTGAACTCTGATGATCGATACCGAGAGGTTGAAGCAGCATTTGAGAGCTATTGCAAGGGCATCGGAATTGACATGGACGAGATCGATCTGCTCTTCTGGTGTGCCCAGACCGGACACATTCTGAAATAGGATGACCGATGACGTCAGCGGTGCGCCGAGGCGGCTAGCTCGGCGAGCCTTGTTGTTGGGAGCACGGCCTGCTGCTGCTCTCCTGTAGCAAGGACAATGTCCGTTCCGCTGATGCATGCCTGGATGTCGCACGTGATGCGATTGCCGATGACGCTTACAACCCGTGCCGTGATGCGCACGCTGGCGCCGACGGCCGCCATGGCCTTGTGGGACATACTCAGCGCGGTGCCGCAGGCGTTATCATCACCCTCGAAGTAGGGTTCAATGGCGCGGCGGGCGGCCACCTCGGCGTGGTAGCAGAGCCAGAACGTTGAGTACACCGGATGCAGGACCTCATCGCCGAGACGGGCAACCATCTCCGGTGTGACCACGATGTCGATGTGCGCAACTGACGATGCAACTTCCGGTCTCATGGGTGTTCCTTACTCTTGGCCGTAGAAGGACATAACTTTGCAGTCATGCGCGTTGCACTGACCACGTTGGGCTGCAAGTTAAACGCCACGGAGACGTCGGCCATCGAGCGGCGCTTTGCCGCGATGGGGCACGACATCGTGGAATATGGTCAGCCGGCGGACCTGCTGGTTGTCAACACCTGCACCGTTACCGAAGCCGCCGATGTGGAGTGCCGGAAGGTCGTACGTAAGGGGCTTCGTGCAGCGCCAGAAGCCCGCGTGGTCGTTACCGGATGTTACGCTCAGCTCAAGCCCGATGCGGTTCTGTCGATCGACGGTGTCAGCGCCGTGGTCGGCACGGCCTCGAAGATCAGCATCCCGGAGTTGGCCGACACGATCATGCAGTCACCGGTGCCCCTGCGGATGGTTCCGCCCCTTAACGGCCAGACGCTGTTCGCGCCGGCACGCTCATCGCGGGTGAACACTCGTACGCGTGCATTTCTGAAGGTGCAGGACGGATGTGATTACTCCTGCTCATTCTGCACGATACCCAAGGCGCGCGGCCCATCACGCGTGATGACGCTCTCAGACGTGCGTCAGGAGCTTACGGCCATTGCCCGTGAGGGGTTTCATGAGTGCGTTGTCTCGGGGATCAATCTCGGTGAGTACGCCGATGCAGGCGGATCGCACATGATCGATCTACTGCATATGATCGAGGCCATGGATCTGCCGTACCGGGTAAGGTTGGGTTCGATCGAACCGAATACCATTAGCGACGGTATCATCGAGTTCCTTGCATCGTCTCGCACGATCGTGCCTCACTTTCACATACCGCTGCAAAGCGGTTCGGATGAAATACTGCGACGCATGCGCCGGAGGTACAACTCGACGATGTACCGGTCGGTGGTGGAGAAGATCATCGGTCGGATACCTGATGCAGCTGTCGGTATCGACGTGATCACGGGTTTCCCGGGCGAGACAGACCATCACGCGCGCCAGACAGAACAGTTCCTAGCCGATCTTCCATGGGCATACCTACACGTGTTTACGTACTCCGAGCGTGCCGATACCGATGCAACGCTAATGGGCGGCAGCGTGGATGTTGCCACGCGACGCGAGCGTACGCGACGTCTGCGGCAGATGAGTCAGCAGCGTACGATCGAGTTCCATCGGGCGAACATCGGTCTTGTGCGGACATTTCTTCCCGAGGGATACGAGGCCGAGTATGGATGCTGGACCGGGTGGACGGAGAATCACGTTGCCGTTCGTCTGCCGGGTGAGCCGGAGATGCAGAAGCGTCCCATCCGCGTGCGGCTTGTCTGCGAGGATGGTGCCGCTCTAAGAGCCGAGGTGTTGGATGAAACGAGCATTGAACAACCGTCACTAGCCGAACAGGTCAAGACATGAGAGTCTTCATCGCCGTCGACATGGAGGGGGCCACGGGCGTGGTCCATCACGATCAGCTCATGCCTGACGGCAGAGGATATGCCGCAGCGCAGAAACTGCTCACGGCCGACGTCAATGCCGTTATCGAGGGGGTGCTGTTGGTGGAGCCGCAGGCCGAGGTCGTTGTCGGTGACGGCCACGGAATCATGCGCAACGTCCTGCTCGACCAGCTTCATCCGTCGGCCCGACTCGTCGTTGGTTCGGCTAAGCCTTCCAATAAGCCCCTTTGTCAGCTAGAGGGCGCACAGTTCGGTGCCGACGTGGCCTTTTGCATCGGCTACCATAGCATGGCCGGAACGCCCGGTGGTCTGCTGGCGCATACCTACATCGGCTCGCTCATTCGTGAGCTACGACTTAACGGACGCGCCGCGGGCGAGGTCGAAGTAAATGCTGCCGTGCTGGCAAGCTTAGGCATCCCGCTGGCCATGGTCAGCGGTAACAGTGAGCTTCAGGCAGAGATCCGTGCGTGGAACGCTTCGTCGGTGTTCGTCTGCACAAAGCAGACCCTTGGACCGACAGCGGCGATCTGTTTAACGCCAACGGCTACCGGAGAGCTCCTGCGCAAAGGGGCTAGCCAGGCCATTGCCGATCGCTCGTGCTGGCATCGTTCGGCCACGGGGCGTACCCGCTTCGAGGTCGATACGTATCGCAGGGAGCAAACCCAGAAGGTACTTGCCTGTGACGGCGTTGAACAGGTAGGGGAGATGACCTTTGCATGCGAGCATGAGAATGCGGCCGAGGCGTTTCGCATCCTTTGGAGGGCCTGCACGATGGCCCTCGAAGAAACACCAGCGTGGCTTAGCTAGGGTCGGCCGACGACACCTCCGGGTAGCCAATTGCCGTCAGGCACAGGCCATGTGCCGGAGCAAGAAGAGGAGCTACGGAACGTGATGCGGAGTCGCGCATCGAAGTTAGCTGATCGAGCGTAAATCGTTGTCGTGCAACGGACATACATGCGCCAATGATGGCCCGGCACATTCCGTACACGAACCGGTCTGCGCGTAATCTGACCTCGAGCACATCACCGTTTATCGTTGCCTGGCAGGTCTGCAGATTGCACACATAGCTGGACGTATCGGGGTTGGACTTCGAGAACGCCGTAAAGTCGTGCCGCCCGCGCATGACCTGCAGGGCTTGTTCGAATAGGTCCCGGTCGAAGGGGGCTTCCGGATCCCACGACGTCAGTCTTGTAAACACACTTGGTTTGAGCGCGATGCTATAGACGTACTCTCTCCAGACCGCATCGAAGCGTGCATGGAACGAATCATGCACACGCTCGGCGCTCAGTATGCGGATGTCTTTCGGCAGACGTGTATTGATGGCCACCGCCACCTTGTTGATCGGGATCTGATGAGCCCCCTCCGGCAGCTCCACGTGCGCGCACTGCCCGCTGGCATGCACGCCGGCATCGGTTCTGCCGGCTCCATGGATGATGCATGGCACGCCGTAGGCCACCATCAGCGCTTCTTCAATTCGCTGCTGCACAGACACGCCGTTGGTCTGGCGCTGCCAGCCAACATAGTTGGTTCCATCGTACGCAATCAGCAGTCGAAGTCGCGGCATCAGGCAAAAGTATCATCGATGGGCAATTGTTCGAGATGTAAGCCCACCGTGTGACGGTTCATTTCTTCTGCCTGTGGTAGATTTGTTCGCCGAAGTTAGATGTCTACTCGTATGGGGTTCTTATGAAACACGCATTTCTTTGTGGCATACTCGTCCTGATATTCCTGAGCCAGTCGTGTAGCCATTATGTAAGTGAGGCGGATCCGTCGGTTGCGACTGATGACGATATGGGTGCAGATAGGTCTGTCTTTCTGGCGATCCGCGCGGAAGTCATGTATCCTTTGGATGAGTATGCCGTGACGATGGATGCGCGTCATGGCCGTGATGGACCAGTGGTTGAATCTCTTCGGAGATCCTATCTCTATATCAACGGCGTCAAGCGTGGATTACAATATGGATTTCCATATCAGCTATCATCTACACCCATAGTCTTACCGATTGGCACTTCAGAGTTAGAGATTGGATTCCAAGGCCCCGGTAGGCCGGTAGAGAGAGCGCGGTTCGCCCTTGCACCCCGTCTTTCGTATAAGCGCACCTTTTCTGCTTCGAGGACATCCGGACTTGTGGTCACGATTTCGCCTGCGCTGGGCCAAGATGAGATTGTCGAACTAACTGTGTATCGATCGGTCGGCACTTTTAAGCGTATAGCGTCACGCGTGTTTCAGGGTCTTGGACTATCCACTCTGAATGTCGCCGCGACCGATTTTGCCGCCCAGATTCAATCTGACGGGGAAATGACTGTTGAGTTGGACCGAAAGAGGGTGACATTTCGTAACGTTCTCTTCAGCGATGGCATCGAGTTATCACAGAGCCAAGGGAGTGTCTTTCAATATGTGACTGTCAAGCCATGAATAAAATGCTCTTGCTTCTTACTGTGACGCTAGTATCGGCTGTGACCGCCGTAGCCCAGCTGCCACGCTTAGGTGCAACGATTTCAAACAATACGAAGATGTATTTCGGCATTGGGCGACGCAGTGGAAACCACGATTCGATGAAGGTCGTCAAAGGGTCTGGAGTGACGTTCCTGGGAATGCGTCGGGACTCCATCGTTGATTCCGTCGTTTTCTCAGCCGATGAGGTACCCACTCTTGAACGATACCTGCGTGACTACGAAAAGCTCTTGGCCAGTAAGACCGACCTTTTCGTCAGTGATACCGGTATGCGCAGGATTCTTGGTCGTGTTGCTCCACGCCAGTTCGCCGACATAAATGTCCTACGGGTCTCTGTCCGACTATCAAGTGGTTCAGTCAAGACAGGCGTTCCTATGGTTGCAACACAAGACAACCTGCTTATTGCGGAAGGTGAGGCATATGATCCTGCTGTGGATCTACCGCAACAGAAGTTTACCTGTATTCCGGTAACACTCATTGAGGACATTACTCCTGATGTTGGCGCTATATCTCCGAGATGGTTCAAAGTGCGGGGTGATCATACATACTTTAACACGGCAGTGCGACTTTCCGGTATAACCTTCGCATACATGCAGAGCTTCCCCCCCGAGTTCGAGGCATGCATTAATCCTGTCACAGATAATGAACTTAAATATGCTGATGTTTCTAAGGTTTGCCCGCGATCTGCTGATGCGTATGTGACCGCGTTTAGTGGGGTCGTTGCTTCGGTTATGCGACCGGATGCCTTTGCTGAGTTGCCTTTCGGGAGTAGGTTTCGACGTCCCTCCCTGGATTATCAGCCAGTGTCATTCACGTCTGGCGTCGAAGCGTCCATGTACGTCAGCGAACTGCATGACATTGGATTCCGCGCCATGCTGGTGGCACAGCCTCCCACTGTTCAAGATTCTACGGTGCAAAACTCCCTCGGGATGGATGCGTATTCGTTTCACCTGTTGGGTACGTGGCATATTACTCCACTGGACGCTATCGGATTTAATACGGTCGGGGTATCGGCAACTCTTGGTGTAGGGCCGTCATTTCTCTCATACAGAGCTCGCACCTATCGCGATGCAGCTAACCTGACCACGTCTGGCAGTGGTCTTGCTCTTGACTTTGCTTTGAGTGTGAATATGCAGGTGTGGATATCTAAGTCCTTCACTGTTGGCTTGCGAGGGTATTCGATGTATCAGCACGGTCTGAGCAATTCCATCGAGAGCATTGTAGATGAAAGACCAAATCAGATGCCGTGGGAAGTACTGTTTATTGTCTCTCAACAGTCTGCGGCGTTCTTCGGAGCTCAACTTTTCGTTAGCTATTCACTATAACGTAGTGATCTTCCCCCCAGTTAGTTGACAGTAAGTCGATCTCTAATCACATATTTGGGTTGGAGGAAACGATGGGAAATGACAACCGTGGTCGTCGATATGACGACGCATTTCGAGCTGAAGCGGTAGTACTGGTGATCGACAAGAAGTTGCCAGTGAGCCGAGCGGCAGAACACGTAGGTGTAGCATACGAGACGTTGCGAAGCTGGATAGAAGCCTCCGGTAGACATCAAGAGGAAACCTCAGAGTAGTCGGACAAGCTGAGATACCGATTTATTGATCAACACCGGGCGGTATGGCCACTTGTGGTCATGGCAAAGGTATTAGAAGTGAGCAGGCAAGGGTACCATGCATGGAAGCGACGTGAGCCAGCAGAGCGCACGCTACGTATGCGTGAGCGCACACGCCAGATCAAGCGAGTATATGCCGAGAGCAACGGAAGCTATGGCTCACCACGCGTGACGCTTGTGCTGCGCAATGCTGGCGATGTGGTCACCGAGAGGACTGTTGCCGGAATTATGCGCCGCGAGGGCCTGCGGGCAACTGCGAAGAGGCGCTATCGTCCAACAACGGATTCATCCAAGACGCTTGCTCCTGCACCAAACCGTCTACAGCGATCATTCACTGTGACAACAAACGATCGAGTATGGCTAAGTGACTTCACAGAGCTTCCATGCCGCAATGGAAAGGCCTATGCTGTGGCTATAATGGACCTATGCTCACGTAGGATACTTGGCTGCGTGGTATCGCACTCGATGCAGACTCGGACACTGCTGGCTGCCCTGGAGCAGGCTTGCAAGGTTCGTGGTGGTGCTTTACCTGAACAACCGTTGATCTTTCACTCAGATCGTGGAAGTCAGTACAATGCCGAGACGTTCAGGCGTCAGCTTGCCATTCTCAACATCGAACAGAGTATGAGCGGAGTCGGCAACTGCTATGACAATGCACCGATGGAGTCGTTCTGGGCTCGTATGAAGATTGAAATCAGAGCAGAAATGATGTTCGATGATCTGCGTCACGCACGCTCTGTCGTCTATCGTTGGGTCCACTTGTTCTACAATCGAAAGCGCCTACATTCAGGCATTGGACATCTCACACCGGTAGAATTCGAAGAATAACTATCTTCACAATCAACTGATCGCATTCACTGTCAATGAATCAGGGGGAAGATCATATGGGGTTCTTATGAAACACGCATTTCTATGTGGCATACTCGTCCTGATATTCCTGAGCCAGTCGTGTAGCCATTATGTAGGCTTGGCCGATCCGCCTACAGAGTATTCGGGAGTCATTGATACTCTTCGCCAAGTATTCCTGAAGGTTCGCGCCAGCGATACAGGTTTTGATAACTATGCCGTATGGATGACTGCACTTCGCGGACGTACTGGCCCAGTCATAAGCTCTATTCCTGGCGCACTGCTGTATATCGATGGAAGTAAGTGGAAGCTTGGCGACGGTATCCCATACAAGAGCTATTCGAGTGCATTTAGGTATGACGGCTATCCGTATGAGATCGTGATTGGTTATGTAAGTCCCGAGAAGATGGGAACTGGAACTAAATATTCGCTCGGGCGGACATCATCATTTTTTTACCAATGTTCTGTATCGAGATCCAAGGGTTTTGAGATAACTGTTTCGCCTAAGCTGCGTGATAATGAGCTTCTCGAAGTGACAGTCTATAGTCCGTCTCGGGGCTTCACCACGATCTCGAAGCGGTCATATCGTGAGGACGGAGCTGAAAAGTTTGTGATGTCCTCTGCCGATTTCATAAACGAGATCAGAAACGAAAAGGAGTTATCCGTAGAGGTAACTCGAACTCACGTTACGCAGAGGCAGGTCATATTCAGTGATGGTATAGAGTTCACGCAAGTTGTTGGTCCTCAGATGCGTTACGTTAAGGTCACGCAATGAGAGCACATCTAATCGTTATGCTCTCAGCGATGGTCCTTGCGCCAATGGCAATGGCACAGTTACCTCGAGTTGGTAGTGAGATCTCAAGCAACGAGAGACTATACTTTGGCATTGGTCTTGGGCGCGGCAATTTTGATTCAATGAAGGTTGTCAAGAAGAGCAACATCATGTTCATTGGGTATAGACGTGACTCTGTTGTTGACACCATTACTTTTCTTGCTGATGAGATACCTGCCCTGGAAAGGTATTTCGCCAATTATGAAAGGACGCTCACTGGCGGACGCGCTGCATTTGTTCAGGACCGTGAAACTCAGCCGCTTCTTACGCGGCTCTTCCCATATCAGCATCACCAGTCAGGAGTTCAGCCTGTCTCTTTGCGGCTTATGGACGGATCTATCAAGACCGGTGTACCGTTGGCGGCGACGGATGAGAATCTCTTGTTGTCGACCGGATCATCTTTCTCGCCTGAGGCGGATCTGCATGAATCTGTTTTAGACTGTATTCCGGTGACAGATATCGACATAGTTACGGCCGATGTTGGTCATAAGTCTCCACGTTGGTTTTTAGTCAGGGGTGACTACAACAAGTTCCGAACCTCGATCGGCATCATCTGTCCGACACGCGTTTATGCTAGATGCGTTCCGCCTGAGGCCGAGAAGTGCATGCCTTTGATTATGGACGATCTTGGACAGGGTGTGCCTTTACACGTTGTGTGCCCAAGGTCTGTGACAATGTCGATCTCCGCCTTCAGTGGTATTGTTGCGTCGGTTTACGGACCTGATGCATCCGTAGTACTACGTGAGGCTGGCAGAGACCGAATAGACAACCTGAGCATCCAGCCGATTACGTATTCATCAGGCATTGAGGTGTCGTTTTTTGTCAGTCAGCTTTTCGACTTGGGTCTGCGTGGGTTGGTTCAAGTCCAACCATCAACAACTCTTGACGCTACGCCACAGCACTCTCTGGGTTTCGACTCGTATTCTCTGCAATGTCTTGGCACGTGGCACATAATTCATATCGACAGTGCAGGCTACAACAGTGTTGGAGTCTCGACGACGTTCGCATTAGGGGGATCGCTGATAGACTATCGAGCGCGGACTCATGTTGACTCACGTAACCTTACAACGATCGGAACAGGGTTGGCATTTGATCTTGCGTGGAATACAGACGTGACTTTTGCTGTATCGCGGTCCTTTGCTGTCGGAGTTCGCGGATTTGTGATGTTCCAGCACGGACTCGAATATTCCATCAATGGTATTGTACACCATCATCAGCCCTTTGAACCTCCAGTGCTAGCCAGATTTGCAATGCCTTGGCAGAGCGCTCCATATCTGGGCGCTCAGGTCTTTGCAACTTTTACCATCGACTGATCTTGTAAGAGGTTGGAGCCATCCATTCGTGGTGAGCACGTGTCGTGTTGGTTTCTGCCGACGCATGAACTTACATTCTGACTGAGGCTGAAGATTCCATTCGATCCGGCCCCACTTCCAGTGTGTCCATACCGCCGGCATAGGACAGATGTCCGTGATAGCCGCCGATGACGCGCCACGACTTCTGAAGATAGGACTGTATCGGGATGTCCCCGGTTGAATTCGAAGACCGCTATATCTGATCGATACGACGCTCCCGCTGACAACGCAGACGGGGGAAGATTGCACGTTGCTTCGGCATCTAATTGGCCTTTGTCGCCTTAGTCTTTTCCAGAAACACAATGGCATCGTACTCAATACCAAGGGTTTGGTCCACAGTCGACCTTTCGAGATCAGCTCCGATGAAGTAGATCTTCGTTGGCCTGAAGAATAGATTTTCGAGAGCTGTGTTTCCAGTGATGGCCGACATCGGGAGGAAGAATTGTGACCACTGTCCTTTCGCAAATGCCTGAGTCAGGACATGTTCCTCCTTCGGAGCAATTGTTGCCTCGCCGAGCATAGGAACTCCATTGGATATATGCACAACACGAACAGTGCCGCCGTTTGTGAAGTAGCCAATTGTGTAGAACGTCTCTGGATGGCGCTGTTTGAGATTGTACCCCATTTGAGTGCCGGTAGCTCCAGTATTCTTTCCCGAGTGACCAGCGTGGGCCCAAATGATAACTTTGTTATTGTTTTCGTGCTTCTGAATCCAATCGACATTGTCGGCCATGTATGAGTCTCTGTAATTGAAGTACTTCAACTCATCGGCTATGTGTACAAATCCGTTGAATGTTTGCTGCACGATCTCCCAATGGCGGAGCATCAAATCATAGGCTCGATCACCGCTCTGTGCAATCAACTTGGATTTATTGGTGTTGAGATATGTCAGGATGGAGTTCCAGCGTGTTTGGTAGCCGGCGACCAGACTTGGGATCATTCGCTCAAGTTCTTCATAACTGTATGCTGACAGTTCTTGAAAATCATTCAAGAAAGGCTCTGCCGTCTGGTTAAAACTCGACATATAAGCTGGGTCGTATGATGAAACGTATGCCTGGACACGCTTGGCACCTGCTTCGGCTGACTGAGCATCAAAACCATAGAACGTTACCTTGTCAGCTGGTGCGCGTCCACTATTGAATGTCCGTAGCCATTCAATGAGTTGAACAAACTCCTGATTGTTGTACACCCATCCTGAGATGTTCTGAACTGCTTCGAGGGCGGTTCCACTGCCACCTGTGATGTATGCATTGATAGCCTGAGCTGTTGAGAAGTTTGTTTCCACGGCTAGCACGCGAAAATTCAGTTTCTCGACCATGTGCTGAATCATACGATGGCGTAGTGTGAAGAACTCACTCGTGCCATGCGTTGATTCTCCAAGTGCCACAATGGACTTGTCTGAAACAAATGACGAAAGAAAGCTGAGATCTTCTGTGCTTGTCGATGCCGATAAGGATGTGATTGGAATCAGCCTTCCTGCAAAGGCGTTCTGATTCAGGGTCTCAAGCACCTGGTCGACAGAAGAGCTCGGCTGATTGTCATTACTCGTACAGCTCGACATTACGAGCAGTAAACTGGTTGCCAGAGCGGTGAGAAGCAAAAAGCTCGAGGTGCCCCGAGCGGTGTTGCGCAACGTAGGTGTGCGTCCGATCTTCATGGTGGTTAGGATGTATTGTGCAGTAATAATCCAGAGCGGTGCGAAGCTAACCAAATCTGTTGATGATTGCGCAGCTTCCGATTGCGAGCACTGCTGATACAGGAATTCAGGTGTCGGTGATGAGCGATGACCGTAGGTCGTACATGATGATCAATGAACGACTGCATGGGTCGCCCCCTACGGGATGACGGTCAACACTGGATCCTGCCCCACTTCCAGTGTGTCCATACCGCCGGCATAGGACAGATGTCCGTGATAGCCGCCGATGACGCGCGTCAGTATGCGCACGTCCGACACCATGATACTGCGCCAGGAGCCGATGCCGTGCAGCGTGCCGCGCAGGATGAGGGCCGACGAGCGAAGTTCCTGACGGAAGCTTTCGCGCACGGCCGGGGGGACGGCGCACTGAAGAAAGCCGCTTTCATCTTCCAGAGTGATGAAGAGCATGCCGCGCGCCGTTGGAGGAGCCTGACGCAGGATGACGATACCGGCTACCGTGACCTGCAGGCGGGCATCGGGACTGAGCCGGCTGATGGTTTCGATCGTGCGGATCTCGAGTGACATCATCGAGCGTCGATACAGCGTCATGGGGTGCACGCGGGCAGCCCCCTGCATGATATAATCGTAGGCCAGACGCTCCTGGGCACGCAGTGGTGGCAACGGCGGAATGTCATCGGCATGCAGTGCCGGCAGCGCAAAGAGCGTCTCCTCGGCCGATGCCGTAGCCGACATGCGCTGGCGCACAACGCCAACAATCCAGGCCGCGCGGCGTGCATCGGGCTCAAGTGCCTGCATGGCTCCGGCAATGGCGATGCATTCCAGCGTATCGCGCGGTACATCGGGCAGGCGCTGCACAAGGTCCTCCACGCTGGTAAACGGCGCTCGTGCGCGCTCCCAGACGATCTGACGGGCAACGCTTTCGCTAACGCTACGGATGGCGGTAAGGGGCTTGCGGATGGCGGCACGTCCGGCAGCATCATACTCGATGTCGTAGCGCAGACCCGAGCACATCACATCGCACAGCAGCACCGGCACATTCCAGCGCCTGCACTCTTCTTCGAGCGTCATGAGGTTGTACATCCCCGGCCGATGCTGCATGAATGCTGCCATGTAGGCGGCCGTGTGGTGCGTCTTGAGCCAGGCACTCTGGTAGACGATCTTGGCAAAGGCCGCCGCATGGGAGCGGCAGAATCCGTAGCCGACAAAGTGAGAGACCATTTCATAGACCTTTTCAGCCGACGCAAGGTCAACACCGCGCCGGCAGGCCCCCTGCACAAAGCGATCGCGCATGGATGCCATCAGATCGCGGTTGCGGTTCTTCGACACCAGCGAGCGAAAGTCGTCGGCATCTTCCAGCGTCATGCCGGCAAAATGATGGGCGATCTCGAGCACCTGTTCCTGAAACAGTACAATGCCCAGCGTGTCGGCAAGGATCGGCTCCAGGTCGGGATGCGGATACGTTACCGGCTGCTGACCCCGACGTCGGGCGATGTAGGGGTGGACCATGCCGCCTTGCAGTGGCCCTGGCCGGAAGAGTGCGACCTCGGTGACAAGGTCCGAGAACCGCTCCGGCTGGTGCTTGGCCAGCAGGTGGATCTGCCCCTGCGACTCGATCTGGAACACCCCCAGCGTGCGCCCGCTGCGGATCGTCTCAAAGGTCTGCGCGTCATCCAGCGGCAGATCATCGACGTCTGGAGCGGTCCCGGTATGACGCTGGATCAGCTCCAGACACTCGCTGATGCAGGCCAGCATCCTCAGGCCCAGCACATCGAACTTTACCAGCCCCATGGCTTCGACGTCGTCCTTGTCGAACTGCACCACTGCAACGCCATTGGCCGAGCGCTGCACGGGCGTGAACATGTCAAGGGGCTTGCTCGATAGAACCATACCGCCGGAGTGCTGACCCAGGTGCCGTGGATGATCCAGCAGCAGCGATGCGGCACGGATCAGAATCTCCAGCATAGGCACATTGCCAACCACACCGGCAAGCTCCTGGCGGTAGGTCTCAACGCTATTGTTGGTGTATCCGGGAACAGATTTCGACAGTGCCCGGACGGTTTCCTCGGGCCAGCCGAGGGCCTTAGCCGCATCGCGGATGGCCATGCGGATGCGGTAGGTGATGATCGTTGCCGTCATCGCGGTCTGCTGCAGACCAAAGCGCTCCTCCATCCACATCAGTACTTCGCCGCGACGTTCACTGTCGAAGTCCACATCGATATCCGGCGTCCCTTTCCGTCCACGATGCAGAAACCTCTCAAACAGCAGATGATGCTCCACCGGGCATACGCCCGTGATGCCAAGCACATAGGCAACAACGGAGTTGGCCGCCGAGCCCCTTCCGCTGCAGCGGATACCGCGCGATCGCGAGTAGTCGGTCACCTCACGTACCACGAGGAAGAAGTCGGACAGTTCAAGCTCGGCGATCACGCCCAGTTCATGCTCGAGCAGCTGCTGTGCACGCTGCCGCGTGTTCTGAGAGGTCGTTCCATAGCGTCGGTCGAACATGGCCGTGCACAAGCGCCGTAGCAGCTCATTCGAGGTCATCCCCTCGGGAACGCGCGCCGAAGGGGGCGTGATGTGCTCCGGTAGAAGATCAAAACAGCAGTCGCGGATGATATGGTCCGCATGTTCAAAAGCCTCGGGGTAGGGGATCAGCTCCCGTAGTTCTGCCTGACTGCGCAGGCAGTGCCGGTCATGCACGGGCCGCAGAGGGTGCGGATCATGAATGGTGATGCCCTCGCGTATGCAAACCATCAGATCATGCACCGCATAGTCGTCACGCAAAGCATAGCGCACATCCTGCGCAGCTACGATCGGCACCTGCAGCTTACGGGCAAGCTCGACCATTGAGCGCATGCGCCGCTGAGCCCAGGGGCGGCCGTCGTGAGCAATGCCGGCATGAATAGTCGCACCGCTCTGCTGCATCAGAACCTCGAGTACCAGGCCTGCGGACTCGGGCGTTGCGCCGAGAGTGTGCGCAATCACATAGCAGTCCGGACTACATAATGCCTCCGGCAGACCCTGCTGCTGAAGGTGCTCTAGTGCGATGATGCCGCATTCGTGGACATGACTGCTGAGGCGACAGATCTTGCGGTAGCCTTCGGCATTGCGTGCCAGCAGGCTCAGATCCAGCACAGATGCATCAGGCATGAGCAGTTGCAGGTCCATGCCTGTAAGCGGTTTGATGCCGACGCGGCGGCATGCACGCTGGTGCCGTACGGCAGCGTAGACGCCGTGCAGATCCGTTATGGCTAGTGCATCGTGACCCAGCGCATGGGCAACTTCGACAAGCTGCTCGACGCATGAGCCCGCGTCGAGAAACGAGAAATGTGACCGTGTATGCAGGGAACCGAACATGTGCCGTTAATCGAAGATGCGTGAGAGCATCCAGCCGCTGATGCTGCTGTGGAAGATCTCCATCACACCGCTGGTGGTGATCAGCAACAGATACCGCCGCTGCTCGTCGCTGCCCCACCACGGGCCACGGGCCGACCAGCGATCGAGCACCTGCTCGACGTCATACGCGCCCCCTCGCCAGCAGATGATCGTCGGCAGGCCATTGCGCTGGGCGACATCGATCGGTTCGAGCAGAAACTTCATGCTTGATCTCCGTCCTGTGCCGCTTCGGCCGGCCTGATCGGCACGATCCTGGCATGACGCTCAGGTATCAGCGTCCACGGATCAAGGATCTCGATCTGCTTGAGTACGCCGCCGTAGCGCGGACGCATCTGTTCGAGCAGCTCGGTGCGGCTGATCTCGGTGCCGAAGAGGTCCATCTGCTGACCCTCGGCCTGACGCAGAGAGGCCATCCGAAGCCGGATGCCACGCCAGTATTGGTCGGCATGCAGGAGCTCGCGACATAGCGCCTGCACGTGCACCCAGAGCGTACGCAGCAGCGTTGCCCCCTGACGTAGGATGCGCACTCGCACCTGCACGATACGCTCTGCAACGTCGAGCACACCAACCTCGATGCGCCAGGCCTGACGCGTGCCCAGCTGCAGTGCAGCCCGCGCCGTACAGCGCTGTGCTGTATCGAGAATGATGCCGGGCTCGCGGATGGTATCGTCGAAATGCTCGGTCACGATCACCTGCGGTGCCGGCACATACATCGGCAGCGGTGTGGTTTCCGTCTCGTGCAGCAGTCTGTAGAGTGCGGCCGCGCGCGCTCCAAACTGTAACTGCAGATGCCGTTCCTGAAGCGTACGAAGCCGTCCGATACTATCGAGTCCGAACAGCCGAAGACGCTCGACATCGTCTTCACTCAGACCCAGCTCGGGGATCATGCTCAGCACGGTGGTTGCTACATCATCGGCATGATCAAAGGCGTCGATCCTGCCGGGCGCGACGCTTGCACAGGCACGCAAGAGGGCGTCGCTGCGCCGCGGGGCCATCGCAGCTCGGCACCCGAAGGTGCGCACCACCTCGTGAAGACCCCGCATGTCGTCACGACCGCAGAAGATGCGTCCGCGTACAGGCACGGAGATCAGCGGCGTGCAGGCGTGAACCGCATCGAGCAGAGTGTCGAAAACCGCATCGGATGCGCGGTCAAGAAGCAGACAGAGAAGCATAAGCGATTATACAAAATGTATAATCCCTATGCAATATGTCGGGATAAATAGAGAGGGGGCTTAGAGCTGTTTGATGCAGTTACGCACAACGCCGACGATGCTGAAGTCCATGTCTGCCGTGATGGCGATGTCCTTGTAGCGACGATTTTCGGCCCGCAGAAGGGGCTGACCGTCGGACATGATGTAGCGCTTGACGGTGAGTTCGCCGTACACCTTGGCAATGACGATCTGTCCCGAGCGCGGCTGCAGGGCGCAGTCGACGATCAGCGTATCTCCGTCACTGATGCCGGCATCGGTCATGGAGTCACCGACAACCCGGATGAAATAGGTGCTCTCGGGGTGTTCCAGCAGCATGTCGGCCAGATCGATCTCACGTTCGATGGTGTCGTCCGAAGCCGTCGGAAGGCCTGCGCTGACGCCCAGGGCAAGCATGGGAATGCGCGGACCGCGGTCGGACTTCTTCCGACGTACAGGGGCCACAACCTGGGGTGAGTGACGCTTGAGTTCTTCGATGAGTTCGCGGATGTGTGACACGTGATCCTCCAGCTGTTGCATGATCGAACGCTTTGGTTCGCCCCCTTCCGACATTTCCTGCCGCGTCTGGATAAGGGGCGATCCGGAACCGGTTAGCAGCCAGCCCGATGAGATCCCGTAGCGCGACTCGAGCATGGCCAGAACGTGCTGCGGCACGGCCGTGCGGCCCGATTCCCAGGAGTAGACCGTCGGCACGCGGACGTCGATGATTTTGGCGTATTCTTGAACATTGAGCTTCAGGATCGATTCTCGAACCTGACGGTGGCGGATGCCGAGCTGTGCGCGTGTGTTCATGGCGGTATTCCCAAGGCGTGATTGGGGATAACTTACAAAATGTCGAAGCATTCTACAATACCCGACCTCGAAATCGATTTTTTTGCCTCTCACGAGCATGCCCTGTGGTCGGAGAGCCATCTTCAGGAACTGCAATCCACACTTCAGTGGCGCTCGGAAACGATCACGATGTTCGGTCGGACCATGCTGCAGCCAAGACTGATCGCGTTTTATGCCGACGAAGGAGTGCGCTACACGTATTCCCGCAGAACATTTACGGGGCTCACCTGGACGCCGCTGCTGGAGCGTCTGCGGCAGGATGCCTGCCGCCTTGCGGGGGCATCGTTTAACAGCGTGCTAGCGAACTACTACCGCGACGGATCAGACAGCATGGGAATGCACGCTGATGACGAACCGGAGCTCGGGATCAACCCGGTAATCGTATCGATGAGCTTTGGCGCAACGCGTCGCTTTGTGATGAAGCATCGCACTCGGCGCGACGTGCCGGCAGTGGAACTGGCGCTGACGGATTCGAGCATTCTTGTCATGCGCGGCGCAACGCAGCATCACTGGCTGCATGGTATAAAAAAAGAAACGCGGCCCGTTGGGCCGCGTGTGAATCTGACATTTCGGAAAGTCCTCGGCTGAGGCAGAGAACTCAGCGGCAGGAATCGATCAGCGAGTCAAGCTGCGCCGTTGAGGTGTTCTCGTAAAACGTCTCATTGATGGCGATCATCGGAGCACCACCGCAAGCGCCCATGCACTCGACCTCTTCGAGAGAAAACACACCGTCGTCGGTTGCTTGATTATGTCCGATGCCAAGCCGCTGTTTGGCATGACGGTACAGCTGCTCGCCACCACGGAGCATGCACGAGACGTTCGTGCAGACCTGGATGTGATGCTTACCCATGGGCTTCTTGAAGTACATGGTGTAGAACGACGCTACACCAAGCACATGGGCGTAGGGAAGCTCCATCACGCGGGCGACCTCTTTCATGACGTCTTCTGAGAGCCAGCCCCATTTCTTCTGCGCCATCCATAGGACGGGCATGATGGCGGCCTTGGGTTCAGGATACTTTGCCTTCAGCGATGAGATGCTGGAAAGCTCTTCGGAAGTGAATGTCGTAGTCATTGGCACGAAAATACAGATTTTGTTTATCGAAGTCGCTTGACGAACAACTTTGCACCAAGCCAGATGCGCAGGGCGGTGATGACCTTATGCACCGTACTGACGCTGATGCGCCGGTTGAAGATGCGATAGTCGTTGAGTTCGATCTTCTCCAGAAGCCGGTAGTAGATCGCATCCATGATCTGAGCCGCTACCATGGTCATGCGTTCGTCCGGACGCAGCAGCGCCCGTGCCTGGTGATAGTACTCGCGGGCACGTTTGGCCTGGAACTCCATGAGGTTGATGAACCTCTCATCGTAGACCTGGTTGCGAAGATCATCCTCCGTGTAGCGGAATCGCACGAGATCTTCTTTTGGGATGTACACAAACCCGCGGTCAAAGTCGGACTTGACGTCGCGCAGGATATTGGTCAGCTGCAGTGCATAACCAAGGTTGATGGCGTACTGACGCGTTGACTCGTGACGATAGCCAAAGATCTCGATGGAGATGAGGCCCACGACCGAAGCAACCGAGTAACAGTAGCGCTTTAAATCGGCAAAGGTCTCATAGCGCCGCTGAACAAGATCCCTCTCACATCCATCGATGATGGTCTGCAGATACTGCTTGGGAATCTTATAGCGGTTGATGACACTACGCAAGGGGTCGACCGATGATGACACGTCTTTTGATGCGGCATAGATACCTTCGATCTGAGATCTCCACCATGAGAGACGCTGACGTTTTTCATCGATGACGGCTTCTTCCTGTGATGGGTTCTCATCAACAATGTCGTCGATACGCCGAGCAAAAGCATAGATGGTCTTGATAGCCGCGCGCTCCTCCTTTGGCAGAAAGCCAAAGGAGTAATGGAACGACGTGCTGCCGTTTGTAGAAAACGCCAGCGCGTCTTCGGTGTCGGAGAAGACGTGCTTCGACATGGGACGAAGTTACGAGTTCGATCCGTGACGACGTGAGATGCTTTGCATGACAAGGGGCTTGTGGCGCATCACGTGGGTAAGTCGGCGCAGCACATGCCAAGCATGCCGCAACCCGAGCGCGGGGCGTTCAGCCGGATCGGCACGCCTGGCACACAGGTCTAGCATCGTCACTCCGCCGGCAATGGTCATGGCAACCTCCCAGCGCAGCCTGCGCGAGCGTATGCTGCCAAGTGTGGCACAGCCGTGTTCATACAGCGCATAGGTTCGACGGATGATCTCGGCGTCTTCGAGCGGGAGATACTGCCTGCCCCTTGCCCGATCGGCTGCCGCGTCCTGTAGAAAATTGGTGACCTGCAAGGCCGTGCAGACGGCATTACTGGCGGATATCGCCGACTCTGACGGTGTATTCGGTGCGTGATCGAGACGAAGCAGGAGTTCTCCAACAGGATCGGCCGAGTTGGAACAGTAGGCCATAACCTGTTGCCATGTCGTAAATGCCCGATGTCCGGTATCGTCGACGAAGGCATCCAGAAGCCGGTCGAAAACGCTCAAAGGAAGATCGAATCTGGCGATCGTATCAGCCAGTGCCACATCCACCGCGTCATCGGCAAGGGGCTTGCGCAGCCTCTGACGGAATGTCGACAGTATCTGCTGTCGGCTTGTAGCGTCGGCATCACCTTCGTCGGCCACGTCGTCGGCACGACGGGCAAAGGCATAGATAGCCGCTATCGGCTGGCGCAGATTGGATGGAACCAGCCACGAGGCAACAGGGAAGTTCTCGTAGTGTTTGCGGGCGATCCGCAGGCAGATCTGGTATGCGGCTTCAGTGGTCATGTCGTAAAACGAAACGACCCCATATCAGGCTGACATGGGGTCGTGGATGTTCATCGTTGATCAGGGGGCGTCAGCTGCGTGCGCTGAAACGCTTGTCGACGATCTCAGCATTCTCACGCACCTTCTGGAACCAGGTTCCGAAGGCCGAACCACGAAGCCGTGCCGATGCACCCTGAAGCTGCGTTGGAATATCCTTGTTGAATACTGTCAGATCAGCGTCCGTACGATTAAGAACCTTGATGACAAACCATCCGCGCTCGCCCTTGATCGGACCGCTGACCTGACCGACCGGAAGGCTGAAGGCCTTGGCCGTGACCATGTACTCGCCACCAAAGCCGGTGATCATGCCATTATTGCGAAGACCGACCTGCGTCTGGTAGGGGATCGATGAATCACCACCGCGCGCAGCCGACAAACCGGACGTTGCAGCCGATGCAGCAACCTGCTTGGCCTGTGCTTCGAGCTTTGCCAGCTTGGCACGCTCAGTGAGCACGCGCACGATACGCTCGCGCACATCCTGAAGCGGCATCACGCCGGGTTCACGAACGTCCGCCACCTGGGCGATGACCGTTCCGTAGTACTTGACGTCGCGACGGATCGCCGCGCCGGCCTCGTTCTCGAACGCCCATGCCGTGATCTCGTATGACTGAAGAATTGGCGTCTCGCGGCGGAACATCGGCGACTGCTGCACAACGGCAAAGAACTTGTTCTTGTACTTCGCACCCACCGATTCGATGGTCTCACCGTTGGTGATGGCCGTCAGGGCCTCCTGGGCAGCGGCGGCAACTGCGCGCTTGGTGGCCGAGGAGATGGAGGTCTTGAGCGTGATCGTCGAATACTTGTACTCGACCGAGGTCTTCTCGGTGACCTTAATGATGTGATAGCCGAATTGCGTTTCCACCGGGCCAACGATCGCACCGACCGATGAGTTGAAAACGGCGCTGTCGAAGGCGGCAACCATGCGCCCCTTACCGAAGTAGTTCAGATCTCCGCCCTGTTGGGCCGATCCGGGGTCCTTTGAGAAGGTGCGGGCAAGTTCTGCGAAGTCTTCGCCCTTTTTCACGCGAGCCATGATCGACGTAGCCTGCGCCTTGGCAGAGTCCTTGGACATGCCATCGAAAGAGATCAGAATGTGCGAGGCGCGAGCCACGGGGTTGACACCTTCGCGTCGATCGTCAAGTCGGTAAAACGCGATGCCGCCCGGAATGTTCAGAGGTCCGAAGACCTCACGGGGAGCAAGCGTGCTGAGAGCTGTCGCAACGTTCGGGTCGAGCTCGTTTACCGTTGTGTACTCCGATTGTGTGCCGCGCATATCGCTCATTCCCTGGCTGAAGACCGAATCGCGTGCTTCGGGCGTAGCGGCCTGCGCAAGGGCAGATGTCAAGCGCATGGACTTCTTCTGTGCATTCAGCGTATCGTCCTTCGACGGGATCTGCGGGAACACCAGATACTTGATCGAGCGTGCCGCGCGCTGCGGATAGAACTGCTTGTTCTTCTCGTAGTAGTCAGCCACGTCGGCGTCGCTGACCTTGACTTCGGTATCGGCAACACGGTTGGTGCTCAGGGCGACGAACTCAATGTCGGCAGATGAATTCTCCCGGACAAAGTCCTGCTTAGCTGCGGCCACCGATGGTGTGCTGGAAACGGCTCCAAGAGTCGATGCCAGAGCCTGCTGTAGAAGCTGCATCCGAAGGTAGTCTTCTGTCTGCAGCAGAATGCCTTTCCAGCGCTCAAGAGTTAGACCGTTGCGCTCAAGCAGTTCCTTGACAGATTCCGGCTGCGTCACCAGTGTCCACTGCATGCGTGGGTCAAAGTTGCCCAGACTGTCCTTGCCGAACTGGAACTGCTGAGGCGGATTGGTCACCAGCATATCAATGATCTGCTGCGGAGTGACAACGATTCCGAGCTTTTCGGCCTGCTGTCGCCGCAGGACCTCGTTGATCATCTCATCAAAGATCTGCTGACGGATCACCTCGTCATCGATCTCCTGATTGGGATTCTGCTGCCGCTGGTTTTCGATGGTTTCCTTGACGCGTGCCTCGAAATCAGCCACCGTGATAACCTCCCCGTTGACCGTGGCGGCTGCCATGGTCTCTGCCGAAGGCCTGTTGTTTCTGATGCTCGTACAGCTGGAATCCTGCACGACCATGAAGACGATGAAAAGGGTGGCGATGACAGCAAGGAAATACGGGCTGATCTGCCGAAAACGTGTTATGGCACCCATAGTGGGTACTCCTCCGTCGTGAGAATGACACAATGAAATGCGTTCGGAGTCTTCGGGACGTTCCGAACGCATAAGCCCCAAATATACGGTCAAGGGGCGATTCAATGGTGGGTTTGGCCGTAACTTTGACGTGAAAACGGGCGCGTTACAGCGTTCTCCTCTCGAAAGATTTATCCCCATGAACCACCAAGAGTTAGAGTTTGGCCCCTTTTCCGTCTCGCTACTGGAGACCTGTCGATTTGGTCTCGACGGCGGCGCGATGTTCGGTGTTGTCCCCAAGACGCTCTGGGAGCGGGCCTATGCCCTGGCCGACGAACGCAATCGCATACCGATGGCCGCTAAGGTTCTTCTGGTGCGCGCCCATGGGCGGACGATCCTGGTCGACACAGGTAACTGCCCATGGATGAGTCCCAAACTGCGCGAGATCTACAACATCAGTTTCGACGACCATTCCATCTCCGGATCACTTGCACGCGCAGGAGTGCAGGCCTCGGAGATTACCGACGTGGTGCTCACGCACCTGCACTTTGACCACGTAGGAGGTGCCATGCTCGAAACCGGAGAGCCGCGGTTTCCGAATGCTGCCTACCACGTGCAGAAGCGGCAGCTCGACTGGGCCCGCGCGGCAACCGAGAAAGATCGTGCGTCGTTCATGCCGGAGATGTTCGAGCCCCTTGTCGGATCGGGCCACATGAACATTATCGACGGAGATGGCGAGCTCTTCCCGGGACTGCATCTTGAGTGTGTGCATGGACACACGCAGTCGATGCAGACCGTGCGCCTGAGCGACGGACAGACGACGTTGTTCTTTCCGGCCGACCTCATGCCGACCTCGGCGCACATCAGCGTGCCCTATGGTATGGCGTACGACAACTTTCCGCTAACGACGATCGACGAGAAGAAGCGCCTACTGCCGCGCATGATCGACGAGCAATGGATCGTGGTGTTTGAGCACGACGCGCTGCGTGATGCGGCACGCATCGTGCGAACCGACAGGGGAGTCGCGCTGGGTCAGGAGCTCGTGCTGTGCCGCTGACCAATGTGCAGGAGATGCATGCCGATGGGCGCCGTTATGTGCTCGTTTGCAGGTCTGTTGATGTTGTCGAGCGACGTGGATATCGCGTGGAGATCGACATTGAGCACGACCTTGCACTGTTCCGCGTTGAGGGCCGGGTGCGATGCGTCACTAATGTGTGTCCGCATAAACGTGAAGCCCGCATCTTTGACGGCTTCGTTGCCGATGGCACCGTGTCATGTCCTCTGCACGCATGGAGATTCGATCTCTGTACGGGCGCAAACGTAACGGGTCAGGCCGGACTTCGCACGTACGACGTGATAGAGCGCGGCGGACAGGTTTGGGTTAACGTGCCAGAGTGACGCTGACCACCGTGGATCCTCCCACGGAACTGTCGGCAGGGGGCTCCTGGGCAATGATCGTCCCTGCAGTGAAGGCCTTTGTGGGACGCTCATTGATGGTGGCTATCTCCAGCCCGAGCTCCGACAACGCCGATCGCGCCTCGTCGATATTCAGACCAACAAGGTAGGGCATTCGAAGCGATGCTCCCTGAGAGACGCTTACGTTTACGGAAGCATCGGCTGCAACCGGGGTGCCGGCGGCCACGGATTGCCAGGCGATCTTCTCCGGCTCGGTTTCGGCGCTGATGGTCGACGAAACTGCCCCCAGCTGAAGCCCGCTGCGTGCCAGGGCTCGGCGTGCCTCGCCGAGGCTCATGCCGATGAGGTTGGGCATCGTCACAGCTTCGAGCCCCTTGCTTACTGTGAGGTACACACGCCGACCCTGCTTGACGATCGAGCCGTCGGCTGGAAGCTGCGACATCACGACGCCTGATGGTACCTCGGTGCTGTGCTGATAGCGGATATCCTTGACCTGCAACCCGAGGTCTTTGAGAACATAGTCGGCGCGTTCGACCTTCTGACCGATCACCGAGGGCACACGCACTGTGTCTGCCGTGGAGACGATCCACGGTAAGGCCAGCTGATCAACGATCAGCAGCATGAGGATGATGGCCGAGCCGATCACGCCTGCTGCGATTCCTATCTTGCGCCACGTCCACATATGCCTGCGAAGATATCCAGACCTCATGAACAACGATCTATCGACCATCTCCTCATCGATCATCTCGGCCCTTTCCGGTGTCCGAAGGGTCGTAATCACCACCCATGTCAATCCCGACGGAGACGCCATTGGGTCATCGCTTGGGCTCTGGCACTGGCTTCGCGGCAAGGGCATTGATGCGTATGTGGTTCTTCCCAACGCGGCCCCGGCGAATCTGCGCTGGATGCCGGGAGCCTCGTCGATGCTGACGTTCAGTCCGGCTAGCATGCAGCTGATCGACACGGCAGAGGTGATCGTCGTACTCGACCTGAACACGCTAACGCGCCTTGGCGAGCTGGGACAGCGTATTGCAGCGTCGACGGCCAGGATCATCAATATCGATCACCACACGCATCCGCAGGACTTCGCCCACATTGCCCATATCGACACCTCCGCATGCTCAACGTGCGCGATGATCGGGCAGCTGCTGTTCACCGGCGGCGATCCCTCGGACATTAGCCCCGAGATAGCCACGTGTATCTACACGGGCATCATGACCGATACCGGTTCATTTCGATTCCCGCGCACGACCGAAGGGGTCTTTCGTCTTGTTGCCGATCTCGTCGAGAAGGGGGCTGACCCCGTAGTGTGTTTCGACGAGGTAATGAACCAGAGCTCATTCGGCCGCACAAAACTGCTCGGTACGGCACTCGCCTCACTCACATTGCGAGCTGATGGGCGGCTCTGCACGATGGCCGTGCGCCGTCAGGACCTGCTTGATACGGGATGCAGCGTTGATGATGTCGAGGGTTTTGTGCACCATACCCTCAGCATCGCCGGCGTGCAGATGGGAATTCTCTTCGTCGAGGTCGACGGAGAGATCAAATGCTCGTTCCGGTCAAAGGGGGACGTTTTCGTTCGTGACCTTGCGGCCACGCTCGGGGGTGGCGGACACGTGCATGCTGCAGGAGCCCGCGTGCGTCAGCGTCCGTACGAAGAGGTTGTCTCGCAGGTCACGGCATCAGCAGAGGCACTCTTCGCCGCCTGAGACATCAGCGGCCCATGCACGAGCCGATGATGTCCACACCCGTATCGACGAGTTCGCGGGTGAGATTAAGGGGCGGACGGAACCGTACGGACCTATCGCCACTGCCGACCAGAAGCAGGCCATTGTCATAGGCGGTTTTGAGGAAGGCATTGCGTTCGTCTTTCGATGGAAGGTCGAAGGCGCAGAAAAGCCCCATTCCTCGGATGTTCGACATTCGGTCGTGACCGACTTGGTCGCGCAAGCCACCCAGCTGCTGACGCAGATACACGCCGACATCTGCAGCGTTCTGCACCAGGTTCTCCTCGTCGATGATCTCGAGATACTTTGTTGCCCGCACCATGTCAACCAGTGACCCGCCCCAGGTGGAATTGATCCGGCTGGAGGTGTGAAACACGTTATCCGGCACATCGTCAATGCGCGGCCCCACCACGATACCGCAGACCTGCATCTTCTTTCCGAAGGACATGATATCAGGTTCGACACCAAGCCCCATGTGGGCCCACCAGTGGCCGCAGATACCGACACCTGTCTGCACTTCATCGAAGATGAGCAGGGCTTCGTTCTCATCACATAGTTCCCTGAGGCGACGCAGGAACTCGGGGCGGAAGTGGTTGTCGCCCCCTTCACCCTGGATCGGTTCGACAATGATCGCGGCGATGTCGTCCTTGTTATCAATGAATGCCTGCTTGATGGCTGCGACGGCCTCATCTTCGCGGCGGCGCACATCAGCCAGCACGTCATCGGTGACCGGGAAGGAAAGCATCGGCGGAGCAATGCGCGGCCACTTCCATTGAGGCCAGTGGGCAACCTTCGTCGGATCGGTATTGGTCAGAGACATACAATAGCCGGACCTGCCGTGGAATGCCCTCTGGAAGTGGATGATCTGATGTCCGCGGTCGCTGGTATACCCCTTGGAAAAGTTCCGACGGACCTTCCAGTCCATGGCAGTTTTGATGGCGTTCTCTACGGCCAGAGTTCCACCGTCAATGAAGAAGGCATAGCGGAAGTGCTTTGGCAGGGCAAGCTCGAAGAATGTCTTCACGAACGTGGCCATGTGCGTCGTGTAGATGTCCGAGTTCGACGGCTTGTTCAGTGCAGCCTTACCAATGAACTCCACGAAGGCCGGGTCGACCATCTTCGGGTGGTTCATCCCGATGGGCATTGAGGCAATGCAGGTGAAGAAATCCAGGTATGGACGTTGCGACCGTGCCTCGACCATCCAAGCCCCATGGCTGTTGTCAAGGTCGATCACATGGTCGAATCCGTCAACCAGGATGTAGTCCCGCAGGGTGGTGAGAACGTCCGCAGGGGCGATGTCGAAGCGTGGTGAGTAGGATTTCATGACCGCGAAAATACGGACTGCGCGTCGACCTCTGTTCGGTGGGTCACATGAAAGTTCGCTTGCCAACGTTATGACAAGGGTGCCCATTTCGTATATTGGGCACGGCTTCTCGCTAGGGGGAGTAATTGCGTTACCATCAATGTCGACAGGAGTGGCGATGACAGCAGGAGGACATGCAGCAGTTCCAAAAGCTGGGTTTCAACACACGGCGGTGCTTTTGGCACTTACCGCGGCAATCGCCGCAGTTTTCTATCTATTCGTCATTCCGACCGCGGTTCAGATGGCCGTGTCGAATCTTTTCGCACCTGAGGTGTCCGAAAAGAGCGGCGAAAAGTTCGACTTCGTGATCCCGGGCGTAAAAACCCTCATGACGAAGGATGCCTCTGCAATGGCGCCAGGGGAGCGTCAGACAAAGGCTGCCGCCGAGGGGCTCAAGAAGATGATCAAGTCCGAGTACGTGTTCGACTTCGAAACGGGCGCTCATCGTACTGTCGAACGTGACGGGTACTTGAAGGAGCATGGAACATGGGTTCTGCGCGCGACAGGAGAAGGCGGCCTTGGCGAAAACTCGATCATCATCGAGCCGCCGATCGGCTTTATCGTTCTGTCGCTGGCGATCGGGTTCACGTTTGCCATTTTCATTACGTTCTTCTTTCCTAGCAGCATTGGCTTCATGGCGCAGAAGGTCGAACGCGAGATCCATCACACGAAGACGAAGATCCGTCTTCAGTCGGGCTTCCCGGATGAGATCGTCGAGTTGCTGGTGATGCCAGAGCGTGATCTCGACCAACTCGAGCACAAGGATGTTCGTGCATCGTTCAAGGTCATCTGGGACCGCACGACGCAGGAGTCTGAGGAAGAAGCCAAGGCCCGTGGTCGTCGGTTGATCCGCTTCGATGAGATCTTCACGCCCGATGTGGCTCTGTCAGAATTCCGCAGAGAAGCTCTTTTCATCCGTATCAATGAGTATTTCTCCGACTTTGTGGTCAAGGAGATTCTTGACGCAACGGCCGGTATCGAATGGTCCCGCAACCGCGCCAAGCTCTTCGGTGGCCTGCGTCTTTACATGGCGCACCACTTCACGGAAAAGTATTCGAACAACGTCACTGGACTTGCCTACTTCGGGGCCGCCATCCTGATCGTTATCATCGGTATCCGCGGTCTGAAGTTCATTCCGGCAACCAAGCCGTCGCTCATCCTGGCTGCTATTTCTCTTGAAGGTGCCCTTCTTGCCCTGCTGGCCTTTGGTCTTGTGTACACAGAAGGCGAAGAGCGGATGGACAAGCTGATGAAGAAGATGGAAGACGCCAGCAAGAGTCAGTTGGAGACGATGAAGGACGTTTCCGAGGACATGCACTCGATGGCCAGCGCGCTGGTGGGTGAAACTTCGGAGATCATCAAGAAGAAGGTTGAACTGGCTATTGCCGAAGCACTTGCCAGCGATGACAACGTCAAGCGCGTTGTCTCCGACAAGGTAGCCGAGAAGATCATCGTTGCCATGCGCGAGGCGTTTCCGACGCCTAAGAGCAACGGCTGATCGGAAAAACGGTCGGTCGTCACACGAAACAATGAAGAGCGCCGTGGTACACTCGACTGTATCACGGCGCTCTTGGCTTATGCAGATATTTCTATCCATACTTGTCGCTGTTTCAATCTTGCCCGCTTTGCTGCAAGGGGGCGAAGCAGCGCGCCCGATACGAATCACCGAGCAGGGGCTTGCCGAGGCCATCCGCGTCGGGGACAGAGGCGCACGCTTGTCTCTGCGGCATCCCAAGGCCAGCCGAAGCGTCCGTGATTCATCGAAGACGGTTCTGGTTTATGGGGCGTATGTGCCCTCGACCCGGAACGTCACGATCGCCGGCTGCACGCCGGCCTCGCTGCGTCCATTCATCACGGTGATACCTGCCGGCTCGTATGGTGGCCGGCCGATGGTGCATATTGAGATCGATGTGCTTGGACATTCCGCCAGTGCAGGTGGTCGGCTCTCAGGGTTCGACGTATCACTCAGCGCCGACGGACCCGTCGCTGACGGACCATCGCTGCAGCCGCCCGTGGGGCCTGATGTGGTCAATGCGACCTGGGACGTAGCATCCATGATCCGCCCCCTGAAGCAGGCAGAAGCCGCTCACGGTGGAACAGATCCCGCCGTGTGGTATCACCAGGCAAGGGATTTTGTACGAATCGAAACCTCACGTGATGGCATCGCAAAGATCACGGCCGCCGATGTTCTGCCGCTTGGAGTGTTTGGATCTCTGGATTCGATCGGACTTTTCTGGCGGGGACGTCAGCAACCGATCTACATCGATGATGTTGATGGATCCTCCACGTTGACATCGGCCGATGCGATCTACTTTCTCGGACGCAGACCATCGGGCGACACGGCGTTTCTGGATGAGTATGATACAACGTCGATTTTTTACCTCACGGGAACTCTAACCGGTCAGCCGCCGCAGCGGCTGCGCAGGCGTGAAGCCCAAAGCCCCGGCGCGGACTCTGCTGTCCGCTGGCTTGACATGCACGTTCGCTACGAGCTCGACACGGGGTACTTCCATCCGGGCAACGGGATCGATGATGATCACGGAAAGCTCTTCACTCCTCGAGCTGCGCTCGAGGGCTTCTACTGGTCTACGCTGAACGCCCGCATCCGGCAGGCTGGTCATTATCCCGTGTCGTTTATCGCCGCTCCTGGAGCCGATGTAGAAGTTCTGTCGGACATCGTAACGACGCTCGAATCAAAGCTCTATGACCCAGATCATGCATTCGACGTGGTCCTTCCCGGGGCAGATCGTTCTCGTCGCATCGAGGTCGATGGCTACGGTAGACATTTGGTGCGCGATACTGCCCGATCGGCAGATTTTCCGCCTGTCACATCGGATCTCTTCGTGCAGGCAACAGGATTTCCTGACCGTCTTGATTCGGCAAGCTGGGTGAGTCTTGTTCTGGTTGACGGTGTGGAAGTTTTGGGAAAAGGGGCGAGCATTCTCCAACAGGGACGGCTTGCCGGGCGGCTAGATCTTGCTGGCAACGTCGACCTGCGTCTGTCTAATCTTCCGGACACAACCTGTCTTGTCATTGATAGCCTCTCGGATGAGATCATCCTGGCCAGGTCCACACAACGCTCGAACGTGATTCGCGCCGGTGCATGGCTCTATCGATATGCCAGTCGTCCGGTGGATGTTCAGACCGGACGTTATCATGTATCCGCCGCGATTGGTGAGAGCTTCGTCAGCGACGACAGTGTGACCACCTATGCCGTAATCCGACGGCTGCGCCTGCCGGATCGTCTGGAGATTCAGCGCATTCGGGATGCACGCTCTCTGGCTCAGACCATCGACCGTGCCGACCGGCAGGAGCCCCTTATCGTTGTCAGCGTCACGGGCGAAACAGACGAACTCGTTGTCCAGGCCTTGCAGGGCAGAGGTGTGACCATTGTTCCCGGAGCGTACCCCAGGGGATGGATAGCCAGTTGCATCGGTTCGTCCGGCATGGTCTCGTCGGTGCGGCATCACGTTGCCGAGTACGAAGCCCCTAATGGTTCATCGGGTGTGGCAAGCATATCGATGCCTGCCGGAGCTCATGCACTGTTTGTTGGCAGTGGCGAAGGTATCGAGCAGGCCCGTGTTCGACGCGCAACCAATGCCTTCTTGAGCCGCGAAGACTGGAGCAAGGGGGCGGACGTGATCGCAATCGTTCACCGCGATCTTCTCGCTGAGGCGCAGCGATGGGCCCAGTATCGTCAGACGCAGAGCAATGTCCGCATTCGCATGGTCGACGTTGAGACCATTTTTGAAGCGTACGATGCTGGACGTCACACCCCGCAGGCCATCAGGGCATTTCTGAAAGATGCCTGGCAGCGTTCGCTTGAGCGTAAGCCGAAGTACTGCGTGCTCATCGGCAATGCCAGCTGGGATCAGCGTGTTGCCGTCAAGGCCAGTAACGTGGACGCCCGCCGCCCCGATCAGATTCCGTCCTACGGTCGTCCGGTGTCGGATTTCTGGTACGGCCTGCTCGATGATGAAAACGACCTCATCACACCGGAGCTTATTGTCACGCGCTTGCCGGCCCTGACAAGCGCCGAACTGAGCGTGCTGGTCGATAAGATCATTACGGCGGACACTGCAGCCTGGACGCCAAACCAACGGAAGTTTCTCTATGCCGGAGGGGGCAAGCCTGAAGAAAGTTTCTGCGACATCTTTGGTCGCATGCTGCGCGATGAGTTTGGCAGCGGTGTGGACTTTACCGCTCCGCCCCTGTGCATCGACACGCTTGTCGTGTGCAAGGAGTTTGTCGAGCAGCCGGGCCGCGTGATCCGCTCGCTTATCAATGACGGTGTGTCGCTGATCAATTTCTTTGGACACGGCGGAACCGAATCGTTTGATATCGAGGATTGGACCGTTGGTCAGCTAACGAATGAAGGACGCTACCCTGTGCTTGCGACGTTCTCGTGTCTGACGGGTGGATATGCGAGCCCGTCGACTACGTGTGAGAATGCCAAATACCTCCTTGAACCCAAGAAGGGTGTGGCCGCAGCCATCGGAACGACCGGTCTGCAGTATGTATCGACGGCGGATTTTCTTCTTTATCGAATTCACGAAGTACTTGCATCGTCGAAGAGGCGCGCTGTCGGGGAGCTTACCTATGAAGCAAAGCGTTCGATGGCGCTGCTGAATACGACCTTCGGTAACAATGCCACGTATCAGTTTTGTGTCCTCGGCGACCCCTTTACGCGCATACGCATTGATACGGCTGTTGAAGTCTCACTTCCACGCCAGGCGGTGCTCCTCTCGACGGCGCGCGCCGGCAATCCGATTGTTGAGACCGATAGCGTGCTGATGGTCGATGCCGAGATCTGGAGTGAGGGAGTCGGTACGAGAAACTCGGTCGATGTGCGGCTGCTACGAACGCACGAAGGAGTTACCGACACTCTGATTGAAACTATCAGTGACGGGCTCTGCCGCCGTTCGACTGTACGATTCCTTGTGCCGATCGTCGGCAAGGCGGGACGCAATGAGATCGTCTTGACGGTCGATCCCGATGGACGCCTTCTGGACAGACCCGAAAACAACACGGTGACGCTCGCGCTGGACGTCGCAAAGCCATCGCTGCTGATCCTCGAGCCCGAGGCACGGCGCGTGGTCAACGCCGACTCACTCACGGTGCGCATCATCGACGTGCTATCGACCAGGACCAGCACGGTCAATGTGAACGTTGCCCTCTGCACGTCGCGCGACACAAGTTCGTGGATCGCGCGCTCGTCGGCTACCGACATGCGTCGGGTTACAGGAACTGCTCTCTGCGATTGGACGATGCCGGGTTCAACCCGACCAGACACTTCAAGAACGTACTGGATCGGTGCATGGTCGGCGCCTTCCAGCCCAGAGATGGCCGTATCAGTGCAATGGCAGCCAGTGCAGTTCACACGTCAGCGCACGGATGTCACTCATCATCGCCTCAGTGGTGAAGAGCTTCGCTCTTCAGCGCCGCAGGGTGCCTACGACAGCCTGAGGCAGTCGATCATTCTGCCGGTTCGTGCCGTTCCGCTGGCGGTGCGGTCGGCCGGTAGGCCTACAAGTGATCCGGTGCGTGAGCCGTACATGTCGTTTCGACTGCGCGATAGCCTGCTACTGGAGAACTCGTTCCGTCAGGGACTGAACATCATGGTGTTCTCGGTTTTTGACTCGTTGCCAAGGGCTGTTCGTCGCTATGACACTTCGCCATCCGGCTCTCCGATCGAATCCGGACACGATGGATATGCCCGCGAATGCATCACGTTTTTGCGCGACTCGGTGCGCGACGAGGAGATCATCGCCATCGCTGCCTGTGATGAGTCATTTACTCGATTTCAGCGCGACGGGTTGTTGAACGAATTCAAGGATCTGCTCAAAGCCTTCGGGTCTATAAGAGCTGATTCACTCACGGCCTCCTCATCGTTTGCTTTCATTGGCTCTCGCAGCTATCGGAGACTGACAGCTGTTGAACGTCTCGCGCCGGCCGGATCTGTCGTGGTTGCCACCACCGACGTGCCATTTACGTGGGATTCCTTAAGGGTGCCCGTAACGACGCCATTCGTGCGCAAATGGAAGGGAATTCAACTCCCGGATATTGAGGAAGTGAGCCTTCGTCTTGCACGTCGAGACGGCAAGGGGCTTGTGGACACCATTGCCGTCTCGGGCCGTTGGCAGCCGGAGGACGGATTTCAGTACGATCTGCTGTCGGTGGACATGCGCGCAAGCAGCGCCTTGCCTCTTCCCTCATTCACGCAGGCCGATCTATTCTTTGCGCAGCGTCCGCAGGTGTTTGCCAGGAGCATTGGATCCCGTTCCGGTGCCGTGCTGCGCGGAGATACGATGGTCATTGAGGCCGAAGTCATCAATGCCCGCTTCGATCCGGACTCGGTCTCCGTGCCCATGCAGATCGTCGTGCGAGACACATCCGGTAATGTTCTTGCCACCAGTCGAGCGCTCCTGAACGTCGGGCCCGATGCCCGTGCATCGGTCCGCTCGGCTCTTGCCACAGAGTCCGTTTCCCGTGAGATTGCACTCGAGCTGGTCGTCGATGAACCGCCTGATCAGCCCATGCGCTACCCGGTGTTCACTCGAGCTGTTGGATCTGGAATCGTCGCAGAAGACAGTACCGCTCCCACGATCGAGCTTTCGGCCGATGGCGCGCCTCGTGCCAGTGGCGCGGCTGTGTCGAACTATCCGCGTTTTGATATTCTGCTGAGAGATAATTCCAAGCTCGCGGTCGAATCGCCGGATAATGTCATCGTGTTTGTTAACGGCATACGCGTGCGGCCCGGTTCGGTGGAAGACTGGCAATTTATGGGCACGCAAAAGCTTGCAGAGATGTTGCCCGGAGTTCCGGATGCGCGGGCGCTGTTGTCGTTTAGGTTTCCGATGGAGACAGGGGAGAACCTTGTCATCATCCGGGCGCGGGATGCATCGGGGAATCCCGATACTTCGGAGGTGTCGCTCTTTCTTCCAACGTCGGCATCGATCGTCGACCTTAACGTCTTTCCAAATCCATCGTCGAGCGGGATGGCGGGCGTGAGTGTCGATCTTGCCGTTCCTGACGGTATGTCTCTACTTCGCGTGTCGGCCTATGACCTGCATGGTAGGCGCATCTCTACCTCGACGCTTGGGGTATCGACAGGAAGCTATCGAACCACGCTAGGTACCGGCGAAAACACACTCGAAACGGGCATGTATACCGTGGTCGCCGAGCTTTTCGATGAAGGCGGGAAAACATTATCCACACTGACCAAAAAACTGGTCGTAACGCCTTAGTTGACGGGCTTTTCAGCCCCTTGCGAAGTCCCTGTTTTCGTACCTTTGCGTCATTCGCAAACCGCTATTTTTCTAAGGGGATATGGCACTTTTGAATGAACGGATCATGACCGTCCTCATGGAGGACGAGATGCGTGATTCGTACCTCGATTATTCGATGTCGGTCATCGTTTCGCGGGCACTTCCTGATGTGCGTGATGGCATGAAACCGGTGCACCGCCGAATTCTGTATGCGATGTATGAGCTGGGCATGATGCCCAACCGACCGTACAAGAAAAGTGCACGTATCGTCGGTGAGGTGCTTGGTAAGTACCACCCGCACGGAGACTCTGCCGTGTACGATGCGATGGTCCGACTCGCTCAGACATGGTCGATGCGCTATACGCTTGTCGATGGGCAGGGGAACTTCGGCTCGATCGACGGTGACTCGCCGGCAGCTATGCGATACACCGAGACGCGCATGGCCGGACTGGCCATGGAGATCATGCGGGATATCGACAAGAACACGGTCAACTTCCGTCCAAACTTTGACGATTCGCTGGAAGAACCATCGGTCCTTCCAGCCATTCTGCCAACGCTGCTGGTCAACGGTGCTAACGGTATTGCCGTGGGCATGGCCACGAACATTCCGCCGCACAATCTCCGCGAAGTTGTATCCGGCATTCTGGCGCTGATCGCCGAACCGGAGATCACCAATCAGGAGCTGATCAAGCACGTCACAGCGCCGGACTTTCCAACGGGCGGCATCATCTACGGATACGAGGGTGTTCGTAGTGCCTACACCACCGGTCGTGGAAAGATCCTCGTGCGCTCCAAGGCCAGCATTGAGACCAACAAGCAGGGGCGGGAATCGATCGTTGTTTCCGAGTTGCCGTATCAGGTGTCCAAGGCAGGTCTGATCGAAAAGATCGCCGATCTGGTCAAAGCCAAGTCGCTGGAGGACATTTCCGATATCCGTGACGAGTCAGACCGCGATGGTCTGCGCATTGTCATCGAGCTCAAGCGCGATGCGACCCCGATGGTGGTGCTGAACAATCTCTACAAGCACACGCAGATGCAGGTCACCTTCGGTGTGATCATGCTCGCGCTTGTTAACGGACGTCCGCGTATTCTGACGCTGAAGGAACTCATGGAAGAGTTCCTCAAGCACCGCAACGAGGTAGTCGTCCGACGGACGCAGTTTGACCTTGATGCAGCGGAAAAACGCGCGCACATCTTGGAGGGATTCATCATCGCGCTCGACAACATCGATGCGGTGATCAAGACCATCAAGGAGTCAAAGGACGTGCCAACGGCTTCCTCGCGGCTTCAGGAGCGTTTTGGACTTTCGGAGATCCAGGCAAAAGCCATTCTGGACATGCGCCTTCAGCGTCTTACGGGACTTGAACGCGAGAAGATCCAGAATGAGTATGCCGAACTGATCAAGACCATCGAACAGTTACGCTCGGTGCTTGCCAGCAAGGAACTTCAGATGCAGATCATTTCGACGGAACTGCGCGAGCTGTCGGCCAAGTATGGTGATGAGCGCCGCACACAGATCGTCTATGATGCCAAGGACTTTACGCTGGAGGATATGATCGCCAATGAAGAGGTGATCGTATCGATATCGCACAACGGCTTCATCAAGCGGACGGCCGTTACGAATTACCGACGTCAGCATCGCGGCGGACGTGGCGTGTCCGGCTCGGGCACCTACGATGATGATTGGGTAGAGCACGTGTTCCGTGCCTCGACGCACCACTACATGCTGTTCTTCACCGATCGTGGGCGCGTCTACCGTCAGAAGGTTTATGACATTCCGGAAGGATCGCGCACGGCCAAGGGGCGTTCGCTTGCCAACGTCATCCAGAAGCAGGCCGATGAGAAGGTAACGGCATATCTGTCAGTGACGGACTTTGACAAAGACGACGTCTTCATCTTCATGGCCACGCGCAACGGTACCGTCAAGAAGACCGCGCTCAAGGACTTCGCGAACGTGCGCTCGAATGGCATCATCGCCGTCAACCTTGATGATGATGACCGCCTGATCGGTGCTCGCCTGACCGACGGTACTATGGAGATCCTCATCGGCGCTTCGAATGGACTTGCGGTCCGTTTCCACGAGTCGGACGTCCGACCCATGGGCCGTGCAGCCGCCGGCGTGCGGGGCATTGCCCTGCTCGAGGGTCATCATGTGATCTCGCTCACGGCCGTGCGCCGCGCCGATGCGCAGGTGATCATCGTGGGCGAAAGGGGCGTTGGAAAGCGTACGCTGGTTGAGGACTTCCGCAAGACCAAGCGCGGTGCCAAGGGAGTCATCGCCATGAACATGACGGAAAAGACCGGAAACATCTGTGCCGTTCTGGAGGTTAGCGACAGCGAAGACCTCGTGGTGATCACCACAAATGGCATTCTTATCCGCCAGCCGGTCAAGGACGTACGCCAGCTGGGTCGTAACGCCCAGGGCGTCAAGCTCATCCGCCTTGAAGAGGGTGACGGAATTGCCGACATCACAACGGTCAGCCGCGACGAAGACGCAGCAACCGATGAAGGTGCCGGTGAGGAAGGCCCGGCAGGCGACGAGTCATGATCACTATCGCCCGCAGGGGTGGGTGAAACGACGATGAAGACTTTAAGGCCGACATTGCAGCACCAGGGACGACGAGTTCGTCCCTGGTGTTGTTCGTTGGTGGGGCTTGTGCTGATACTAGCGACGTCATCCGGACAGTCGGCGTCTGATACGTTGCGCTTGCCTGATCGGACCCTGGGAACGCTGCTGGACACCTCGTCAGGCATACCGGCCGAGGACCTTACAAAGCAGCGAATACGGTCCGTACAGTATGAAAGTCTGGCTGATGTCCTGCGGCGGCTGACGTCCTTCGTGCCCCTTCGCAACGGCGGGTTCGGGCAGTACGATGCGCTCTCCGTGCTCGGAGGGGGCTCGCAGCATCTTTCCATGGGCTCTGATGGTCGTCCGATGCATGATCTCTGGTCGGGCCAGTTTCACCTTCTGCAGCAGCCCCTTACCACGCTTGAACGCATCGAGTTTCTTTACGGTAGCGATGCCATTGGTCTTGCCCCGACGACCACGCTAACGATGCTCAATGCGCAGTCATCGCTGTTCAATACGGCAACACCTTTCATGAGCATGTGGTATCATCAGGGGGCGGGGGATCTGATCGCGGCAAGCGTGACGTTTTCCCAGAATATTGCTCCCGGGTGGAACATAGCCGCAAGCGTGCGCCGTTCGGGTGCACGCGGACGTTACCTGCGAACGGATTTCGGGCTTTGGAACCTGGATCTGCAGGCGCGCTGGACAATCGATCAGCGGCAGTCGCTGCTTGTGCGTTATGGTCTTGCAACGGCATCAACGCAGGTATGGGGCGGACTCGATCGCACGGCCGATGAAGCATCGATCGAACAGCTCAGCCGTGTACGTTATGATGACACGCTTTCGCTGGAAGATGAAACCCGGCGACATGATGTGACGCTCACCTATGGCCGTCTTCTGGCGCCGGACTCTACCATCCAGCTTACGCTTCAGGGCTATGCCGGCGCTCAGCTCCTTCATCGATTGCAGGGATCGGCTCTTAGAACGTCCATGGATGACACCTCGGGCCTTGTGCATGGTAGTGGCAGGCACGCTGGCTTTCTGGCTCGGCTCGATCAGCGCTTCGGGCTGTTGCGACTGCGTGTGGGGTCGCACCTTGAGTTGCGGAGCTTTGACGCGACCTCGCGCTCGGTCCGCGTTGATGATCTTTTTCCCAGTGCATTTCTGCACGCGGAGTACCACCTGAGCTCGTTAACACTGCGCGTCGCGGCACGTGTTGCCTCGGCAAGCGATGGCATGCGCCTGTCGGCCGGTGCGGGAGCGACGGTTGATCTGCGGAGTTACGTTTTGCGTCTCGATCTGTCGATGGCCGAGCAAGACCCAACGGCCGTGCAACGCATGGCTGTATCCACACCCGAGCGACATACGCTGGCTGTGGCTGAGCTGGCAGCACGCAGCGGAGCTCTGAATGTGCGCGCATACTATCGTGGCATATCCGATCCGATCAATACAGTTCCCGGCGCTACCAGCGCTGTCGTGGGCTTTACCACCGGCGGCGATCGCCGCATTGTGGGAGCATCTGCAAGCGGGCTTTTCTCCTGGGGGGTGTTCGAGCTGCGTCCGCGCCTGCGCGCAGAACAAACGACCGCTACCGGGGCGTCCGAGACGTGGTCCTTTGCCATGCTCGACCTTGATCTGGCCTACGTATTCCGCACACCGTCCAATAGCGTACGAATCGGCCTCAACGGCGCATGGCTGCCGGCCTCTATGCTGCCGTCCTATGAGCCTTTGGTGTGGTCATTCCGGCAGGGGGCTGGGCAAGCCCCCTCACAGCTCGACGGATTCTCGGCCTACATCACTGCACAGATTGGTAATGCCAGCCTGCGGGCATCGTATGAGAATATTCTTGGTAATCGCTGGTATACGGTCCTAAACGCGCCGGAGTTATCTCGTGTTTTCCGCCTAAGTGTTGACTGGTCTTTCACCGACTAGTTGCATATTTCCGAACAACAATCTTTCTGGGGAAGGATAGGGCCATGTTCACGACAATACCCGAGATGTTCACGCAGGTCTGTGATCGCTACGTAGGGCGCACGGATAAGTTTCCATACACCGAGCGGATTTCCGGCGAATGGAAGTCCATCACCTACGATCAGCTGCGTCTGAGCGTAGAACTGCTTTCCGCGGGCCTGCACGCACTCGGCATCCGCAAGGGTGATCGCGTCGGGATCATCAGCGAAAACCGAACAGAGTGGTTCATCAGCGACTTTGCCATGGTGGGCTTGGGAATCATTGACGTGCCGGTGTTCCCGACGCTGACGCCGAAGCAGCTGCAGTACATCTATCATGACTGTGATGCCGTGTGCGTAATCGTCTCGAACCAGATGCAGCTCAACAAGCTGCGTCAGGTCTGGGATGACCTGCCGATGCTTCGGCACATCATAACGATGAACGACGTCGAGTGTGATGATGATCGCGTGCTGACAATGGCCTCGGTCATGGCCAGCGCAGAACAGTCGACAACACCCAATCACCGCCGCGATCTGTATCTCTCCTCGATGTCGCAGATCAAGCCCGATGACCTGCTTACGCTGATCTATACCAGTGGCACCACCGGAAACCCTAAAGGTGTGATGCTGACGCATCACAATCTGGCTTCAAATGTTCTTTCGTCCCAAACAGTCATCACGCTCTATGACACTGACTCGCTCGTGTCGTACCTGCCCCTTTGCCACATCTTCGAACGCATGGCAGGCTTCTACCTTGCGTTTTCGGTAGGGGGCTCGCTGACCATTGCCGAGTCCATCGATACCGTGGCCGAACTCATGCGTCAGGTGCGGCCAACGATGATGACATCGGTGCCGAGGCTCTTTGAACGTATCCGCCTGCGGATACTCTCAACCGTTGAGAAGGATAAGCCGATCAAGCAGAAAATCTTCCGCTGGGCCTACTCGGTGGGCGAGGCAAAGCTTGACGGCAAGGGCGGTCCGGTGCTTGCGCTACAACATGCCATTGCTGACAAGCTTGTGTTTTCTAAAATTCGCGACCGTTTTGGGGGACGTCTTCGCTTTTTCGTCTCCGGTGGTGCTGCACTAAACCCTGAGATCGGCCGCTTTTTCCAGGTCTTCGGCATCAAGATCGTCGAGGGTTATGGTCTTACGGAATCCTCGCCGGTCATCAGTGTGCATCGCCTGGAGGATATCGCCCTTGGCACCGTTGGTACCCCGATTCCGGGTGTAGAGGTGAAGATCGCCGATGATGGTGAGATCCTTGCGCGCGGTCCCAACATCATGCGCGGATACTGGCGCAATGAGGAAGAGACAGCCAAGACGATCGACGCGGAAGGATGGCTGCATACGGGCGATATCGGCGAGTTCAGCAGCAAGGGTCATCTGCGAATCACCGACCGTAAGAAGCATCTGCTGGTCTCCTCAGGAGGAAAGAACATTGCTCCGCAGCCGATCGAAGCCCTCATCGCGCAGTGCCCGTTTGTTGACCAGGTGATGCTCGTCGGTGACGCCCGTGAGTACTGCACGGCGCTGCTGGTGCTCGACAAGGAAGCCGCCAAGGCATGGGCCGAAAAGAATGCCGTTCAGCCGACTCCGTGGGAAGAACTGGTCGGCAACCCTACATTGCGATCTACTGTGGAGAAAGAAATAAACAGGCTTCAGAGAGATCTTTCGAAATACGAACGTGTACGCCGCTTTGCCATCATTCCCGAACCGTTTAGCGTGGAAAACGGCATGCTGACGCCAACGTTGAAGGTCAAACGAAAAGCGGTGCTTGAGCGTTACTCCGACATTGTCGACTCACTTTACGAGCAGGGCGAATGACACTTTGGGAGGCGATCCAGTCGCGCAAGACAACGAATGGTGCTTTTGATACGCGCCCTGTAAGCCTCGAGCATCAGCACATGCTGATCCAAGCCGCTGAGCGTGCTCCGAGTCATTTCAACTCGCAGCCGTGGCGCTTTGTGCTCATTGATGACCCTGCGATCCGCACGCGTATTGCCGAGATCGGTGGTCGCACGATGACGCAGCTGATCGAAGGAGGCACATTCTTTACGCGCTATCGGAAGTACTTCCGTTTCAGTGAAAAGGAGATGGACGAGCGGCGGGACGGGATCTTCATCGATCAGATGCCTCTTGCGCTTCGCCCCTTTATCAAGCAGGTCTTTTCTGACAGCGTCATGAACGTTCTGTCCAAGCTCGGCGTGGCAAAGATGCTGGGAGAGGACAACCGCAAGCTGATCGAAGGAAGTCCGCTACTGCTGGCTGCGCTTCTGAGCAAGGACGAGTATCGTCCGGGTGAACTGAGTGGCTTCTACTGCACACTATCACTCGGCATGGCCATTGAACACATCTGGCTCATGACAACGCAGCTCGGCATGGGAATTCAGTTTGTCTCGACTCCGATGGAGATCCCGGAGGCCTGGCAAGAGTTGAAGCGTATCATGAAGGTTCCTGACGACATGGAGCTGATGGCAGTTTACCGACTTGGCTATTTGCCGCCCGACCGGCAGCGGCCGCGGATCGACTGGAGTAGTGCGCATCGAAAGCGTCTCTCACAGCTTGTCTTCCGCAACACGTGTGACAGTCCCGAGGTCGATCCAGACTCGACACGGTCATGAGCACGATCCGACTGTTGAATGTCGCGACGGCCGTTCCGGATCATGCAGTGGACCAGTCGGACGTTCGGCGCATTGTCGAACGGGTCTTTGGTCACCGTGTGACAGACCTCGAGCGCCTCCTTCGCGTGTTCGAGCACGACCATATTCACAGACGATACTTCGTGCGACCACCCGGGTGGTATGAGAGCGATCATGGCTTTGGTGAGACCAATGCGGTGTTTGCCCAGTCAGCATTGGACCTTGCTGAAGTGGCAGCGCGCAATGCGGCCGGAGCTGATATCGACAAGGTTCGAGCGGTCGTGGTGGTCAGCTCCACCGGCGTGATGACACCGTCACTCGATGCTGCACTGATCCAGCGACTTGCTCTGCCGTCCACCACCAAGCGACTGCCGATCTTTGGTCTTGGTTGCGCCGGCGGAGTGTCGGGTGTGGCTCGAGCTGCAGAGTTGTCTCGCGCTCTCGGAGGTGCATTCGTTCTCTTGGTGGCCGTCGAGATCTGCAGTGTGACCTTTCGTCAGTCAGATACTCGCAAGTCCAACATCGTGGCCAGTTCGATCTTCGGTGATGGGGCTGCCGCGGTGCTCATCGGTGGGGAAGGGGGCGGCCCACAGATCGTTGACAGTCACAGCACGCTCTTTCCCGACACGCATGACATCATGGGCTGGGATGTGACCGATAATGGGTTGGCCGTGAGGTTCTCCCGCGACATTCCAACCTTCGTCCGTGAGAATATCCCGCAGGTGCTCGAGAGTGCCTGCAGGGCATGGAACATTGAGCGCAGCGACGTTCGTGACGTGATAGCGCATCCAGGGGGCTCGAAGGTCCTCGAGGCGTATTCACAGGCCACGGGTCTGCCAGCCGAAACCTACGACATGGCCCGCACGGTCCTGCGCAACTTTGGGAACATGTCGAGTGCGAGTGTGCTCTTCGTTCTCGAGCAGTGGTTGCGCTCAGCAGCCCCTCGGCAGCGGTATTCGTTGATGGCTGCGCTCGGACCGGGCTTCAGCTCAGAGCTCGTTTTGCTGCGCAACTCTGAGGAATGACCATGCACGTTGCCGCAATTGTTCTGCTCGTCCTTCTATCCTTGCAGCGTCTTGCCGAGCTTGTTCATGCCAAGCGCAATGCGCGTCTGGCCTTTGCCCGTGGTGGCCGCGAGTATGCTGCCGGACATTATCCGCTGATCGTTGCTCTGCACGTGTCGTGGTTCATCGGCTGGATCAGCGAACATATTCTTCGCGGCGGCGAGATGCAACAGCCGTGGTGGCTCTTTGTCGGGGTGATCTCTTTAGCCCAGGTCATGCGGTACTGGACAATCTCCACACTGGGGCATGCGTGGAACACGCGCATTATCGTTGTGCCCGGTGCAGAAAGAGTCACGGCAGGACCCTTCAAGTACGTTTCGCACCCGAACTACATTGTCGTGCTCGTTGAGTTCTTCGTCATCCCTCTTTTTGTCGGAGCATACCTCACAGCCATCATCGCCACGGCACTCAACTATCTCATCCTGACAAGGATCCGCATACCAGCCGAAGAGCGGGCGGTGAACGAGCTGAGGTGATGCTGAGTCATCCTGATCTGTGAGGAACCAATGACGATTGGGGGTCAACATGCTCCGGTACGAAGGGCAAAATGACCGGAGTTTTCATAGTGTTCGATAACGAATCAATCCCGATATTGCTCGGTGACGTTTTTCCTCATCATTCAGACAGATACACCATGAGATACTGCAGATACACCATGAGATACTGTTTTTCGCGGCTTGCATTAGGGTTGTGTTTATTGATGTTGCTTTGGGCGACAACGAGAGCATCTGCCAACGAGACACCTGGCTGTGCCGACTGCCCGGGTGGCAGCGCAGAGGCAACGATCAACGTAACATTCTGTAGTATGGGAATTACTTACAATGTTGACGTTACCTACTGTACCAAAACATATAGCCCCCCGCAGTTGGGGTTACCATGTGCTACAAATACTGGGATAGATAAGTACACCGTGATAAAGAAGATATGTCCATCTGGGACAACGCTGCCACCTACAGATGCGGCTACATTTACGGGCGTGTTTTGCCAGTTGAATCCGATCAGAGGCGACGCTTTTGGGTGGAAGCCATTGATCCCTTACTGTGACACAGCGCCAAACATTTTCTGTTGGCTTGTGGCATTTCCGCGCTGTACGCAGCGTGCCAATGGGTGTATTGTAGTTTGTAACATGACAAATCCACCTTGCTGCATCACATCAATCCAGTATTGCCGTGACCGTGCGACTGGAACCTATGGCGCTATGGTGATAAATCGGTGCAGCAGCACGTGTGAGTCCCAGTGTACCGACAATGGATGTGCTTTCGATCCCAATGCAGACTGTGAAGTCTGTCCTTGATGTACATGAAATGAGCAGGCGAGTTACTGTTTGCCTGTCCGGTTGTCACCAACGAGAGAGTTTATGATGAACACACATGTCTCCTGTAGATTTACTCTAACAGTAAGCGTCTCCATACTATTGCTGGTTGCGTTGTGTACGCCTGGGTCGTCGTTACGTGCTCAAGATTGGAATCCTGACTACCGAGCATGGTACTCCTACGTCAATATCTCAAGAGTTTCAGGTATGCCCCGCCGCATCGTCATTGACACATGCACAAAGGAATTGTGGGCAGTTTCAGGTGAACGTATATGGCGTAGCACGGATTCTGGTGGCACATGGCACCACATGCCCGTGCAAAACCTTCAAGATCATAGGCCAAGGACGCAACTTATTGCTAATGGTTGCAACGTTCTCTTTCATTTCGAAGACAAGACCGCCAATTTCGAGTATCGGATATTCGCGTACGACCGTAATGACGACAATTGGCGGGAGCTTAAGCCGTTGGGATCTGAAAATGTTCTCCCTCTTTCTCCGGATGTAGGAGTGTCTGATTCTATGATTGTCCTGGTGGGACTCCGCGCAACCTTTAGAGATCTGTATTCTTCAAAGAACTTTGGAAGAGATTGGGATTCTACTGTGATTCCCCCTGTATCTTTTGGTTTGAGTCTGCCAGAACCGTTGTTCGAGATAAGGAAGGGCGTGTTCTCTGTAGCATGTGATAGCGTTTTTATCGAGTACGACGCCATAACGTCCAGTATTCACGTCGTTACACTGCCAGGCAGGCACATTGCATATCGCTATTTCGACTCGGCTACAATTGTCGCTTCGGTTGAGAGAAAGCAGCCAAAAGGACTAAAGTTCGGCGTACTTGCACGCTCTACAGATAAGGGAGCATCGTGGGTTGAGATTGATAGTCTTGTGTTTGTGAATTCTAGCAAGGTTCTACGAGGAAGATTCCAAGAGCTTAATGGAATTCTGATGCGCCAGCAATCGGACATCATTACGGTAGCTATGTCCACGGGTGACGTTGTTTCCACGCAGAACGGAGGTGCTGACTGGTATTACCGAGGTAATGTAGGTTTGATAAATGATGTCGTAGCAGGGGAAGCCTTCCACACGGATCGTGCTGGCAACATACTCATTGCTAACGACGGATTGGTGTGCGTACTTCCAACCGATATAGGTTCGATTGATACACTAACCACATTGGCGCCATCGCTGATATCCGTTATTCGGTTGGACTCCTTCACTATCATTGGGATAGGATCGAAAGGTCTGTATCGAAGTTTAGACAACGGTAAGAGCTGGCAACTGCCTTCGGCACCATCCGACCTATTCGAGGTATCGAAGTTCAAAGGACTCGGCACACATTTTATGAGTGCAGAGTGGGTATCGGCCGGCGATGCCGGAGCGCATATCATCTCGGGCGATCATCAGTCTCTCTTTCGCATGAATCATTCCGAAGCAGCTACGTATCAGCGACACGTTTTTGGTTTCCCGCAGTTCTATGAATTCAACGTCATCTACCCACAATATGTGGATCGTGGGGGGCCTGCCATTCAACTGATAGGTGACACGACATACGTTCACTCGACTCATATAAGCGTAGAAGGTCCTAACACAAAAATTCGAAGACCCATTGGGGCTGGTTCGGTGAGGGCATCAGCGTTTTCAATCTCAAGTGCATCTGAGTGGATTGCTGTATCCGACAGCGTGTATTTCAGTTCGAATAGAGCAGACACGTGGACGTCGGCTAAGTCTGTGGGACTGCCGCGCGACTCCAAGGGTAGGATGTTGGAGGCATCGCAGATCTTGCGCTTGTCGCCCTCCACGCTGCTGCTAGGCTTCCGCGGCTTGTATCGTGATGATGACACCGATACGACCATACTGCGTCCAGGAGGTTTGTACCGCTCGGACGATAATGGTGATACTTGGACCCGAAGCGATGTTGGTATGGGAAGGCAGTCGTATATCTGGTACATCACAAAGCTCGACGAGAGTACTGTGCTTTGTGCGGTGGGCCAGGTTCTTGCCGATACCAACAATACAGGCAATAATGAAACGGATCGTTACAACCAGACAGGTGCGACTATCATGCGTTCGTCCGATGCAGGACAGACTTGGACAATGGTGCATGAAGAGCCCCGATCAAGACCAGCATTTTGGGGTCGCCGCGAACTGCTCGCGACGTCAGCGACACGAGTTCTGTACGCAAGCATCGACGATGGCGTGCTTGAGAGCACCGATGCAGGGCTGACGTGGCACACCCTCGGTGAAATCCCACTGTACTTCCACTTCATTCACGACATTGATACAGACAAGAACGGCACGATCTACGCGGCCACGGACAGAGGACTCTATACGTTTACCCCAACTACAAGCTCGGTTGATGATGAAAAAGACCAGGGCATTTTTGCATCGGTGTGGGCCTACCCGACTCCAGCAAATGGACAGATCACCATTCGCATCAACAATGCGCATCTCGCAAAGAGTAAGCCGAAACTAACCCTTCTAAACATCTATGGTCAGCAGATATCTGATCTGTCAAGTTCGATCACCCAAACACCAGCGCGTCAGGAGCTGAATGTTTCTGTCGAACATCTCGTACCCGGCATCTATTTTATTGCCATGTCGCATGCAGGTGGTAGTGAGTGGTGTAAGGTAATGGTGCAGAAGTGAGATGGAACGTCTGCATCCATCCGAGCAACACTATTTCGTGATTCCACCTTTCTGTCGGAGCATACCTGACAGCCATCATCGCCACGGCACTCAACTATCTCATCCTAACGAGGATCCGCATACCAGCGGAAGAGCGGGCGGTGAACGAGCTGAGGTGATGCCGAGTCACCCTGATGCTACTTGCGAACCATCACTGGAATCGCTCCGGCAGAGGAGCCTGCGCGCCACCGCAGGTAATAGATTCCGGCAGACGCGTTGAGCAGCGTGATGCTGTTCTGGTTGATTGAATACATGACGCTCCGGCCAAGGTTGTCGACGACGTCGATCGCTGAAGGAACGGTGCTCTGCTGATGAGCGGTCCACCTTAGGGTAAATGATCCATCAGATGGGTTTGGCCATACGTGCGGTTCCATCGACGAAGTGTTGTTCAGCAAGTCCGAATTGACACGTGTCGTTGCGTCTAGTATGTAAATTCCGGCATTTGTCGCAGCCCATATCTGTCCTGCGGTATCGATCACGGATCCAGTGATCGGTGTGCCGGGTGGAATATCATTAAACGATTTCCATGTATCGCCGTTGTCTGTAAGTAATACTGTCTCGTCACTATTGACGACAACTCGTCCACCAAGCGAGCTGATGCTCCAGGGAGCCAGATCCTTAAGCTTTTGCGAACCGAGCTCTGAATGCACGACCTGCCATGACTTGCCATCGTCGCCGGATCGAAGAAGAGTCCCGGTGTTGTAACGAAACTTGGAACTCGTTCCCGACCATTCAAGATATTGATCGATGGCCCAACACCACAAGTCTCCGGACTCGGACCTATGGAGTGACTCGACCCAGCGCGCTGGCACAGGCAGAGGCAATGCCTCCCATGCAGACCCACCATCAATCGACCGATACAGTCCACCCGGGACATATCCGTCAGGAGTCCCATCTGTTTCTACGTCATAGCCACGGAAGGCAACGATCATCGTCTGCCCGTTGACAATGCATGACGAGATCGCTGGTTTTACACTCGCGCTGTCGAACGGACCGGGTACACTCCTCCACGTTACGCCGGAGTCGACCGACATGAACAGACTCCTGTATCCACTGAGTAACATCTTATCATCGGTTGCATAGACAAAAGAAGCGCTATCGGGTCGTAGGTTCGTTGCTACCCGACCATTCATGCGGCGAAGTCCACGACTTCCGATCAGCATGAGCCCGGCAGGAGTCGACACACATGGTTGGGAGCCAATCTCATGCTGCGCCCGGGATGTTGTCGGAAAATCCGTAGGGAGCCACGATACAAACTGTGCGGACCTATCTCGGATGTTCACAGACAGAACCTCCCCGTTTTGATTGCGGGTGTATATCGCCCCATCGTGAGGCACGAGCGACGAAAATGATGATGGGAAAATCGGTTCGTCTCCGGCACCGCGTGCTCTGAGAATTGGACGCAGTAGATCTTCCTCAGGTTCATAGATGCGCAGGCTGTTCGAGTGATAGCCAATGATCATGTTGTTGGCTATTTGCATCGGTGGGAGTCGTGAAAGAATCTTCGTCTTGCCCGACTTAACGTGATAGGTCACGTGTGAAGGGCTCATGCCATCGGTGTAACTCATGTAGATCGTTTCGCCTGCAACACTGACAGATGTCCTAACCTTGCCAACATATCGCAGTTGTTTCGGGATATCCATTTTCACCGACCACACATCCCGACCATCAGAAAAAACGATGATCCCGCTGTCCATTGCCATAGCTGCGAGTGAGTCATTGATCACGTGAAAAACTGGCTCTCGTTCCTGTCTTAAGCGCCAGATCGGACGCAGGGAATCCTTCATGTTGCGTATGCGCACATCCCGATGAAAGGACCACTCTTGAGAGCCACTTGGTCGTACCGCGACTCCCGTGTAGACGTCACGACTCGTCTCCACAACTGCTACGACAGAGCCATTCCGTAACGGGGTGAGCTCCCTGCAGGACCCTGGAATCTGGTTTGTTTTCAGCCATCGTTTCGAAGGCAACTCCAATCGATGCCAGGATGTATCTCGCTCGTATAAGGCTACGAATCCCAGATCAGGCAGGCGATTGACAAAGCCCCACGATCCTGATTCCATCGAGTCTGGCCACTCGCCGTAGAACCAGCTTGCGCCACTATTCGTCGAATACAGACGACTGAGAGCAAAACCATCTGGCTCATAGGACCGACACACAACTCCGAAGTCGATGCCGCCCCCAAGTATAATTGATGAATCCAGGTCGGCACCGGTGAGGAGTTCAGGTGTCTTTCCCGGTGTGAAGCGAAAAATACTGCCCGGTGTCTCCCGTGGAGGTGTTCCTCCGGCTACCACCCAAACGCCACTGCTAAGAATGGCCATGTTCGGCAAAGCCTTGATTCGATCCCAGTTTGCTTCCGGGAGTACCGGCTTCATATCGGACAGCGATTGACCGCTATAGAGGCCATTGAATTCGAAGAGTGCAACATATCCCCATAAAGGATGATGAAACACCGTCCTCGGCGCTATACCGCTCCACCAAAGGTCCGGTTCACGGCCCTGAGCACAGACGTGGTCGGCGTTTAGGTAGAAAACGCACGCCAAAAGGCAAGTGATATAGTATTTCACTTTGAGCAGCATTTCCCACCTCCAAGAATGCAGCATTCGTTAAAAACAACATTGCATGAACCACCAGTGCATGGTGGATCATTGACACCTTCACAAATCGATCGAACGAAGCTACAGCAGCTAGTTGGTGTTTCCTTGCAATACCTTCGCTCGATAAAGCAGTGATTTGCACAGTTCCCACCGTTGTCACACGAAGTGTAACATCCTGTACTAAAGTTCTTTGATAGACACTTTGGTAGCGCTAACACGTGACAGTAAATACCTGGGTTTGTAGGATCGGAGCATCGTGCCCCAGCATTGCAGGCAGGAATTGTCGCGCCAATGAAGTTGTAACAGCATAAGTCAGTGCCTCGGATGATGGCCTGATAGACTGCCGTCAGATTCTGATCCTTCAGCTCCTGAGGAACGCAGATTTTTTTCACCCACGTGATTGAGTTTATCGGGAATGCGCATTCGTTGGGAGGAACAGTACAGGGATTGTCCAGAGGCGTTGGCGGCACTGCCTGTTGAGTGCACATCCAGACGTTCGCTATGTACTCAGTCCCAGCATGGCAGACCTTAAACTCGTATTCCGTCCCAACGCATTCGCACTGAATTGGCGTCTGATTGCCACACTGATTCGGTGGACTAACACATTGTGACAAGGCTGACTGAGAACTCAGAAGAAATGCTGCAAGAGCGACAACGAGTTTGAGAATAATCCTCATGGATACGAACTCCAATAACAAATGAAACTACGCTACGACTACGCCGTACTTAAGACCAAAACTCGTGCGATCACGATAGGTTACCGCATGTCGGTGCAACGGGGAAGAAAATAGAAAATGGGTGTGGCGCGCCTTCTGCTCTGGCGGCTTTCGAGAAGGCTTGACTGCTGAACAAACAAAAACAGCGAAGCACAATGTGCTTCGCTGTTGAAAGTACCGGAGGAGGGACTTGAACCCCCGACACACGGATTATGATTCCGTTGCTCTAACCACCTGAGCTACTCCGGCCCTCAATAGGGGACGCAAAGATACGAACGTCCGTCAGATTCAAAACCTATGTTGGATTCTGCAAGCGACTGATCTCATCCCGGATGCGAGCGGCAGCTTCATAGTCCTCGACCTTGATGGCCTGATCAAGTTCTTGTTCCAACCTTTGTCGCAAGGTAAGGGGCTCTGCAGACGGCGCGGGCACCTGCATTTGTTCAGCAGGCTCTTCCTCGTCCGAGTTGCCCTCTTCAAGCTCACGGATATCATCGGCATGGATCGAGGCCTCGTCCATGATCGCCGCATCAACATACATCGGAACCTGACACCGCACGGCCAATGCGATCGCATCACTTGGTCGGGCATCAATCTCAAGATCCGAGTACTCGAAGAAAATCGATGCGTAGAAGGTGCCATCCTTGATCGATGTGATCACGATCTCGCGAACTTGCGCACCCAGCGCATCGATGACGTTCTTGAGCAGATCATGCGTCATCGGCCGTTGCGGGCGGACGCCTTCAAGCTGGTTGGCGATAGCTTGGGCTTCCGGCTCACCGATGACAATGGGCAGACGACGTTGGCCATCGACCTCACGCAGAAGCAGGGCATATGCTCGCTGGGAATTCGGGTTTACCGATAGACCAAGTATGTCGACCTGCACCTTGTTCATCAGAACGGCTTCCTCAATTCTTGCCCGTGATCGCTGAGATGGCGCCTGTCAACCGCGGAAGGACCTCAAACACGTCTCCAACGATGCCATAATCAGCAACGCTGAATATAGGGGCATCCTTGTCTTTGTTGATTGCGACAATAATCTTGCTTGACGACATACCCGCAAGGTGCTGTACGGCGCCGCTGATACCGCAGGCAACGTACATGGTCGGGCTGACGGTCTTGCCGGTCTGGCCGACCTGCTCCCGATGGGGACGCCACCCGGCATCGACCACGGCGCGTGATGCACCAACGGCGGCACCGAGACTCTTTGCCAAACCCTCGATAAGGTTGAAATGCTCAGGTGCCTTCAGACCGCGACCGCCCGAGACGATGATGTCGGCCTCGGAAACATCAAGCTGCCCTTCATTGCGCGTGACGTTGGTCACCTGCAGTGATGGAAGCGAGGATGTTTGAGAGGGGGCGAATGCCTCCGATGCAGCGGCACTGCCTCCGACGTTCTTTGCCGTGAAGAGGTTAGGCCGCAACGTGGCGACGGTTGTCGAGGTTGTGGACTTGACGTTGACCAGTGCCTTGCCGGCGTAAACGGGACGTGTTGCTTCGATAGCCGAAGCCGAGCCATGCAGCGCCACACAGTCGGGCAGGAAGCCGGCCGACAGGCGCACCGCTACGCGTGGGGCAATGTTCTTGCCCGTGGAATTGGCCCCGAACAGCACCAGCGTTGCACCCACCTTGGTCGCTGCCTCGGAGATCGCCGCGGCCATGCGAGCCGATGGATGCGCGGACCATTCGTCACCGGAGACATTCAGGACGGTTGTCAGTCCATACGCTCCGGCCATGGCAAGGTGTTGCTGCGATCCGTTGAAGATGATGCCCGTAACAGCTGCGCCACCGGCAACGTCAACCGCCGCCGTGATGGCCTCACAACTGGTACGCTTCAGGCCATCGGCCTGTGATTCGAGAACGACGAGAATGCTCATATGTCAGATCACCTTTGCTTCTTCGTGGAGGAGACGGACCAGTTCCTGGACGTCGGCATCGGAGTCACCAAGCACCTTGTTCAAACGCTTGGAAACCGGCAGCGTCATCGACGTTGTGGCAACGCGTGGCTGCGCCGACGATGCCGCGCGCTCGGCAATAGGCTTGGACTTGGCTTTCATGATGTCCGGTAGCTTGGGGTAGCGCGGATCATTCAGCCCCTTCTGTGCGCTGATCACACATGGCAGGGCACACGAGACGCTGTTCTTGCCACCTTCGATGTCACTCTCGGCGGTGATGTTCGATCCCTCAACGGTAAGTGCCGAAACCATTGGAATGTCGGCCCAGCCCAGGAGCTCGGCCACCATCGACGGAAGTGCAAATGAATCGAAGTCGATCGACTGACGTCCGAAGATCACGAGTTCCGGAGACGTCTCCTTTGCGAGCTCAGCGATCGAGCTTGCAACCGTGAAGGAGTCTGCACGCAGATCGTCCTTGATGTGGATCGCTGTATCGACGCCCATGGCAAGGGCCGTGCGGAGGACTTCCTTTACGGAGTCCGGTCCGACGCTGACGGCCGCAACCGAGCCGCCATGTTTTTCACGCAGGCGAAGGCCCTCCTCGATCGCGAACTCATCGTACGGATTGAGAATGAACTTCACGCCCGTCGGATTGATCGATGTGCCATCGGCTCCGACGGCCACCTTCGTGGTCGTGTCAGGAACCTGGCTGATGCACACGAGAATGTTCATAATTGGTCGTGTAAGTGGTGTGATTCGTTCTGAAAAATCGCTGAAAGGGGCTGCAAAGATACGCCAATCAGATAATACCCATCGCCCACAGAAGGTTCATGTTGGCGCGCTCGACGTCGGCCTTGGCCGAGACAAGCCGCTGAAGTGCCTCGCCATAAAACCGTTCACGCAGATTCAGTGTCAAGAGCGAAGCGTCACCGGCGGTGAACCGCTGCTGCTCGGCGTTGACCATGATCCGGGCCAGCCGGACTTCTTCCTGGGCGATGACCAGACGTTCGAGTGAACGATCGATGGCGATCAGAGAGTTTCGTACGTCGACCTCTACAACGCGGCGCGTTAGCAGGAGAGCAAACTCGGCACGGTCGACCGCGACCGACGTGGTCTGCACACCGGCCGATGCCTGCCGGAAGAGCAACGGCTGCTGTACACGCAGACCGACCTTGTAATCCAATGCTGACGGCTGCCCGGCGTTATAGGCCACTACGCCGGCATCAAACTCAAGGTTTGGACGCATAAACTCGCGAGCGAGTGACGAGTCGAGACGTGCCGTTTGAAGATTCAACTCTACGCGACGCAGTTCCGGGCGCGCTGCAAAGGCCACATTGATGGCCGTTTCGGCCGATCGCAGCGAGTCGACGCGCCCTGAGAGCAAACTTGGTGCGTCGAATGGATCCGGGATCAGTATTCCGTTGTCGGAAAAGACAAGCCCCTTGACGTCCACACCCAGCTGTTCGGCCATCCGCAACATGCGAAGACGTTCGCCTTCCCGGCGTCGCACCTCCTGAGCAGCCTCGGTAGAGTCGATCAGGGCTGACTCACCGCTGAGCGATCGGCGGATGATGAAATCCTGACGCAGCCGTGCAAGCTTCAGGAGTGTATCGGCAACGCTGACGAGTTCATACGATTCACTCCAGTCAAGAAAACGTAGCGCTGCCGAGCGAAGAAGGGCATTGCGTTCAAGTTTCTGCTGTGCAACGGCAAAGTCAGGACGCAGCTCTGCTTTCCGAAGCTGGTTTCGCCGGGCATCGGTGAAGATCCCCTGTAGGAGCGGCATGCTCAAACCAAGCGATGCCTCTCCGGCAGTTGTCGTAAGATCTTCCGGATTGATCGACGCGCCTGTTCCGCGCTGGAACCCGGCCTTGATCTTTGGTCCGAAAAGAAGATCCAGGGGCTGCTCGATCGAACCCTCGAGGATCGTGAGCTTATCGGCACCGGACTTGAGCTTTGATTCATAGTTCAGCGCCAGCAGCGGATCGAAGCGGCCCAGCGCGGAACGCAGTTCGGCATCGGCCAGCTCGGGTTCGAGATTGGCCGCCCGGATCGTCGGGTGATTCGTCTCGACGAGATCAAGGAAATCACGCAGGCTGACCGTGCGCTGAGCTACAGCGGCTCGATGCGCCATTGCCATCACGAGGAAAAGGAACAGGAAACGGAATGCCGTTATCACTGCTGCTCCTTTTTGTCAGGCTTGGCCGCTGGTTTTCCTGCCTCCTTGGAAGGCGCAACCGGGTACTGCGGCGGGAAGCCCATGAGCTGACGCCAGAGCTCGAAGCCTATGGCCACGTCATCCAGCAATACCCATCCGGTAGCGTCGGTGCCCTGACGCAGATACCTGTTGCTTGGCCAGCGTCCGTATCGGGATTCTTCAGCCGGCACGATAAGCACCCGGAAACGACCCGAGCCGTCATCGGTTGCATCCACGACCTTGACACGTCCATGAAACACACCTACCTGAAGTGCCTGCCAGCCTGAGAACTGAAAAGCAGGGAAGCCGCTGAACTGCAGCGAAACCAGACGGCCGGGTTCGACCAGTGCTGCATCCATGCTGCCAACGTACAGCTCAACAGCACGATCGTCTCCAGCCGGAACGATCAGCGCAAGGGGCGTACCTTCTTTGACGGTCATGCCTTCGCCAAACTTCTCAATGCGAACGATCACACCGGAGATCGGCGCAAGGACCACACCGGCGCCGCGCCGACCCTCGGCGTTCGACACGCGGATGTCCATTTCGTGCATGTTTGAATAGGCCTGGTTGACCACGCGCTCTTCTTCAGCAGAGAAAGCTTCGATATCCTGGCGGGCCGCCGTAAGCCCCGTCCATGCGGACACCGAATCGGCAACAGCCTTTTGCAGGCCGAGCTGTGCCGATTCAAGCTCCCTTCGGGCCACAAGGTCCTGTTTGAACAGCGTGTCGGCCCGATCGTATCGAATGCGCGCTGTCGATGCTTCGATCTTGGCATTATCGAAGCGCGCCTTGGCAGCTTCATAGCGCTGTTCGGCCTGACGTCGACGTTGCATGGCGACTTCGATGGACTGCTCCTGGGCAGCAAAGGTGCGCCCACGCAGCAGTTGAAGACGTTCGATGATCTCGGTGTCCATGAAGTTGACGTTGATATCAGCCATCACAAGAATGGTGTCGCCCTTGTTGACGCGATCTCCTTCTTTGACGTACCATCGGGTGATGCGACCGCTGATGGCGCTCTCAACCGCCTGAGGTCGTGCCTGCGGCGTAAATGACGTCACGCGTCCACTGCCGACCACCGACTGCTGCCATGGGACGAAGACAAGAAACAGGATCGATCCGAAAAGGAATGACAGCAGGATGATAACAAGGGGGCGATGCACTGACGGACTGCCGAGCAGGTCCATCGAAAAGCGATTCGATGTCATTGTGCACCTCCACCTGGAGATTGCCGGCGAAGGATCAGCGAGCGGACATCTTCACGTTCAGCGCAGACCTCATCAAGCGTACCGGAGCAGACAAGAGACCCCTGCGAGAGTACGTGCACCCTGCTGGTCGCACTGATGATGTCGGTGTCGAACGAGATGTTCACAACTGTGCACGAGGTCATCTTCATCAGCGAGTCAACCAGGCGCATCTTCAGACCATCTTCCAGGCCCTGGAAGGCACTGTCGATGATGATGATGGCCGGCTTTCCAAGCAGAACGCGAGCCAGAAGAATGCGACGTCGCACACTGTACGAGAGGTTCGCTCCAAGGGCGATGACCTCGGTCTCCTGGCCACGGGGAAGGCGGCGAACTTCATCACGCAGTAGGCAGAGATTCATCACCTCTTCGATGTCTGCCTCGGATACCATACGTCCGAGCGTGATGTTGTCGCGGACGCTTCCCGGAACCAGGGCGTCGTCAGGATCCAAATACCCAACGTGCTGGCGAAGCGACGCCAGATCTGCCAGCTTGGTATCGATACCGTTGATACGAACTTGACCGCGCGTGGGCAGCAACAGACCGATGATCAGTTTCGCGATCGTCGACTTACCACTGCCACTTCCGCCGACGATGCTGACGTGTTCACCGGCACTGATGCTCAGCGATACATCGCGAAGCACGGACGACGATCCATCGGTGAATGAGACGTTCTCTAACACTACTGATTCTGAATCGCTGGTGGGCGGCACGATCTGTCCGACGCCGTGTTCGGTCGGCAGCTTTGTGATGGTCTGCAGTTTGTAGATCGCCGCGGCAAAGTCGTAGAAGTCATCGAACTGCACCAGAAGCTTCTCGATCGCACCGATGATCATCACGATGATGATCTCGGCAGCTACAAGCTGTCCGAGCGAGATCGCTTCTTCGAGCACCAGGATCCCTCCCAGTGCCAGAATCCCGACAGTTGCAAAGGCCTTGAAGATGTATGAGCCGAGCATCTGGCGCGCCATGATGCGGAAATGGCGGGCCTTGGCATCGACGTACTCCACGTTGAGTACATCCAGCCGGTCGGCTGCATAATCTGCCGCACCGTCAAGCTTGATCGAGCGCTGATTTCGGGCGACCTCTTCGAGCCATGCCGCCGTGGAGTATTTGGCATTTGAAACCGCCAGCGAAGTCGTCAGAGCGCCGCGCCCGAGTAGGAAGACCAAAACTGGGATGAAAGCCAGAAAGATCAAATCGTACACGAGGAAGAACGGGTGGTAAAGAAACAGTACCAACAGACCCGTCAGGAGCATGAGCAAAGCACCGACGCCTTCCAGGAGGAACTTGCCGATCACTTTCTGAACGGTGATGACATCGAAGAACCGGTTGACAAGCTCCGGCACATACATCCCGCGAATGGCATCTTCACGCAGGCGTGGGATGCGCTGCACGATATCAAAGGCCGTCGTCACAAACAGTCGACGCTGGATGTAATCAATCACGTGGCGCTCAAGAACCATCATGACGGCAATGGCCAGCATGGAGATGAAGACCACGACACAGAGCACAACGAGCTGGCGGCTGAATACGCCAAGCGCAACAGCATTGACCACTGCCTGACTGCTTAGCGGGACGACCAGTCCGAGGAGACTTATGAACGTTGAGTAAACCACGACAATGAGAATGTCGCGCTTCTCGGCAAGCAGGAGCGTCTTCATCAGCGGCCAGACATCACGGAACCGCACAGACTTCTTAGCGCCGCTCTTGGCCCCATATGCTCCCGAGCTTGGAAGACCGGAATCTTCGGCTTTGAGGAACGAGTGCTGCGCTATCGGGATCACGATGCAGTCGTAGGACTCGATCTCCGAGCGAAGTTTCGACCAGGTGGTCGTCTCTTCCGTGCCATCCGAAAACTGCGTGACGAGGTAGGCGGAGGATCCCTTCCGTTCGGCATGCCGAACATGTCCCGAACTGTCCACCCAGATGAGCATTGCCGGATCGTCGGCCAGAGATCCGCCTCTGCGGCGGAGCGAGGCAACAATGCCGATGTCACGCAGGATCGCCGTCAGGCGCTCAAGCGAGATGGATTGCGCTCCGATGCACTCGTCAACACGGTTGAAAATGGTGACGTTGATGTCGGAGATGTTTGAACGTTCTGCTGTACGGTGCAGACATTGCTGCAGCTGCTGACGTAGTGGCCTCATGAGGTGCAATGCCCCCCGCGGCGGAACTCGTGCAGCGTACCGTCGATGTACCAGAGTGTAGTCTTCATGTTGCGAGGCCCCTAGACGAAATGCCCGTTTGAATCATGCACGAAAGCAAACATGGGGATTATTTTCTCAGTTCCGCTGCCAGATATTGTCCCGTAAGCGACCCCATAGCAGCGGCCACATCTTCGGGTGTCCCGGTTGCAACCACGCGTCCACCATCACGGCCGCCACCCGGACCGAGATCGATGATATGGTCGGCGCTGACGATGACATCGAGGTTGTGCTCGATCACCACCACGGTATTACCACGATCGACCAGTCGGTGCAGGAGTTTCATCAGCACGCTGATATCCTCAAAATGCAATCCGGTCGTGGGCTCATCAAGCAGATACAGGGTCTTGCCAGTGTATGACTTGGCAAGCTCCGTAGCGAGCTTTACGCGCTGTGCCTCGCCCCCTGAGAGCGTTGTTGCCTGCTGCCCCAGGCTGATGTAGGACAGGCCAACATCCATGAGTGTTTGCAACCGCGATGAGATGCGGGGGATCTCGGAGAAGAACTCCCGTGCCTCTTCGACGGTCATATCCAGAACATCAGAGATGGACTTGCCTTTGAACTTCACGACGAGTGTTTCGGCATTGTATCGCTGTCCGGCACACGTTTCGCACGGTACGTAGACGTCGGGCAGGAAATTCATCTCGATCTTCTTCAGACCCACCCCTTCGCACTCTTCGCAACGTCCACCGGAGACATTGAAGGAAAAACGACCGGCCTGGTAGCCGCGGATTCGTGCCTCGGGTAGCATCGTGAAAAAGTCGCGGATGAGCGTGAACAGCCCCGTGTACGTGGCCGGATTCGACCTTGGTGTGCGACCGATAGGGGACTGATCTATTTCGATGACCTTGTCGACGAACTCCAGTCCATGGATAGACGAATATTCCAAAGGCCGAAGCTCCGACCGATGAAGCCGGGCGGCAAGGATTGGGTAGAGTGTATCATTGACCAGCGAACTCTTCCCCGATCCGCTCATACCGGTGATGCAGGTAAAGGTTCCGAGTGGGACTTGCAGATCGACGTTCTTGAGGTTGTTGCCGCGAGCCCCTTTCAGTTCAAGGACCTTGCCGTTTCCGGTTCGACGCGTCTCGGGACGATACACGCGCCGCTGTCCGCTGAGGTACTGAAGAGTGATCGACGAGGAGCCCGAAGCGTCGCCCCGTCGGATGATGTCTCCGATTTCTTCCGAAGATTTCACCGCCACGATCGAGCCACCGTGGACACCGGCACCCGGACCGACGTCGATCATCGTATCCGACTCTTCGATCATCTCCCGGTCGTGTTCCACCACGAGGACGGTGTTGCCGATGTCGCGCAGCCTCTTGAGTGATTCGATCAGCTTTCGATTGTCATGCTGATGCAGTCCGATCGATGGCTCATCGAGCACATACGTCACCCCCACAAGATGCGAGCCGATCTGTGATGCTAGCCGGATGCGCTGAGACTCTCCGCCGGAGAGACTGCGAGCACTTCTGTCGAGCGTCAGGTAACTCAGGCCCACATCATCGAGAAACTGCAGTCGTTGATTGATCTCCTTAAGGATCAGAAAGGCGATCGTATTCTGACGTTCGTTAAGGCGCGTGTGGAGATCGGCAAACCATGAACGTGTTTCGATGATGTCCAGCCGACCGAGGCTGACGATGTTCTCGCCGGCAACAAGCACGTGCATGTGCGGAATCTTCAGACGTCCACCGTCACATGTGCGGCAGGTAATGGTGGAGAAGTGCTTCTCTACCGACTTCCGAACGGCCGTTGATGATGTCTGCTCGTACTGATGACGGATCGACGGAAGCACACCGATGAAGGCATGACGAGCAGATGTTCCGCGATGCTGCGTCTGCAAACGCATATCGGCATCTCCGTAAAGCAACTCGTCCAGCAGTGCTTCATCGATCGTGTTCACAGGGACGGTGGTCGAGATCTTCCGAAGCTCGCACCAGGCAAGTACCTGCTTCCACAGCCACGTATCGCGACGAGGTCCAAGGGGTGCTATGGCTCCTGAGGCCAGCGAGACCGACCGGTCTGGAAGCACCAGAGCCGGGTCGAAATCCTGTAGCTCTCCGAGCCCATCGCACGTGGCGCAGGCACCGTAGGGAGAGTTGAAGGAGAACATGTTTGGGGCCGGTGTCTCGTATGACGTGCCGCACTGTGGACAGGCATAGCTGGTGCTGAAGAATCGTTCGGCCCAGATATCGGGCTCTTCTTCGTGCAGAATAGTGATGCCCCCTTCGCCAAGCTGAAGAGCCATCTCGATGCTGTCGGTCATCCGCTTGGTCGGTTCTGCCTCTACAACAAGCCGGTCAATGACCAGCTCGATGGTATGCATCTTATACCGAGCCAGCTGCATACCCTGCGTGATCTCCGTCAACTCGCCATCAATGCGTACGCGCGTGTAGCCCTGACGTCTGTACGACTCGAGTTGCTCGCGGTAGTGTCCTTTGCGCCCCTTTACCACGGGTGAAAGTATCTGTATTCGGCGACCGATACCAAGCGCAAGGATCGCACCGATGATCTGATCGACCGTTTGCTGCTGCACGGGGATGTTGCACGTTACGCAGTGCTGAATGCCCACCTTGGCAAACAGCAGGCGCATGTAGTCGTATATCTCCGTAACCGTCCCCACCGTTGAGCGCGGACTCATGCCGGTGCTCTTCTGCTCGATGGATATTGCCGGGGACAGCCCCTCGATGGTGTCGATGTCGGGCTTCTTCATCACCCCCAGAAACTGCCGCGCATAGGCCGAGAGGCTCTCGACGTAGCGGCGCTGACCTTCAGCAAAGATCGTGTCGAAGGCGATCGAGGACTTGCCCGAACCACTGAGCCCCGTAATGACCACCAGCTTGTCACGGGGAATATCCAGGTCGATGCCTTTGAGATTATGCTCACGAGCACCCCGGATCGAGATCGTTGTGATCTCGGTCTCATCAAACGTGGAAGACTCGGGTAAGGTGCTGGTTGTCATCGCTTTGCTGGAGATAATCTGGCAAATCTACCCTCTATTAGCAGATGACTACTTGTATAAAACCTGACCATTGGTCATTTTTGCGACCCAAAGTCAGAATATTGACCACTGGTCATAGCACAAGGACGTCTCCATGACACGTTTTGCCCTGAGTCTCGCGGCAGCCCTAGCCGCTCTTTCCATGCTGGCCACAGCGCAGGTTCGGCAGCTTTCGCTCGATGCTGCCATTGAGATGGCGATCAAGCAGAACGAGACAATTGCCGTAGCACGTCTTGGCGTCAAGCGGGCCGAGTCGCAGGTACGCGAGGCCCGCGGCACGGCATTGCCTTCGCTGAACGTCTCGGCCGGCTTTAATCACAACATCCAGCTGCCGGTGTTCTTCTTCCCGAATCCAGCAACGGGGGAGATATCACCACTGCGGTTTGGTCTGACGAATGCCTATAACGTCACCACACAGATCCAGCAGATCCTCTTCAACAATTCAGTGTTCACGGCGATATCCGCCTCGAAGCTCTACAGTGATGCAGCCGAGGCGCAACTTGATGCTGCGGTTGCCGAAGTGGTCACCGAAACCAAGAAGCGATACTACCAGGCCGTGGCCGCAAGCGGCTATGCAACGGTGGCTGAGGCCTCGCTGACGAACATTATCGAGCTGCAGCGCAATATCACGGCCCTGTTCGGAGAGGGACTTGTTGCTGAATTTGACAAGATCAGAGCCGATGTCGCCGTAGCGAATGCTCGTCCGATGGTGCTTCAGGCCAAGTCGGGCAAGTACGCCGCACTGGCGGCCCTGCAGACCTACATCGGCATGAGTCTTGCTGACTCCATCGTTGTGTCGGAAGGGGGCTTCCCAGCGATCGCCGAGACACCCGATGCCGAACGGTCCATTACGCAGGCCGTTAACGAAAATCTCGACCTACGGGCCCTGCGTCATCAGATCGATGTCGGCACTCGCATGGTTGACCTCAGCCGGTCGGACTTCTATCCAACGCTTGCGGCCTTTGGACAGTGGCAGAACCAGGGGCAGAGTGAATCTCTCAGCGGCTGGCAGAGTGCCTCCAGTACGGTCGTCGGGCTGAGCTTTTCGATGAATCTGTTCGACGGTCTGCGTACGAGCGAAAAAGTCGAGCAGGCACAGATCGACGTGCAATCTGCGCGAGAGCGACTTAATCAGGTCTCAAACCTGATCAATCTTCAGGTGCGTACGCTGATCAATCAGCTCGAGTCGGCCCGTCAGCGTTCCTTGGCGCAGCGCTCCACGGTGGACCAGGCACAGCGCGGTTTTGAGATCGCCCGTGTGCGCTATCGTGAGGGCACCGGAAGCCTGCTCGAGATCAATGATGCGGAGACATCTCTGGCGCAGGCAAGGCTTAATGCCATTTCGGCACTGGTGGATTATCACGTCACGCGAGCTGATTTCGACCGGGCCACCGGTCAGATCGACCGCTCTTACTGGCGTTTTTTGCGTCAGGAATCAAAGTAGCACGGCGACAATGGGAACGATCCAGCGCAAAGAACGCGAGCGTGATCAACGCCGCAAGGCCATCCTGGCCTCGGCGCGGGCTGCCTTTGTTAAACACGGTATTGCTACCACAACGATGGAGCGCATCGCTCAGGAAGCGGAGCTGGCCAAAGGCACGCTCTATCTCTATTTCCGAAGCAGGGAAGAGCTGCTTATGGGGCTTCTGGCAGATGACCTAGCCGCGCTGACAGCGTCGATGACGACGGTGGCGGAAAGCCCCCTTGCACCTCCGGAGAAGCTCGCATCGGCGTTTCGCACCTTCTACACCTACTCCCAGGAGAACCAGTTCTTCTATCAGGTCATGACGCAGTCGAATATTGGGCTGCTGCTTCAGCCAAACTGCGAAACATCGATCATCGCAGACTTCATAAGTGTAAACGAGCGTCTGATCTCACTGGTAGAGGGCATCGTCAGCGAGGGCGTGTCTGCAGGATATTTCTTCCTTCATGGTCCGATACGGACCGTAGTGGCAGAGATCATCATTGCCATGAAGGGCTCCGTCATGATCCTACGTAACAATCTCATTCCACCGGGCTGGGTTACCGAGCCGGAGCAGGTGATCCTGCACGACATCGTTCAGCTGATCATACGTGGACTCGGTCGCTCACCTTCACCTACACAGGCCAAATGACCGATATGAGAACCATTGTTGTTTCCGGGTGGTGCGCGGCCTTCGTGCTGACAGCTCTCATGGCGTCCGGTCTTACCGGATGTGATACGTCCGACAAGACGGTTCGTCCGCAGCGTCGCTCGATCACCCAGGCCGTCTACGCGTCGGGAAAGATCTTCCCGGTGGGTTTTCATCGTGCATCATCGAAGATGCCCGGAATCGTGCAGGAGATCCTGGTCCAACCCGGCGATCTGGTCACGGCCGGACAGCCCCTTCTGCGGATCCGTGCCACATCATCAGATCTTGCCGTTGAGTCAGCCCAGACGGTCTATGGACTTGCCCGGGAGAATGCCAATGATCAGGGGGCTGTCCTACGGTCGGTAGTTGCCGAACTCGAAGCAATCCGCGCGAAGCTCGAACTCGATTCCATGACGGCCGCGCGCACAAAGCGGCTTCTGTCGCAACAGGCAACCTCGCAATCGACGTATGACGCGGCAAAGACGCAGTATGAGGTCTCTCTGCGTCAGTACGAAAAGGCACGCGACGTGTATGAATCCACGCGCCGACGTCTGGCAACCGAGCGGCGCACAGCCGAACTCAACGTATCGATCCAACGATCGCTGCGCGATGACTTCATCGTAACGGCTTCAGCGGCGGGACGTGTCTACGATGTCTTACCGAAGGTCGGTGAATTGGTCATGCCGCAACAGCCTCTTATTGAGATCGGCCAGGCTGAGAGCATCGAGGTGGAGCTTGCCATCGATGAAAGCGACATTGCTCTTGTGGCCGTCGGTCAGCGTGTTGCATTTGCCATCGACGCGCTCAAGGGGCGGGTGTTCTCCGGCACGGTTACGTCGATCACGCCACGGGTATCGGGCATGGACAAGACCGTAAGCGTACGCGCCAGTATAGAATCCGATGGAATGCAGCTGCTGCCGGGTATGTCCCTCGAAGCCAACATCGTCGTGTCTCGCAAAGAGCGCGCGCTGGTGCTTCCAAGAGAATTTGTCCCAGCCGATAGGATCGTGACCGTTCGTCGGGATGGTACCGAGCAGCGCGTGCGGTTGAACGTCGGCATTGAAGATCTGCGGTTCGTCGAGATTCTCTCAGGCCTCAACGAGACCGACGAGGTTGTTCTGTGAAAAAGACGTCCACCAGAAGCCCCCTCCTCAATATTGCATGGGTGCACCTCATCAGCAAGAAGAGGCAAACCGTTGTGGCAATGCTCGGGGTGATGTTCGGGGTTACGGTGTTCATCTTTCAGGCCGGTCTGCTGACGGGTCTGCAGAGCTACTTCATCGAAAAGACCGTCAACACCACAGCCCACGTGCATATCTACAACGACGTTCGGGTGGCGCGTCCCAACGTGCTGGATCTCGAGTCGGATACAGCGAGCACATGGACCGTGGTTCGCAACCAGAAGCCCCGTGACGAGGAACGTCGGCTGCGCAACGGCTATCAGATACTGCGCGAGATCGAACGCGACGCACGCGTTGAAGGCGTGGCTCCTTATCTCGGTCTGCAGGGCATCCTGCGCTATGGTATGTCGCAGCAGGCCGGCACGCTTGCCGGCATCGATGTGCAGCGCGAGGATCAGCTGTTTCATGTGGCCGAAAATCTGATCGCCGGTGAGCTTGTGCGCATGGAGACGCTTCCAAATGCCGTGATCCTGGGATCAGGACTGGCCGAGAAACTCGGGGCGCGACTCAACGACAACATCACTGTGATTTCTTCGCGTGGTGTTTCGTTGGATATGAAGGTTGTCGGGATATCCAAGACCGGCATCACCTTGCAGGATAATTCACGAGCATACATCTCCATCCGCAACGCCCAGCGTCTGCTGCAGCAGTCGGCAGCGTATATCACGGACATCAACGTACGGCTTCGCGATGTGGACGTCGCGCAGTCGATCGCCACCGAGTATCAGAGTGTATTCGGCTATAAGGCCGAAGACTGGAAGGCCGCCAACGCCAACGTCTTCGGGATCTTTCGCATCCAGAACCTGACGGTTTTGTTTGTGATCATTTCGATCCTTGTCGTGTCGGGCTTCGGCATCTTCAATATCCTCATGACCATCATCTACGAGAAGATGCCCGACATCGCCATTCTCAAGGCGATGGGATATCGTGATAGGGACATCCGGCGGGTGTTCCTTCTTGAATCGGTCGCCATTGGCACTACGGGCGGACTGCTGGGACTTCTGCTCGGTTTCATTACTTCCAAGATCGTCGGCATGATTCCGCTGAACATCCAGGGATTTGTCAGTGTCCAGTATCTAATCATCAACTTCAATCCGCTGTTCTATCTGGCAGCCTTTGGTTTCGCGCTCGTTTCCACAACCGTCGCAGGATACTTCCCGGCTCGAAAGGCGGCACGATTCGACCCGGTGGAGATCATACGGAGCCGATGATGAGTTCACCTATCATTACTGCGACACATGTCACCAAGACCTTCACCGAACCGGTGGAGTTCAAGGTCCTGAACGATATCTCCCTGACGGTCAATAGGGGAGAGTTCGTGGTACTTGTCGGTCCATCAGGAAGCGGGAAGACGACGCTCATGTATGCACTGTCGACGCTGGATACCGATTACGACGGTTCGATCACGATCGATGGCATTGATGTACGCAGTCTTGATAAGGACGCCATCGCGGATTTCCGAAACTCAATGATCGGATTTGTGTTTCAGTTCCACTACCTGCTGCCGGATTTCACGGTGCTTCAGAACGTCATGCTGCCGGCTCAGCGTCGGGGACTTCTTTCGGCAGAAGAAATGGAAGACCGCGCAATGAAGACTCTCTCAATGCTCGGTGTTGCTGATCAGGCTAAAAAGAAGTCCAGCAAGCTTTCCGGTGGACAGCAGCAACGTGTGGCCATTGCGCGCGCACTGATCAACGAGCCCAAGATCATTTTCGGTGATGAGCCCACGGGGAATCTCGATACGAAGAACACCGGTCTGGTGCTCGACATTCTCAATGAGCTCAAGGCGGAATTCAACCAGACCATTCTGATGGTCACGCACGATGTGCAGTTCGCACGTCGCGCTGACCGAATCATATCGATCCGTGACGGACGGATCGTTGGCAACGAAGAACATTATTCACCATCATCACACTGATGTTTATGAAGCGACCACTCTGGCTGCTACCTCTTTTCGTTCTTCTGATCTCCTGCGGTGAGTCGGAGAACCCCTCACCGAAACAACGACTTGATCAGCTGCGGACGGAGAAGCTCCGCATCGAGAATGAGATCAAGGCGCTTGAAGCATCGCTTCCGGACGACCAGAACGGCTCCTCCGCAATGCCGGTGTCGGTGGTCGATGTCACGACGTCCGATCTCGTGCACCTTGTCGACGTCAAGGGCACGGTCGATGCACGCTCAACCATCACCCTGTCACCACAGATGGGTGGTCGTATCACACGCGTCAACGTCACGCCCGGTCAGGCCGTGACTGCCGGCCAGGTACTGGTTGAGATGGACGATGAACTGATCCGTAAGGGGATCAAGGAGATTGAGGTTCAATTGGACTTCGCCCGCACCCTGTTTGAGAAGCAGAAGCGGATCTTCGAGCAGAAGGCCGGTAGTGAGATCCAGTACCTGACGGCCAAGAATCAGCTTGAAGCGCTTGAGCGTCGTATGGAATCGCTCCGCGAGCAGCAGACGATGTCGCGTATCACCGCCCCGCGCAGCGGATTTGCCGAGAACATCATGGCCAAGGTTGGTGAAATGGCCATGCCGGGAATGCCGGCGCTGACCATCGTCAACATGAGCGACGTACGGGTTGTTGTGGATGTTGCCGAGACGTTCCTGTCAACGGTCACGCTCGGGGATAGAGTGATGATAGAGTTTCCGGAGATCGGTGACACGCTCACAACGGCCATCAAGGCGGTCTCCCGTCTGGTCAACCCGTCCAGTCGCACCTTCCGGCTTGAGATCCCGATCAGCCCCGTTCCATCTTCACTGCGCCCGAACACGACCTGCCGCGTCTCCATCAATGATGTCACGCTGAAGAATGTGCTTGTGCTTCCGCTCTCGGCCGTGTTGCAGGACAATCAGGGGTCGTATGTGTACTGCGTCGATGACAAGGGGCTTGTGCGACGTTCAAATGTTGTGACGGGACTTGCCTCGGGTGGAAACGTGCAGATCACCACCGGTCTCGAGCGCGGTCAGCGCGTGATCGTCAAGGGGGCTACCATGGTCTCTGCTGGTCAAAACGTTCGGATCGTGGGGTAAGACGCATCATGCAACACCATAAAAGCTTTCCCATCACCGCGTGGGCCGTCGAAAACCGTACGACGATCTACGTGCTCATGGTCATCATCAGCGTACTTGGGATTCTGACCTATATCAGGCTACCCAAGGAGCAGTTTCCTGATATCGTCGTACCGACCATTCTGGTGTCGACGATCAACGCCGGTACTTCCCCGACGGACATCGAGAATCTGATCACTCGCCCGATCGAGAAGCAGATGAAGTCGGTGGCGGACGTAAAGAAGGTCACCAGCAATAGCATCCAGGATGCCTCGATCGTCGTTGTTGAGTTCACCACGGACATCGATCCGGTGGTGGCCAAGCAACGTGTGAATGACGCAGTCGACCGTGCCCGCACCGAGTTGCCGACGCAGCTGACAAAGGAACCGCAGGTAGCTGAGATCGACTTCTCGGAATTCCCGATCATGAACATCAACATTTCGGGAACGGTTGGCCTGGAGGCACTCAAGCAGTACGCCGACGAGCTGAAAGACAAGCTCGAAGCGCTACCGGAGATCCGGCGGACTGATGTCATCGGCGCTCTCGAACGTGAGATCCGCGTAGACGTGGATCCCTATCGGCTGCAGGCTCTCGGTCTGTCGTTCGATGACGTGTCGCGTGCGATCGGTTCGGAGAACGTGAACATCTCCGGAGGTGAACTGCTCAACGCCGGTGTGCGGCGTAATCTGCAGGTCAGCGGTGAGTTTGCCTCTGTCGAGCAGATCAACAGTGTTGTCGTGCGCAGCTTTCGGGGCGTTACGGCCTATGTACGTGATGTGGCTACCGTGCGCGAAACCACGAAAGAGCAGCAGAGTTTTGCGCGCCTGGACGGCAAGGAAGTCGTCACGCTCGCAGTGCTCAAGAAGGCCGGTGAGAATCTGATCGCCGCCTCGGACAAGATCCAGGAGATCGTCAGCGAGTACAGCGAAAAGCGTCTGCCGTCAACGGTCAAGATCACGATCACCAACGACCAGTCTACGGCCACACGGATCAATCTTGCCGATCTGATCAACACGATCATCATTGGCTTCCTGCTTGTGACCATCGTGCTGATGTTCTTCATGGGCGTACAGAATGCCCTGTTTGTTGGTCTTGCCACGCCCCTTTCTTCTTTCATGGCCTTCCTGGTGATGCCGGGGCTTGACTTCACGTTCAACATCGTGGTGACTTTTGCCTTCCTGCTGGCTCTGGGAATCGTTGTCGATGATGCCATCGTGGTGATCGAGAACACGCACCGTCTGCACACCAAGCATGACCTCGACGTGAAGACAGCCACGAAGTATGCTGCAGCCGAGGTCTTCGCGCCCGTGGTTGCCGGCACGCTTACGACACTTGCGCCATTCTTTCCGCTGCTCTTCTGGCCCGGCCTCGTTGGCGAGTTCATGGTCTATCTGCCGGCTGTATTGATCATTACGCTAACGGCCTCGCTCATTGTTGCCTACATCATGAATCCGGTGTTTGCCGTTGATTTCATGGAAAGACGTCCGGTGGTGATGACGCAGCGACGCCTGTTGATCACTGGCGGCGGTGTTGGCCTGCTTGCGGCGCTCGGTATTGTGAGCGGTCAGTTGTGGATCACGACGCTGTCGCTCTTCACAGTGGTCTTCTGGTACGTGAACCGTCGTTACATAACACCGCGCCTGATCCTGCCGTTTCAGAACCGGACGTTGCCGGCTATCATGTCGGCATATCGATCCACGCTGCGCTGGTCTCTTCATGGAAAGCGGCCGTATTTGATCCTTGCTTCGATGGTTGCCCTTCTGATCGCAACGTTTGCCATCACGATCGTAGCCATGCGTCCGCCGACGTTTTTCCCGGAAGGAGAGCCCAACAACGCCTTCGTGTACGTTCAGTTGCCGATCGGCACTGACGCCGTTGAAACCGATAGCGTCGTCAAGATCGTCGAGCAGCGCATTCAGAAGGAGCTGGGGCCATCGAACCCGCTCGTCAAGTCCGTGATTTCCAACGTTGGCTTGGGTGCCGGCGATCCACGCAACCCGGATCGTACGGTCACACCGCACAAGGGCAAGGTCACGGTGGCCTTTGTCGAGTATCAGAAACGTGGTGGCAAGAGCACGGGTGAATATCTCGGCCGCTTCCGTAAGGTGCTCGCTGATCTGCCGGGTGTAGAGATCGTGGTCGACAAGGAATCCAACGGACCACCAACCGGAAAGCCGGTGAATATTGAGATCGCCGGCGACGACTTTGAGACACTGACGGCACTGGCCGAGCAGATCCGTGTATATCTGACCGATACGGCGAAGATCGCCGGCGTTGAACGTCTTCGCAGTGACCTTGTGCGCAACAAGCCCGAGCTTGCGGTGGTCATTGACCGTGAGAAGGCCAATGCCGAGGGTATCAGCACTGTTCAGGTGGGCATGATGCTGCGTAGCAGCATGTATGGATCGGAGGCAACGAAGTTCCGTTCCGGAGAAGACGAGTATCCCGTGCAGGTCCGATCGATCGAGCGCGTGCGCAGCGACGCCGAAGCGCTGATGAATCAGCCGGTGTCGTTCATGGACATGAGCACCGGACAGTATCGCCAGGTGCCGGTGGCTTCCATTGCAACGCTGCAATACACATCGACGTATGCGGGCATCAATCGAAAGAACCAGCGTCGCGTCGTGACACTGGGGTCGAACCTGCTCGAAGGATACAATGAGAACGCTGTCAACACAGAGATCCGAGCCGCCCTGCAGGGCTATGCGCTACCGGACGGTTACACGGTAAAGCTCACTGGTGCACAGGAAGAGCAGCAGGAAAGCGCAAGCTTCCTCGGCTTTGCGTTCCTGATTGCCGCTCTACTGATCTTCCTGATCATGGTCACGCAGTTTAACTCCGTTGCCAAACCACTGCTTGTGATGGTGACGGTGGTCTTCAGTCTTATCGGCGTCCTGCTGGGCTTTGTGATCTTCCAGATGACATTCTCGATCGCCATCACCGGTGTGGGCATTGTTGCTCTTGGTGGGATCGTCGTGCGCAATGGTATTGTGCTTCTGGACTTCACGGATGTTCTTCTGTCGCAGGGATGGAGTCTGCGCCGTGCCGTCATCGAAGGGGGCGCGATCCGCTTCAATCCTGTTATCCTCACGGCAGGGGCGACGATCCTCGGGCTAGTGCCGCTGGCCATTGGACTGAACGTGGACTTCTGGGAGCTGATCAATCTGCGTAACCCGCACTTCCACATCGGCTCCGACAGTGTGGCGTTCTGGGGTCCGCTGGCATGGGCCATCGTCTATGGTCTGGGCTTCTCGACCTTTCTTACGCTCGTTGTCGTGCCGTGTATGTATTACATCCTGGCACGGCGTGGCATCAAGCGACAACTGCGCCGTGCTCGTGCCGAGCGTGCTGCCGAAGCTCTTACTTCTTCTTGAAGTCGAGTGAAGCGCTGTTGATACAATAGCGCAGGCCAGTAGGTTTTGGACCGTCGTCGAATACGTGACCGAGGTGCGCCCCGCAACGGGCACAAAGCACCTCGGTGCGTTCCATCATGAGTGAATTGTCCTCGTGAAGTTCCACGTTGGTCTTTGCCACAGGATCAAAGAAAGACGGCCAGCCAGAACCGGATTCAAACTTGGTGCCGCTTGGAAACAGCTCCGTTCCGCAACAGCGGCAGAGGTAGATACCCTCGTCGTGGTGGTTCCAGTACTTGCCCGTGAAGGCACGTTCAGTCCCTTTCTTGCGAGCGATGCGAAACTCCTCGTCGGAGAGTTCCTTGCGCCACTCATCGTCGGTCTTCTGTATGCGGTTCATCGGTGTTGCCTTCCTGGTTGCGGTAGAATAGATCGTGACGGTCTTCGTGCCAGACTTCGATCCTGTCTGGCCGTTGGTAGGGGGCGTGCAGGCAATGGTAAACGTTGCCAGCATCAGCAGTGTGATGATACTCATCGGATAAGAACAGTTGGTGAGATCTCAGGGGGCTTTTCACTCCGGTCATACTGCACGTGATGCAGAAACAGTCCCGAGGGTGGAGCCGTTTTTGTGGCTGGAAACGATGACTGTGTCGACAAAAGTTCACGCAGCTGATCCGGCGTAACGGTCCGGCGACCGCATTCGACGATCATGCCGACCATCTGGCGAACCATGCGCCAGAGGAAATGCGAGCCACGAACATTGATCAGAATGGTGGGGCCCCACGTGTACATACGACATGCCTCAAGGTCGACCGTCGTCGATTTTGCCTCGGGGTCGTCCTGCGTGAACGAGCGAAAGTCATGAAACCCCTCAAAGATCCCGCAAGCCCCCTGCATCATATCCAGATCAAGGCGGTCCTTGATCCACCAGACGTAGCGCTTGCCGAAGGCAGTTCGGCGCTGCGAGATCTGATAGATGTACGAGCGCGATATCGCGTTGTGCCGGGCGTGAAATCGGGGATGAGCTTTTTCGGTTTGCAGGATGTTGATGTCGGCCGGCAGAAGATCATTGATCTTCATCTGCAAGATTGCCGGAGAGAGCATCGTGCGGGCCTCGAGGTGTGCAACCTGAGCAAGTGCATGAACGCCCGCGTCGGTGCGACCCGAACCCATGAACTCAAAGTCATCGCTGCCGAGAACGGTTCTCATCGCGCCGATGATCTCACCCTGAACAGTCCGAGCATTCTTCTGCGCCTGCCAACCGGAATACCGCGTACCTTCGTATTCAACCGTCATTCGGAATCGTGCCATGCACCAAGATAGGGAACTTGAGATCGGGAGGATGACACTTGCTGATGCCATTGAGCGCTATATGCAGAGCCATCCCGAAGAATCTGACACGTGCGAGAGATTTCTCGACTTTGTGAGACGTGAGCCTGGTTGCTTCCATAGGAGCACACTCGAGGGTCATGTAACGGGGTCGGCGTGGGTTGTGGACACTCGCGGCAGCCATACCTTGCTGACGCATCACCGAAAGCTGGACAAGTGGTTGCAGCTTGGAGGTCACGCCGATGGTGATCACGACGTCGTACGCGTTGCCCTGACAGAGGCTCGTGAAGAGTCCGGCATCGCAGACGTACGCTTGCTGCATCCGGAGATTTTTGATCTTGACATCCACGTCATTCCGGCCCGTTCGTCGGAGGCGGAACATCTGCACTTCGACGTGCGTTACGTCGTGCTCGCCGGGCACGCTGATCATGTCGTTGGGCTGGAGTCGTTTGACTTGGCATGGGTACCCGTCGATCGGATAACGGATTTCACCAACGAAGAATCCATGCTCCGCATGGCACGCAAATGGAACGTCTTGAGCGCACAGTACGTATAAACGCCCCAATCGAGAAGGTTTTTCACTTTCACGACGATACGCGGAATCTCCTGAAGATCACGCCCCCTGACATCAAAGTCAGCATCGAAACAATGGGCTCTCCGGGTCTTGGCTATGAGGTAACGCTGAAGGTTCGGCAGTTTATGGTGTTCGTCATGCGCTGGCATGTAAAGATCACCGTCTATGAGCCCCCCGTGCTGATGGTTGATGAGCAGGTGTCAGGCCCTTTTCGAACGTGGAAGCAAACGCGTCGCCTGCGTCAGGTCGAGGGCGGAACGGAACTGACGGACATCGTCGAGTACGAAGCACCGTTTGGTCCGCTTGGCCGCATCGTGAACGCTCTGGTGATCCGACGTCAGATAGAGAAGATGTTCACATACCGTCAGGCAACCACCAAGAAACTCCTCGAATCAGCGTGATTCGGCCAGCAGTACCTTCTGTCGTGCGCTTCTGACAAACGCCGCAACTTCTTCTATACTCGTGGCCCCGTAGCACCGTTCGAGCATGTCCTCGACGATGGGTTCGATGCTGAGAAGCTTCGGCGATGTGACAAGCGGCCTCGACATCCGGGCCGTGAGAAGAAATCCGCGCTGCAGGGAATCGTGCATGAAAACTGAATCCTGCGAGGCCGTCCAAAGGTCAGCCGGGAAACCGGCATCGCTTACCGAGACGCAGAATGCTCTCGCGTTTTCGTATCGACAGAGAAACAAAATCAGGTCCAGCGCCGCGCGCTTTGACTGGGAGGTCTTGCTGAAAGCGAGCAGATCAGTGTTCAGGATAGACTCCATTGGCTGAACACGCAGAGATGTGTTGTTCTGCCGACGAGCCATGTCGACGATCCACGCACCCGTGAAGAGCGAACCGATCTGGCCGCGCAAAAGCTGCTCATCAAGCTGTCGCGATCGATCACGGATGGCACGCTCGGACGACGTCAAGACTTTCCAGATGCCTTCAGCAAGGGAATCGGTGAGGTCGGCTGAAATCGGCAGGCGCTGATAGAGCTTGCTTCCATTGAGCCACAGCAGCGGGAGGACGCGTTTGATCACGTTGTGCGGGTCAGACACGCAAAGTCCACCGATCGGGAGTCCCGTTGAACGCCGCTCGTCAAAGACAAGAGCACGTGCGTTGACGAGCCACCTGAGCGCTCGATCGGTTTCATGCCGATGTTCCTGCGGCATCACCTCGAATAGTGGGGCGCTGTCAAACTCATCAAACCAGTCACCGCCGAGATGCACAACGTCAGGACCCGAGCCGGAGTTGAAGGCGACCTGCAGCTTTGCTTTTCCGTCCGCCCAGGAAAGAGCCGTCTGTTGAACGTCGATGGTCGGATTCTGTCGTTCAAATGTCTCGACCAGTGCATCCAGAGCAGCTCGCTGCGCAGGTTCCGACCAGAAGTGCCAGAAGGTAACGACCTGACGGTCATCCTTCGATGCACACCCGATCATGATCATGCACCAGGCACAAGACAGCACGATCCAGCGCATGGATGAGTTCATCGCGCCGGTTGCTGCGTTGCGGCCACCGCGATCGTGTCGGCCGGCTTGCGAGCAACAACCTTAGGCGACTCGAGTCGTGCAAACGGCCCTTCATTTGCAGGCTGCGAATCCGGCGCCGCGCGCTGCTGGCGCTGCGGGGTGACGCCGGGCTTGACGCGCCAGGTAGAATCGCGGGCAACATCTGCGGGCCAGCGGCGATTCAGGTAAAGGTCGAGCAGCTTCTGCGCGATCGGCACGGCAAACTGAGCGCCGAAGCCCTTGCCTTCACCGGTAACGACCATGGCAATCTTCGGATTATTCATCGGAGCAAAGCAGATGAACCATGACTGATCCTGCTTGCCCCCTGAGGTCTGTGCCGTACCGGTCTTTCCACAGACGTCCTGGCCGGGAATGTCTGCACCACGAGCTGTGCCGCTGCTGACAACAAGTCGCATGGCCTTCTTCACGATGTCGAAGTACTCGGTGTTAATGGGAATCTTACGCGTTTCGTACGCCACAAGATTCTTGCGCTGGAGTGTCTTGCTATAGATGGCTCGCACGGCATGGGGCTGATTCCACGTTCCACCGTTGGCGATCGCCGCCGTGTAGGCGGCAAGCTGAAGGGGCGTAACGTTTACCTCGCCCTGCCCAATGCCCCAGTTCATCAGGGCATACTGCGTCCAGTTCTTCGCGCCGTAGGCTCGGTCCATGTATTGCTTCGACGGAAGAATGCCGCGACCATCTTCACCCGAGGGAATGTCAACCTTTGTTCGAGCACCAAAACCGAACATCGCGCCATACTTCGTGAATCGTTCGACGCCCATCTTCAGTCCTAGCTGGTAATAGAACGAGTTGCACGACACCTGAAGTGCGTACGAGCAGTCGATCATCCCGTGAACACCACCGTGGCAGAGTGCAAAACGATTGCCGTAGGTATAGCCACCAGCACACATGAGCTTCGTTGTCGGCGTGATGACGCCCTCCTGCAGGGCCATGAGCGTCATGAGCGGTTTCCACGTCGAACCTGGGTGATACATCGAATTGCTGGCACGATTGAGCATCGGTATTGATGGGTCACTGGCCAGCTCGTTGTAGTATGAACGCGCCGTTTTTCCGGTGAACTTCCGCAGATCAAAGTCGGGCTTACTGGCGTAGCAGAGTATCTCACCCGTTGCAGGGTCGATTGCCACGACAGATCCGCGAGCACCGCTGAGAAGCTTCTCGGCAAGCTCCTGCAGGTCAGTATCAATACCGAGATAGAGATCGTCTCCTTCGAGTCCCGGCGTATCACTCTTACCGTCGTTGAAGCTTGCTACCTTCTGGCCGTTCTTGTTGACGGCGACAAACTGCAAACCCTTCTGACCGCGGATTGCGGCCTCGTACGACTTTTCCAGGCCGGCCTTGCCGGTCACGTCACCGGGCGCATAGGCGTTACCAAGCTCCTTGAGCTCCCATTCAGCTACCTCGCGTGTAAAGCCAAGCAGGTGAGCCCCGTTACCATCAAAGGCATAGAGCCGCTTCGGGTCGATGATCATGTCGACGCCAGGGAGCGAGTCGCGCAGTTCTTCGATACGAGAAACGATGTCAAACGAAACATCGCGACCATACGAGAGCTTCGTTGCCGCGAATTTGTTGTACCGCGCAGCCTTACGTGCTTCATTCCACAGCAGAGAGTCCGATACGCCGAGTATGGCGCTTAGGCGCTCGCAGGAGACGCGCGTGAATTCATAGGGCGTGATCGTGATCGAAAAGCCCGGAGCATTCTGGACAATGGCACGACCATTACGATCGAAGATCATTCCTCGGAATGGCTCGGTGGATATCTGTTTGATCGCCTGTGCCTCGGCTTTAAGTCGGTAGCGATTACCCTGAATGATCTGCAGCCACGCCAGACGTCCGGCAAAGATCAAGCATACGGCAAGCACGGCGTAGCGGAAGATTCGATATCGCTCTTCGGAGGCAAACGACCGGTCCTGATTCTTGAAACTCATCGGGTCTCTCCGGCGGAAACATTGTCGGTTGGGCGCTGCGTCGTTGGAAGCAGTCCCTCGCATATGGCTATGGAAGCGAACATGAAGGCAAAGAGGGCATTTCCGTGACGCTGATCAAACATGCCCGACATGAAGATCACCGCCAGCATGGCAGGGTAGTACACGAACGTTCCGACGGCAAGGGCCCGCAGGCGGACATCGACATTGGGCGCGCGTGAGCGCCAGGCAACGCGCAGACTGCGATACGCAAAGATCACGATCACGGCGAACATCAACAGCGCTGTCGGCAGGCCTAGCTTGTGGATAAGACCAACGTAACCGATGTGGACGTACGATGTGATGTGGTGTGCCTGGTCGATCGGTGCCCAGGTCACAAATGTTGCTCGCAGTCCGCTTCCTCCTAAGGGGGCTTGGCGGACCTTTCGGAGCACGTCGTTGACCTCGATAACACGCGTTTCGAATGACCGATCGCCCCCTGAGAGCTGCGTAGACGAGGCGAAACGTGTCTTCACCATTGCAACGATCACACCGGTTATCCGGGGATTGTAGGCATAGGCGGCGGCGAAGGCCACAACTCCGATGACGGCCAGTCGTGCGATCATGCGAAGGTTGTCACGATAACGTAAGAACAGCATCGAAAGCGTGATGCAGGCCACGGCAAACACCCAGATCGTGCGCGTGAAGGTCAGCGCAAGGGCAGCGAGATTAGCCATGGCGATCAGGAACGACAGGATCTTGGTCCTGCGCTCCTCGGCGGTAACGGCAAGGATCAGCGAGATACACACGGCTAGGAGGAAGAACGGGCCCAGAAGTGTAGAACGTGAAGCCACGATCTGATAGGCGTAGACAAGATTCTCCGCCAGACGGTTCTTGAAGTTCAACGCACTCTGCACGGACATGATCAGGCTGATCGCGCCGATGATGCTCACAAACTGCTTGAGTGAGGGCAGGTCCTTGCCGAATTCTTCTCGAAGTGGAAAGTAATACAACATGAGAATGAAGTAGGACCAGTCAACGGTCCACCCGAAGATCTCGATGTCATTGGCCAGCGCGATACCAACATTCAGCACAGCCACGGCGATAAAGGTCACCAGCAGGAAGTCTGCCCACGATCTCAGCAGCGGTCTTGACCCCGAGGCGACATGCCAGGAAAACCAGATCGCGATGCTCGACAGCAGGAGGCCGCCTGTGATGGCCTCGGACGCAGTCAGCCCCTGGCCGGTGTCCGACGCGAAGAAAGGGACCGTTGCCATGAACAGGCCGAGCCATATCCTTGGTCGTGCCATGAGCAGCGCCAGCAGGCCAACGGCCGCGGCAAGTACCGGAATGACAACCACCGGCAGCAATGTGCCATCAAGCACGGGCCTCTCCGGGAGAACTCATTGTGAGCTTCCAGGCACGGCCAAGAAGCAGGGCAATGAGCATCGTCACGAACATCCCAACGCCGGCACCGAGAGCGATCACCATGCGCCGGGGCTTATCCTTTTCTTCGGCAGGTATCGGTTCATCAACAACCAGCAGAACCGGTGCGGTCTTGTTCATGTCCAGTCGTGCCTGCTCAAGCGATGGCAGAAGAAATGCTTTCAGCTTGGTGAACGCTTCGAACTCTGCATACATGCGCAGATACTCGGCGCCGATTCCGGCAGCGTCGCTAAGAGCAAAGTTGCCGGCGAAACCCGGTTTTGTCTGGGCCTCTTCGTACTGCGTCTTCAGGCGTTCAACAAGGGCTGCGGCATTGCGCACCTGCGGATCGTTCTTGCCATAGTTCTGCTCGAGAATGCCAAGAACGGTCTCCTGTTTGAGAAGCTCGCCCTTGACCTCTGCCAGGGCCTTTGCCGATGCCGAAGCCTGATCAAGGGGCGAGTACACACGGTACTGACGCGAGTACTGACTCAGTGAATCCGTCAGAGCACTAAGTGTTGAATCCATCATGCCGACACGTGTCTCGAGGTAGGATGCATTCTTGGTCGCTTCCGTCCGGGCAATACGGTTGGCAATCTCGTTTACGTGAGAGACGAAATGCGTGCACATGGTCACGGCCTTCTTGGGATCCTTGCTCCACATGCTGATCTCGTAATTGCCCTCGGCGTGCAGATTCACCTCCATATTGTCTTCAAATTCGTCGCGCACATCATCCATCGGCTTTCCCGCCAGGCCATATTCATTGCGCAGATCGAACTGTGAGATCATCGAGTCGCGAATGGTGCGCGAAAACAGCAAGGCGATAAGCTCGTAGCTCTCTCCGGACTTGCCCCCTAGCTTTGAAAGACCGATGTCTTTGAGCGTTGAGGAGATGCCGCCAAGAGCGCCACCCAGTCCGCCGACGTCAGACGACGGGGGAACACAGTTAACGGTCGACTTGTAGTAGGGCGGAAGCGAGTACGCGTAGAGATATCCAACGATCGCGGCCACGGCGGCGCAGCCGATGATAAGCCATTTGAAACGCAGCACATAGCGCAGAACGTCAGCCGTCGGAAACATGTCGGTCATAGAGCAGGCAGAAGGGGTTAGAAGTTCGGCAAAGTTACGACGCCGCCGGCGTCAAACGCGTGTGCCGTCAGCTATCTACCACATCACGGAGCCTCTGGATCTGATCACGCAGATCGGCCGCCCGTTCGAAGTCGAGATCCCTTGCCGCAGCCTTCATTTCGGCAAACATCTGATCAATTGCCGCCTGTCGCTCTTCGGCCGGCAGGTAGCCGATAAGGGGCTCAGCAGCAGCCCGGACAGGTGTCCTGACCTTTTCGGCACTTTTCTGGGCTCGTGAAGCCTGGATGTCGGCCACGCTGGTCGATTCAAGGATCTCGGCCAGTGACTTGAAGACCGTACGGGGCTCGATGCCATGCTCAAGATTGTAGGCGTGCTGCAGCTCGCGCCGGCGATTGGTCTCATCGATCACCGCCCGCATCGAGCGCGTGATCGTGTCGGCGTAGAAGATCACCAGGCCGTCGACGTTTCGCGCCGTCCTGCCCGCCGTTTGCATCAGCGAGCGTTCACTGCGCAGGAACCCTTCCCGATCGGCGTCAAGGATCGCCACGAGTGATACCTCCGGAAGGTCAAGTCCCTCTCTGAGCAGGTTTACCCCGACAAGCACGTCGAAATGTCCGAGGCGTAGGTTGCGGATGATCTCTACGCGTTCAAGCGAATCGACATCACTGTGGATGTAGGTGACGCGAATCGAGAGATTTGCAAGGTACTCCGTCAGATCCTCTGCCATTCTCTTTGTGAGGGTCGTCACCAACACACGTTCGCTCTTGACCACTCGTTTGCGGATCTCGCCGACAAGGTCGTCGATCTGATTGTGCACGGGACGGATGTCGATCTTCGGATCCAGCAGCCCTGTGGGACGAATGATCTGCTCGGTCACAACCCCCATGCTTTTCTCAAGCTCGTAATCGCCCGGTGTGGCCGACACGTAGATCGCCTGGTGTATGTGGGATTCGAACTCTTCAAATCTCAGTGGACGATTTTCCAGAGCGCTCGGCAGACGAAAGCCATGTTCGACAAGCGTCATCTTACGCTGCCGGTCACCGTTATACATGGCCCGCAATTGAGGAATAGTGGCATGACTCTCATCGATCACAAGAAGGAAATCCTCTGGGAAGTAATCCATGAGACAGTTCGGTGCATCGCCCGGCTTACGACCGGACAGGTGCATCGAGTAGTTCTCAATACCGGAGCAGTAGCCGACCTCTTTCATCATCTCCAGGTCGTAGAGTGTTCGCTGTTCGAGTCGCTGCGCCTCAAGCCCCTTATCGAGTTCGCGGAGTTCGCCGAGTCGCGAAACCAGCTCGTCCTTGATGTCGACCATGGCCCGTGAAAGCTGCGATTGAGAGGTCACGAACAGGCGGGCGGGATAGAGCAGGATGCTTTCGGCGCGTTCGATCACCCGTCCATCGCGTCGGTCGATCCACGAGACCTTCTCGATCACATCGTCGAAGATCTCCACGCGCAATGCCCGGGTGTCCTCGCCGGCAGGAACGATATCCACCACGTCGCCGCGCACCCGGAAGGTGCCACGCACGAATTCGAAGTCGTTCCGTGAATAGTGGATGTCGTTCAGTCGATACAGCAGTCGCTGACGGCTGATCTCCATTCCTTCCTTGAGCAGCAGCAGCTGCTCTTTGAAGTCGGCCTTAGCGCCAATGCCGTAAATGCACGACACCGACGCAACCACGATCACGTCACGTCGGCCCTCCACGAGTGCTGTGGTGGCCCGAAGTCGAAGCCTATCGATCTCGTCATTGATCGAAAAATCCTTTTCAATAAACAGGTCCGTCTGCGGGACGTAGGCCTCGGGCTGGTAGTAGTCGTAATACGAGATGAAGAACTCGACGGCGTTGTTCGGGAAGAACGACTTGAACTCGCCGTAGAGCTGCGCCGCCAGAGTCTTGTTTGGCGATATGACGAGCGTTGGTCGCTGCACCTGGGTTATAACGTTCGAAACAGTAAACGTCTTTCCCGAACCTGTCACGCCCAGAAGCGTCTGTTCACGTCGTCCCGTCTGAAGGCCATCAACGAGTTCGGCAATAGCCTTTGGCTGATCGCCCGAGGGCAGATACTTGGTAACGAGTTCAAAGGCGGACATGGTAACCAGCGGTGTTGGGAGGGGGCAGGACTGCGAACGTACGGCCAATGAGCGATATTCGCAGTATGACATGGGGCTCCTTCTTTCATGCTTCGTCCGAGAGTGACTGGCAGCGCAGGATTCTGCGCGTCGTTCTTCTCGGCATCCTGCTGCGTCTTGTGATGGCTCTGGCAATCGTGCCCCAGATGCAGCAGATGGGGGACGGTCCGGCGTACGTTCGACAGGTGCAACAGATCTTCGCCGGTTCGCTGGATCACTTCTATTTTCCGCCGGGTACGGCACTGGTTACCATGCCCGTTTTCGGGCTGCTGGGGTTTTCCGTGACGGCCGAACACCTGGCCGGTGTCATGATCTCGATCGGCTTCCTGCTGAGCACCGTCTATCTGGCCAGGTCCATGCAGCTTTCCGGTCAGGCCACCTACCTGGCAGCATTGATCGCTGCGATCTACCCGCATGTTGTTCTCTCAAGCGCCCAGATATCGTCCTTGCCCCTGACGGCCGTCTGTGTAAGCATGGCCGTTGGAGCCGCTTTACGAGCCGCCCGGACCCTCTCGCTCAGGCACTGGTGTCTGGCGTCGCTGTTCTGCGGCCTTGCCGTTCTGACACGGCCCGGGACGCTTTTGATGGCGCCCTTGCTGTTGATCTTGGGCTGGTCGATGATCCGGCATCGACCCGATCGCTGGCGTCTCACCCCGGTTGGTGCGGTGATCATGGTCACGATCGTTGGCCTCATGATGCTGCCCGTTATGTTATTCCACGCCGGCAGGGGGCATGGCAGCGTGCTGGCGACCAATTCCGAATGGAATCTTCTGCTGGCCAACAACCGCTATACTCCGGATTACAAGACCGGGCATTTCGGGCAGCGGGCGCTTTCGGATCTTGATCCTGAGGCCGAGATTTACATCCGCAGGTTCTTTGACGGCGAGACAGCCGAAAATGCCACACGGCTGCAACGGGAGGCTATGCTGGATTCCGCCCGGAGCTACATCGCTCAGAATCCGGGTCGAACCGCTTGGAGAATGTCTAACCGCCTGCGCGGATTTTTCGGCTGTGACTACACGGCGGCGCGGGAGCTCCAGCTGGTTTTTGGCTATTCGGATGCCGTTTTTGGACTCGTGATGATCGCCGAAGGTGGCTTTTTCCTGCTCGTTCTGTGCGGCTGGCTGGTCTTTTTCGTAGGGGGCCAGGGGGCGCTGTCACCCGGCCGATGGTTCCATATTGCGCTCCTGGCGGCGATTATCGCCCCGCATATCGCGGCATTTGCCCTTGCCAAGTACCATTTGCCCCTTGTGCCCGTCATGATCTGCGCCTCGGGCATTGTCGGTTCGTGGCTTGTCGACCCGTCAACTCACGGCGCGGACTTCTTCGGAAAACGCCGCAAGGTGTTGATAATCATGGCTATTGCTGCGGCATTTGTTCAAGCTGAACACCTCTACAACCTCGTGATCCTCCGCTAAATTGGAGGTGGGAAAAGAGTGGCGAACGGCTCCAAAACGCCGTATCTTTGCCGCCTTTCCAAACTGTTAGCGAGCCGCTGCTACATGAAGCTCTCCGAGTTCAAGTTCTCCGTCCCCAAGAATTCCATTGCCAAGAATCCAGTCACGCCCCGTGAGAGCGCCAAGATGATGGTGCTAAACCGGGAGACGGGGGAAATGGAGGACAAGACCTTCAAGGACATCTTGTCGTATATGAACGCCGGCGACGTGATTGTTCTGAACGACACAAAGGTCTTCCCGGCACGGCTGTTCGGTAAGAAGGAAAAGACCAACGCCAAGATCGAGGTCATGCTCCTTCGTGAGTTGAAGGCACAGGAGCGCATCTGGGACGTTCTGGTAGAGCCGGCCCGAAAGGTGCGGATCGGTAACAAGATCTACTTCGACAACAATCGGTTTTACTGCGAGATCATCGACAACACGACCTCCCGCGGCCGCACGGTGCGCTTTTCTTACGACGGCGACCTGCACGAGGTGATCGAGACCATCGGCCAGATGCCGATCCCCGAGTACATTAAGCGTGAGCCGACCGAAGACGACAAGAAGGACTACCAGTGCGTGTTTGCCAACCCGGCAAAGGTTGGATCGATCGCACCTCCGACGGCTGGTCTGCACTTTTCCGATAAGCTTCTAAAGGCTGCCGAAAAGAAGGGCGTCAAGATCGCTACGGTGCAGCTGAACATCGGTCAGGGAGTGTTTGAGACCATCGAAGTCGAGGACCTCACAAAGCACCGCATGTACAGCGAGTATTTTGAGATCACGAAGGATTCGGCCGATGTCATCAACAAGGCGCTCAAGTCGAAGCGGAACGTCTATGCCGTGGGCTGCAGCGTCGTCCGTGCGCTTGAATCGAGCGTTCTGACAAGCGGAATCGTAAAGCCCAACAAGGGGTGGACCGATAAGTTCATTCATCCGCCGTATGAGTTCAAGATCGCCAACCGGTTCATCACCAACTTCCATCAACCGGCATCGCCGTCGCTGCTCGTGGCCACTGCCTATGCTGGCGGCAAGGATGCGATGTTCAAGGCCTACAAGCGTGCAATGAAGAGCGATTACCGTTTGTTTGCCTACGGTGACGCGCTCATGATCATCTAAGCGCGGCTGCTTAGCGGTCACCCGACACGTCAAGAAAACAGGAGACATCAAATGAGTGCATTTGCAGAGCTGCAGCGCGTGATGAACACGGCCGCGGATCTCAGTGCGGCCGCTGCCGTGCTTGGATGGGATCAGGAGACATACATGCCCGAGGGCTCGGTGCAAGGACGAGCCGACCAGATGGGCACGCTCTCGTCGGTGATTCATGAAGCGATGACCGGACCACGAACGGCCGAGATCGCCGAACGTGTGCGCAGCGAGATGAACCAGTACCCACACAGGCAACAGGGCATCAGCAGGGCGTTTTTGCGTGACTATGACATGTCCAAGAAGCTGCCGGCCGACCATGTTGAAGACATGGCGCGGACCGCCGCAATGGCGCAGGACGCTTGGAAGCGTGCGCGCGCAGCATCCGATTTCTCGATCTTCCAGCCCCTTCTTCAGCACATTGTCGATCTGAAACGTCGAGAAGCTGCCCTGCTCGGACCGACCGAACATCCGTATGACGCGCTTCTCGACCAGTTCGAGCCCGGCCTAACAGTGAAGGGGCTGGCACCGGTCTTTGAAGAGCTCCGTGCCGGCACGGTGGAACTCATCGGTCAGATCGGGCAGGTACAGGACAGGGTTTCCGACGCAGTTCTGTACCGAACGTATCCAACGGCCGAGCAGCAGTCAGTAGCCACATCGATCATCAGTCGCCTCGGTTTCGACCTCAATACGGGTCGTGTAGACCTTTCGGCACATCCGTTCTGCACCAACTTCGGTAATCGTGACGTACGCCTCACGACGCGGATTCGGCAGAACGACCTGCGCTCGTGCCTTTTCGGACTGATTCACGAAGCCGGTCATGGCATGTATGAACAGGGGATTTCCGATGACCTCAACCGTACCTCGGCAGGGGGCGGTGCGAGCATGGGGATTCACGAGTCTCAGTCACTGTTCTGGGAGAACGTCGTTGCACGCAGCGAAGAGTTCTGGACGTGGGCCTTCCCGATCCTCAGAGACCGTTTTCCGGAGCAGCTCGCCGGTGAGACCGTGCGTTCGTTCTATTGCGCTATAAACTCCATGCGTCCATCGCTCAATCGGGTGGAGAGCGACGAGCTGACATATAACCTGCACATCATCTTGCGTTTCGAGATCGAGCGTGATCTGATCGACGGTACGCTGTCGGTTGCCGACATTCCGGAAGTCTGGAATGAAAAGATGCGCACGTCGCTGGGCGTCGTGCCTCCAAACGATGCCGAAGGATGTCTGCAGGACGTGCATTGGTCCTTCGGAGGCATCGGTTACTTCCCGTCCTACACGCTCGGCAAGCTCTATGCGGCCATGGAGTGGAATGCCATGCAGGTAGCGATACCGACCGTGCGGCAGCAGATCGCCAGCGGGAAGTTTGATGAGATCCTGGCCTGGCTGCGCACGAATATCCATTCATGTGGCCGCACGGAAACTCCCGATGAGATCATCCGGCGTGTATGTTCTCGCCCCCTGACGGCGGGCGATTTCCTTGCCTACGTTGGTGCCAAGGCACGCGACGTGTATGGCTTCTGAGGACTTTGGCTGTTTCGTCGAACAATTCCTCACGAACGTCACCATCGGAGTCGATCTACCGGTAGACGTTCAGGTGCTCCGGCCGTACACTGATCCGGAAGTGCGGAGAGTGCTTCACCTGATGTGCCGGAGCTATTACGCCGGGGCGCATCCTCGTGTTGGCGTGTGGGGCATCAACCCCGGACGTTTTGGCGCAGGTGTTACGGGGCTTTCGTTTACTGATCCTTGGGCCGTTACGAACGATCTTGGCATCGCGACCACGCTTGAAGGTAGGCGTGAGTTATCGGCCGACTTCATCTCGCGTGTGATAGCTGCTTACGGCGGACCGCAGGCGTTCTACCGTGACGTGTATATGTCAGCACTTTGCCCTCTGGGCTTTACCCGTCATGACGTGAACATCAACTTCTATGACGATACGCAGCTTGCCCAGACCATACGACCGAAGATCATCGAGTGGATGACGCAGGCCCTGGATGCCGGAGTGCGACGCGATGTGACCATCGTGCTTGGAGCGGGAAAACTTCGCTCCTACATGGACAAACACATACGATCCGACGTCGGGATTGCCGAGGTCATCTATCTGGATCATCCTCGCTACATCATGCAGTACAGACGGCGTGACCTGGAGGCGTACGTCGAGTTGTACGTCAAGACCATCCGCTCGTGCTGCAGCTCAGTCCTTGGATAGCTTGGGGGGTATCAGAGCCTGAAGCTCGGAGGAAAGCTGCCTGCATTCGGCCTCTCCCATGGTCCACACGCCTTTCGCAACGGCGGCCGCATCGCGCCGCATCGCGGCATAGTCCTCGGTTGCCATCGACAGGATCGCGCGCTCAACGCTCAATGCTGTAAGCTCATCGAGCAGTATGCCAATGCCGAGCCTCTCATAAAAGTGGCCGGTCTCGACCGATCGCTGCGCCATAGGTACGACACCTGCGCGGCCCCCTTCATAGATGCGATTTGCCAGAGCCCAGGTAGAATTCTGACCTTCCCAGAACATGTCGATCGTCCAGTTGAAGTGTACCTGATCATAGATGGCATCAAGATCGTCCGGATACCTGTACGCTCCGCGAAAATCGATCCATGGATTAGCTGCCACGACAAGGTCAAAGTCGGGAATCTGATCATACGACACGCGACCACGGATCACCACGCGGATGCTGCCTTCGCCGCGCATGGTCACCTCATTCAGGATCGCAAGACTTTTCGCACATCGTATCGCACCGTTCCAGGCGATCACCCATGGAGGAGCATCGGCTGGGGGACGTGATGCTGACAAGGGGGCGAGCCCAAACACGCGGTTCTCAATGAGCACCACGGGAAGGTTGATGCGAGCTGTACTGTGAAAGTAGTGTTCGACATAGGCGGGTGAACTTGTAATGATCCCGACGCATGAGGCCGCTAATCGCCGTTCAAGTGCTCGCAGTAGCCGGGCAATGATACCCCCACCGAGCATCAGGCGGTGAATATCGAGACATTCATACACGACAGGCGTCTGCCTTCCTGTTCGCCTGGCAGCAACAACCCCCAGCAACAGCATTTCCAGATTGCGGGCGATGATAAGGTTGGCGTCGTTCGCCGATGTGCTCTTTCGGCCGATCGTTAACAGCTGCCGCAATACGGCACCGATGCGGTGGAGGAATCGGGCGTTATGGGTCCGGCCGAGAACTACCGTGGTGGTGCCTACCGGCTTGCGGTGGACCTCGCCCCGTACGAAGCCAAGAGTTGTTACGTTTGCACCAGACGCAGCAAGCATTGCCGCGCGGCGGTGAACGGCGGCATCGTTGACGTCGTGAACAAACAATTGTATGTTCAGCCCCTTCATTGACCTCAATAATAGTCACGCTTCCACAATCACACTGCAGTTGTGCCGACAGATATGAAACTTGAATGGATTCCTACGGCCCTGATCGCCATCGCCATTGTTTCCACGGCCAGTATTCTTGGCTCATCGTGGTCTGAAACGCGTGAACGTCACGAGAAGATCTCTGTTACGGGGCTTGCCCAACGGGATTTTACGAGCGATGTGATCGTCTGGCGCGGAAGCTACGAGCGCAAGGCCATGGTTCTGAGCCAGGCCTATGCACTTATCAAGAACGACGCGGATGTCATACGACGGTACCTGCAGGAGCGAAGCGTAGATGCCAAAGAGATCGTCTTTGGAGCGGTGGAGATCAATAAGTCGTTTCGGGATGTGCCCGTAGGTGACAACATCGTGCGCGAGTTCGACGGATACCTGCTCACTCAAAGCGTCAAGATCGAGAGCCGAAATGTGGATCACATCGAGAGCGTCGGTCGTCAGATCTCGGAACTTTTGAACATGGGCGTTGAGCTTCAGTCGCAGGTGCCTCTCTACTATTACTCAAAGCTCAACGAGCTCAAGATCGATCTCCTGGCAAAGGCCTCCGCCGACGGACGACTGAGAGCCGAGACCATCGCTGAGAACTCGGGCAGCACGCTTGGCAAACTCTACCGTTCCGATATGGGGACCTTCCAGATCACGGCTCCAAACAGCGATGAGCAGTACACCTGGGGTGGGGCATTCAACACCACCAGCCGCCGAAAAACAGCAAGCGTTACGGTGCGTATGGACTTTCTTGTGAAATAGAGGATAGACAAGACTGAATCCCTCGGTAATTTACGCGCGAAATTCTGGGGTAGATCATGACATTACGCATTCTTGTGGCGGTTGCATTGACCGTTACGTCCTTTTCATTTGCACAAGCCGGGCAAATCGATCCGTCCGCGCTTCGCATCGGACTAATGTTCAACGGTGGTCAGTGGCCTGAGCATGTGATCGCTGTTTCTCGCACAAGGGGCGTCGACCTCTGGATCACCACCACCGGTGTTATCTGCGACGAGTACACGATCCGCGATGGTGTCCGCACGGGCGTTGTCTATCAGGAGTTGTTTGTCGGTGCAGAGCCTCTCGATCTGACTGGCGATGCCGAGCGAACCCGTGTCTGCTTCTTCCGAGGCGGGTCGCAGGTGCCTCTGACAACCTTCGCTTCACCGTTGCAGGCCGTGCGTTTCCGGTATCCTTCGGGTGCAGTTCTTACACTTTCGGTTGGGCCGGACGGCCGCGTTGTTCGCGCGCTGGAGTCGGGGCAGGAATCACTTGCCAGCACGGTGACAATTAAGCGATTCGGCGGGCGAGGCCATGAGTTCAACGATGCTACCAAGGCCGGTTCGTTTGTGTACGGCTCCTACATCGGTGGCGGTGCCTTTGACGCGATCTCCGGAATTGAACTGGCCGCTACTGGCAACGTTCTTGTTTCTGGTAGCACCGCACAACTGACAGTACCGGCAGGGGTAGGGGGCTATTCAAAATCGATCAAGGCCGATGTCGATGCCTTCGTGCTTTTGTGCGATCCAAAGTTCCAGAGGATAGTTGCCATGACATTCATCGGTGGCAATGCTGCTGATCGTACAAGGGCAATGAATGTGGACGGGACACAGAATGTGTACCTGGCCATTGAAACGACTTCGAATGACATGCCGACGACACCGGCTGCGCAATTCAAAACGCTGAAAGCCGGAACCGACGCGTACGTCGCCAAGTTCGATTCGACGCTGACCAAGCTACTGACAGGTTTTTATCATGGTGGTAACCGCGAGGACATTCCACGCGGCATTGATGTCGACGAGTCCGGTCTGATCTACCTCGCCGGAGGCACAACCTCTACGGCCAATTTCCCGAACAACATGCCTGCAACGGCCAATCTGGTATGGCAGTATCAGGACGGTCGCGATACAAGGACAAGGACCGTTCCCATCTCGAGCGGCAATCTGAATCTCGGTCAGCAGGATGGATTTGTTGCGATATACTCGGCAACGGGTAGCATGCAGAGATCCCGATACTACGGACGTGAGGGTAATGAAACATTCACGGGCGTGGCCGTTGACAGTCGCGGTTATGTCGTTCTGACAGGCACCACAACGTCTTCAAGCTTTGAGTCGGTGCCAATTGCCGATGCAACATGGAACGGTCGACTTCCATATGACCGAACCTTCAACGGCGGTACGACTGACGTTTTCGTTCTGAAGATGACAAGTGGCCTGACTTTTTCGCAGACCGATGGTGTAACGTTCTCAACCCTCTTTGGCGGTAATAGGGAAGAAGAAACTACCTCCATGTGGCTTGATGCCGACGGCCGGATATACATCGGCGGAAACACAACCTCCACAAACATGCCAACGTCCGGATCGGTCTATTCTACGCCGCTTGGACAGCAAGATGGATTCGTTGCTCAGATCGCCGACAATGGCACGCAGGTGCTGGGATGCACGTATATCGGCGGTAGCGGGAACGACATCGTGCGAAAGGTCCGTCCAAGCAATCGTACTTCGGCGTTTCTGGTCTCCGGTTCAACTTCTTCCAGCGACTTCCCAACCGAAGGCTTCGGAGTAACTACGGAGCGTTTCGGTCTTACGGATGGCTTCGTGACGATGATGAATTTTGCCTCGCTGACTGTCTCGACGTTGCTGACCGGTCTTGAGTCCGACACGGTCGTCGACGCCGTACTGGATTTCCGTGGCGACATCCTCATCGCAGCAAACTCAACATCGACGAATCTCTTCAAGCATGACTCGGCTTATGCTGGATATTCCGGTGCGTCTGACGGATACCTGACGAAGTTTGCCCCGGGAAGTCTTGAGATCGTCACTCCAAAGGGTGGGGAAGTCTACTGCGTTGGTGCCAGCAGGCCCCTTGCATGGGATGCATCGGGAGTGACGGACACGACAAAGTTCCGCATCGAGTATTCGCTCGAGGGCTCGGGCAAGTGGAGTGAACTGGTCAAGAGCGTCGGAGGACGTTCCTATCTGTGGAAGATTCCGGCGAACACTCCCGCTGGGTCCTACATTCTCCGTATTTCGACCGTCAATGGGCATGTAAGTACGCTCACCACACCGTTCACCATTGATGTAGCACCGACCATTACCAAGCAGCCGACCTCGACAGTCGTGTGTCAGGGGGCTCGGCTGTCGCTTTCGGTAACGTCCTCCAGCGTCGCCTCAAAGTATCAATGGCGTAAAGATGGTGTGAACATTCAGGGGGCGACCAGTGCGACCCTGACGGTTGATACAGCTGCCGCATCCAGCGCTGGCAGATACGACTGCGTCATCACCGGCGAATGTCCGCCGGCCATAACAACACAACCGGCAACAGTCACCGTTACGCAGCGTCCGGCGGTTACAACGCAGCCCGTTTCACAGACCGTCGATGAAGGCAAGCCCCTTTCACTGAGCGTCGTGGCCACAGGTGTAGGGCTTTCCTATCAGTGGAAGAGAGATGGTGCAAGCATCAATGGTGCGACAACTCCGACATTGAGCGTTGGTAATGCGACCAAGGCCGATGAAGGCTCGTACGTCTGCGAAGTAGCAGGGTCATGCGGCAGCGTGAGCACTCAGGCCGCCATTGTCAAGGTCAACAGCGGAACGTCCGTCCTGGAAGTTGAATCAGTTGCTGGACGAATGACAGTCGTCGGCCCGCAGCCGGCTGTCGATGCGGTCACGATCGGCCTTCAACTGGTCCGTCCGCAGGACCTTACAGCTCGATTCTTTGATGCACAGGGTCGGGTGCTTACCGCGCTTTCTCTGGGCCTTATCAATGCCGGTGATCACATAACAACACTCAGTGTTGCCGGTTTTTCTGAAGGTGTGGTCATGCTCGAAGTCAGCTCCGAGACCGCTCGCTGGATGTTGCCGGTCGTCATCAGACGCTAGAAGACTCCTGATCAGTCATGCGCCGGGTTTGGTCATTCAGCCCCACGCATGTATTTTCGCAGTCCTAAAAGCCAGTGTAGCTCAGCTGGTAGAGCAGCTCATTCGTAATGAGCAGGTCACCGGTTCAAGTCCGGTCATTGGCTCCAAAGCCCCTTGACAATTCGTCTAAGGGGCTTTTTTCTACCACGGATCGATCCGGTATTGCCAATCCTCTACGAGATGGCCCATCGCATGATCATCGTTCTATTAGTGGTCGCCAGCATCGCTGTGATTGCAGGATGCGAGTCGACCACGGAGTTTGGCGAACCCGTAACCGGTTCGTCCGTGAGCGTCGGTACAGCTCTCGATCACCGGTCTGTCGGTAGAACCCTCACCGTGGAGGGATCGATCCATGAGGTTTGCCGTGATGAGGGGTGCTGGTTCATTCTTGCTGACGACACCAGCGAGATTACGGTCCGGTATGTGGCCGACAACGGTCTGGGCATTCCGGTTATCAGCAAGGGTCGAGCGCGTGTGCGTGCTGTTGTTCGCGATACCGTGATCGGTAAGAACCGCGTACCCGAGCTGCGTGCCGTAGGAGTTCAGCTTCTTGGGGAATGATCTGCTAGTAACCGCCTTGCGGCACAATCGTAACTTTGCGCCATGAAACTCGTCGTCATGCTCGTCGGTATCCTCGGCGGCCTCGTGCTGATGTCCTTCCCCGGAGGGATAGATCGTGCAAAGCCCAGTTGGTGGAAGCTTCTGACGGTGCTGTCCATGGCATTGACTTGCATCGTTGGACTCTTTCCACCGCTGGCAGGTAGCATCACGGATGTGGTCATACAGCACCGTGCCGACTCGCTCAAGGTTGTCCCTGCGCTCGTGCGTATTGTGCCAAACACGGCGGGTACTGCGCCGGGTATCGTGACGCTTACGGATGCTCGCGACCAGCGGGTCGTGGTCGATGGTCGCCCGTCGCCAGACGTATCTGCGGAGCTTGCCGGACTGCCTCAGGGTGCCGATCTTGTTCTCGGCCTCAAACGCATGGATCGTGACAACATCTTTGAGATCAGCTCGGTTGTTGCCGTCAAGCCCCTTATCACCATGCCGTACATCGTTGGCCTTGAGGAGCGTGCACGCATCATGTTCTTTCATGTGCCGCTATCATGGATCGCAACGATCGCCTACTTCCTGACGATGCTGGCCTCGATCAGGCATCTTCGCACGCGGCGTCTTGAGCATGATGATGTGGCCGTGGTCACGGCAGCTCTTGGAACACTCTTCACCGTTCTTGCTACACTTACCGGTGCGGTTTGGGCGAAGTTTAACTGGGGGACGTTCTGGAACTGGGATCCGCGCCAGACGTCGATCATGCTGCTCATGTTGATCTATGCAGCCTACTTCCTTCTTCGCTCCACGATTGAGGATCCCGACCGCCGGGCGCGGCTTGGATCCGTGTATGCCATCATTGCCTTTCCGACAGTGCCATTTCTGATCTTTGTTCTGCCGCGGCTATTGCCGGGCTTGCACCCGGGCAGCGCTGATGATACCAATCTCGGACCGCTGCTTAGTCCGCGTTCCGATGCGATCAATCCGATCAAAACTGCCGTGTTTGGACTGGCATTGTTTTCCTTCACCCTTGTTTTTGCCTGGCTTGTGAACATTCGCCTGCGCCTTGCGCGAATGGAGAGACGTCGGGCTTTTCGTTCGGAGGCAGCGTGATACAGTTTCTGACCGACCACCCGCTATACGTTGTGCTTACGACCGTGCTCGTGGTATGGATCGGCATCGCCGGGTACTTGCAACGCATCGACACACGCGTCAGCGAACTAGAACAGAGCAACGATCGTTAAGAGCGTCATGACACAACAACCTTCTCCGCGCGGGCTGCCCTGGAAGACCATCATCACGGCCCTGGTGATCATCGGCTTCGGAGTTCTCGGCATCACATCGCTCATGTCGAGCTCTGTTGAATACACCAACGTTGAACGTGCCGAGAAACTCGGCAAGACCGTTCAGGTTGTCGGAACATGGGTTAAGGAGAGCGGGTCGACGTATGACCAGCATCGAAATACCTTTTCTTTTTCTCTTCGCGATCAGCAGGGGAAGATCGTTCCGGTAGTACTGGCCGGAGCAAAACCGAACAACTTTGAGATCGCTGTCAGCGTTGTTGCCAAGGGGCGAATGGAGAATGGTGTGTTTCAGGCCTCCTCCGTGCTGACCAAGTGCCCATCGAAGTATGAAGGGCAGGCCGAACAGTGATCCGGAAAATCGTCATCATCGGCGCGGCCGTGTGCCTTCCTGTGATCATCTACATGGCACTAACTCATGGTCAGCCCCCTTCGGTAAGCTTCGACGAGGCCATCGAGCGTACGCAGCATACCAGCGAGTCGGATCCGGCAGCCAAGGTACTAGTGGAAGCCGAAGTCATTGCCGTTGAGTCTGCGTCGGATATGACGGCAAAGGATTCAAAAGGCATTGTCTTTCGTGTCGAATACACAGGTACGGCACCGCAGAGTCCCTTTACACCCGGTATGCGCCTTCAACTTGTCGGCCACGTTCACGGCGGCACGCCACCATTGTTTCATGCAACCCAGGCGCTGAGCAAATGATCGGTCAGCTCGGAATCCATATCCTCTTCGGCATCTCCGTAGCGGCAACCGTCATGTACGGTCTTGCCATGCGCCGCGCGTCGGCCGACCTTGAGACCATCGGCCGGTGGCTGTTTCGGACGCTGACGGCCGGACTGCTTGTTTCGGCAGCTGCGCTTGTATGGCTCATCGTAACGCACCGATTCGAGTTCACCTATGTCTGGAACTACTCCTCACGGGAGCTTCCGCTGCATCTGCTGGTGGCTTGTTTTTACTCCGGCCAGGAAGGGAGCATCCTTCTGTGGACGCTGCTGGTGGCCGGCATCGGTAGCGTGCTTCAACCATATGCCCGACGTCATGGGTACGAATCCAGCGTGATGCTCTTTTACGGGTTGATCCTGAGTTTCCTGACGCTTCTGATGGTGGCCAAGAACCCCTTTGCCTACTACCACGAGACCTTCGCGGCCAACGGGCTGACAATGGCCGATCTGCCGGAAAACGGCAGGGGGCTGAACCCGTTGCTGCACAATGCCTGGATCACCATCCACCCGCCGATCCTGTTCACTGGTTTTGCTTCGATGTCCGTGAGCTTTGCCTTTGCCATGGCCGGACTGATCCGCCGGGAGTATCATCGGTGGATCGACATCGCTCTGCCGTGGACGCTTTTTGGAACGGCAGTTCTGGGTTTCGGGATCATGCTGGGTGGATTCTGGGCCTACGAAACCCTTGGATGGGGCGGCTTCTGGGGCTGGGATCCGGTGGAAAACTCGTCGCTGATTCCTTGGCTGGTTGTCGTGGCCCTTGTTCACACCATGCTTGTCCAGAAGCGCACCCGCGGACTCGTCAAGACAAACATGGTACTGGCCGTTGTCAGCTTTGTCATGGTACTCTACTCGACGTTTTTGACGCGCAGTGGAGTGCTTGGTGATACGTCGGTGCATTCATTTGTCGACCCCGGGAAGTTCGCTTTCTGGATCCTGCTGATCTTCATGGTCGTGTTCACTATCCTCGGAACGGGGCTTGTCATAGCCCGCAGACGCGACATGAATGTCAACCGCGAAGAGTTCGGCGTCAAGACCCGCGAGTTCATGCTCTCGATCGGCGCGTCACTCACCATGGCAAGCGCTGTCTTTGTGACGATCGGAACCTCATGGCCCGTCATCATGGAGGTTCTGAACCTTCCTAAGGTTGCTGTGGCTATCGATTTCTACAATCAGATCCACCGCTATCTCGTGCCGGCCGTACTGATTGTCAATGGTCTTTCGCTGGTGGTTCTCTGGCGGTCAACGTCTATCGATCGGCTCAAGCGCGGAGTCCTACCTGCTGCTATTGTTGCCGTGGGTGGCACGGTGCTGCTTGCCGCCTTTGGTATTCGCGATCTCTGGCCCCTTGCTCTGGGATTTGCTGCATGGTTTTCGCTGGCCATCAACGTACGTGAAGCGGCGAGACTGGCCAGGTCGGGTCCGTCGATGATCGGCGCGTATGTCTCTCACACTGGCATTGCACTTTTGATGTTCGGGGTGATCTGTACGGCCTCCTATTCGACGACCTATCACGCGGTCCTTGTGCACGGTAAGCCGCAGAATGTCGGACCGTACACGCTGACCTATCTCGGCAAAGAGCAGGTGGAGCGGCATTTCAAGGATCGGGAAAAGTTCCGCTACTATGTGCGAATCGAGCGTGACGGGCAGCGTCGGGTGGTTGCGCCGGTGCTCTACTGGAGCGACTTCAATCAGCGTCAATCGGCCTTTCTTGAGCCCGGCATTCGCTGGGGATTGCTGAACGATCTCTACGTCTCGCCCAAAGCAACGGGGCGCGAAGACGTGCTCAATGCTACGACGATCATGCGCGGCGGCAGCATCAAAGCTCCGGTCGACACCTCTTTGACGCTAGCTCTTGAACGTTTTACGATGCCGATGGAGGAGGGGGCCTCTGTGGATGGCCGCATGCAGATGGCCGGTCTTGTCACAGCTACGCGCAACGGCCAGACGAGCTCGTTGCGTCTGCTGACGCGCATCAGTACGACATCTTCCGGGCCGGCTTTCGATCCTGTCTGGGTGCCACTCCCAGGGTCTACGTATTCGGTCGGTCTGATCGAGATCCGTCGGAATAATGACGATCCGACGAAGTCGACAGGCACGGTCGCCTTCTATGATGCATCGAAACCGATGCCACGAGCCCGTGAGGAGTTTACCGTAGAGTTCAGTGACAAACCTCTGATCTCTCTGGTGTGGTTTGGAGTGATCGCCATGGTTGCAGGGTTTGGTCTGTCTATTGGACGCGCGGTCTCAGCCCTCAAGAAGAAGGCGTCTCTCTCGAGCGCTGATCTCACGCCAGCTGCCGACGCTGAGAGCAAGGTCGACCAGTCTGAGTCCGCCACTTGAGTGACGCACAAGGCGCAACGTCGGAAATCCGATGTGTGCCGTCATTTTGCGTACCTGTCGGTTCTTCCCCTCGTACAGCGTCATGTCAAGCCATGTCGTGGGGATGGACTTTCTAACCCTGATAGGGGGCTCGCGCTCGGCGATCGGTGGGGGCTGGTCCATGATGCAGACGGTGCACGGAAGTGCATGAAACATCCTGAGGCGCAGACCATGTCGCATGGGGTCGAGTTCGAACTCTTGAGGCTGCCCTTCCACCTGTACCCAATACGAGCGTGGATGCCGCCGGTCGGGCTCTAAAAGGGGAGCCACAAGCCCCTTTTCATCCGACAATAGAAGCAGGCCCTCACTGTCGGCATCGAGTCTTCCTACGGGATAGACCCCGGCGGGGAAGCCATAATCAGCCAGTGTCCGGCTTGTGCTGCCCGGTTCGGGTGTGAACTGTGATAGCACACCGAAGGGCTTGTAAAAAGCGATGATCATCTCAGGAAATACACGCCGATCGGCTGACCCTCGAGTGACGTGCCAACGTACTGTCCGCGCAGATCATAGTAGCCGCGCAGTCCGACAGAAAATGGCTCCGGGGATCGCGGATCGAAGAGACGCTTACGATCATCCGCATCGCAAACAGACGTCGTGACGAGGTCTCCGGGAATGTACCGCGTCACCACCCGGAGGGCCAGTCCGGCACCATCAGACCAGGTTGCCGAGTCGACGCTGATCGATGACGAGTCTGAAAGACCAAGCGTATGCCGCCCGGCGACAAGCCCTAGCGTATCACCAAGACGGAGCGCGGAGATCGGGCTGGTTATGTCGATGAACATCGTCGTGCTTGATGTGTCACGTCGGCCTCGACTGGATGGAACGAATGATGAGGCATCGAACGCTACCGTGAATCGCACGCTGCGAATGCCTGTCAGACCTTCAATGTTGCGCTGGTCGACGCTGTCGAGGATAACGGCAATGGTGTCATCCTGGCCCGGTTGACCCCGGGCGCTCAGCGCTCGCAGGCGAAGCACGGGGTCGTACAGGCGCTCAAAGGCCATGCCCCCGGTATACCCGTAGGATTCGGCATTGCCATAACCATAGACAAACACGCCAAAGGCCGAATCGGCGCGCAATCGATGTGCTCCCGATCTCACTGGTATGGTGACGATGGAACTTGATGTACCGAGGATCGATCGAACCGACGCGGCAAAGTTCTTCGACCCGTTCACCTCGAGAGAGGAAACAGCCGATGTTGGAACAAGTGCCGTGATGAAATGCTCGCGGTAGAGCTCAGCGCCCGAAACGTTCGATGCCACACATCCGATGGTGTAGGATCGCAGAAACTGCTCCGTGGGCGGCACGACGATCATCGATGGGTCGCCGGTACGACCGCCACCGGTGCGATTTGCCGACCGATCGAGTATGACCACCAGGATCGGCTTGGAAGCATCGATCACCAGTGGCACGTCAAGGGGAAGATCCCAGAACTTACCCTTGTCGAGCATATACGCAGGTTGTGCGTTCACAAGCACGGATGTCGAATCGGCTGAGGCGATGACACGGCACACCGGTATGTCATCAACTGAGTACTGCTGATAGTCTGATGGCAGCGCGAGTGGCGGCACGAGGATGCGACGTCCCCATGTTTCAATACCGGGCATCTGCTCGACAAGAAGGTCACGAGAGGCACCCGGCAGCAGCACCGGAACCTGACTACGACGATGTCCGCCGATGACAACAACGGGCTTCGATGAGCTGATGAGTGTCCCGGTAAGATCGTCGCGGCGACGGTTGTTGATGTACGCCTGTACGAGATACGACTGACCGCGCTGAAGCTGAATCGATCTCTTGCTTCCCGTGCGCCGGTCGGAGCGATCGGTACTCAGCTCGATGTTGACCGTTGTTGAATCCTCCGTTGAAACCACCACAAACTGACTGGGGTAGGCCCTTGCACTGAAAATCTCCTGCACAAGGTCCGACGTGTATGACGCCACCATGTAGTCGGTCGAAAGCGCATCAGTCGGCAGCACAAGCCAGGCATCACTCGACTTGGGCGACCGCAGCACGGCATAGAGCGATACGTCATGGCTGGTCGCGACGTGAATACTGGCCGGAGATGCAACCTCGCCGTCACGACTGCCGCCTCCGACATTCTCTACGCCTTCAAGTTGATACCTTTCGTAGTCATTAATCCGCACCTCGCGAAGTGCACCGGGTGCAACGGTAGCACGGATGGTGTCGATCGTACCGTTGAGCCTTCGTGCGGCAATGACGATGGAGGTCTGCACAGAGTCACCGGCAAAGAGCAGCGAGAGGAAGCGCTCGTTGTCGGTCTGGCCGGACGTGAACTCGCTCGGTGGAATGGCCAGCCAAAAGTCCCGACCCCGACTGTCGCGCAACCCCTGGGCGAGTGTATCGCAGCAGAGAAGGCAGAGTGCCGCTATGAGCCAAATGAACCGAATACGACCTCTGTGCATGTTTGTTCCATCACCCGTGCAGATTCATCCCACGAAAAAGAGCGTGCCCATTCAACGGCACCGCGGGAGAGTGCCGATCGCAATTCGCTGTCTGACAGAACACGAACCATCTGCTGAGCAAGATCCGCAATGTTACCATACGGGTACAGAAGACCCGATACGCCATTACTTATCGAGTCGCGAAGTCCGGGCGAGTCAGCAGACACCACCGGAGTGCCGCAGGCATTTGATTCGATGTTGGTGATGCCCCATCCCTCTTTACGCGAGGGATTAACAGCAACGTGTGCCGCAGAGAGCAGACGGATCTTTGTCTGCTCATCGACAAAGCCATGAAAGACTACGCAATCTTCCAGACCGTGACTCCTGACAAGACTCCTCAGGCGCAGTTCGTCATCCCCGCGACCGACAATCTCCAGCCGTGCTTGCGGTATTGATCGTCGCACGATACGAAGAGCATCAATGACATGATCGACAGACTTATAGCGTTTGAGTCGCCCAAAGTAAACGATCGTGGGATGTTCTGCCTTTCCACTAACGGCCATAGGGAAGACCGATGGATCGATGCCGTTGTGGATCACACGAATGTTCCCGGCAGGCAATCCAGCAGCGATACACTCGGCGCGCGTGCTCTCAGACACGACCACAAGGGGCGTATGGCGATAGACGCTCGGTATGCAGAGTTCGGCGATTCGTACGTAAGATCCTGCAATCGGCCCGGCTTCTTGATAGATGCTCGTCCCGAATAGGTGATGGATCAGCCCCATGACCGGTGCGCGACACAGAAGCGGCAGCATCAGGGGGATCTTGTTGATGTCGTCTACGACCAGATCAAACGACTGCTTCGCCCCCGTACCAAGCCACCACAGGGCCGCAGCAACGTTGTAGGTGCTGCGCGAGCCGATGCGGATCACCTTCATACCGTCGATTATCTCGGCATCTGACGCGCCGGGAAACCGGCACGAAACAAGTGTCACGTCATGACCCTTGCGGACCATTCGTGAAAAGATCTCATGAAGATGAGTCTCAGCACCCCCGGCCTGGGGATGCAGCCTGTCCTGCCAGTTGAAGACGACGATCCGCATCAGCGAAGCGGCGTCTCCACAACAATCTCCACTGTGCGCGAGTAGAATCGACCTTCGGGAGTGTCATTGTTGTAAAGAGGTAACTTCTCGCCCTGACCCGTGATGGTTGCACGCTGCACACCGAGGCCGGTTGCAACGGCCCGTGCCCGCTGCTCGCTGAGACGAAGGTTGTAATCATCCGAACCGGTGCGATCAGTATATCCTGTGATAGACACCTTCGAGGTTGGGGTGAGACGCGTCTTGACGTTATCGATCAGGAGCTTATGCTGGTCGGTGAGTTCCGACCGGTCGAATCCGAAGAGAATGAGCGAGTAGCGGTCAACTGTCTTGTCTGTCCCGCCTGATGAGCCCTTCTCGGCCAGCGTGCGCTCGGTGACAGGTACCGTTGCGGTTTCCGACGGAATGACCGTACCGTTTGAGTCCTGCACCACTACCATGTACTCCACGTTGCGAATGCCACGCGGAAGCAGACGTGATTGTTCATCGATGCGCCAGTCGACGGCCGAAGGAGGAGCACCCGTACCATGGAACGTCCGGATGATACGATCACTCTCAGAGACAAACACAGTCCATTGCTTGACACGGCTCGTGTCAGAAAGTGACGGAGAAAACCGCAGCGCCGGAGGATCAAACACCCGCATGGTGTCCTTGGATTCAACGGCCGACAGCAGGGAAGGGTCAGAACTGACGATCTCAACACGGCGGTTCTCGCTAGCCCCATCTGCCTCAGACTCATTGGAAGCCGCCGACGGAAGACCGCGTCCCTCAACAGCAATGCGTGAAGCGCTTACGCCCCAAGTGTCAACGAGGTAGTTCTTGACAACCTGAGCACGACGCTTGCCGAGGTCTTCACTGGACTGCGACTCTTTGGAATCAGTGCACCCGGTAAGCGTGATGGTAGCATCTGGCTTTTCCTGAAGGCGCTTTCCGAGAACGTTCAGAACCTGATAATAGGTGACCATCGCATCGAGATTGTAGAAATTCGCCAGCGAATATGCTTCGACCTGTTCACGTGAAAGCTGTCGGTATCGTGGCGATAGAGCATACGACTGCTCATCAAAGAACACGTATGGCAATAAGGGGCGAATACGCGTTGATGCGAACTCTTCTATACGGATCTGTGACCGGTCGAGTACCGTTCCGTTGTCTGACAGGCCGGACACCCTGACTGTTGGTACAAGTACCGGACGTGCCTCATCTGTTGGACGCAAAAGCGTTGTACGGGCGATCTCAAAGAGTTCAAAGTCGGAGATCGGCTCTTCTTCCTCGATCGGTGAGTAAGAGATCACCACACCGGCACGGATCATTGTCTTGGTCCACGATATATCACTCACCAGGCTGGTTGGGGCATACGTTACCAGAAGTTCCGGACTCATGGTAAACACCCGATCGACGTCGAGTGGTAGCTCGGTGCCGATGCCCACCGTCAAACCAAGGTTCAACGCAGCCGCTGATGAAATATCGCCCTCTGCCTGATTACGGGATCGCTGTCCGTTTTCAAAGACAGCGTTCGAGGGTGTCTGAAGAACTTCGGCCTGACGGAAGGTGCTGCTCATTTGGTATGCACCAAAGAGCCCCATTTTCAGCCCAACGTTTGGCGCAATGGCGTAGACAGCCATAGGCTCGACGGCAAGACGGGCGAACGTCGCCGAAAGGTCATGACGGATAGTGGCCGATTCGAACACGCCCGAGGGCTGAACGATGAGCTTCGACTCGGTTTCCTGCATGTCGACACTCCCGCTCTGATATCCCGCACGAACATCCAGCGTCCATTGATCATTCAATGGTGAAAGAAACGACGCACCCACAAGCCAGCCACCACCGGAGCCTCCGGTGAACCCGGGGCAGCAGTTTCCGAGATCAGGGAGTTGCTTGAATGAGGCGTGGTGCATGTCGAAGCTGCCCTGTAGAACTAGTCCTACACGAGCGCGTTCAAGGGGCTGGGCCGATAGACCGGTTGCCACGAGAGCAACAAGGAGAGGTAGAAGGGTCTTCATCGTACCACCTCGACGCGTTGTGTGAATGATTCCGACGCCGTGGTCATCACGACAAAGTATGCGCCGCTATTGAGCGCCGTCAGGTCGAGCGGAATGATCCACCTCCCGGGCGAGGTAGGGCCGTCATGGGCAACAGCTACCAACCGCGATGCCGCATCATAGATGCGCACGTTCGTATGGCCACGTTCAACAACATCCATCGTTAAAGTTGCGCGGTCACTTGCCGGTGATGGTGTGACCATCAGGCCGGCCCCGTTACTGGTGAAGGAGATCAGACGAGGGCGGCCGCTAACACGGCAGATATCGAGAATGCGCACCTGCCCGTTCACCAATCGGAACGTCAAGGTGTCACTAGCAGTAACGCTGTCGATGCGAATGAACGATGCCGTGTCATTACCCCACGTGGTCTGCATGGTCAAGGTCGTTGCCAGAGAGTCACTAGCCGTAAGAGGCACAACAACGCTGAATCGACGAATACCATCGGGTCCAAGCTTCCCGACAGGAGTGCTGCCGGATGGCGTCAGCACTGTGCCGTTGGTACTGAGGTGTGCTGTTACTTCTCGAACTGCGGTGCGGCTGAAGTTGACCTTGCCCGTTACGAAGACAGGCACCGTGATCAGTTGTCCTGTGGTAGCGCCAACGGAACCTACGCGGATCGTGGCGCCGATGATGCTCTTGACGGACGCGGTCAGGCGCAGCGTTTGGCGGCGACCGCAGATCGTGTCAACAAAGGTGTATGAAGTATCGTACGTACGGCCCGCGATTCCCCCGAGGAACGTCACAAGAAGCGAGGAATTGCGTCCACCAGGCGTGATGTCGGGAGTTATACTGTCGATCCTGAATGCGCCAAGATCAATTCCGCCCCGTGGCCACTGCAGAGTGATCGTCCCGGTATTTATGATCTGCAGGCGGTCTGAAAGGGATTCACCTTCGGCAACATTCGGAAAGCTGATCGTTGAGCGGGAGAGCTCAAAGCCGACCGAATCACGGCGCGCCGACATGTTGACAACCGTGCGCCCATTGAGGGCGTTTGATGCATTCGATGAGACAACGACGCGAACATCTTTAACGCCAACTCGCCGGGGCGTGAATGACACTGCCACTTGAAGTGAATCCTTGGCTTCCATGGTGATCGGGTAAGGCTTGGAAGCCGTCACGGTAAATTCGTCGGCGTCGGCGCCTTCAATACCGATAGAGTAGATGATCGTCTGGGAGTTGCCGCTGTTTCGGAGCGTAAAGGTCCGTTGGCTTGGAGCAGATTCGCACGAATTCGAGGCAAACAGCATTGCTGCGCCGGTCGCAAGGCGACCCTCTCCGGTGGCTTCGCCATAGAGGCGCACAACCTGAGATCCTTGACCATCTATCTGAAGTACGAGAAATGCAGCGAACCGGCCGAACGTCCGCGGGTCAAAGCGCACAGTCAGACGATGAGATTCGCCCCCTCGCATCGTGAAAGGGGCTCCACCGTCTTTAATGGAGAACATCGAAGATTGTTCACCGAGGATCGTTGTCAAGGACACACTATAGGAAACGCTTGCATCACCCGTGGCAACAATGGTGATCGTGCTGTCGATAACAGCCTGATTTGCGACGTGCCGTCCAAAGTCGAGGACCTCGCGAACTTGAAGTGCGGGCCGAACGCCCCTACCCGAAAGTGTGATTCGGCGCACACCGGCACCGGAGGTTATCTCAACGGTTGCCTGACGCGCTCCGACATCAGCTGGGGTGAAGGACACATCAAGTGGAAATGTCTGCCCTGCGGCGAGCGTAATAGGCAGTCCAGGCGTGGCAATATCAAAATCGGCCTGTTGACCGCTGGCAAGCAACCGAACAGAACGGACAACCATGGACTTCGACGATGTGTTGCGCAGCACGGCCGTTATCGTATCTCGTCCGCTGCCAATAAATGTATCACCCATCGATACGTCCGAATACTCGGGGACCGCACCTTCGATGGCAAACGGAGCATCGCTCACATCAGAAACGGTACCGAGCTTGGAAAGCGGCCAGATGCGCGCCGTGAAGTCAGTAGAAACGGTTGCCACCGTACTGTCATCAGATGAGAAGGCGGCTCCATAGACGATGCCATCATGGCCGGCAAGAGAGACCTGCACGGAGAGATTCTCGGCGCTATGAAGCTTCGCGGTGGCGTCGCCCCCTGCTGAGAGAATACGTGAGTTATCCGATGAGTAGGAAAGCCCGAGTATGCTTCCCACTGATGGCGGTGCTGACGACAGAAGTTGCCCGTCTGAGAAACGGTACTTCCGAAGTATGAAGTCTGCACCACCGGTGATGACAACGTCGTTGGTCGAAGGCATGGCCACAGCATAGATGCTGCCGGTCTGGGTGGGATCTGTGAAGACCCGCACAGAATCCAGATTAGCCGTCGAGCGTGCAAGAACTCGCGAACCCTCCGCCGAGATGATGTATGGTGCTCCAGCAGACACATGCAGGTCGTACACAGGCCCTTCAGGTACATCGATAATCTTCTCGATCGACCAAGAGTCCGTATTGACAATGGCAATACCACGTTCTGTTCCGGCAAAGAGGACCTTTCCGTCCTGCGAAAACGCCACCGACCAGACGCGTGCTCCAAAGTTCAGCGTCGCAACACGTGCACTCGTGCGGTAATCCCACACGCGCACGGTGCCGTCATGACTGCCAGAGGCTACCTGGGAAGTGCCGGGCATGGTAGCAAGAGCCCAGACCCAGTTGCCGTGGATACCGATCACACGAACCTGCTCGCCGGTCACGGCATCCCAAGTCCGGACGGTTCCGTCATCACCGCCGGTGATAACCAGTCGGTCGTCGGGTGAAAATGCCACGCAGTAGACCGGCTGCGTCTGCCCGCGAAGGCGCAGAATTGTTCGCTGATCCACGGCCGTTCCTGTTATCCTCATGAGACACTGGTCACCGAAACTCGGTCCGGGGGACCAATGGTATGAAAGTCCCTGGGCCGACTCGGTGATCGTGGACCAAGACGTTCCTGCATTGGAGCTTACTTCGAGTCGCATGAAGTCCTGAGGCAGGGCATTGGTCCACTGAACAACCGTGTCACGTCCGGCAACGAACTGCTCGCCACCATTTGGTCGAACCAATTTGACGGTCTCGCCATCAAAGAGAGAACCTGCCCGCACGATCACGGAATCCGATCGACATGCATCGCTGGTGAAGCGCAAAATGTCATAGTTAGCGTCGGTAGACACAGCAGTGTATCGCACATCGAACGACAGACTATTTCCTGCTGTGAGAACAACAGGAAGAGGGGGCATGGAAACAACCTCAAAGCCGGATCCGATGGTCAATTGTATATCGGAGATGGTTACCGTTGCGTTCGGGGCAGACACCGTAACAGTCGTGGTTGCATTGTCACCAACTTTGACAAGACCGAAGTCGATGCCTCTATTTTTGGCCGCGAGTGAGCGTGTGCGGCGCTGCGGAAACGCGTAGGAGGTCAGACGTGTCACACGATTGTCTGCAACCTGCACCGCTCGAACCGAATCACAGCCTTCAGGCAGTGGCCATGTTAGTGTCCACATTCGCAGCTGCTTGGCATCGACAACAAAGGCGCTCGCCCACATTGATGCGTCGTTCGCGCTTGCGACAAGTTCGGCGAACGCGCCCCCTGACGAATCGGCCAGCGCACGCATGTCGCTCGATAGCACTGTTCCGATTCCGACCACGTATACTTTGATACCGAAGGTGCGGGCCGTTGACAGGGCTTCTCGGACGTCAAATCGCGTATTGCCGTCGGTGAAAAGCAGAAGAGCCCTTGAATTGCGTGCATTCTGAAGGTGAGTCAGAGCCCCTTGTGGCGTGTCGAACAGGCCTCGACGAAGATTGTATCCCCCACGAGTCTGCAGCGCCTGTGCAGCATTGGCGTAGGCCGACTTTTCGGCTGACAATGCATAGAAAAGTTCGGATCGAGCACCGACCCCCATAAGTCCAAGCTCATCAAAGGGCTGAACCATGAGTGCCGCTACACGTCCTATGGCCTGTTTTGTGATGGCCAGCGGTGCAAGATTGGAGGTCGATGGACGGGCAATGTCCATCGACGACGAAAGGTCAACAGCCACCATCAACGACAGGTTGCGACCGTCGCTGACGGCATCGGCCGTCTGCACAACCGTTTGTCGTGATCCGTTATCCGTCACGGTCAAAGCCGCGAGATTGCCGCTGAGTGGTGTAAAGTTGTTGTTCAACGCAGCAACGCGGCACCGAACAGAGTCGCCCGTCACAACGGTCGTTCGCACCGGAGCGAACATTGATGTCTGGGCACTTACTACCGATACAAGAACAGTGTAGGTTGCGATAGTAGCAACGAGCAGTCGGATCATCAGCTATCTCCCTTGTTTATTTGGCTAGGACAGCCCGTGCTGCGGGCCTTGCCAGACGACAGTTTTACGACGTGCAAGATAGACAACCTCGACCGCAAATCGTTTCATTTACGGGGCTTTTGAGCGCAGTTCGACGATCACCGTCCGATTGGCGGCACGGCCCTCGGGAAGCTGGTTGGGAAACTGAGGGGAGTCCTCACCAAGACCCTCAACGGCAACGTCCTTGACGCCCAGCATTCGCGCAACTTCACGTGCACGACGCAATGACAGCAGGCGATTGTAGTCGTCCGAGCCAGCGCGATCGGTCATGCCATAGACGGCTACGGTTGTCGTCGGAGTTATCCTCGACTTGATAATGTTAATGATCAGCATGTGATGCGGACCGATGTTGGCGGTGTTAAAGTCGAAGAGCACCAGGCCATATCGTTCCACCTGGAGTTCGCCGCTGCGCGTGGTCTTACTGATTGAAGTGTCCTGACGGCGGATCGGTATCGAGAGCACTTCCTGGCCGGTCTGACCGGCTGAGTCGGTTGCCGTCACCTTGACGTTGAGGCTGCGCGATGCCGATCCGGTAACGATCGATGTCAGGTCGACGTCGCCGGAAGCCCCCTGAGCATCGAGTGTTCGTGGGACTGACACAACCGTATCGTCGAGTCGGATGTCGGTGCTGACCGTCAAGGGGCTCGCGGAGACGATCGAGTCGGCCACGCGAAGGCGCTTGGGAAACACTGAAATATCGATCGAACCAAGAGAGATCGGCCCCATTACCACTTCGTCTGTGCATGTGATCTCCACGCGACGATTCTCCTCGATAGCCAGGGCTCGCTCAGAAGTGTCCGACATGCGAGTGGCCGTGAACAACCGGTCGCCGGTGATCAGCTCGATACGTTCAGATTCGATACCCAGTTCTCTGAGTTTCGATACAACGGCCTCGGCGCGGCTGCGAGCCAGCTCAGCGCCCTTATCGGTCGATGTGTTTGCCGTCATTCCTCCAACACGCAAGCGCGCCTGCGGACGTGTTTTCATGCGGAGTGCAATGATGGCCAGTTCACCATGTAATGCCTCCATGGATGTAAGCGTCAGCGTGTCTCGAATGGCACGTGCGGTGCCCTTCAGATACCTCTCGGGAATCACCGAGGAGTTGTCATCAAAGTACACGTGTCCAAGCATCGGATGGAGATTAATCACCTTGGTTTCACGTCGCTCGATGATAGGATCGGGGATAATGGTGCCGTCATCATTCACGCCGTAAACCTTCATTCTGATCTTGGGTGCAGGGGGCTTTACCGGTTCTGCTACAACAATTGAAGGCGTTTGGATCGTTGGCACGAGTGTATCCTTCGGCCGGTCTGCACCATGCCAACCGAGGCTGACCGATAGTCTAAGGGCATGGGGCTTCCAGTGCGCCCCCTGTGAAACGTCGTTCAATGCATACGCATACGTCAGCTCAGGCGATAGCGTTAGAGATTCGTCCGAACGCAGATTGAAGGTGGTTCTCAGCCCGGAGGTTATCCAGGCTGCGACAACCTGCGTCGACGGAATGTCACCCGAGTTGTCGATCCAGACGCGTCCGGTTCCGACGAATGAACCAAAGTCGGCTGGCTCAACAAGCGTCTCGGTCTGCCGAAACGTGGAGGACACACCCAACGCGACGCGCGGCCCAAACACCAGCGACGTGCGATCGAACAGGGTGAATGCCACCAGTGGTTCAATTGCAATCGCGGCATGCGACGACTGCAGCTGATGACGAAACACCGCCGGTACGACGCGCGGCGTATCGCGCAGATCTGCCACGAACGAAGATTCGTCGTCGGTGAATGAAACCTTATCCCATGAGAGCAGCAATCGGCCAATGATCGACACGCGATCAGCAATACGCCGTTCTACCCATCCTCCGAACTGACCACCCAAGCCCGAGCCGTTGGTGAACTCCGGACAGCAGGATGGGAATGATCCAAGTTGTCGAAAGCGAGCATCCGGCACGTTGATCGTTACGCCACCGATCAAGCCGATACCCGCACCGGCCTGACCACAGGCCTCAGAGCAGAGTGTTGCCGCCAATGCAACATGGAGCAGAATGCGCACAAATCCCTTGCCGCTGAGCATCCCGGCGGATGTCACAGATATCGATTGATGGTTCACTGGTAGGATCTCCCTTTTACCAATACCATGAGCAATCTTGCAATGATTTCGTGACAGCATCCTACGGCTTTTCCTTAGCCGATGGACAAAGGTCGCTGATAGGGCAACCGGAACACTGCGGACGTCGCGCAATACAGGTGCGGCGGCCATGCGTTATAACAAGCCGGTCGAACTCATTCCATCGGTCCGACGCAAGGATCTTCATGAGGGCGAATTCGATCTTGACGGCATCCTGCGTGGTGACCAGACCGAGCAAGTTACTGATGCGGGTTACGTGCGTGTCGACCGTCAGACCGGGAATGTCAAAGCAATTGCTGAGTACGCAGTTGGCAGTCTTGCGGCCAACACCGGCGAGAGTGACCAGTTCTTCGAGCGTTTGCGGAACCTGGCCGCCGAACTGATCGATCAGCTGACGGCAGCACTGCTGAATGTTCCTCGCCTTGTTCTTGTAGAACCCAGTCGAGCGGACGGCTTCCTCAAGTTCTTCGATCGGTGCTGTGGCATAATCCACCGGCTGCCGGTATCTGGCAAACAGCGATTTCGTGACGATGTTCACACGCTCATCGGTGCATTGCGCCGAGAGAATCGTGGCGATCAGCAGCTCCAGTGGTGAGGTAAAGTCAAGACCCACGCGCGCGTCCGGGTAGGCAACGGCGAGCCTGTCCAGGATGGTGTTGAGCCGCTGTGACTTTGCCGTCTGTGATTCACGTCGTGCCATGGGTCCTCGTCAGTGCGTCGGGGGTATCTCGGTAGTACCGGTAGGTCGGATGATCGGTTCGGGCAATGCTGACGCCGGCAGTGGCAGCACGCTCAAAGAATTCAGCGTCATCGCCATACTCAACCTCGGAAAACAGCCCGATCTGGTCAAAGACATCACGTCGAATGACAAATGTGCCACCGATGACACATTCGTCCAGATGAATAAGCAGCGTCGGATCGTGACGGTCTCGAACCAGAGCATCACCACCGACGACTTCTATGCCACCATGAAGAAGGCGCACCTCCTGATTGTCGATCAACATAGCGTGTCTGCTGGAAAGATGTCCGGATGAATACTCATCATCGCTGTCGAGAAAGGTCACAAAAAGACCCTTGCTGGCAAGAATGCCCGCATTGCGGCTTCGTGCCACCCCGCAGTGGTCATGGCGGAAATACCTGATCGGCTGGCCTGCGTCGATGTATTTTTGCACCACCTGCGGGGTGTCGTCGGTGGAACCATCGTCGACAACCACTGCCTCCCAGTCGGCATCTGTCTGGGCGATCAGCGAACTGAGCGCCCTGCCTAGCAGATGTGCGCGCTGGTAGGTGCAGATCACGACGCTGAAGAAGGGAACATGCATACCGTGCGAAACTACGACCTCCGCAACACCAACCTTACCGCTAGCCCATGTCCATGACTCCGCTGGACTTCTGGACGACGTGCTCAGCCAACGACATCGTTCTTGATAAGCCACAGGTTGATACGCTGCAGCGATACCACGATGAGCTCATCTACTGGAACGCCAAGGTCAACATGATCTCGCGTCGCGACGAGCTCAACGTCTGGGAACGCCATATCCTGCATTCGCTCTGCATCCTCAAGTACGTACCGATCCGTCAGAAGGCGCGCGTGCTTGATGTTGGCACGGGAGGGGGCTTGCCAGGCATCCCAATCAAGGTGGCCCGTCCTGACGTGAAAATGCTTCTGGCCGACTCGATCCGCAAGAAGGTCACCATGACGGCGATGTTCGCCCAGCATACGGGGTTGAAGGACATCAAGGCCATCGTTACGCGCGTCGAGGATCTGGCAGACGAGCCCCACTATATCGGAGCGTTCGACGTTGTAGTGTCGCGCGCCGTGGCCCGAACGGCCACACTGCTCGAATGGATACGACCACTACTGAAACCTACCGCTGTATGTGCCTTTCTCAAAGGGGGCGACCTGGACGAAGAGATCGCCGAGGCTCGGGAGATGTTCCCCAAAGCCCACATCGAAGCGATCGCTATCGACATGTTCGGCGCACCAGCGTTTTTAGAGGATCAAAAGAAGGTTGTGGTGTGCCGATTCCAGCATTCTTAGCATCCATCATGGTTCTGTGCGCACTCGTCGTCGGAGTGCAGGCCCAGCCGGGCACGAACGTCGGATCTGCTGTGAAGATCGGTCGTGTGAAGTATTCCGGCGGGGGAGACTGGTACAACGACCCCAGCGCCGAGATCAATCTGCTTCGGTACGTCCGTGCGCACACGTCGATCGTTGTCGACCCTGTGTATGAGTACGTCGACCTCGGAACGGACAACCTGTTTCTGTATCCGGTTCTGTTCATGACCGGGCATGGTACGGTTAGTCTGACCGACGCTGAAATCCGCAATCTTCGGTCGTATCTGACCAATGGTGGCTTTCTCTACATCGACGATGACTACGGCATGGATCAGTCAATCAGGCGTGAACTGCAGAGGGTGTTCCCCGACAAGCAACTTCGGGAGCTTCCATTTTCGCATCCGATCTACCATTGTCACTTTGACTTTCCAAAGGGGCTTCCCAAAATCCACGAGCATGACAATAAAGTCCCGGAGGGTCTTGCCTTGTTTCACGACGAGCGGGTGTGCGTGTTCTACACCTACGAGACCAATCCCAGCGATGGCTGGGCCGACCCAGAGGTGCATAACGATCCGCCGGAGCGACGCGAAACAGCTCTTAAACTCGGGACAAACATCATTGTCTATGCGCTCACACGATAACTTCACGGATCAATGAATCAGCGTCAGCATATCGTCGGCCGTCTTCGCAGTGTTGTTCGCACCGAGCAGCTCGTCATGACGCTGCGGGGAGCCGGAATCACGGTTGCCCTTGCAAGTGCGCTGGCACTGACGCTGACGCTTCTGGAGTCGTGGCTTCATGCCGGCATCCCGGTGCGGACGATCATGTGGTGGAGTCTCGTTACCGGTTCCTCACTGGCTGCTATGGCATTGGTTGGACCACCGCTGCTGCGTCTGAGCGGACTGCTTCCGTTGGCGCATCCGGAGGAAACGGCTCTGCGTGTTGGAAAGGCCTTTCCGGAGGTCGCCGATGCCCTCTGCAACGTCCTGCAGCTGACGCGCCCCAATGAGGCCGGCGGCGAGCTCATTGATGCGGCATTTCGCGAAACTGCTGAACTGTCCAAGGATCTTGATTTTTCGGTGATCATTGAACGCAGGCCAGCCCGTACAGCTCTGCTCTTTGGCCTCCTTGCTTCCGGAATCTTCCTGTCGGGCCTCTGGCTTGCACCTTCCAGTCTTGGCTCAGCATGGGAAAGACTAACGCGTTACTCGACGTCTTACGTGCCGCCTGCCCCTTTTCGACTATCAGTCAAGGGGCTTCACGATAATGTTATGCGCGGCGCATCGTCGGCGATTGTGATCACCGCCAGCGGCGTGCCACCGGAGACCGTCACGCTGAATCTGCGGGAACGCAACTCCGGTACGTTCACGCAACACACGCTTCGGCGAGATTCGGGCAGCGTTTACTCCTATCAGTTGTCGGGACTGACGCAGACCGTGGAGTTCTTCGCTGAGAGTCCATGGATCGATTCACGAGTCGTGAGCGATACGGCGCGGATCCTTGTGGTTGATCGGCCGCTTATAAGAGCCCTCAGTGGGACCGTAACGCCTCCGTCATATACGCGACTCCCGTCGGCTCGAATCGACGCAACAAATGCTGATGTGACGACACTTTACGGGTCGATCGTACGCCTGACCGTTGAGAGCAACAAATCTCTGAGGCGCGCTTATATCGTTCTGCGTGGAAACGGTGTGGACTCGTCGGCTTCGGACTCCACGATCGTCGAGCTGAAGGTTAGCGGACCGACCGCCAGCGGCTCGTTCCAGGTGCGACGCACGGGAACGTACAGCATTCACCTGACCGATCAGGACGGCACATCGAACCTCGACCCGCTCCGAGCGGGAATCGTTTCGCTGTCGGATTCATATCCGATGATCGCTTTGAATTCGCCCCGCGAAAACATCGAGCTGCGGCAGAGCGCGGAACTGCCGATTGAGGTTGCCATCAGCGATGACTTTGGTTTTTCCGCACTGCGTCTGCACTACCGGCTTGTGGCGTCGCGATACGCCGAAGCCGAGAAAAAATACCGATCTGTCGAGATCCCTTTAACGCAGGGCGTCACTGCTCTCGACGTGAGATATGTCTGGGACCTTGCCAAGGTTGATATTACTCCCGAAGATCAGTACGAGTTCTATCTGGAGGTTGCCGATAACGACGTTGTAGGCGGACCGAAGACGGCAAAGACATCGACGCTCTCCGTGCGGATGCCATCACTCGATGAAGTGTTTGCGGAAACTGATCGCGAGCAGAGTGAGATCCGCAAAGAGGTAAAGAACATCGTCAAAGAGGCTGATGAGATCAGAAAGGAAGCCGACCAGTTACAGCGTGAGCTTCAGAAGCAGCAGTCGAAGCAGCAGCTTGAGGCAACATGGTCCGATAAGAAGAAAGCCGAAGACCTTCTTAAGCGTCAGCAGGAGCTTGAAAAGCGCATGGACAAGATGGCTGAACGTTTGCAGCAGATGACCGAGAAGTTGCAGGACAACAAGGCTATCTCCGAGGAGACACTCAAGAAGTATCAGGAGCTGCAGAAGCTGATGCAGGAGGTGAAATCACCCGAACTTTCCCGCATGCAGGAGCAGATGCGTAAGGCCATGGAGCAGGTCTCCCCTGAGGAGCTTCAGCAGATGATGAAGAACTTCAAGTTCAACGAGGAAGAGTTCCGCAAGAATCTAGAACGACAGCTCTCGCTTCTCAAGCGCATGCAGGCCGAGCAGAAGACCGACGAGTTGGCCAAGAGAGCCGAAGAGCTTGCACGCAAGCAGGACGAACTCCGGCAACGGGCCGAGCAGACCAACCCGAACAACAAGGCCGAAAATCAGAAGCTTGCTCAGGAGCAGAAGCGACTTGAAGAGGAACTGCAGAAGCTTGCTCAGGAATCACGAGAACTCGAGCAGCTCATGAAAGAGGTCGGCCAGGACATGCCTCAGGAAAAGATGCAGCAGGCACAGAAGGATCTCGATGAGCAGCAGACGCAGAAGCAGATGCAGCAAGCGCAGGATCAGATGGAGCAGGGGCAGCATGAGGAAGCTTCCAAGCAGCAAAAGCAGGCGTCGCAGAATCTGCAGCGGTTTGCCCAGCAGATGAAGAATATGAAGCGTGAAATGCGTCGCAACAGCCAGCGCGAGGCCATGCGTCAGATGCAGAAGAACACGGAGGATCTTCTTCAACTATCGAAGCAGCAGGAGAGTCTCCGCGAGCAGATGAAGGGGCTTGACCCGAACTCCTCGCAAATGTCGCAGCTTGCTCAGCAGCAGCAGCGTCTGCAGGAATCGATGCAGAATATCGCCAACAACATGATGCAGCTTGGTCAGAAGTCCATGTCGGTGACACCTGAGATGGCCCAAGACATGGGTGATGCTCTCGAGGCGATGAAAGATGCCATGCGCTCCATGGCAGACCGCAATGGAATGCAGTCAATGCAACAGCAGGCAAATGCCATGCGCGCCATGAACGGGGCCGCATCGAAAATGGGCAGCGCGCTGTCGCAGATGATGCAGGGCGACGGGGCAGGGCAGGGCGGAAACGGACAGATGCCCGGAGAGGGTACGGGAAGCGGCAAAAGTCCGTTCCAGCGCTTGCAGCAGCTGGCCGATCAGCAGCAGTCGATCAACGACGGCATGAACCGCATGGGCCAGGGTGGACAGCAGATGTCCGAGCAGCAGCGTGCTGAAATGGGTCGGCTTGCAGCCCAGCAGGGCCGGGCTCTGAAGGCGCTTCAAGAGGTCGATCGTGATAGCCGCAAGGCTCAGGGTGAACGTCAGCCGCTAGGAGACCTCAACCGTATCGCAAAGGACATGGAAGAGGTGATGTCGGACATGCAGTCCGGATCGATCAAGCCCGAGACGCGGCTCCGTCAGGAGCGGATCCTGTCGCGTCTACTCGATGCGTCACGATCAATGAATGAACGCGATTACGAAAAGAATCGCGAGTCAATGTCGGGTAAGGATATGGAACGCCGCTCGCCGGCGGAACTCGAAATCCTTCGCCAGAGACTTTCGACAAAGTCCGCAGTGGAACAGCTTCGTCAGGGGTACACGGCCGACTACGAGAACATCATCCGCCAGTACTTCGAGGCGCTTCAGCGTCAGCGCGTTTCCCCCGTAGCCCCATGATCAAGGCCGTCATCCTGAGTTTTGTTCAGTCGGCCTTGAGCGTCGGAGGCATTACTCTTCTGCATCACGTTCTTGAGGGACGCGGACAGAATGTGACAGAACTGCTGACATCGCTGTTGAGTCTACGCGGGGTCGCCGGCGCGATGCTTCTCTTCGGTGCCTTTTCCGTTATGTCCTATATGCTGACGTTCATCAAGGCCAGCGTTTTCATTCCCATGAATACGGCAACTACCTTTCTGCTTACAGTCGTCGTTGGACTTCTTCTGAGCACGGAAAAACCATCCTGGCACATCATTGTCGGCATGATGCTCGTGTTGTCGGGCATTGCTGTCATCGCCGGTCAGCGCCAGTAGCGCCGATCAATAGTTGTCGATCTGCGCACGCTGCAGGTGTCCGGAATAATCCACGTAGACGGTCTTCCACTCTGTGAAGATGTCGAACACCGTCCAGCCCCCTTCACGGTGACCATTTCCGGTGCCCTTAATGCCACCAAACGGCATGTGAGCCTCGGCGCCGATCGTAGGTGCATTGATGTACGTGATGCCTGCTTCGATGTCGCGGATGGCCGCAAAGGCCCTGCTGACGTCGCGAGTGTAGATGCTCGACGAGAGGCCGTACTGACAGTCGTTTGCAACAGCAATGGCCTCCTCATAGGATGAGACCTTGGTGACGCTGAGCACTGGCCCGAATATCTCTTCCTGGAAGATCCTGTGATGGGGCTTTACGTCGACAAAGATGGTTGGCTTGATGAAGTGTCCACGTGCCTTGTCACCGGCCATGTCGCGCTCACCGCCGAGCACGCATCGTGCTTCCTGGCGTCCGATCTCGATGTAGGAGAGGATCTTCTCGCGCTGACGCTCGTTAATGACCGGACCGACCTGCGAACCGGCAACGCGCCCGTCGCCAAGTACGATCTTCGTAGCTGCATCGGTCAAACGTCGTACGAACTCGTCGTGAATAGCCTCGTGAAGGATCAACCGGCTGGTGGCCGTACAGCGCTGCCCCGTGGTGCCGAAGGCTCCCCACAGCACGCCGTCAATGGCCAGATCCATATCAGCATCATCCATGACGATCTGCGCATTCTTGCCGCCCATCTCAAGTGAGACCTTCTTGTTGAGCTGACCGCAGCGGGCAGCAATGGCCTTTCCGGTATGCGTCGAGCCGGTGAAGCCCACAACGCGAACATCAGGGTGTTCAACGATCGCTGAGCCGGCTTCGGCGTCGCCGTGTATGACATTGAAAACACCGGCCGGAAGACCTGCCTCAAGAAGGATCTCGGCGAAGATGTTTGCGCTGTGAGGCGAATCATCGCTGGGTTTGAAGACAACGGTATTGCCCGCGGCAAGTGCCGGCAGGATCTTCCATGAAGGAACAGCAATTGGGAAGTTCCAGGCAGTGATGATGCCGCAGACGCCGATCGGCATGCGGAAGGACATGTTCATCTTGTTGGACATTTCCGACGGGGCGGTGTATCCGAACAGGCGACGCGTTTCGGTAGCCGAGTAGTAGGCCGTATCGATGGCCTCCTGAATATCGCCCTTCGTTTCGGTGATAGTCTTACCCATTTCCCTGGTCATGATCTCTGCGAGCTCGTCTTTACGGCGAGTGAAAATGTCACCGGCACGACGAAGAATGTCACCCCTCTTTGGAGCCGGTACCAGGCGCCATTCGGCAAATGCCTGTGCAGCGGCAGAAACGGCGGCATTGACATCGGAGGCCGACGACAAAGGGAACGCACCGATCACATCGCCGGTGTCGGCCGGGTTCACGTTATCGAACGTACGTCCGGTTTCAGAAGGGAGCCAGGTGTTATTGATGAAGTTGTTCATTCAGGTGTGAGGTGTGGGGTGTGGGGTGTGAGGTGTGGGGTGTGAGGCTAGAGGTTGGCTGTAAGGGGATGCGTCAGTACTTACTCGGTGGCGGAAAAGGTGGGGTATTCGGCGTCGAACTGGCCACGGGCGATCTTCTTGAGCTTGCCGCTGCTGAGGGTGCGGCGAATCGGGGAGAGGCGCTCAAAGAAGTAGATGCCATTCAGGTGATCGATCTCGTGTTGCATAACGCGGGCAAGAAGTCCATCGACTTCCATGACATGTTCCTTCATGTCGGCATCGTGGAAGCGCACCTGGATGGCACTGGGGCGAATGACCGTATCGCGATAGTCGGGCAGGGACAGACAACCCTCTTCAAACTCCTCTTCGTCGTCGGAGAAGGCATCGATCACCGGATTGATAAGGACAAGCTGCCCGGGGTCTTCTGCCTCATCTCGATCGGCCACGTCAATGACCGTCAGACTAAGCCCCTTACCGACCTGGTTGGCAGCCAGGCCGATGCCGTTGGCCTTGTACATTGTCTCGAACATATCTTCGATCAGACTGCGCAGATCATCTGTCATATCTGCGATCTGTTCTGTTCGCTGCTTCAGAACGGCGTGGTTGTAGGTATAGACCGGAAGGATCATGAGACAATATCGAGTAGTTGCTTGATGTCATCCAGAACAAAGTCAACGTCCGACAGATCCTGGTTGCCGAACGAGTCGCCGTACTTGGCGAAGGCCGTGCGCATACCAACATTCTTTGCGCCACGCATGTCCCGCTCCGCCCAGTCTCCCACCATAATGGCGTGCTCCGGCGGGACGTCGAGACGTTGCAGTACTGTCTTGAAGGGCAAGGGGCTTGGCTTGCGTTCGCCGGTGTCGTCAAACGTCACCACCACATCAAAAAAGTGATGGAAGTTGATGAAGCACAGCCGCAGCCAGGCCTCTCTCGTGGGCGCATCGCTCAGGATGCCGAGCTTGATGCCACGACGGTTCAGCTGCATGAGCGTGGCCGTAACATGGGGGTACGGCTTTAGGGCCGCCTCACGGGCGCGGCGATAGGCAATAATGCCGGCGGAAATGATCCGCGGATCGACATATCCCAGTACGTCCATGAGGAGACGATCGAACACCTGCTGGTACTCGATGCCGAGCTCCTGATAGATCTTGTCGATATGGGTCTTGACCTGATCGTGTGTCAGGTTCAACCCGGCATCCATCATGGCGGCAATGGCCGAATCAACAGCCTGTCGCTTCATACCCATGAAGTCGACTAGGGTGTTGTCAAGATCGAAAACAACGGCTTTGATCATGGTGCAAAGATAGCACCGGGCCTTTCTGCCCATCGATTGGGCCGAATCTGTGTCGACCGTATCTTGGGAGCGCTCGAGCCCCTTGCAAAAGGGCTGGCAATCCCACCACCATTCCACTGAGTATCCTGATGACCCTGACGGAAACTGTCAATGAGCAGATCAAGACGGCCATGAAGTCCGGTGACAAGCTGCGTCTCGAGACCCTGCGTTCACTGCGTGCCGGAATTCTTGAATTCGAAAAGAGCGGTGTAGACCGGGCGATGACCCCGGAAGATGAGTTTAAGATTCTCAACTCCGCCGCAAAGAAGCGTAAGGATGCCATCGAGCAGTATGATGCCGTGGGCCGGGCCGACGCGGCTCAACAGGAACGAGCCGAGCTGGCCATCATCATGGAGTTTCTTCCGGCGCAGATGACCGAGGAAGAGATCCGAGCGGCCGTTGCAGAGATCGCCGCCCAAATCGGTGCCGCGCAGCAGTCGGACTTCGGTAAGCTCATGGGCGCAGCAACAAAAGCCCTGAAGGGTAAGGCCGACGGATCGATGATCCAGCAGGTAGCCAAGTCTCTTCTGGGCGGTTCATAACGTGGCAGCCACAACTGAACGGGACCTCCTCGAGCGGGCGTTAGAAGAGCTGGAGTTTGCCCGCGTACTGGAGGCTGTTGCACGTCGGTGTATCACCCATGCCGGCGCTGATATGGTGCGCACCCTGAGGCCGCTTTCAGATCCGGAGCGTCTACGAACAGAGCTTGAGCGAACCGACGAATGCCTGCGTCTGCTGCTTTCTGCAGAGGTCATTCCGCTTGACCGACACGAGGACATCCGCCAGTTGGTCTCGCGCTGTCGCATCGAAGGAAACTTCATCAGTGCCCCGGAGATGCTCAGCGTTCTGGATGCGTTGCAGACCTCACGTCTGCTCAAGAGCTACTTCCGGGAGAGGCAGGGGGCGTGCCCGTCTCTTGCGGATCTCTGCGAGCCCCTTGTCGAGGATCGGTTTCTGGAAAAGCACATCACGGATGCGATCGATGAGACAGGAATGGTTCGTGATAACGCCAGCCGTGAACTCCTGTCGATACGACGTGATATTCACGAACTCAGCGCGCGTCTGCGTCTGCGACTGCAGCGGATATTGAAGAAGTTCGGTCAAGACGATGTACTTCAGGACGAATTCATCACACAGCGCGAGGGGAGGTTTGTTCTTCCGCTTCGCGTTGAAAGCAAGCGCGCCGTAGACGGCATCATTCATGGTGTTTCGCAATCCGGGCAGACCGTTTTCATGGAGCCGGCCGAAACGTATGACATGAACAATGAGCTGGCCATTCTGCATGGACGCGAGCAGCGTGAGGTCATTCGCATATTGACCACGCTCTCGGCTGAGATCGGCTCGGTGGCCGACAATATTCTTGTGGCCGTGAGCGTGCTCACCGAGGTGGATACGGTTCTGGCGCGTGCGCGCTATGCGATGGATTTCAATGGTATCAAGCCTACAATTGTCGATGATGACGAGATCGAGCTCACTAATGTGCGTCATCCGCTTCTTGCCATGCAGGTGAGCCATGCGGGAAGCTCTGTAGTTCCCCTTAGCGTGCGGTTTAACGCGCAGCAACGGGGCATATTGATCTCCGGTCCCAATGCCGGTGGCAAGACCGTCGCCATGAAGACTATTGGCCTGTCGCTGGCAATGGCCATGAGCGGGATCTTTCCGCTGGGCCTGTGTTCGATGCGCCCGCGTCGGATCATGACAGCCATCGGTGATCATCAGAGCATTGAGTCAAATCTGTCGACGTTTTCCTCGCAGATCATCCGGCTGCGGGATGTGCTTTCGTTTTGTGACGAGTCGGCCCTTGTGCTGATCGACGAGATCTGTGCCGGCACGGACCCTGCCGAAGGGGGCGCTCTGGCAGCGGGAATCCTCGATTCGCTTCTTGAGCGCAGGGCCTGCTTTGTTGTCACGACACATCAGTCGTCGCTGAAGCAGTATGCGCTGACGCGTCCGTCGATCACCAACGCATCGCTGGAGTTCGACCAGGAAAAGCTTCAGCCGACGTTTACCTTTCTGTACGGAGTTCCTGGTAACTCCTATGCGTTCGTCCTGGCTTCGTCGGTCGGACTGCCGCTGGTCGTCATCGAGCGTGCCCGCGGATATCTTGGTCAGGGTCACACAGAGCTGGAAGAGAGCATCAATGCCATCCAGCAGTTCCGTCTGGAAGCCGAACGAATGAAGGGGGCGGCCGCGGCCGACTACGAAACGGCACGTCGATTGCGCTCGGAAGCAGAAGAACGCCTGGCCGAAGTGCGTAAGAAGCGCTCCAGCGTTGTTACCGATGCCCGGCAGGAGGCTGATGAGATACTCCGAAAGGCAAACTCGCTTGTCGAAAACACCATTCGACAGATCCGCGAGCAGCAGCGTCCTTTGTCCGAGGTCAAGTCCGACTTTGAGGCGGGGAAGAAGGACATTCGAGAATCATCAGACCGTGGACTTCCAAAGACTTCGTCGGCAGGGGAGCTCAGCGTTGGCGATGTGGTGACCATCAATGGCACGTCCACAAGCGGTACCGTGATCGATATCGATGCGAAGGGCACAACGGTCATGCTGGAGGCCGGCGGCATCCGTTTTACCGTACCGGCTGCGAGCCTCTCACTAAGCCGCGCGGGCTCGTCCGAGCAACGACCCAAAGCGTCCCGTCAAACCTCGAGTGCCGACTATCTGAAATTCGATGCGTCGACCAGTCTGGATATGCGGGGCATGCGGGTGGACGAGGGGCTTCGTGAGCTTGAGGGCTTCCTCAACAGTGCCATTCTTGGCACCGTAACGCATGCAACGATCATCCACGGCAAGGGAACAGGCGCTATGCGTAAGGCCGTGCACGAGTATTTGACCGAGCATCCGCACGTCAGCAGCTTCCGCATCGGGACCATACAAGAAGGGGGCGACGGCGTTACGGTGGTTGAGGTGCGATAAACATCCTGTCGTGCGACGTCAAAAGTTATCTTTGCGGCATGTTCAAACGAGTGCTGATCGCCAATCGAGGGGAGATCGCATTGCGGGTGATGCGCACCTGCAAGCGTCTGGGAATCGAGACAGTTGCCATTTACTCCGATGCTGACGTCCGTTCACCCCACGTCACCCAGGCTGATCATGCGATCGGCATCGGCGGCTACACGCCGCGCGAGTCATATCTGATCGTTGAAAAGGTCCTTGATGCGGCCCGTGCATCCGGAGCTGACGCCATCCATCCCGGGTATGGGTTCTTGAGTGAGAACGCCGAGTTTGCCCGCGCTGTAGCCGCTGCCGGTATGACCTTCATCGGCCCTTCGCCGGAGGCAATTGCCATGCTCGGCGATAAGACAGCAGCAAGGGACCTTGCGATCCGTTCGCAGGTTCCCATATCGCCGGGGAGTGACGGAGCCGTTGCAACATTTGATGAAGCGCGTGCGGTGGTCGACCGTATCGGTTTTCCAGTGATCATCAAGGCAGCGGCGGGCGGAGGAGGCAAGGGCATGCGCATCGTAGAGTCGGCCTCCGAAATCGAATCGGCCTTTCGCTCTGCGCAAAACGAAGCTCTCTCGGCATTCAATGACGAACGCGTTTTCATCGAGCGGTACATTGTTCAGCCCCGTCACATCGAGATCCAGATCCTGGCCGATACGCACGGGACCGTGCTGTACTTCCCCGAGCGGGAGTGCTCGGTGCAGCGTCGTCACCAGAAGGTCATCGAGGAATCCCCATCAACTGCTGTTACGCCGCAGATCCGTCAGGCCATGGGTCTGGCAGCCGCACGGCTGGTAACTGCGGCCAACTATACCAATGCCGGCACGCTCGAGTTTCTGCTTGATGCTAGCGGTGAGTTCTACTTCATGGAAGTCAACACCCGTCTGCAGGTCGAGCACCCGGTGACGGAAATGATCAGTGGTGTTGATTTCGTCGAGCAGCAGCTTCTGATCGCCGCTGGCAAGCCCCTTGAGATCAAACAGCAGGATGTGGCCCACCCGAAGGGCGCCGCTATTGAGTGCCGGGTATGTGCCGAGGACGTGTTCAACGATTTTCTTCCCGATACCGGAGTGGTATCGTTCATGCAGCTGCCGGACGGGGATGGAGTGCGAAACGATTCGGCCCTGTACGAGGGATATGAAGTAAGCGTGCATTACGATCCGATGGTTGCCAAACTCGTCGTTCATGCCGATGACCGCCAGACGTGTATTGAACGCACTATGAAGGCACTCGATGAGTACCACATCGTTGGCTTCAAAACGACGATTCCGTTCTGTCGACTCGTTCTCGATTCAGCCCCTTTCCGCAGCGGCCAGTACAGCACGTTCTTTGTGAAAGAACACTGGCCGATCACACACTCTGAAGATTTTTCGGCTATGCTTTCATGTATCTCGGCCGCAGGGTTTGCAGCCGAACAGGATCGCAGGGCACCAAGGAATTCCAATGACTGACATGACACCGCACAGCGAGATATCCGTCACTTCATCAACGGCCAAAGAGCTAGGACTTACGGAGTCGGAGTTTGAGAGGATTTGTGGCGTACTCGGACGCACGCCAACATACACCGAACTTGGAGTCTACTCGGTGATGTGGAGCGAGCACTGCTCGTATAAGAATTCGATCCTCCAGCTTAAGACTCTGCCTCGTTCGGGTGGGCGCATGCTCGTGGCAGCAGGCGAAGAAAACGCCGGCGTGATTGATGTCGGAGGGGGCTATGGTGTGGCCTTCAAGATCGAATCCCACAATCATCCCAGCGCTGTAGAGCCGTTTCAGGGAGCGGCGACCGGTGTAGGTGGGATCCTCCGCGACATCTTTACCATGGGTGCACGGCCCATCGCAGCGCTGAACTCGTTGCGATTCGGAGAGCCGGATACGGCTCGCACAAAGTATCTCGTCAAGGGTGTTGTTGCCGGTATTGGTCACTACGGTAACTGTTTCGGCGTACCGACGGTGGCCGGCGAGGTGTATTTCGACCGCTGTTATACCGATAATCCACTGGTGAACGCCATGGCGGTGGGCGTGCTGAAGGCCGATGCGATGGCATCGGCAACTGCAAGTGGACCCGGCAATCCGGTATTCATCATGGGCTCCAGCACGGGACGCGACGGGATCCACGGAGCATCGCTGCTTGCCTCCCGGGAGTTTGACGAAGAAACCGAGAACATGCGACCGACGGTGCAGGTTGGTGATCCATTCGCCGAGAAGCTCCTTCTTGAGGCGTCGCTCGAACTCATCAATGCCAATGTTGTTGTTGGAATGCAGGACATGGGCGCTGCGGGCATCTCGTGCTCGACAGCGGAAATGAGCGCCAAGGGGCAGGTGGGCATGCGTATCGACCTCGATAAGGTGCCCCTGCGTGAGGCTGATATGTCGGCCTACGAGATCATGCTCTCAGAATCCCAGGAGCGGATGCTCGTGGTGATTGAGAAGGGCAAGGAAGCCATTGCCGCTGCGGTATGTGCAAAGTGGGACGTGCCATTTGTGTGCATCGGAGAAGTAACCGACGATGAGCACGTGAGCATTTTCCGTAAAGGACAACTTGTGGCACGCATACCGGCACAGTCTCTGGTCTTGGGAGGCGATGCACCGGTATACGTGCGGGAGCAGAAGCGCCCGGAGTACCTCGACGAACTTCATCGGCATGTCGATAAAGGCCCGGTGATCGATACGGCAGGATTCACCGATGTCCTTCAGCGCCTGCTTGCATCGCCAACGATCGCCAGTAAGCGATGGGTGTATGAACAGTATGACTCGCAGGTTGGGGACAATACCGTTATGCGAAGTAGCGGTGATGCGGCCGTGCTGCGTATCAAGGAACTGCCCGGCAAGGCAGTAGCGGTAACGACCGACTGCAACAGCCGCTACGTGTATCTCAACCCGTACCGCGGGGGACTTATTGCTGTTGCCGAGGCGGCGCGTAACTGCGTCTGCGTGGGCGCCGAACCTGTTGCCATTACCAACTGCCTGAATTTCGGCAACCCCTATGATCCCGAGGTGTATTACCAGTTTGCGGAGGCCATCCGGGGCATGGGTGACATGTGCCGCGCGCTCGAAACGCCGGTCACGGGCGGCAATGTCAGCTTCCACAACGAATCACAAAGTCACGCGGTCTTTCCGACACCGACCATCGGCATGTTGGGACTGATCGACGACGTCAGCACGATCGTCGGCAAAGGATTCACCGCAGAGGGCGATGTGGTAGCGCTGCTTGGGTGGCACCGCAGCGAGCTTGGAGGCTCGGAGTATCAGAAGGTCATTCAAGGTCGCATTACAGGCGACGCCCCCTGGATCGATATCAACGAAGAAGTCCGTCTGCAGAAAATCCTTCTTTCGTCAATCCGCAAGGGTATCGTACGTGCTGCCCACGACTGTTCGGAAGGGGGCTTGGCGGTAGCGGTGGCTGAAATGGCTATGTCCGGAGAGCATGGCGCCCAGTTAAACTGGCCATACGATCGCCATGCGGCAGATCTTTTCGGCGAGGCGCAGAGCCGCGTTGTGGTCACTCTTCGACCAGATGCCTATGAGGCGTTCGAAGCTGAGTGCTTTGCAAGCAATGTGCCCCTTGTCCGACTTGGTACCGTTGGCGGAGATGCTCTGACAATGTGGAGCGGCTGCAGTATCAGCGTTGAGGCCCTTCGTGGCGTGTATGAAGGAGCGCTGCCGTCGATCATGGCCAGTTAAGAAATATGTCAGCGAAAGCGTAGTGCGCTGGCTGGTCGCAGACGTGCTACAATGAGCATCGGGACGATTGAGGCGATGGTGCTCACGGCAAGGATCAGTAATCCCGACGTGATGATGATCCACGGGTCAAACGACACCGGTAGATGGCTTACGTAATAGATCCCGCCATCGAGCGATATCGGTTTCCACGTTCGCTGGATGCCGATAAACGTCAGAGACACGCCGGCACCGAGCGTGAGACCTACGATCGTTGTCGTCAACGCCCGCAGCCCGACTATGGCGGCAACACGCCACCAAGGCATGCCAAGCGTCGATAGTATTGCCATTGAACGTGTCTTGGCAACAATGGCAAGAATAAGCGACGACACGACGGTGAAGACCGATACGATGGCGATCAGGCTCAGGATGACAGGAATCGGTTGCCGCTGCAACTCGATCCAGTTCCAGATCGAAGCAAGATGATCCCGATAGGTGAGCACCGAAATCCTGTCACGATACGTCGCAGCAACATGTTGCCGGATCAATGGTATCACCTCATCGCCGGTGCATGTGATCATCACCGATGAGCATTGTGTCGGTCCCGAGCGCAGGATGTTTCGGGCATGACCTATCCCGGTAAGCAGAACGTGATCATCATAGGTTGCGATCCCACATTTGAATACGCCACGAATGGTTTGACGGGAAATTGCCGGCCGGTCACCCTCGGCCGTTCGCGTTATCAGCGTGAGCGTGTCTCCCACGGAAGCTGCCAGACGATCGCGAAGTCCGCTGCCGATAAGCACGCCACCATCGGGTCGTGCCGTGCCCTCGATCACCACAGGACTGAATACGTCGGCCACCATGGCGCTGTCAAGCCCCGTGATCACTGCTCCATCGATCGCAGAAGCGTGACGAACAAGCGTTTCCTGACGCAGCACCGGACGTGTCGAGGTTACGCCGGGAATCTTCTCAATCGATCTCTGTAGCGGCCTCGCATCACCGAGCTGAAAGCCCGCGGATGACTGTACGGTAACGTACATACCGAAGCGCTGTGCAGTGGTCTGAATGATCTCAACGTACCCGGCAAGAATGCTCTGGGAAACGCACAACGCTATGAAGCCAAGACTGATGCTGAGGGTGGCAACTATTGATGTGAATCTCGCAAAGCCATCAGCGCGCAATGAGCGTGCGAAGCGCCGCGAGATCATCCACAGTAACATGATCGTCAGACGGTGAAGCCGCCGCCGGACTTCTTGCCATGAAGACCTGCATCAACGTACTGCTGCTGCAACAGCGACGGGGTAAATCGAGGCTCCTGGAAGAACTGTGTCCACTGCGATTTTGTAACGTCCAGATTGACGTCGACACCAATCAGGTCCATGAGTTCAAACGGCCCCATCTTAAACCCGATCCCCTTCATGAGTTCGTCGACCTGAGCTATCGACGCAGCCCCTTCCATGACAATGCGCTGCGACTCGTTGTAATAGTTGCGGGCAATTCGATTGACGATAAAGCCCGGGGCATCTGCCGCAACAACAGGAGTCTTACCGAGCCCCTTTGCAAAGGCAACACACGTTTCAACTACGCTCTGCGAGGTGCGAGGTCCCTTGATGACCTCGACAAGCTTCATGATATGCGCTGGATTGAAAAAATGCAGACCGACAAACCGTGAGGGGTCGACCAGAACACGCGCCAGAGAGGCGATACTGATGCTGGAGGTATTTGTTGCAAGAATCGCTGATGCAGAAACGATCTTTTCAAGTTCGCAAAAGAGCGCATGCTTGATGTCGACTCGTTCGGCTATGGCTTCGATAACGATGTTAGCGGAGGCAAGAGAAGGAAGCTCCGTGGAAGTGCTCATCGACGATACCGCCGAGGCATAGGATTCTTCCGAGAGCTTGCCTTTGTCAACGGCCTTGCGCAGCTGCTCTGCAATAGAGGTGCGTGCCGATTCAAGAGCCTGCTCCGACAGGTCACACAGAACGACGCTGTGTCCGCTGGTGAGACTGGCAATGGCAATGCCGCGTCCCATGGTTCCGGCACCGCAGATTCCGATGATCATGAGATGACTCCGAGTTCCTTACCGACAGCGCCGAATGCGGCGATGGCGCGGTCGAGGTGTTCGCGTGTATGAGCCGCGGAAACCTGTACGCGGATACGCGCCTTGCCCTTGGGGACGACCGGGAAGAAGAACCCGATGACGTAGATACCGTGATCGAGCAGTCGATCGGCCATCTTCTGCGCCAGCGGGGCATCGTAGAGCATCACGGGCGTGATCGGATGCGTACCCGGCACGATGTCGAATCCGAGTGCTGACATTCCACTTCTGAAGTATGTCGTGTTTTCTTCGAGCCGGTCACGAAGCTCTGTTGTCGAGCTCAGCAGGTCCATCACGGCGATGCCCGCACCAACGATCGACGGTGGCAGGGAATTCGAGAACAGATACGGGCGGGAACGCTGACGGAGCATATCGATGATCGGCTGGCGAGCCGTGGTGAATCCTCCAATGCCCCCTCCAAGTGCCTTGCCAAGGGTTCCGGTGATGATGTCGACCCGGCCCATCACGCCGCAGTGTTCAACCACACCGCGTCCGTGCGAGCCCATGAATCCCATTGAGTGACATTCGTCCACCATTACCAGCGCCGAATACTGGTCAGCCAGATCACAGATCTTGTCAAGGGGCGCAATGGTACCATCCATCGAAAACACCGCATCAGTCACGATCAGGATCGACCGGGCTCCATCGGCACGTGCCTGGCGAAGCTGTGCGTCGAGGTCATCCATATTGCACGATTCGTAGCGGTAGCGCTTGGCCTTGCACAGGCGCACGCCGTCGATGATTGACGCGTGATTCAGCGAGTCGGAAACGATCGCATCTTCCTCTCCTAAAAGAGGTTCAAACACTCCTCCATTGGCATCAAAGCAGGCAGCATAGAGTATCGTGTCATCTGTGCCACAGAACTCGGCGATCTTCTTCTCCAGCTCCTTGTGAATGTCCTGCGTGCCACAGATGAATCGCACACTCGACATTCCGAAGCCATGAGAATCCAGGTACTGCTTGGCAGCTTCGATCACTGACGGATGGGATGAGAGTCCGAGATAGTTGTTCGCACAGAAATTGAGCACCGGCTCGCTGCGGCCCTGGACGTAGATCTCCGGTCCCTGATGAGAGGTAATGATCCGTTCGCGTTTGTACAGGCCCGCTTGGTCGATCGATCCGAGTTCGTTGGTAAGGCGCGAAAGAAACGCTGCATCCATGAATATCTGCTCCGGTGGGTGATTCGTTGCCGGCAAATATCGGTCGTAAATTGCGGAACTCTGCAAGCACGTAAAACGATGTACGTCTTGGCCACAGGACGTTGTGACTTTTTCATCAAAACCGGGTTCTTCTGTACATGCGTAACTACAGACACACCATACTGGCATTGTTGTGCACGGTTTCTCTTCTTCCGATGAACCTGTTCGGGCAGGGCAAGTTTGAGGAGGCACGTTTGCAGTATCAGGGTATGCTGGAGCGGCCCGGCAGTGACGGAAAGCAGAAGATCAGCAAGCAGTTCCGCCGCTGGGAGTGGTTCTGGCAGGGACGGCTGCAGGAGGACGGGACATTCCCAACACCGGCGATGTACCTGCATGAGCTGCGTAAGGTCAGCCAGCAAAAGGGTGTCGAAGACGCTCAATCTGTTAAGACGTGGAAGGAGCTTGGTCCGATCGCGCCAGACATGCCATCGGCGATGGCTTCCTGGAATGGCATTGGCCGAGTGAACTGTATCGACTTTGCCCGACGCGATCAGAATTTGATGTTTGCCGGTTCGGCAGCCGGGGGGATCTGGAAGACAACCAATTCCGGCCAGCAGTGGCAGCCGATCAACATCCCGAACATCCCGGTCATCGGTATCAGTGACCTGGTTATCGCACCCTCGGATGACAACATCATCTATGCCGCAACCGGTGACGTCAACGGTTCGATTGCCGGACAGCTTTCGAGGTATAACGGCTTCACCTATGGCATCATCAAGTCTACGGACGGCGGAAACACGTGGTCGTTGACGGGACTGTCGAGTGATCCGGCTGAGAATGACCTCATCGGTCGGCTTTGGGTAGACCCTGCTAATCCCAACATTGTTGTTGCAGCATCCTATGGTGGCATCTACCGCACGACCAATGGCGGAACTAGCTGGACGCGGACGGCTTCGGGAATCTTTCGAGAAGTAATCCAAAATCCCGTTTCGACCGTTACCCTCTATGCGGCGACGTATGCCATGAATGGTGGAGCGTCGATTCACCGAAGTACTGATGCTGGGGTTACGTGGAGTATGATGTACACGATTCCGGAGGCGAACCGCATACGACTTGCCGTTACCAAGGCCAATCAAAACGTTGTGGTTGCCTTGGCGTCGAATTTCCAGACACAGGGCTTTGAGGGTCTGTACAAATCGACCGACGCCGGAACGAGTTTTTCTGAGCTACGCACGAGTCTCAACCTCTTGGGTTGGTCCGCCTCCGGCAATGACCGCGGCGGGCAGGGGTTTTACGATCTGGCATGTGAGGTCTCGCCAACAAATGCTAATCACATCTACGTTGGCGGGGTCAACATCTGGCGCACCACAACAAACGGATCGACATGGGAGCTGTCTGCACATTGGACCGGCGACAGGGGTGCTCCGTACGTGCATGCTGATCAGCACTTCTTCAAGTTCCATCCTTCTCGTACACACCTGTTTGCAACGCACGATGGTGGAATTGCCCGCTCAACCGACGGGGGAGTGACTTGGAGGGATGTCTCACGCGGAATGGCGATACAGCAGTACTACGGGCTGGCCGTATCGAACAGCAATCCAGCGCTAACCATAGCCGGAGCGCAGGACAATGGAACCGCTCTTTCGAAGAACAGTGGTGCGTCCTTTGTGCATACGCTCGACGGAGACGGAATGCTCGGAGGGATCGATGCAGTGAACCCGAGTATCATGTACGGAAGTCAGTACTACGGCAACTTCTGGAGGACGTCGAACGGGGGATCGTCCTGGTCGTTCATCTCCAGCGAGAATCTGCGTGCGGAGTCCGGTTCATGGGTTGCTCCGATTGCGGTCGACCCGAGGCTTTCGAATACCGTTTACGTTGGATATCGACAGATCTGGAAGAGCACCACTGCCGGGGCCACATGGGACCGCATCTCGAATATTCCTACGGGGTCTTCGATGCGCGTCATTGCCGTTGCACCATCGAATCCGAATTATATCTACGTGGCTTACAACACGACGCTGCACTTTACCAGTAACGGTGGTCAGTCCTGGCAGCAGCAGCCCGGGATCACAGGCTTCATCATGGGAGTAGACGTCGACCCGACACGTCCGGATCGTATCTACGTGGCAATTGGAGGGTTCTCCGCCGGACAGAAGGTGTTGATGGTGGACAAGGGTGGTGTGAGCAATCTTACCGGAACGGGACTTCCTAACCTGCCGTGCAATAGTGTTGTTTACCAGAAGGGTACCGCCAGCAATAGGATCTTTGCCGGAACGGACATCGGTGTTTTCGTCATGGACGAAGGCACGAACTTCTGGCAGTCGTATGGCAGAGGGCTGCCACCGGTGATCGTTACCGGTATGCGCTTGCTGCCGTCGTCGAACGCACTTCGCATCTCCACCTACGGCAGAGGCATCTGGGAGATTGACGTCGCGCAATGTGCTGCTACAAGACCAACAATTACCGCGGTCACAAAGACCACGATCTGCGCCGGGGACTCCGTCGTTCTTGAAGCTAATGCGGGGTATGCCGCTTATCGCTGGTCGAACGGTGACACAACACGGCGCATTGTTCTGAACAACAGTACGCAGACGGGAGTCTATCAGGTCGGAGTGGAAGATTCGAAAGGATGCCGTGCTATCTCGTCATCTCTGACTGTGACGATCAACAAGCTGCCATCAAAGCCCCTTGTCACAAAGATCGCTCGCGACACACTGCGGTCGTCAGCATTTGGTGGTGTTTCGAAATTCCAGTGGTTCAAGGACGATGTGGCCATTGCCGGTGCAACGAGTCGCAATCTGCCGGTTACGCAAAGCGGCACCTACCGGGTTATGGTTTCCGATGCGTCATGTTCGAACACATCCGATGGGTTCAATTTCACGTATGAGCCTGCTACCAGTGTCGATGAGCAGGAATCGCCGTTTGCCGGGTTCTCGGTCGTACCGAATCCCATTGAAGACGTTTTGACGCTGCGCCTTAAGGGGATTCAGGGAGCGATGATCACGATCGTGGATATCAATGGTCGATTGGTCTTCACGACGCAGCAGGACAGGCTGGTCGATGAACTGCGCGTGGATGCTTCCACATGGAGCGCGGGCATGTATATCGTGCAGGTTCGTTCATCGGGCGCTGTCTGGACGTCGAGCATTGCGAAGAGATAGCAAGTCCGCACGCAGCGCTTAACGCTCCGTGTAAGGGCGACGTCCGAGGAGGGCGTCGAAGCGCTTCTCCATGGACATTCTTCCTTTGATGAAGGATTCATAGCCGTCCTGGCGCTCGCCCATGGCATCGCTGCGCAGACTGTCGCGCACCTGTGTCAGGGCATCGCAGCAGAGTGCCTGCGCATTCCTGATCGGTGTTCCGGAATCGATGACAAGGGGCTTAGCAAAGCGTACCCAGCAGGCGGGACGTTGTTCACGCAGTAACTCGTATCGCATTGCCACGGGTAGGATGCGGCACGTGCCGACAAGGTGCGCAAGGATGCCGATCCCTGGTTCGCATTCAATGCGGTCGACGTCTTGGTGGATGAGTTCGCCCTGCGGATACATCCACAACATGCGGTTGCTGCCGCGGATTCTGCTAGCCCCGTAGCGAAGTGACTTCATCGCACTGGCAGCATCTTCGCGGATGACGCTGAAAAGGCCAAGTCGGGAGAAGAACCGATACCGCGACAGCTGACGATACTCCATCATGCCGTCCATGTCTAAGCTATGGCGTCCCCACGCCAATGACATTGCAACGGCAGCATCCCACCAGGAGGCATGTGTCGAGACGATGACCGTCGGGATGCCATCAGTAGCGGAACTTGCACCGAGCAGGTGCTGCTCACCAGCCAGGTAACCACGCGAGAAGTGCCTCCTGAGTGTCAGCGTAAAGTACTGACCCCAGAACAGGCGGTCAAGTTTCCGAGGGCGGGCCTCGATGAAGGGTGTCTCAGACATGGTAGTTTTGCATCTCTAACAGGAAAGCTAGCACCAGTGGAACGGAATTCAAATCGCGTCATTGTCGGAATGTCCGGCGGAGTCGACTCCAGCGTAGCCGCCGGCCTGCTGGTTGAGCAGGGATATGACGTTATCGGCATCACCATCAAGACCTACAAGTACGAGGACGTTGGTGGAAACGTTGGCAACGATTCCACATGCTGTTCACTCGACGGAATCAACGATGCTCGGCGGGTAGCCCTTGGCCTGGGTGTGCCGCATTACACGGTGGACTTTACCGAGACGTTCAAGGATCAGGTGATCGATTACTTTGTTCAGGATTACCTCGAAGGCAACACCCCGAATCCCTGTGTCAAGTGCAACCGGCAGATCAAGTGGGCCGAGATGCTTAAAAAGGCCGACGCTCTCGGAGCGGAGTTCATCGCCACGGGACACTATGCGAGCATTATGCACGATGAGACCTCGCAAAGGCGTTGGATTCGCCGCAGTCCGGATGTGCAGAAGGACCAGTCCTACATGCTCTGGAGCGTCCGGCAGGAACACCTTGCGCGCACTCTCTTTCCGCTGTCCGGCTTTACCAAGCCGCAGTCACGTGCCGAAAAAGAGCGTCTGTCGCTGGATCTGGCTCCCAAGCCTGAATCGTACGAGATCTGCTTCATCGCTGACAACGACTACCGTCGGTTTCTTCGTGACACCGTGAAGGACATCGACCAGCGTGTCGGTATGGGTGAGATTGTTCTTGATGGAAAGGTGATCGGCACGCACGAAGGCTATCCATTCTATACGGTTGGTCAGCGAAGGGGGCTTGGCATTGCGCATCCTGAGCCGCTCTACGTGCTGAACGTTCTTCCGTCGAGCAACACCGTTGTGGTTGGAACGGAGGACAAGCTCGAGTCGACCACACTTACAGCGCATAGTGTGAATCTTCAGAAGTACGCCGATCTGAACGATCCCCGGAAGTTCATGGTCAAGGTTCGCTACAAGGACGAGGGTGCTATGGCTACCTGCCACACCGATGAGCAGGGCTTGCTTTGGGTGGAGTTCGATGAGCCGCGCAGGGCCATTGCTCCGGGTCAGTCGGTTGTTCTCTACGAAGGCGATGACCTGGTTGGCGGCGGAATCATTCAACGACCTGCCCGGGACGTCTGAACGTGCATCCTGTTTCGCCCCTTGACAATCCTTTCCGGCTTACGGCAACGTGCGCTGACACCAACGCGCGTGCCGGCGAGCTCCTGACCGATCACGGAGTTGTTCCAACACCGATCTTCATGCCTGTCGGCACGCAGGGGGCTCTGAAGGCCATGGATCATCGCTCTCTTCGCGAGCTCGATGTTCCGATCATACTCGCCAATACCTACCACCTGTATCTGCGGCCCGGCGTGGAAACGCTTTCAAGGATGGGCGGGCTGCACAGGTTCAGCACATGGGACAGGCCGATCCTTACAGACAGCGGTGGCTTTCAGGTCTTTTCGCTTCGCGACCTCCGCACCATGAGTCAACAGGGCGTCGAGTTTCGGTCGCATATCGACGGATCAAGGCATCTGTTCACACCGGAGAATGTCGTCGATACGCAACGAGCTATAGGCAGTGACATCTTCATGCTGCTCGACGAATGCACGGCCTATCCGGCCGATCATGACGTAGCACGCCGCTCAATGGACCTGACGCTTCATTGGGCGGAACGTGGACGGGCCCGTCATCTGAACACGCCGTTTCACTATGGTCACCGTCAATTTCAATTCGGGATCGGTCAGGGCAGTGTGTATCCGGACCTTCGGCGCACGTGCATGAGCGCTCTCGTGGACATGGGATTCGACGGTTACGCCATTGGCGGGCTTAGCGTCGGTGAGCCATCGGAAAACATGTACGAGATCGTGGCCTGTTCAACAGAGGTCATGCCCGAGAAGAGCGCTCGCTATCTCATGGGCGTCGGCACGCCGGAGAACATCCTTCGGTGCATAGGACTGGGCGTCGATATGTTCGACTGCGTGATGCCGACGAGAAATGCCAGAAATGGTACGCTCTTTACAAGCACGGGACGCGTCAATATCAAGAACGCGACGTGGAAGCAGCGAGATGAGCCCATTGATGCGAATGTCGGATCGGCAAGTAGCCGAAACTACTCTCTGGCGTATCTTCGCCACCTGTTCAATGCGGGAGAGATTCTCGGTCTGATGCTGGCCACAGAGCAAAACGTTGCTCTTTATCGGTGGCTGGTAAAAACAGCCCGAGAGAAAATTCTTGAAGGGACGTTCCGTCAATGGGCGACCGAAACAATCGACATTCTCAATCAACCACGAACCTGATCATCATTTTCCAGGACTGAACCATGCTCCTCATGGCCCCGCCACCGTCTGCCGGTGCTGATCCAACCGCACAGCTGATGCAGACGCTGTTCATGTTTGCCGCTGTCATCGGCATCTTCTACTTCATGATGATCCGTCCGCAGCAGAAGCGTGCAAAGGAACATCAGAAGCTTCTATCGAACCTCAAGAAGGGTGATAGCGTTGTAACGTCCTCCGGCATCCATGGCACGGTGCACGAGGTTGATGAGGCCACCATTTCTGTGACCATCGCCTCGGGCTGCAACGTCAAGTTCGATAAGGCATCGATCTCGACGGTTGTTCAGAAGTAAATCGACTTTTAGCATCCTTCCTATGTTCGACACCATTACGACTGCCGTCAAGGCACTCCAAGCCGGTCGGTGTATCATCGTTGTAGACGATGAGGATCGTGAAAACGAAGGTGACCTGGTTTGTGCCGCGGAGCTGTGCTCGGAGCAGAATATCAATTTCATGGCGTCGCATGGCAAGGGGCTGATCTGCGTCAGCGTGACCGAAGAACGCGCACGGCAGCTGGACCTCCCGTTGATGGTGCGCGACAATACGGCTCTGCACGGAACGCGTTTCACCGTCAGCATCGACTACGTTCATGGTACTGCCAGCGGCATCTCAGTCAGTGACCGCACGGCAACGGTTCGTGCGATGGCCTCTGATTCTGCCGCTCCGGCGGACTTCGGTCGTCCGGGTCACATCTTTCCGCTGATCTCCGTCAACGGCGGCGTATTGCGGCGCGCGGGGCATACCGAAGCCGTGGTCGACCTTATGAAGCTTGCCGGCCTCAAGCCCGTCGGAGTTCTCTGCGAGATCCTGAAGAGCGACGGCTCTATGGCACGTGTGCCCGATCTTATGCTGATGGCCAAGGAGCAGGGACTGCCTATCATCACGGTGCAGGATCTGATTGCCTATCGCCGCAGAACTGAGATCCTTGTGCGGTTCGTTGCAGAGGCAAAGCTTCCGAGCGAGCATGGTGACTTCATCGTCAAGATCTTTGAGAACACCGTCGATGGCAAGGAGCACGTCGCTATCGTAAAGGGTGATGTCTCAACCGCCGAGCCGGTGCTCGTGCGCGTGCACAGCGAGTGCCTGACGGGGGACATCTTCGGATCGTTCCGTTGCGATTGCGGTCCGCAGTTGCACACAGCGCTCGACCGGATAGAGCAGGAAGGGCGTGGCGTGGTCCTATACATGCGTCAGGAGGGGAGGGGCATTGGTCTAACCAACAAGATCAAGGCCTATGCCCTGCAGGAGCAGGGTCTCGACACAGTCGAGGCCAACGTTCATCTCGGATTCCTACCCGACCCGCGCGACTATGGCATCGGCGCGCAGATCCTGCATGAGCTCGGTATCCAGAAGATGAAGCTCATGACAAACAACCCCAAAAAGCGCGTCGGCCTGCAGTCCTACGGCCTTGAAGTGACCGAGCTGGTGTCCCTTGAAGTTCCAGCTACGGCCGATAATCAGGTTTACCTTGAAACAAAAAGAGATAAAATGGGGCACATTCTACGGCATCTCTAGAGTTGCGGTTGCACCAACGAACGCCCCTGCGTAGATTCGACTCATAAGGAACAAAGCCGCCAGCGGCTTTGTTTTTTTTATCGCCAACACCATCACCCATCGACATCTAATCGGAGACTTCCCATGGCTGGGGATGCCGTCTACGTTACAAAAGAGTATCTGCATCAGATTCAGGCAGAAGTGCAAGAATTGACCACCAACGGTCGTCGTGACATCGCGCAGAAGATCGCCGAGGCGCGCTCGCATGGTGATCTGTCGGAAAACGCCGATTATGACGCTGCCAAGCATGCCCAGGAGCTGCTTGAGATCCGCATCTCTCGGCTTCAGACCATGCTTTCCAAGGCACAGGTCATCGACGCCAAGGACTTTCCGGATGATAAGGTCTACATCCTTTCTCGGGTGGAACTGCTCAACAAAAAGACAAATAAGAAGATTCAGTACCTGCTTGTTTCACCTGAAGAAGCTGACTTCGAACAGAACAAACTGTCGGTGACAAGCCCCCTTGGAAAGGCGCTACTCGGCAAGGTCGTCGGCGAAACGGTCGAGACAAAGGTGCCTGCAGGCGTGATCCAGTACGAGATCCTCACGATCGGCAAATAGCCCTGTTTAGATCTAGGTGCGTATGTGGCGCGCTATTATCTTCGTCACATGCAAAAGCTCTCCGCTCTTTTGATGACGGGGCTCATTAGCGCCTGTCTCATCACCGCACAAACCATGCCGCCGGGCCTGCGCCTATGGCTTCGGGCCGATACGCTGACGGCGGACTCCGCCGGTGTTGTCAAACGCTGGGGGTCGATCGTAGGAGGGCACATCGCAGTTGCCCAGCAGGGGGCCGGACTGACGCCCGGTACGATCAATGCGCGACCGGCCATCGTCTTTGCTAATGCAGGTTACTACTCAGCCCCTTCCGTGTTTCCTGTCAGACGGGACTACACGATGTATGTCGTCTACAACTGGAACGGCGTCCATGCGGCCAACAACATGGTATCGGGGCAGAACAGAGCGTTCTTCACGAGCGCTCCCGGCGTGCCGACGGTTCTACATCAAGGCGACTTTGGGCGGCTGAGCACAAGCTCTGCAGCGCTATCGGGTCCAACCGTTCTGAGAGTTCGCCACAAGGACCTCACCGGCCAGACCTCGATCTCGCTCAACAACCGCAAGACTTCGGACGACAACATTCCGACAAACACCGATTCGGTGATATTCGTTGGCGCATATCAAGGGGGCTATGGGCTCAACGGCGCCATCGGTGAGATCCTCATTTTTGAGCGATCACTTACGGCAGTCGAAGAGCTTTCGGTTGAACGCTATCTGCACGATCGGTATGCAATCGAGCGCGTCCCCGATCCGCCCACGCCCATGATACGGTTCATAACGGTGCCCGGCTCTCTGCGAGTCATTCATTGGAGAGACCTCATCAGTGTGCGCGGTGTGGTCATTTCCGATAGTGTCGATGAGGCCCTTATTGAGATCCGCCGAGACGGTGATACGGTAGCCACGAGGCGCTACGTAAGGCCAATGTCGGGCGACACGGTTTTCTGTACGACAACGCGGGCAACAGCCCCGCCGCAAGAGAGAGTCTCATTCTCGGCAACTGTGACAGTTCGTCGATCCGGTCGGACTTCGTTTGACACGATGTACTCGGCTACGGACATCACTCCCGGGATTGCATTCTCGGTCAACGGCCAGTCGAACTCGATCTTCGGTGATGCTTCTGCTTCTCCCTCAGTCTGGGCGCGCACGTTCGGTGGGAACTTCAGTCAGAGTTTGTCGGATACGGCGTTTGCGCTCAGCAGTGCCGCCGGAAATGGCGGAGGACCGAACGTTGGTGCCTGGGCTCTCTATCTCCAGAATGCACTTGCCGAGCAGGGCATTTCAAGTCTTTGCATAAACGGCGGCGTGGGTGGAACGCGCATCGAGCAGCATTTGCCAGATCCGAACAATCGACTGAATCTTTCGACGATCTATGGCAGCTGGCTCTACAGGGTCATCAAGAGCGGTATGCGAAATCGAATCGAGTATCTGTTTTGGTATCAAGGGGAGTCCAACACGTCGGCCGACGATTACATCTCCGTTTTTGATCAGCTGCGAGCAGCGTGGAAGCTGGATCTTCCCGCACTTGAGAAGATTATCGTCATCCAGATCCGCCCCGGATGCGCCGGGCCAAATCATGCCAAGCTGCGCGATGATCAGCGCAAACTCGCTCTGCTGTACGATGATGTGATCGTACATGCGGCGTCGGGTCTGCCGGGTCATGATGGCTGTCACTACAACGGTCAGGGCTACGCCGAGCTCGGACGTCAGATGGTCGAGGTTTTCGATGATCTGAAGTACAACTCCAATACCGATAGACCTTGGTCACACTCTCCGCGGCCACTATTGGCACGGAACACGGGCGATGGTACGGTTGTGATTGATTTCAGGGGGCAGAAAGACGGACTACGAATGACCAGTGATTTCGTCAGGGATGGCAAGGTCAGAAGGGCTGCGGACGCATGGTTCGCTGATAACGACCCGAGGCTGCGGCCGACGAGCGTGCGCGTTGAGAGTCTTTCCTGGCCCGTTCTGAATCAGTATGCGGGACGCGTGACACTGACGTTTTCCAAGCCCGTCATGAGCGTAAGTTATGTGCCGGACTACGCCTACGATGATGGTGCCATTTTTCAGGGGCCCTGGCTGGTGACCGATGACGGAGTCGGTGCTCTGTCCTTTCACAATTTTCCGGTGGAAACAGTAAGTGTCGCAGATGACATTGAGCATGAGCTTGATGATGACGGCGAGGCGACTGTCTATGATCTCGCCGGTCGCCTCGTAGCGCGCAGTTCCGCCGAGTTTGCGCAGCTTCCGTCAGGACCATACATCAGAACCGATCAGAGCGGGCGACGCTCCATGTACCTCATACGGTAAGCCCCGTACCGTAGCCCACGAGGTCAGCGCTTTTCCGTACTTTTGTGCATGGCTTGGTTCCTCCGCAAGAGTAAAAACATCACCACCGAGACCCAGTCCCGGGAGATGCCCGACGGCCTCTGGACCAAATGTCCGGAGTGTTCAACGGTGATCTATCGCAAAGAACTCGAAGAGAATTGCTTCACCTGCCCTTCGTGTTCGCATCATTTCCGCATCGGAAGTGCGAAGTATGTCGGGATCCTTTTTGACGAAGGAACGTGGGTTGAAACGGACGCCAACGTCCGCTCGGCCGACCCGCTGGACTTTGTCGATACGCGTCCTTACAAGGCACGTCTGAAGGAGGCATACAGCAAGAGTGATCTGCCCGATGCTGTGACCACCGGAGTCGGCTCCATCAATGGCCAACCCATCTCATTTGGGTGCATGAACTTTGGCTTCATCGGCGGCTCGATGGGCTCGGTGGTAGGGGAGAAGTTCCTCCGCGCCGGCAGAAGGGCTCTGGAGCAGCGAGTGCCGTTTGTCTTCATCTCGGCTTCTGGTGGTGCGCGCATGCAAGAAGCGGCCTTATCGCTCATGCAGATGGCCAAGACCAGCGCTGTGCTGTCAGAGCTTTCAGAAGCCGGGTTGCCGTATGTGTCGATCCTTACCGATCCGACAACAGGGGGCGTGTCTGCCTCGTATGCCATGCTCGGTGACGTGATCATTGCCGAACCCAAGGCGCTGATCGGTTTTGCCGGTCCGCGGGTGATCGAGCAGACGATCAGGAAGAAGCTCCCGGAAGGTTTTCAGCGATCGGAGTTTTTGCTGGAAAAAGGCTTTGTCGACCTTGTCGTTCCTCGCCGTGACCTCAAACGGACACTGTCGACGGTGCTCAACCACCTCATGAAAACAACGTCTTAATACATTGACGTAAAAGCACGTTATGCGCAAGTCCAGCACTGTTCGGGTTCTTGGTTTTCCAATCGATCTTGGAGCCGACAGGCGAGGAGTGGACATGGGGCCATCGGCATTGCGCATTGCCGATGTTGACCTCAAGCTCGAGTCACTGGGCTATGAGGTCATCGATGAAGGCGATATCCCAATTCGGAACATCGAGGTTCAGGAGCTTCAGGATCCAAAGCTGAAGTACCTGCCGGAAGTCGCAGCGATGAGTCACATTCTGGCCGGTCGTGTCAAGTCGATCCTTGATGACGGCCATTTCCCACTGCTGTTCGGTGGGGATCATTCGATGTCCGTTGGATCCCTGGCAGGTATTGGTGCCCATTGCAAGGAACACAACAAGACGTTAGGCGTGATCTGGATCGACGCCCATGCCGACATGAACACGGCCGAGACGACGCCGAGCGGAAACATCCACGGGATGCCTCTTGCCGTGGCAATGGGAATTGGGCATCCGACACTCACCAAGATTGGAATGGATGGTCCAAAGCTCGATCCGAGAAATCTGGCAATCATCGGCCTGCGAAGCATCGATCCGGGAGAGCGCGAGCTGATCAAGGAACTCGGTGTGGCGGCGTACACAATGTTTGACGTTGATAGGTTGGGCATGTATGAGATCGCCGAGCGAGTCCTCGAGAACATGTCGCGCAGCGTCGACCACCTGCACATCTCGTTTGACGTTGACGGGGTAGACCCAACCGTTGCACCGGGCGTCGGCACGCCCGTGCCCGGCGGGCTGACGTACAGGGAAGCACATGTGTTCATGGAAATGATCTCACAGATCGATGCCTACGCTTCTCTCGAGGTTGCCGAGGTGAACCCTATCCTGGATGACCGGAACAAGACGGCAGAGTTCGCTGCCGAGATCATTGCTTCCTCAATGGGCAAACGCATTCTCTGATTGCCTCTCAAGGCCGTGCACATGCGCCTCGGCATCTTTCAACGTCTGGTCGTTATCGTCCTCCGTGCGGGGCTTGCATTCATTTCCACAGGGCCTCTTTGGGGACAGGCTGTTGATGCCGTCCCAAGGGTGCGACTTGAAGCAACTGTGCTCTGGAATCTCGGTATTCAGGCTGCCGATTTTATCCGCGACTATCAAGGCGTCCTTGGCGGCACGGCTTCGTCATTCGGAGTGCCTATCGGCGCCAGGGCGTCGGTGAATCAGTATCTCACCGACGAGATCTCCGTCGGTGTATCCGGAAGCTTTTTTCGTGCTACGATCCGCGAGAACTATACCTACGACCCCAAGCCCCCTGCTACTGCACTTGGGCCTCCACAGAACGTCACACAGAACATTGAAGTCAGTACGGTCCCCGTGCTTTTCAACCTCGATCTGTTTCCAGCCAGACGCCAGTTCACTGGGTATCTCGGTGTGGGATTGGGGCTCGTGTTCGGGCATGTCTTCTGGAGCGAAGAGATCCAAACCTCGAGACTGCTCGGGGCACGCCGTAGTGGAACACGCTATGATGGTTCTCTGATTGCTCCTGCGGCCAAGCTACGCGCGGGTGTTTCGTTAGGGTTTGATGGATCAGTGATGGCACGATCGGCCACCGGTATACGCATCGAGGTGGGATATACCTTCGCACCATTGCGGGACCGTTTTTTTACCGGTCAATTCGAATCGTTTACCGTACCACCACCGGAGAGACTGCGTCAGGAATACCTGATCGATGCCGGCGGTGTGAGTATCGAAATAGGAATTTCGCTTCTGCTGCGTCAACGAGTTTCAAGTACTTCGCCACAAAGTCGCTTCTGAGCACGGCTTTGATTATGTTCGGAGGTGGCGGAAGTCAATAGTCGATGTTTCACCATTCTTCGAAAGGGTTATCATGGACATTCACATCACGGCGCGGCATTGCCAGATCACCGATGCTGAATACGAAAACGCCGTCAACACTGCCCGACGATTCGAAAAGTTCAATCAGAACATTGTTCGTACGGACATCATTTTCGAAGAGATTCCCCTGTTGAAGAGCTGCGAGATCACCCTCCGCATTCACGATCATCTGTTGGTTGCCAAGGAGGCAGCGGCAGACTTTTCCAAGGCTGTGCATGATGCCGGATTGAAGATAGAACGTCAGCTGTCGAAGGTGCACGACAAGTTCGCCACCGTTCGACCGTAGGATCCGGAACCACCGTAGGCACACCATCGTATGCGAATACCAGAGCCGACCCGAAAACCGTACATCACGGTCCGTGAACTTCTCAATGGTCCGGTACAGTTGCGTCCTCTTACTCACGAAATCGGGTTGGACAATCGCATCACGGACAAGAGTCTTCACCGGCCGCAGCTGGCTTTGGCGGGGTTCACTGAGCTCTTCACGTATTCCCGCGTTCAGCTTTTTGGCAACACCGAGTTCTTCTATCTCAAGAGCTGTGAGCCGGCGCAGCGGCGTCAGATGTTTGCCACGATGTGCGGCTTCGACATTCCGGTGATCGTCTGTGCGAACGACCACGTCCTCGACGACGAACTGGTGGAACACGCCAGAGAGCGGGGGATTGCGGTACTGACGACGCCGTTCGATACAACCAAGACTATCTATGTACTCAGTGAGTTTCTCGACGATCAGTTTGGTGAGCAGGTTACCATACACGGATCATTTGTGGACGTGTACGGCGTGGGTATGCTGTTTGCCGGCTCGAGCGGTATCGGCAAGAGCGAGATCGCTCTTGATCTTGTCGAAAGGGGCCACCGGCTCGTAGCCGACGATGCGACAATGCTCACAAAGAAGAGGGAAAGCATCCTCATGGGTACGGGCTCTTCATTGGTAAAACACCTCGTCGAGATCCGCGGCCTGGGCCTTATCGATATCCGTGAGATGTTCGGCATTAGGTCTATCCGCTTCCAGAAGCGACTCGAGATCGTGGTTGAGCTCGAGGTGTACGATGAGGCCAAAGAGTACGATCGCCTGGGGCTTGATGAGTCCTCGATCAACATCATGGGCGTTGAGATCCATGCCGTCAAGCTGCCGATCTTTCCTGGTAAGAACATCACGGTCATCTCAGAAACGATCGCCCTGAACTACCTTCTTCGAACCTATGGATATCATGCCTCCAAGGTCTTTTCGGAAAATCTCCAATCGCACCTCAAGAATGCCGGTGATTCGGGAAAATCACGCGATCTTCGCAACGTTTCCTACTTCCAAAGCGATGATGAATAACACCATGCACAACGCCTGCGCCTCAACTATGCGTTTCTCCATCAGCCTTCTATCAGTCTTCGTGGCCGCCACGATGCTCTTCTCTTGCTCCGGTGGGGGAGAGGGGGCTTCGACCGCCGATGACGGCACCCCGGTCAAGGGCGACTGGATCGTTGTGCACCTTCTCTCCGATCCGGAAGGCCTAAACCCACTGATCACGAACGACGCGTCATCGAGTGCGATCTTTAACCATGTCTATGAAAAGCTCCTGGATTATGACTTTGAGACCACCGACCTTTATCCGGTGATTGCCGAGTCGCGTCCTACCGTGTCGGATGACCATCTAACGTATACCTTCAAGCTCAAGAAGGGGGTAACGTTCAGTGATGGCAAGCCCCTTACGGCCAAGGACGTGATCTTCACCTTCAAGGCCGTCAAGAATCCGCTCATCACCGATGCTGCCGCTCTCAGGAACTACTACGAGTCGCTGTCCGACATTGCAGCCCCTGACGAGCAGACCGTGGTTATCACAATGTCAAAGCCCTATTTCCTTGCGGAGTACTTTCTCGGTGGACTCTGGATCCTTCCAAAGCACATCTTTGACAAGGAGAATCTGACCGACGGATATACCATCGCTGAAACGAATGACATGGCAAAGGCTCAGGCGAACGCATCGATGAAGAAGTTCGCCACATGGTACAACACCCCTGAGGTTAAGCGCGATCCAGCGTTGAATGTCGGATCGGGCCCGTACACATACGATGAGTGGAAGACTGGTGAAAGCGTATCCATTAAACGAAATGACCGCTGGTGGAATGCAGGCAAGGACAAATGGAAACCAGCGTATGCCGACAAGGTGATATACAAGGTTGTCAATGACCGCAGCTCGGCAGTTGTGGGCGTGAAGAATGGTGAAATGGACTTCATGGAGGCCGTGCCGGCAGCCAAGTTTGTCGAGGAGATCGACACGGCTGCAACGCCATTCCTGTCGAAAGCCACCTACTCGATGCAGGTGTACACATACGTTGGCCTGAATTGCCAGAACCCTATTCTCAGCGACAAGAACGTACGTCGAGCACTGGCGCACTGTCTCGACCGGGATGCTCTTATCAAGCAGGTTGTCCGGGGTCTTGCCACACCGGTCAACTCGCCTGTTTACAGCGACCGTAAGGAGTACGATAAGTCCATCGCGCCGGTGGCATATGATCCGGCGAAGGCCAAGGATATTCTGGCAAAAGCCGGCTGGTCAGACGTCAACGGGGATGGTGTGCTCGAGAAGAACATCAACGGCAAGCTCGTTCCTTTCGTTGTCTCCATTCTTGTCAATGCCGGGAATGAATCCCGTGAAGCCATCGCGGTGGCCTTCTCCGATGAACTCCGAAAGGTCGGCATCAAGCTCGAAGTGCGAAAGCTCGAGTGGAGTGTCTTCCTTGAGAACCTGCGGACGAGAAAGTTCGATATCTCCATCGGCGCATGGGTCAACGATCCGCTGCCGAGCGATCCCTATCAGATATGGCATTCAAGTCAGATCGGCAACAAGGGTAGTAATTATGCCGGTTTCTCCTCTGCACGGGCGGATCAGCTGATGGAACTCAACCGCATAGAGTTTGATGAAGGTAAGCGTATTGCGTACATGCAGGAGTTTCAGCGCATCGTTGCCGATGAGCAGCCGTATATCTTCCTGTGGAGTCCGCAGTATCCAGCGATCTATAACAAGCGCCTGCACGGCGTCCGCTTCAGCCGAGTGCGTCCGGGGTACAACCCGACGCAGTGGTGGATTCCAGCATCCCAGTGGAAGTACTCGCAGGCACAGTAAGGGACGGACCGTCAAACACTTTTATCCGGCTCATGCCGGAACGTCTATGAGACGCAATGAACTGCGTGATCTGATCGGGTCAGGCGAGTCCTCGACGCTGGAGTTCAAGCGCAAGTTCACGACGGTCGAGAAAATCGCCCGAGAACTGATTGCGTTTGCCAACACCACGGGCGGACGACTACTGATTGGGGTTGACGATAGCGGCAAGGTCATCGGTGTAGACTCCGAGAAGGAGCAGATCGATCAGGTGCTGGTGTCTCTCAGCTCCATTGAACCGCCACTGGATCATCATATCGAAGTCGTTGAGATCGATTTCAAGGACGTGATCGTCGTCACGATCCCATCCAGTAACCGGCGGCCTCATCATTTCTCGCATCCGGACGATCCTGCACGACCGCATGACAGACCGGTCTTCATCCGCGACGGCGAGCAGTCCGTGCAGGCCAGCCGCGAGATGACCAAGATCCTGCGTGGCATGAATCCGGATTCACCTCCCATGACGCTCTCGATCGGGGACCGCGAGCAGCGTCTATTTGCCTACCTCGAGAGGCATCAAAGAGCCAGTGTTGCAGACTTTGCCCGACTTGTCAATATCTCCCGTCGCCGGGCCTCGCAGATATTGGTCAAGCTCGTACGCGCCGGTGTGCTGCATATACGTCACGATAACGGGCACGACTTCTACACGTTGGTCTGAAGCCCCTTTTCATCGATGTATTGGATGATCAGCCCTGCCAGGTCGCGCAATGGTATTGGAAAGAGCAGATGTTCCGGGATATCCCCTGCATCATGGGTCATGCGCTTGAGATAGCGTTTTGTTCGGGCACGAACCCTTGGGTCGGACATGTCATAGTGCGACACAACCCGCAGCATGGTGATGAAAGCACGAAGCGGATCAGCTGCAGGAAACCGAAGTTTCCGAGAGGCCCGTACCGTGAGGTTGAAGACCTTACGTTCGACCACCTCACCTTGACCTTTGACCAGATAATACAGGATCTCGAAAACAGCTATCTGGATATTCAGTCCCGAATGGTCCTGGCCTATCACCGAGACAGAGTTCAGAAAGGTTGTGATCCTCGGCATCCTCTCGACCACACCATGTGAGTGCAAGCCCATCTGCCGGGTGATCCAGAAGAAGCCCTCAAGAAGGAGCATTCTCTGCTGCTCGTACTCGTCGGACGCTTGCTGGTTCATCAGTCGAAGCTCAATGAGCTTTTCGGCCGCAGCATCCCACTGACCTCTGCGCATCAAGCTCATGAGTTGCCACCGGCATACCTCACACTTCAGATGCGGCCTGAGTAGGTCCGGCGCAGTACCTGTATCATATTCTGCAATCGCCTCAAGCTGAACATCAATGGCAAGCTGCGCACGCATACGCGCGCTTGCAAGCCACCCGGTTAGCCAACGGTATCCGTCAGGGATGCCTGTTGAGTGCCGACGCAGTGTGGCGGTAACGGTCGTGATGATCATATGGTTGTGACCGGCTACCTGACATCGACGGATCTTTACCACATTCGATAGGAGACGCTCGGACGCGCGCGTCATGGGGATCTGTTGAAGCTGCAGGTCATACCACATCCGGTCGATGTGCTCAAGAAGCGATGCGTCTTCGCGGTGCCTTCGATCGATCAGGATATCTTCAAGGAATGCGGCGATTGACCGCTGCTGAAAGTACCGGTCACTCCAGCGGCGAATATGCCTCTGCAGCTGACGACGAACCGAGATGGATCCTTCGGCCCCCTGCAGTCCGTCTGCAAGGTGCAAGGCCTGCAACACGGCAAGGGGCTCATCGAGTTGTGCCGATCGGCGAATACAACGCTTGACGATCACAAGAGCCTTTTCGTAGTGGCCTGCCGCGATCAACCGTACCGCAACGATCATATCATGATAGCAAGAGATGATCGGAACGTCCGGAACTGTCGGTAGTCGCGTCTCGATGGGAACTGAGGCTGCCTCACGATAGAGACGCTCGGTGAAGCGCGACTTTCGGGTATGCGTCCGATGATACGTGCGCGCATGCATGCGGTCTTTGTCTGACGTCTCGGTCTGCCTTCGGCTCGGACGTTTCCAGAGCATCGGATCTTCGTAGTCGCTCCCAAGCTTGGCGATAACCTCATCGCGGTGGCGTCCCGTCAGGGCGACCACCACGTCTGTCAACGCTGTATGCAGTTCAATCTTCTGCATGTGATCAACAACCAGTAAGTGAGTAACAACGTATGGAGCCAAGCTAGGATGATTATACTTTGCTGTCAATAGGCCAATAGCAAAAGGGGCGATCCAGTATGTGAATCGCCCCTTTGAGTATGCGGATGTGAAGATGCCTTAGAGCTTGATCAGCGGTAACGAGACCGATGAGCCCGTCACGGAGGACACCACCACCGTATAGAGTCCTGGTACAAGATTGACGGCCGAAGAAACAGCCATGTTGCTGCGACCCGAGGATACCGGCTGACGCACACTGAGGACCTCGTTGCCGCCCATGCTGAAAATGCGCACGTCAACCACATCATCGGACGCGCTTTGAACGACGATGTTTAGCAGATCGGCTACAGGCTGCGGTGAAATGATCGCATCAAAAACCTCGTTATCGAGCTCACTGACGCTGGTAACCGTCAACGAAAACTGCAACGGGGTGGACCATCCGCTCATTCCACAGGCATTCTTCGGACGGACCTCCCATGTAAAGCTGCCGGTACCGAGAACGCTGGCCTTGACGTTGCGACTCGTTCCTGTAGCGGCCGAGTCTTCGAAGACGACCGAGAACGGCGAGGCGCTCTTCTTGATGCGCAGGTGATATGACGTGGCCTCCGAGGCAGTGGACCAAACGAAGGTCACGTTATCATTCGAACCGGCAAGAGCGTTCCCTTTCGGCGATGTACCACTGGAAGACGTCGGCATCTTACCCCCGGTGGTGAAGGAAAACACCGTCGACCATACACCGTTGCCGGCATCGTTAATCCCACGCACGCGCCAGTAGAACCGAGTATTGCAGGCAGGCACAGTAACAGAAGCCGAGCGCTTCGTGGTTTCTCCTTCGGCGATAACACCGGCTGTTGTGAACTGCTGATCCTTCGATACCTGATAGAAATACTTGTCGGCCAGCGGTGCAGATCCCCATTCAAGCGTTACCAGTGGGTTGACGTTGGTTGCGTTGTTTGCGGGCTTCGACAGCGTTACGGCCCCCGGACCAGCCGATGCCGGTACGAAGTCAACCTTAACGTTCTGACCCGATACATCGACAGTCTTGTTCATAGCTGCCGGAAGTCCGCCACCTGATGCGGCGAGGCTGATCGAGCCCGTTCCTGTGTAGGGGATTGCATAGCCCCCTGATGCACTCGAAACAGCATAAAATGAGCCCCGCGACGGTGTGATCTTTACACCTTCGACTCCTTCGCCAATGTCGTAGAAGCCGTTATTGTTTTTGTCGATATACACGACGCCAAGGATATAGCGCTGCGAGCGGATGCCGAAGTTCTGGGTGACCACGTACGGCCCGACCCAGCCCTGCATCAGTCCACGTCCGTTGTATGTGATGCCGATGCCTATTTCGGTATAGACCGCATTCTCATAGTTCATGATGTTCTTTCGGTGACCAAGAACGCGCTGGTTCTCTTCGCCCCAGTCCACATTCAGACCGCAGTGTCCGTGCCATACCGATTCGCTGTAGGCCGCCACGTTCTCGCCGTACATGCCCATGGAAGCGTAGCCAACCTTTACGTAACGCTGCCCCAACTCATCTCCATTCGAACTGGTGTGCCCCTGAAAGTTCTTCTCGTCCATGTCCTTGGTATGGTTGCGCGATGATTCGATCAGCTGGGGATGAAAGGCAAGAGGCGGGCGCTCCGGGTAGCCGGCAAAGGCCTGCTTGGTCTTTGCCGCATCGATCTTGAAATAGCTGTACGCACCCTGCACGGCTGGATCCTTTGTATCCATCATACGGATGCCCTCTTCGGTGGGGTTGGCCCGCCCGCGATTAATGTACTCGAGCATGAGCTGCTCTTCCGGTGTCGGGTCGCCATGACTGTAGACTTGGGTCGGCTGGGCGACAAGCTGAGTGCCAAACAGCACAAGACAGAACAATGCTGTCACAATGGAACGCATTTAAAGGTCTCCTAACTGAGGTCGAATGATCATTTCTTCGATCATCATCGCGGGATGATCGTAACGTAAAATTACGTCAAGGGCAGCTAACGCCACATCCGACGGGGACATCATTCGGTGCTGATGCTCATGGAGCATTTCCGCCGACCAGATGTCCGTGGCTGTTGCGCCAACCAGCAGGTCGACGATCTTCACACCGTGCTGACGTACTTCCTGTCGCAACCCCCGGGTGTATGCCAGCAGTCCGGCTTTGCTAGCCGAATATGCCGTGCAGTTCTGAAAGGCCGTCACGGAAGCAACAGAGTTTATGGAAAGGATCATGCCACGGCGCCGGGTAATCATGTCGGGCAGGACGCGCTGCGAGCACCGCACCGCGCCTAGAAGATTCACCTCGAGATGCGCTACGTAGTCCTTCATTGGCGTCTGCTCGGCCGGTGAGAACATCGCGATTCCCGCATTGTTGATGAGCACATCGACCGGACCGAAGGTCTCGACGATCCTGGCATGTGTTTCAGCAACAGAATCGTCGCTGGCAACATCACATCTGGCAACGCAGGCGCTCGACGAACCTAGCTCCCTCACAAGTTCTTCAAGGGGCTCGTGCCGACGTCCAGATAATGACACCATCGCAGCAGAGCCGAGCTGGCGCGCTAAGGCAGCCCCAAGACCCGATCCGGCGCCGGTGATCCAGACATGCATACGCTCAGACATCACGCTCTCTGACGTTGTCGAGCAGTTCACGATGCCGATCCGACAGGGCGTGTCCGCGACGTTGCATCATTGCATCACAGGTATCAAATGCACGGTTGCGGTCGTACACAACTCCGGCTTGCCAGACGAATGAACGCACACTAGACGGCGCCAGTCCTTCGGACATTATGTGCGAGCATACACCGTAGATGCCACCGGTCGGGAGCATGGTGCCTATTGCCGTGCGTGTGAAATCACCGATCATGGACCCAAGAAACAGACGTCCAGATGTCTCTCGTCCCCAGGGCATGATAGGCCTGACGTCGTGGTAGGTATTCTTGAGGTTTGAAGTGGTCGTGCCCGCACCAAGATTAACCCACTGACCGATGATGCTATGTCCAACAAAGCCATAATGCTGTTTGTTGGAGTAGCTCTGAAAGATCGAGACCGATACTTCACCGCCAACCTTGCAGTAAGGCCCGATTACGGAATGCGTGATGTGGGCATGGGGCTTGACAACCGCGTGAGCTCCGATGCTGCACGGACCCTGAAGCACCGCCATCGGTCCGATCACTGCCAGGTCATCGATAAGTACAGCCCCCTTCGACTCATCGATGATGGCCGATGGATGAATCACTGCGGTAGGGGAAACACGCGAAACAGACAGTTCGGCGTCCCAGGCGATGGCCTCATCGATCATGTCGAGCACATCCCACATGCGCCGAACCTGACGGGCGGTGACGGAAACAAGAACAACGTCTTCTGCAGCAACAGTATCCAGCGCTGCTATGACATCGTCGAGACTCTCCGGCGTCGTTGGCAGAATCGCTCCGATGGTGACATCGCCGCTGTTGATCACGCATGGTCGCACGGCACTCGTGGTACGTTCGGCGAGCCCCTTCATATTTTCTGGGGAAAGCACAGCCGTAGAGAGCAGCACCAGCAAAGGGGCAGAACGATTGAGCACTCCGGCCGTGACGTCTTCACCATAGAGCTGCTGGTGGAGTGTACGATGAGTGTGCACAACAACAGCGGCATCCGGCAGCGCATGAACCCATCGTTCATGGATCGTGTGACGCCCTGCGCGGATCTGCCATGAATTGCACGTCAAGGCAAACGGATACAGTTCTTCTATGGCATCGTCCTCTATAAGGATGATGTTGATGCCCATGTTAGAGATTCTCCTGAGCTAGAGCCCGGGCCGCCTTGATGAAGGCAACGAACAGAGGATGTCCCGTGACGGCGCGAGACTTCAATTCCGGATGGAACTGCACGCCAACGAACCAGCGATGCGTGGGAACCTCCACGATCTCGACAAGCCTGCCATCGGGCGACGTACCCGAGATCTTCAGTCCCGCCGCAGTGAATACTTCTCGAAAGTCGTTGTTGAACTCATAACGGTGTCGGTGACGCTCATTGATGTGTTCCGACTTGTAGGCAGCGAAGGCCTTGCTTTTTCTCTCTATGTGGCACGGATAAGCCCCCAGACGCATTGTTCCGCCCTTGTCGGTGATCGAGCGCTGCTCTGGAAGAAGATCGATAACACTGAACTTGTTCCGCTTGAACTCCGAAGAATTTGCCGCTGGCATGCCAAGGACATTGCGCGCGTACTCGATGACGGCGCACTGCATGCCGAGGCAGATGCCGAAAAACGGCACATCGTGCGTGCGGGCCCAGTGAATGCTGGTGATCTTGCCGTCGATACCACGGTGTCCAAATCCGGGTGCAACGAGAATGCCGTTGACGCCCTTGAGCATCTGATCGACATTCGCGGCGGTCACTTCTTCTGAGTCTATCCAACGGATCACCACACGCGTGTCGTTGATGGCTCCTGCGTGAGTGAGGGCTTCAATGATCGACTTATAGCTATCGGGATACTTGTTGTACTTGCCAACAAAGCCGATCTCCACCGAGTGCCGCGGTGACTTGATGCGATGTACAAAGCGTGACCATGTTTCAAGATCACGCCGTGAGCGCTTGAGATTGAGTTTCTCACAGATGATGGTATCGAGCTCATGCTTGGCAAACATCATCGGAACTTCATAGATCGTTGGCGCATCGAGTGCCTCGATCACCGATCGTTCCTCGACGTTGCAGAACAGGGCGATCTTAGAGCGAATATCCTTACCAAGCTTCATCTCAGCACGGCACAGCAGGACGTCTGGCGTGATGCCAAACTCCATCAGAGTCTTGACAGAGTGCTGTGTCGGCTTGGTCTTAAGTTCATTTGCGCTCTTGATAAACGGCACGTACGTCAGATGAATGTCCATGGCATTGCCACGGCCAACTTCAAGACGCAGCTGGCGGCAGGCCTCAAGGAAAGGCAAGGACTCAATGTCGCCTACCGTACCACCGATCTCGATGATGACAATGTCATACTTGCCATCGAAGGCCCGCATGCGATGCTTGATCTCATCGGTGATGTGAGGAACGACCTGGACAGTCTTGCCCAGATAAGCTCCCTGACGCTCACGCATGATCACGTCATAGTAGACCTGACCGGCAGATGCCGTATTGGCCTTCGACATGTTCTCATCGAGAAAGCGTTCGTAGTGACCCAGGTCGAGATCCGTTTCCGCGCCGTCATCGGTAACGTATACCTCGCCATGCTGGTAGGGGTTCATCGTACCAGGGTCGACGTTAATGTAGGGATCCATCTTCTGCACGGTGACGGTAAAACCGCGCTGACGCAGTAGCAATCCGATGGAGGAAGAAGCAATGCCCTTTCCAAGAGAGGAAAGGACGCCGCCCGTGATGAAGATGTACTTCGACGTCTTCGGCACACGACACCCGTATGTTGATCAGAAATCAGTTCGGTGCTGCGCCGCCGTCCCATGGGGTCGGCTGCCAGGACGGGCTCAAAAGTACGCACAAAGACTGACTTTCGAGCGCCCTGTTCCGTAGTTTCGATCTATGCATCCGTCATTCAACCCGCATCGCTTGATCGTTGTCATTCTTTTGATAACCATCGGGGTCTTCTCGGCCTGCCAGCCCGACAGTCAAGAGCAGGGGGCCCGAGTTATCCGCTTCTGGCATTTTTGGAGTGAGCCGGGTCAGAAGGCTACGCTTGCCGACCTCGTTTCGGCCTTTGAAAAGGCGAACAATTGTCGTGTGGAGTTGACAGAATTGAGCTGGAACGACGGCAAGGCAAAACTGCAGGCGGCGTTCAATTCTGGCGCGCCACCTGACGTCGTGGAACTTGGTTCGGACTGGGTAGCACAGTTTTCCGGTGCCGGCGTGCTTTCACCATTGGCTGGCATAGATACGGCAGCGCTTCTTGGCTATGCTCTCGCTCCCGGACGTCAGGCCGGAACGCTGTATGCAGCTCCCTGGATCGTGGACACGCGCGTGTTGTTTGTCAACATGCAACATGCCTCGGCAGTCGGCAAAGACACGGTCGGCTCCATCGACGATCTACAGGCATTGGCAGAGGCGATTCAGGCCAAGGGGCATTTTGGATGGGGGGCTAACGGTGCAGATGCTCATCGCCTCTACAAGAAGATTCTTCCTTTTTTCTGGTCCTTTGGTGGTGATGTCCTCGATGCTGCCGGGCGCTGTGTCGTCTACTCACCCGAAAATGCTAAGGCCTTGACCTGTTATGCGGAACTGTCTCGAACGGGTATCATCGAAACCCAACGGCAGCTTGATGCGACGTTCCTTCAAGGTCGCATCGGGGTGTGGAACTCCGGTTCCTGGCTGATCAAGAAGATTCGCTCAAATACAAATCTCACAGTGCGTGCCATGACCTTTCCCGGTGTCGATGGCCGGCCGGGCGTATCATTTGCCGGCGGGGAGTATCTGGCTTCTCCAGCTGCATCAAAGCAGAGGGATCTTGCTCAGAAACTGATCCGATACCTCATCGATGCGGATAATGCCAAGAAGTTCTGCTCAAAGATTCCCGAGGCTGGATTCCCGGCAGCAACATCGGCCTACGATGATCCGGCATTGCGGTCCGATCCATTCAAGGCCGTGTTTGCCGCACAGCTGCGCAATGCGCGCATGACGCCGGTGCACAGGCGCTGGCTGGACATCGAGTCGGTTCTGGAGAATGCCGTCGTCCGCGTTCTACTGGGTGAGGCTGCAGCTGATCGTGCGCTTCAGGAGGCGCATGAAGAGATCTCAGAGATCATTGGCTCGTAATGCGATGCGCATTGCTGCGCTTATACTGACGTTGCAACTGACGTGTCTTCCGGCCGTGGCTGGCCAGGATGTATCGATCCGTGGTACGGTAACCTCGTCGCAAACAGGCGAAGCGATCCGTTTTGTTACGGTCACCGAGCTTACCTCGAGCCGTCGGGTAATGACCGACAAGTCGGGCTCCTTCGTCATGTCGATCAAGTCTGCGAGTGAAGATTCAGCTGGGACGTCTCGACTCGTGTTGGTGTTCTCCTGCATGGGATTTGAACGCGATACGATTGTGCTTCGCAGGGCCGATACCACGATCAGTGTTACACTCAATGAGCGTCCGGTCTCGGGCAGAGAAGTTGTTGTTACCGCCGAAGATCCTGCCGTAGCGATCATGCGACGCGTTCTTGAGCGACGGCGAATTCAGCGAGAGACACTCAGAACCTATGCGTACACGCTTTACACCAAGTTCATCGCCATGACCGATACCGCCACAGCACTGCGAAGTTCGGGTCGAGGCGACACTACGGTCAACAGCATTCTCGAGTCCTTCTCGCGCGGTTACGTTCAACAGCCGGATCGGTTCCATAACGAGATCTTTCAAAAACGTCAGACTGCCAACGTTCCTCCGGAGGCAAACTTTGTTTCATTCGGGACGAATCTCAACATCTTTGATGACGTCGTAACGATCCTCGGCGAGGAGATCACATCGCCTCTTGCGACAAATGGCATTGATGTATACGACTACGTGCTCATGAGCAGTCTGGATGACGACACCGTCAAGCTGAATGTAAAGACGAAGTCAGCGCTGAGAAGGGGCTTTGAAGGCGTGATGTACGTCGATCAGCGGCGCAATGTGCCAATCGAAGTCCAATTCGTTCCCAATGGAGCGGTTAATCTTCCGTTCGATGCTCGCTTGAGCTACCGGCAGAATCTCATGACGGTTGATTCCATGGTAGTTCCGGAGGCACTATCGATCAGCAGCAGTCTCGAGGCCTCGATCCTTTATGTGGTCTCTCCACGTCTCGATATTGATATCGAGACGTTCTGTTATGACTACGCGATCAATACTGAGCTACCGGAAGGCATCTTTGATCGACGTCGTGTTGAAACCACCACCCAGGCGGCTGTCTTTGATTCCAGCTACTGGCAGCAGAACCTTCGTCTGCCTCTTCGACCGCAGGAGCAGCGGGCATACGACGAGATCCAGATGATCCTGGAGAATCCCGACAGTCTTCAGAACTCGATGTTCGAACAGATACTAGGTCCGGTATCGCGCTTTCTGCAGCGTCTTGGACGTCGTCCCTTCACCGGATTCGATGATATCTTTCGGTATAACCTGATCCACGGACCATACCTCGGTATCGGAGTTCGGGATCGTCCCGACACCTCTCTGCTTCTTGCATCACAGGCGGGCTATGGTTTTGCTGATCACCGGCTGTATGCTTCGGCTTCAGGCACGTGGTTCCCGGACCGGGACCAGCGCTGGAGTCTCGAGCTTTCTCTTGGTAGAACCTTGCAGCGTCGGGATAATCCCAATATCGTCCGGACATCCTTCATCACACTGACGTCACTGATCTCCGGATCAGACTACGGCGACTACTATCTCAGTAGCGGCGGACAGCTCAGTGTAGGTTATTCATGGGGCCAGTTGCAGTTTGTGCGGAATGACCTCTGGACGCGCCCGAACACGATCCGGCTGAGCTGGCGCAACAGTATCGACGAGTCGGTGGCGCAGCAGACGCAATGGTCGATCTTCCCTTCAGGAATGATCCCACGAAGTAATCCGCAAGTGGCCGACGGACACATGAACACGCTCGGGCTGGACATTTTCCTTTCCTTCTCGCCACTTCGCAGAGTATCGCGCACCGGAATGGCTCTCTCACTGGAGGCAGCAAAGCCCGATATCCTCGGCAGTAACTTTGACTTCGTGCTTGCCACATGGAATGCCTCTGCACGCATGCGGACATTACCTCTGTGGACGCTTGATCTATCAGCAATGGTCCGCTGGGGGTGGGGCAGTACGCCGCCACAACGTTTCGTTTCGTCCGAATCGGGATTTGGAAGCCTTGTGGTAGGCTCTGCATTCCGTGGAATGCGCGTCAAAGAGTTCTACGGCGACCGGATGGCATCACTGCAGTTCAGCCACAACTTCGGAGAGGTCATCCCGGGTGTTCTGCGCATCCCGAACATCGCCTCGTTTGGTATCGAGTTCCTACTCTTTGGCGGCGTGCAGTGGACGTCATTCAGCCCAGCTACGCTGCGTCAGTTTCCGACGCAGCTGCCGACGACGGACGCCACGGCTGATCGCACGTACGTTGAGCTGGGACTCGGCATCAATCGAATCTTGCTGTTCTTCCGGCTCGACGTGAATGCTCGTCTTTCGCAGCGCGACACGCCTGAGCTGCGCATTACACTGACCAATGCAACATTTTAGAGCACCCTTAGGGTGCTGTGTCGCCATCAATGACCACACGAACACAGTCGGCAATGGTTCGGGCATGAGCCCGCAGAGAATCGATGTCCGCATTCGGCTGGCCATACGATAAGGCTACGCCCATGCGACGATAGCGTCGAGTGGATGGCTTGCCGAAAATGCGCACTTCACTGTCCGGCAACGCCAGAGCCAGTTCAAGGCCCGCATATGACGGTCGTAGGGGGCTGTCATGCTCGGCAAGGATCACTGCGGATGCACCGGCTCTTTCAAGCTCCAGAGATGGAATCGGATACCCAAGGACGGCACGCGCATGCAGTTCGAACTCCGACAATGTGGTAGTCCCGGCAAGTGTTACCATACCGGTGTCATGCGGCCTTGGAGACAGCTCGCTGAAATAGACGTGCTCATCGGTCAGAAAGAACTCCACGCCCCAGATCCCAGAGCCTGTCAATGCCTTCGTCACCGTTTGAGCCATCTGCTGTGCCTCGGCCAGCAGGTCGGGCCGCACCAGGTGAGGCATCCACGACTCCTGGTAGTCTCCTCGTTCCTGACGGTGTCCGATCGGAGGGCAGAACAGCGTTGGCCCATTGTTCTGCGTTACTGTCAGAAGCGTGATCTCACTGTCAAACCGAATGAACTCTTCAATGATCACTTCCTTCAAGTCACCCCGACTGCCGTCGATGGCATAGGTCCAGGCACGTTCGACATCGTTGATCGACTTGATCGTGCTCTGCCCCTTTCCGCTTGATGACATAAGGGGCTTGACAACGCACGGAATACCGATGTCGGCGACCGCTCCCCGAAACTCCTCGAGAGTGGTTGCGTAGCGATACCGGGCGGTACGAAGACCAAGCTCGGCCGACGCCAGATCGCGGATGGCCTTGCGATTCATGGTCATGTTTGCCGCGCGCGCGCTGGGAACAACATGAATTCCGAGCTCTTCATAGGCAAAGAACCGTTCGGTGCGAATGGCCTCTACCTCTGGCACTATGATGTCGGGGCGGATCTCGTGGACCACAGCGTCAAGTGCGGTGGCGTCAAGCATCGAGATCACCCGCCGGTCATCAGCAACCTGCATTGCCGGAGCATCGTCATAGGAGTCGACGGCGACAACGCGGTGACCATATCGCTTGACAGCAATAACGAACTCTTTTCCGAGTTCACCACAACCGAGTAGGAGAATTGTCTTGACCGACATGGAAGAACGCCTTCAGGAGTTGAACCCAGCGAACCTATGATTTTTCTTTGTCCCTATCGAAACGCGTGGATAACTCCATCATAGTTGACCACTGGCATCAACGTCGATACTCACCCGCACATCGCGCGATGCATACTGCTGGTGGTAGGCCTCCAGAACCGACCGCAGGAGTCCACGCATCTTCTGTCCTGATGGATCCTCTGTCTTGTTACTGCGGATCACGATCATGCGTCGGTAGTGATTTCGTACACGGCCGACCACCGGCGTCAGAACATCTGAACGTTTATGATAGGCCGACCCTTCAGGCAGGAGCGCCTTGATAACACCGGCATGCGCGTCGGCATGCTGTTGATCCATCGAAGAGATCTCGATGACAATAAAGCGTGTATACGGTGGATAAAGCACTTCCTTCCGGAGCGATAGCTCTTCATCGATCCAGGCGCGAACGTCACCATCAAGACGCTCACCTTTGGAGACTACGCCGATGACAGGATGTTCCGGACTGGAGGTCTGAATCAGTACCTCACCGGTCATGGATGCAGCGCGCCCGGCACGGCCGGCCACCTGCGTAAGCAACTGAAAGGTCCGTTCGCTTGCTCTAAAGTCGCTCATATGCAGAGAGTGGTCGGCATTGACCACGACGACAAGCGTAACGCGGGCGATATCGAGCCCCTTGGCGATCATCTGCGTGCCGACGATCACGTCGATGTCTCCCTGAACAAAGGCCTGAAGCGTCGAGCGAAGCATGCCGCGCCGCGAAGTGGTATCAGCATCCACGCGTGCAATACGAGCATGAAGGCCGCTACGATCTCGCAGTGCCTGCTCAAGTTCGGTTTCCAGACGCTGCGTTCCGGAGCCAAGTTCGACAACATCGACCGAGCCGCACTCGATGCAGCTTTTCACCAGGTGATTGGCATAGCCACAGTAATGACATCGTAGAGATGATGGTACTCGATGATAGGTCAGCGACACATCGCAGTTTGGGCATCGGGGTGTATGACCACAGTCCTGGCACTGCAACTCGCTGGAGAATCCACGCCTGTTAAGAAAGACGATCGTTCCCTGACCACTGCGCACGCGTTCGGCTATAGCATCGATAGCGTCGTGACTGAAGCCGCCGATAACAGTCTTTAGCTTGTGATGCCGGCGCATGTCAATGATCCTTATCGCGGGAGCAACCGCGCCATCTGCACGCTCGGGTATCTCAACGCAGGAATAGCGTCCCAGGCGAACATTCTGCAGGGTCTCAAACGATGGTGTTGCCGAGCCCAGTACGATCGGACATTTGCAGATATGGGCTCGCATCAGCGCAACATCTCGCCCATGATACCGTGGCGCGGGATCCTCCTGCTTGTAGGATGGTTCGTGTTCCTCATCGACGATGATCAGACGCAGGTCGGGCACGGCACAAAAGATCGCCGATCGTGGACCGATCACCACCGATACGTCACCTTTGGCGATACGATCAAGTTGGTGCAGACGCTCGGCATCGCTTAGCCGAGAATGAAGGATCGCCACACGTTCACCGAACGCAGCCGTAAACCGATCGCCAAGCTGCGGCGTCAGCGAGATCTCCGGCACCAGTACAATTGCGGTTCCACCGAGAGCAATAACATGGTGCAATGCATGCTTGTACACCAGCGTCTTACCCGAGCCCGTCACGCCATGCAGCAGGATAGGGTCGAATTGACCGCCAGACAGCCCCCTGATAATTCGATCTATAGCAACCTGCTGCGAGGGTGTCAATGGCAGCTGGGACTCGTCAGTGCGTGTATTGACCTCATGTTGCCGTGCAGCCGGCTCGTGACTGAGTATCAACGCCCCTCGCTCGATGAGCGAATCCACCACCGAAGCTGAAACACCGGCCGTTTCCAAGACTTCTGCAAATGGAACGGACTGGCCACTGCCGGAGGTCCTCATCCAGACAGTAGCCAGCGCAAGTGACTGTTTCGGCGCGCGTTTATCCAGCAAATCAAAAAGCCCCCTCAGGGCGGCTTCATCTTTGCGATAGGCATCAGCCACCGAGACCATGCGCACCGTGCGAAGGGAAGGGGCTGAGGGCATGCGTGAGACGAGCGAAACATACCCGTCGCGGACAAGTGCGTGCAGCTGGTCAGATACCGATGACGTGCGCAGCTTCTTCTGCAGATACGTCAGCGTAACGTCACCACGAACCGCGTCGATCACCTCAAGAAGTGCCGCTCGTCTCGGGGCTCGTCGTTTCATATCGTCGAACTCAGCTGCCGTAACGCCACGCTCGCGGTGTATACTGAGAGCCGAGGATGGCTTCATCCATGAAGGCAGCGCGGCAGCCAGCACCTCTCCCCATGAGCAGAGGTAATATTCGGCCACACGCCGTGTTAGCTCCAGCATCTCCTGCGTGAAGGTCGGCGTCTGGTCCAGCACCTCATGAATTGTCTTCATTCCTTCCACTGCCGGGGCATCGGTCTCTACGATCGTGCCGGCAAGAGTGCGGTTGCCAAGCGGCACCAGTACTCGCATGCCACGCTCGGCCGCAATTCCGGCTGGCAGGTCGTAAGTAAGGGGCTCAAGACGGGGGATCGGCAGGGCAACACGCACGGGCATGCGGCAATTTACCGACGCTTGTTCGCAATAAATTGCGCTTCGAATCGACGATTGCAACGCTCTATGAAACGCACTCCCATTCAACGCCTTCTGGCAGCCCTCTGGCTGACTCTGGCAGCGCACCCTCTGTCGATGCTCGCAGGATCCCTCCCGGGCGGGCAGAGCATCACGTCACAGGACGACATCGGTCAAAGTCGCCGTAACGCCATTACCCGTGCCGTTACGCAATGCTCGCCAGCCGTTGTGGGCATCAACGTCACCGAGACGCGCACGCAGGTATATCGCGATCCGTTCGAGGGGTTCTTTTCTGACCCGTTTTTCGATCAGTTCTTTGGCGATCGCTCACGCGGTTACACACGCGATTACGAAGTGCGCTCGCTCGGCTCGGGGTTTCTCATCAGTAAGGATGGATACATCGTAACCAACGATCACGTTGCCGGCGGTGCGACGAAGATCGTTGTGACGCTGACCGATGGCAGCAAGCACGACGCCAAGGTCGTCGGCACGGATATGGTCACCGACGTTACTCTCCTGAAGATCGAAGGTTCCGGCTTCCCGTTCCTGCGTCTGGCCAACAGCGATGACATCGCCGTTGGCGAGTGGGCTATCGCCTTCGGCAATCCCTTCGGACTATTCGACAACAACGCCAAGCCAACCGTCACAGTGGGAGTGGTCTCCAATCAGGGCGTGAGTTTTACGCAGCCAGCGCAGGCGGGTGAGGTACGTGTATACCGGAATATGATTCAAACCGACGCGGCGATCTCCTCCGGCAACTCCGGAGGTCCACTCGTAAATGCCAACGGTGAGGTGATCGGCGTGAACACGGTAATCTACTCGACGGCAAATAGTTCGCGCGGCTCCGGTAGCATCGGGATTGGGTTTGCCATACCGATCAATCGTGTTAAGCGTATTGTCGACCGCCTTAGGTCAGGGGGCAGTATCGACCGCGACTTTTGGACGGGCATGAAGCTGGAGACAATCAGCGAAAACATGAGGAAGTACTTTCAGCTCAAGACCACCGATGGCGTACTTGTCCATCAGGTCACCGCTGATGGCCCAGCCGAGCAGGCGGGAATAGAGCCCGGAGACGTTATCATTGCCATTGATGGCAGGCCCACGCTTCGTGATGAGGATGTCGATATCGCGATCCTCGACGGTGAGGTCAACCAGAAGCTTGCTCTGACGGTGCGCCGTGGTGAGCAGGAAAAGAACCTTACCTTGACCCTGAAGAAACGACCACGGAGCGGCGGTGTCCGAAACTGACAAGAAGAGCGTACTGACGGCGAAGGGCCTAAGAAAATCCTACAAGGGCCGTGTCGTCGTGCAGGGGAGTTCACTTGATGTGCATCAGGGTGAATGCGTCGGTCTTCTCGGACCCAATGGTGCTGGCAAGACAACGACCTTCTACATGATCACTGGAATGGTCCCGCCGGACAGCGGTTCGGTGCACTTCGACGACGTCGAGATCACCAAGATGCCGATGTATAAACGCGCCCGGCTTGGTCTGGCGTATCTGCCGCAGGAACCATCGATCTTCCGTAAGCTCAGCGTAGAGGATAACATCATGGCTATCCTCGAAACTCAGCGTCTAGACAAGGCCCAGCGCGTGGCCCGGCGCGAGGAGCTTCTTGAAGAGTTCGGCATCGGTCATATCCGAAAGAGTAAAGGCTACATGCTCTCAGGGGGCGAGCGTCGACGCTGTGAGATCGCCCGTGCCCTGGCAACGGAGCCAAAGTTCATCCTTCTGGATGAGCCCTTTGCCGGGATCGATCCGATCGCCGTCGAGGACATCATGGAGATTGTACAGAAGCTCAAGCATAAGGGCATCGGAGTGCTGATCACGGACCATAATGTACATGAAACGCTCAGCATCACCGACCGCTCATACATTCTGATCGACGGTTCAATCTTCGTTAGCGGTACCGCGGATCAGATCGCAGCGAATGAAGAAGTGCGCCGCCGGTACCTCGGTGAATCGTTCTCGCTGGAACGGTACTAAGGAGTATTTAACGATACTCGACCTGCAGCAGGATCGCCCGAAGGGGTCCGAGGTTACCAATCGATTCGGTGTAGGCATAATTAGCAAGGTTGCGACCGATAAGCCCGCACCGCACGTGCGAAGATGCGTCAACAAAGACGCGCGCATCGATGATATGCAATGGAACACGAACGTCGGCATCGGTAATGAACAGACTCAGCCGGTCATCGATCGCCTGAACGCGATCCTGATAACGATACTCGAACTGCAGGCTTACAGACGATATAGGCGACCACATAAGACGCGAGTACCAGAGTATCCTGTTGCGATACTTTAAGATGCTACCGAGCGTCAGATCGCGTGGATCCATGTAGGTAAGACCCGTCTCGGCCATTACCCCGTGTGACAGAGCCATTCTGAGCGTTGCCTCTAGTCCGAGAATACGTGCCCTGGTGATGTTTTGGAATACAATCGGGACCTCGGCGGCCGTAAGATCAAATGTCGGCTCGATGAGACTGAAGAGCTCATTGCTGAAGAGCGCAACGTCGAGCTCGAAAGGGATCACATCAGTATTGCGCCAAGAGCCACCAATCTCTGATGACCAGGAACTCTCGGCAAGGACGCTCGGATTGGGTCGCACGCGGAAGGGTCCGTACTGCGTGTTTGCATAACGCTCGGCAACCGTCGGTGCACGGAATCCACGACCGACCGAGCCACGAAGTGCCAGTTCAGGTGTCAAAGGCCATGATACACCGAACTTTGGCGATAGTTCGAGATGGGGCTCAAGAGTGAGGGTCTCTTCACGATCAATGCGCAGACCGGCCGTTACAATCGCACCAAGGCCAATGCTGAGTTCTGCCTGAGAAAACGCGCTAACAATGTGCTGAAGCGTCTGCTGGTATATCGGGCTGGTAACGGTATTGACCCTGGCCGACAAACCGGAGGTAAGCGCAAGATCACTCAGGATCGATGCGGTATGCTGAATATCCAATGAATGCGCAACGGCGCTGGACTGCTCGGAGCGTGAATCGTTGTTGACATATCGGTTTGCGAACACCGTGCGGAAAGCCCCGTAGCGAATGATCAGAGACGAGATATCCGAAAGGATCGAAGAGTACTCCAGACCTACCGCGGTTTTTGACGTCACCACGCGTTCATTTGGATCCTGCGCTGCAGGTGCCCGGGTTGCACTATCGAGACTCTTCCAGTAAAGGAAGTTCTGTCGTTCATCTTCGGCATGGAACAGATTTAACCGCAGCACCGACGAGGGACTGATCGAGTACGAAAGCTTGCCGAAACCAAATCCACGGACGGCCTTATCGAAAGCCCGAAAACCCTCATCGTATCGATACCCCCCGCTGATACTGTAGGACAGATCGCCGACCTTCTGCGCCATTCGAACGTCTGCACCTCCCATGATTGGAATGCCGTCCCTGTATTCCCACTGCGAAAAAGGCTGCCCGGTATACCCCCCAGCGTACATGCGCGCCGATGCTGTAAAGGTCTCCGTCGGCTGCTTGGTCAGTATGCTTACCACTCCACCCAGAGCGCCCGTGCCATAGAGCGCTGATCCAGCGCCCTTGATGACCTCAATGCGCTCGATATCGGCAACGGGCATGACGTCGAACTTGATATCACCGTTATCTCCGGAGATCAGCGGAAACCCGTCCATGAGAACCATCGCCCGGCTGCCAACGCCAAGGGCGAATCCTGACGCACCCCGGATATTGACCTGGTCCCGAGCAATACTGATGCCGCTGACGTAACGCAGTGCTTCGTCCAGCCGAACGATTCCTCGTTGATCGAGATCATCACTCTTGACGATCGAAACGCTGATCGGCACGTCCTGAACCGCTTGGACTCGTTTGTTTGCAGATACGATCACCTCTGCCTGACGTCCGGCAGAAGGTTCAAGTCCGATCGGCGGCAGCTGCATCGGATCCGACGCAGCAGAAAATGTCACAACACGTGGCTCATATCCGACAAATGACACGCGAACGGACATTGAGTCCATTCGACGCAGTCTAACGGCAAATGAACCGCTGAGATTGGTCACACCTCCACGATTGGCACCGATCTGTTGGATCGTGGCCCCACGAAGGACCTCGCCGGTGCGGGCATCGCGCACCGTGCCATTCACTCGCAGTAACGATGCATCAGTGACAGGCGTTGTCTGTGCCGGTAGCATGACCACCGAGAGCAAGCACAGCAGCAGTGCCAACGGGAACCTCTCAAGCATACGGCTCATGGAAACGGCTGCGGAGGAAGGTTCTTGAAATCTACCCGGAAGTCGAGATCGATTACACCTGCCGAGGGCACAAGCACGCGACCCGGAACAGACGGGTCACCCGTCGGAGCATAGACATCGAGCATGAGCCAGTTCTTGAGAAAGTCTGGTCCGTTTTGCAAGGCAACGACGACGTACTCAAATGATCGGGGCGTTGCAAGCACCTCCAGCACATATGCCGTGGAGTCTTGCAACGTCGGCAGCATCACGGGGCTAAAGGCCGCCGTCTGCTGGACGATCGCCGCAAGCACATCTTCAGGCACCTGGGGCTTCTTTTCAAAAGCCACCACGCGGAGGTCATAGATCGAGTCAGTAGGCCAGGACTGCGCGCCCCCTACATAACGAATCGTACCTCGCAAGCCTGAAAATGGACGCACGGCGTCAGGATCGATCCCCCCGCAGCCGGACGATAGGACGGTCAGTGCGACCAAAAGAACAGCGCCGCAGAAATGCAGTATTTGTGCCGACTTCATGCGGCGAACATACAGCCGTGCGGACGCATCATGCAACCGCCTTTTGACATGGGGCTATATTGACCTCGCATGATTAGCGTATACACACCGGAAGCGTCGCGTCGTCTCGATGCCGAATGCCTGCGCAGCGGTATCATCGAAGCCGATCTTATCGATCAGGCATCGGCAAGCTGCGCCGGGATCATCCGGCACATCATCAGTTCGTCGAGATCACACAACAAGCCCGCAACTCTCCTAATCGTCTGCGGACCGGGAAACAATGGGGCTGATGGGCTCACCATTGCTCGCATTCTTTCACAGTCCTGCGCCGTCACAGTGGCCATAGCGGTGGACTCAGAAGTCCTCTCAGAGGGTCATCATCAGGCACGAGCACGCCTGCCCCATAGCGTTCGATTGGTCCTGCACCACGAGCTCGACGTTCTGCACACGATACAGGCCGATGTTATCATTGATGCCATCTTCGGCTCCGGTGCGCGCCTGCCGCTTAGTGAGGAGGTCCGTAAGGTTACCACGGCCATCAACGCTATCGAAGCACTGAAGGTATCGATCGATCTGCCAACCGGACTCGAGGCAACCACTGGCGAGACTGATCCGGACGTTGTGCGCTGCCAGCACACCATTGCCATGGAAGGACTCAAGCCGGGACATCTGCGAGCAAACGGTCCGATGGTCTGCGGCAGGGTTCACGTTGCCCCCATTGGAGCACCGGTGGACATTTCCGCAAGGATATGCGACGGGGCCATACTCGAAGAGATGGATGTGGCTGCAATGCTTCCCGGGCGCAGTGGCCGATCCTCAAAGTTTGACTACGGTCATGTGCTTGTTATCGGCGGAACACTCGGCATGCGTGGGGCTCCCTCAATGACCGCACACGCCGCGCTGGCCATTGGGGCGGGACTCGTCGACCTAGCCGCCGCCTCGATACACCCACTGACGCCTCGCGAGATCATGACAACGGCCCTGCCACACACAGAAGAGGGTACAATTGCTGCCGAAGCGATCGATCTTCTCGGTCGACGAATGCAAAGAAGCTCGGTCGTTGCCATTGGACCCGGACTCGGATCCGATCACCGCACCATCTCGATGCTTGCCGAACTGATCGAATCAATTCCGGCCGGACGCGTTCTTGTGCTTGATGCCGATGGCATTCGATGTCTTCCGCTTGTGCGCAGCCGTAGCTGCGAACTGATCATCACCCCTCATGTGGGCGAGCTGTCGCGGCTGATCGGCAAGGATCGTCGGCAGATCGAGCTGTCATACGTTGAGCATGCTCAGCGCGCTGCGGCTGAGTACGATTGCATCGTTCACATCAAGCATGTTCCGTCGGCTACTGTCACTGAAGATTATGCCACGTACCTTCAGCGCGGGAACCCGGCCATGGCTACGGCCGGATCGGGAGACGTGCTCACCGGCATTGTCGCCGGACTCTGCGCTCAGGGCATGCAGGCGTATGATGCGGCACGCTGCGGAGCATGGCTTCATGCCACGGCGGGTGACGAGTGTGCTCAACGCACCGGTAAGGTCAGTCTGATGGCAACGGAAATGATCGACGCAGCCGCACGTGTGCGCGGCCGTCTTAGGGTCGCTCTGACCTGACCTTGTCCTGTAGACTGTCCGAGCGCGTCGGCTGCGGACTGATCACCAGCGGTGCGATCGGTCTCCAGCTGAATGAAGCCAGTGCGATCGCTGCAGCATCTTCGGCCGCTTTGTAGGACGATACCGCGCTGCCATTGCTGATAAACGAAAAGGCAAGGCGCTCCTGGTCCCGAGTGGCAACATAGCCGGAGAGGGAACTGACGTTGCGCAACGTTCCAGTCTTGGCGTGCACGTTCTGCATGGCGGGTGTGCCGATCATCCGGCGGCGGATCGAACCATCGACTCCGGCAATAGCCAGCGAGCTGTGAAACTCCTCACGCCATGACTGCCGGTCGCAGGACCGCAGAAGCTCAACCTGAGTGGTGGCCGATACCGTGTTGCGCCGTGACAGACCGCTACCGTCGTTCAGGACCAGTCCTGCACGCTGGACACCGAGAGAGTCCATCGCACGAGCAATTGCCGAGCGCGCTATGTCAGCGGTCGACGTCGAAGAGCCAGCACGAAGACCGCACATCTTGAAGGCATGTTCGGCCAGATAGTTGTCGCTGCGTTTGTTGATCACACTCGTGAATTCCACAAGAGGCCGTCCCGTAGCGGCCACCAGGGTTGATGTCGACGGGCATGCACGTTCACTTACCGCTGACGAGACCACGACGCCCCCTGAACGCAATCGCTGACTGAGCACTCCGGCAAGGATCAGCGCCGGACGCTGCGCCTGGGCGTAGACAGTAGCAGAGCTGCCAACACTAATGCTGCCTGTTACAACATAGCGCAGAGCCTGACCCTTTAGCGCCGGTGCCAGTTGCACCGACAGTCGAGCCACTGAGTGACGCACACGTCGAGGCGGCTCCGGGGCATCACCGCGACGTCGAACCGATGCGCGACGTCGCGCCGCCGGAGTTGCTCTTCGCCGGGGTGAATGCTGCACCTTCCCTGCACGTTTAGACGAGCGAGCCGAGCGCATCCGTGGGGCAACCACGCGCACGCGCGACTCGATGCTGAAGGCGTCCGAAGCAGGAATCGGCTGCACGTTGGCAATGCCCCCGCGACTGGCGCTTACGAGAAAGGCGATTGAACCACGCTGCACACTTAGCGCCGAGATCGATCCTGTAGCTTCCACATCTTCGTGATCCCCGGAGTAGACCGCTCTGTTAGAGACCGCATCGAAGCGGGAGCCGTCACCGATGACACTGCCGGTGATACGCCGAACGCCGCTGGCAATGATGCGGTCTGCAAGGTCCTCGATATCCGTAACGCTGAGCATGGCATCGCCGCATCCAACGAGATAAAGATTGCCGTTGAGCGTCCCGTCGGACGACAACGACCCGTCGGTTCGTGCTTCGGTCAGCAGCCTGGCTTGAGCGCCCATATAGTGATGCAGTGCCGCCGTTGTGAAGAGCTTTGTCGTCGATGCCGGGGTAAGAGGCAGATCAGGATTCCGCTCATAGAGCACACGGCCAGTCTGCAGCGAGATGACCTTGGCCGAGATCCCCATTGGTCGGTACCCGGGAGAGCTGAAGATCCGGTCCAGACGCTGCTGCAGGGCCGTTAGCGACGCAGCACTATCGGCCGATGACGCGGCCATGATGATGGGGCTTTCAACGCGTGCAATGGCCGTCCCATGGATGAGTCTAGCCGTGCATACCAGTAGAAACGCCGCCGTGAGCGCCACTCTATTCATCGATCCATTTCCGCAGTAACATCAGTGATCGTATGGCCGAGGCATTTGTTTTCGGGTCCGCCTCCAGCCAGGTGTAGCGCAAATCTCGTCGAAACCACGTCAACTGCCGCTTTGCGTACTGCCATGTGGCTGTTTCGAGCCGATTCTTGGCCATTTCAATTGAGGTCGTTCCATCAAGTACATCAGCCGCATCGCGGTATCCGACTGATTGCATCGATTGCGCCTGACGGGAAACTCCGCTCGAGAGGAGGTGATCTACCTCGCCCAGAAGCCCCCTTGACCACATCTCTTCACTGCGGCGGTGAATGCGCTGGCGAAGCTCATCTCGATCACATCCAATAGCCACGTGCAGAACGTCATATCGCGTGCTCTGCGGCTTGACGCTCCAAAGCTCCGAGATAGGGCGCCCTGTGGATCGGTGCACTTCAAGGGCACGAAGCACCCTGCGCGGGTTTCTATCGGAGTACAGCTTTGCCGCTACCGGGTCCACACGCTCTAGTTCCTGATACAGGGCATCACGGCCCCGTGTTTCGAGTTCATCCTGAAGTTCACGGCGGATCTCGCTGCTAACATCCGTAACGGCAGGGGAGAATCCATCGATAGCAGCTGAGATGTACAGACCCGACCCACCGACGAGCACAGGCACTACATCCGGAGCCATCTGGTCGATAGCGTGATGAACTTGCTCGGCATAGTCAGCGGCAGTGATCTGCTGCATCGGATCGAGTATATCGAAAAGATGATGCCGCACACGTTCGCGGTCCTCGGCAGGGGGCTTAGCAGTGCCGATATCCAGCCCACGGTAGAGCTGCCGCGCATCTGCACAGATGATCTCGCATCGTATGAGATTTGCCAGCTCGAGGGACGTATCGGTCTTGCCGGCGGCAGTCGGTCCGCCGATGACGATCACACGACGCATGATCATCTACCCGCTGTATCGTCCCAGCCAGAGCGGCCGATCAGAGGCACGAACTTGGCCTGACCGAGTTCTTCGGCCTTCCAGGACTGCTCGCCGGTTCGCACCACGCGGTAGAGCGCCTGCTCGGTCATGCTGCCGACGGGGATGACCATACGTCCACCGATCGTGAGCTGGCGCGCAAGAAGCTCCGGAACATCCGGCGCGCCGGCCGTAACGATGATACCATCGTATGGGCCGCCTTCACGATAGCCGATCGTGCCATCACCGACACGGCAGGTGACCGCGTACCCGGCCGCTGCAAGCACCGTGCGTGCGCGCTGGGAAAGGGCTGCATGACGTTCAATTGAGATCACGTGATGCCCCATAGAGGCCAGCACAGCGGCCTGATATCCGCTGCCAGTTCCGATCTCGAGAATTCTGCTCGGTTGGTCAAGCTCCAGCGCCTGCGTCATGATAGCGACGGTATACGGCTGCGAGATCGTCTGTCGATTATCAATCGGCAGTGCAGAATCCTCGTACGCCCGCATGACAAGCGCAGGGGGAACGAACTGCTCGCGCGGAACTGCGGCCATGGCTGCAAGGACGCGGCTGCTTGTCACTCCTCGACCGCGAAGAGAGTCAACAAGTGCCTGGCGCTGCAGTTCAAACGGAGTTGACTGACGTTGTGGTGATGGTTTCATGTTCGAATGCTGTTTTATCGATCCTTAGGTTGAGAGATACGAGCTGATGCGCTGCTGAAGGGTAACTCGCAGCAGTGGCATCGGTATGTCGATCTCCAATTCTCCACCGTAGGCAAGCGATACGGTCCCTCGTTCTTCGGATACGATCACCACCACGGCATCGGCCTGTTCCGACAGACCCAGACCGGCGCGATGTCGCGTGCCCAGCGTCCGTGAGCCGACCCTCTGCGTGGTGCTGAGTGGCAGCACGCAGCGCGCGGCTACAAGCATCTGCCCGTCAATGACAACAGCTCCGTCGTGAAGGGGCGAACGGGGATTGAAGATCGAGGAAAGAAGTTCGGCCGAAGCAGTGGCGTTGAGCTTCACACCGGTGTCAACGGCGACCTTGATATGATCGGCACGTGAGAACACGATCAGTGCGCCGATGTGAGACGATGTCAAGTCTTCGATCGCATCAACAACAATGTCAATGACCTCTGTCGATCGCGTCCGCAGAAAAAGGCGGAACACACGCCCCCTTGTCAGCAGCAGAACCAGCCGGCGAAGCTCCGGCTGAAACAGAACCACAAAGGCGATAAGACCGATATCACCGAGCCGACGAAGTATCCAGTTCACCGTCTCCAGCCCGAGAGCATCGGTAAAGAAGCTCAGCACCAGCAAGATCGACAACAGAAATAGTACCTGCAGGGCAAGCGTGTCACGCAGGCTGCGATACACGAACCAAAAGGCGACTGCCACGATCGCAATGTCGACCAGATCTAACCATGAGATCGACAGAAAACCAAACTGCATCACCTCGTTCATTGACGGGAAGCAGCCTTTTCGGGACTGGCACTGAGAGCTTCCGATCGTTCATAGGCGGCAACGATCTCGGCCACAAGACGGTGACGCACCACGTCGGCAGTGTCGAAATGCACAAAGTCAATGCCGCGGATGCCTCGGAACAAGCGTTCTGCATCTGGCAGTCCGGATTCGTGCTTCTTGGGAAGGTCCGTCTGGGTTACGTCACCGGTTACGATGGCCTTGGAATTCCGTCCGAGACGCGTCAGGAACATCTTCATCTGCGTCCTTGTCGCGTTCTGAGCTTCGTCAAGGATGATGAACGAATTGTTGAGCGTACGCCCGCGCATATAGGCCAGAGGCACGATCTCAACGACACGTTTCTCCAACATGCCTTTGAGCTTGTCGGGACTGACCATGTCGCTAAGTGCGTCAAGGAGGGGGCGAAGGTAGGGGTCGACCTTTTCCGAGATATCGCCCGGCAGGAACCCCAGTGACTCACCGGCTTCGACGGCCGGACGTGACAGAATGATGCGGCTGACCTCATTTGCACGCAGAGCCGCAAGGGCCATGGCTACGGCAAGAAATGTCTTGCCCGTACCGGCCGGGCCGATGCAGAACACCAGGTCATTCGAACGGACCTTCATGTAGTAGTCCATCTGCCGGGGCGTTCGAGCGCGAATCATCTCCCGCTTGCCCCACAGGATCACTGAGTCGAGCTCTTCCTTGCTCATCGAGCTGGGAACCGCTGCGGCTCGATCGCTTTCCACCAGATCCGTGATCATGGAAACGTCGGCCACCTGCAAGCGCCCCGTCCGCTTGAGCGTGTGCATCAGCTCGGAGAAGATCTGTTCGATCTTGCGAACCTCAGCCGGTTCTCCACGCAGGACCACAACGTCGCCTCGGACGGTGATCGACGTGTCAAACTTGTTCTCGATCAGCTGCAAATGCTGTTCGTTCGGCCCGAGTAACTCTACCGGGTCGACATCACCGATCTTGACTTTCTTTTCTACGATGTGCATGGCTGTTGAAAATACAACAAGGGCCGACCACGCAGTGATCGGCCCTTGGTTTCAGGACGAAATGTTCACGTGCTATTACTTCGACGAACCTGCTGAGGCTGGTGCCGTGGTGCCGCTCTCTGGCTGCGCTTCTGCAGCACGCTTCTTGCGCCAGTATGAACGCTCGGCCTTCATCTCCTCGGATGTCTTTGGTCCGGCAGGAGGTACGGTGAGAACCCAACCTGGCTGGATGATGTCAGGATTCTTGATCTGACCCGTGTTTGCCTGCCAGATCTTCGGCCACATGAAAGGATCAGCGTAGATCTCCGTACGGCCGGCGATATTCCACAGACAGTCGCGGTTTTCAGCCCACGTACCGACCGTGTAGCCCTTGACGCGCTTTTCCCGGTAGAGGCCCTTGATGTTTCGGCGCAGAGCCGTTATGCGGTCATAGAACTCGGGGATCATGGCCATTTGCTGGCGTGCGAGTTCGTTGAGTGAACGCTGCAACTCCTTGACGTCGCCCTGACGGTCGGCCAGGACATCGTCGCTCAGGCGCTGCATTTCGCGCACGCGGCCTTCGAGACGACCGATCTTCTCACGGAATGCTGCGATGTCGGCCTCTGAAGCGCCGACCAGCGAATTGATCTGATCGCCACACTTCTTAAGCGCATCGACTGCATTCGCGATGTCGGATTCGAACTTCTTGACGTCGCCCTGCAGGTTGGCGAGCTTCTTCTTCTGCGCATCAAGGTCGCCTTGCAGCTGCTTGATACGGGCATCGGCCTCCTCACACGTGAGGAGCTCGTCGGCCTTGCTGACCGGAGGTGGTGGTACGTCCTGCGCCAAGGAAGGCACGAAGCAGGCGCACGCGAACAAAATGACGAGTGTCTTCTTCATGGTTGTGTTCCTTTCTTGACTTATTTCTTCGGTTTGCCGGACGGTGCTGGAGCCGGTGTTGGTTCAACCTCTGGAGCGTTAGGATCCCAGTCACCCCAGATGTTCGGCCACTGCGACTTCTTTTGCTGGATGAACGAAAGCCGGTCATTGCATGTGCGCACTTCTGCCTGGCGTGAGGCCAACTCACCGGAAGCGCGGGCCTTGTCAGACTCCACCTTGGAGATCTCTGCCGCAGTTTCTTTGTCCTGGGTGCGGATCTGCCGGATTTGTGAAAGTTGCTCTTCCTTGATCTTGCACGTGCACGATGCAAGGACGAGTGCAACACCGAGGAGGGCGGCCGGCATGGACAGCCTGAACCTTGTTGTCATGTCGAACTCCTGAATGACGTTCTTCGTGGAATACTTCCTGAATGCTATGATGCTCGTTGTCGGACGGCACAAACGAACATCCGGCAAATATATTAGCGTATGGTGTTTTTCGCATCATGCTATTGCGTTACGTATTTACAACCTCGGCCATGATATGGGTTATCTTTGACCCATCAATGCGGCAGTAACCACACTCGAAAACCATGTCCCAAGCACTCGAAAAGACCTACTCTCCATCAGCATCGGAATCGAACTGGTACACACTCTGGCAGACGAGCGGCATCTACCACTCCGAGCCGTCGGAACGCACTCCGTATTCGGTGTTGATGCCTCCTCCGAACGTCACCGGCATTCTGCATTTCGGACACGTTCTGAACAATACCATTCAGGATATCTACATCCGCTGGGCGCGATTGAACGGACGCGAAACATGCTGGTTCCCGGGGCTTGACCATGCCGGCATTGCAACTCAGACAAAGGTCGAAAAGGAATTGAAAAAGCAGGGCTTACGACGTCACGATCTGGGACGTGAGGCCTTTATCGAACGTGTCTGGGAGTGGAAGAACACCTACGGCGGTATCATCCTTGAACAGCTCCGTACGCTTGGCGTGTCTGCCGATTGGGACCGTACGCTGTTCACGATGGACGAATCGGCAAGTCAGGCTGTTGCCGAGGTATTTGTACGGCTCTTCGACGAAGGCCTCATCTATCGCGGCAAGCGCATCATCAACTGGTCACCGGTAGCCCAGAGCGCACTCTCCGACGAAGAAGTGATCTTCCGGGAGGTCCGTGAACATCTTTATACCCTTCAGTATCATCTTGAAGATGGCTCGGGGATGCTTCTTGTTGCTACTGTGCGTCCGGAGACCATATTCGCCGACGTCGCCGTGGCCGTCAACCCACAGGATGATCGCTATCGCCATCTGATCGGGTCGCGCGTTATTGTGCCGCTCACGGGGCGCAGCGTGCCGATCATAGCCGATGATTATGCCGACCCGGCCTTTGGCACGGGGTGCGTCAAGATCACACCCGCGCACGACCCGAACGACTTCGAGATCGGCCAACGTCACGACTTGCCGATCCTGCAGTGCATTGAGGCCGACGCCACACTGAATGACCTGGCAGGGGAGTTTGCCGGGCTCGACCGATTCGTGGCCCGTAAGAAAGTCGTGGCGCGTCTGGAAGAGACGGGGCTTCTGGAGAAGAAAGAAGACTACACACACAATGTGGGCTTCAGCGAGCGCGGCGAAGAAGCCGTCGAACCCTACCTGAGTGACCAGTGGTTCGTCAGCATGAAGCCCCTTGCCGAGCCTGCTATGGAGGCTGTCAGAGGCGGCAGGATCACGTTCTACCCGAATCACTGGGTTCGCACCTATGAACACTGGATGTCGAACGTCCGTGACTGGTGCATCTCACGTCAGCTCTGGTGGGGACATCGCATTCCGGTCTATTATGCCGAAGACGGACGCTTCACGGCGGCGATGTCCGAGCAGGAAGCACGCGGCAAACTCGGTCTTGAGAAGGGGGCTGTCCTGAGGCAGGATCCGGATGTTCTCGACACTTGGTTCTCCTCGTGGCTTTGGCCAATGACGACCATGGGCTGGCGCGGCCCGATCTCCGACGAGTCGGCTCGTGATGAGGTCGCAGAGAAGCTGATGTCGTATTACCTGCCGACAAATCTTCTGGTGACGGGTCCGGATATCATCTTCTTCTGGGTTGCCCGAATGATCATGGCAAGTCTGAAGTTCAAGAATGAAACGCCATTCCGCGATGTGTACTTCACCAGCATCATTCGCGATGCCAAAGGCAGGAAACTCTCCAAATCACTCGGCAATTCGCCTGATCCGCTGAACGTGATCGAAAAGTACGGCTCCGACGCCGTGCGCTTTACCATGATCTATTTGGCGCCGCTTGGCATGGATGTGCGCCTGGATATCGACGAGAAGACCCAGGACATTGCCTCAATGGAGCTGGGGCGAAACTTTGCCAACAAGGTTTGGAATGCCTGCCGATTTCTGCAGATGAAGCGGTTCGAGGTAGCGCCGGGAACATCCCCCGATGCGGCCTACGAGCTCAGCACAGCCGACCGCTGGATCCGTTCGCGGTATGCCTCGACCGTGCATGCGGCAACGAAGGCACTTGATGAATACCGCATCACCGAATACGCAAAGATCCTTTACGACTTCATCTGGCGCGACTTCTGCGACTGGTACGTCGAAGTCGTCAAGGTGCAGCTCACACAAGCCCCTTCCGATTCTCATCGGTTGTCCGTTCTTGACAACGCATTTTCAGTGATCGACGGAACACTGCACCTTCTGCACCCGGTCATGCCCTTCATAACCGAAGAGCTCTGGCACGGACTCCTCGGACACACCCCAGAAGAATCGATCTCCACGTCCAGGGCCCCACTGGCCAAGGCCGACGACATCGATCAGCTCACCGAGGAGCGTTTCGAGACGCTTCAACTTGTGGTAGAAGCCCTTCGACGTCAACGCGCCGAGATGGGTATACCACCGGGAGAGCGTCTTGACGTGCATCTGCGCGTGCGACAGGACGAAGTCGGGTTCTACTCTTCACAAAGAGCTGTCATCACGGCTCTTGCCCGTTGTGCAGAGCTCGTCATCGGTCACGACCTCGATACACCACAGGGCTCGGTTGCTGATGTGGTCCGGGGCAATGAGATATACCTTGTGGTGGCCGGCAAGATCGATTTCGACAAGGAACGTGCCCGCATCACCAAGGAGATCGACCGGCTTACGGCAGCACTGGCCGGTGTTGAGAAGAAACTCTCCAATGCAAGCTTCGTAGCCAACGCCAAACCCGAGATCATCGAGAATGAACGGCAGAAGCAGGCCGACTGGACGGACGCACTCATGAAATTGCAGCGCAATCTCGCTTCGATCTGAACACCTGACCATCCATCATGAACATGAAACCTGTCTATATCCTTGAACCCCTTCGCACGCCTGTTGGCAAGTACGGTGGGGCACTCTCTGCAGTTCGACCCGATGACATGGCCGGCGATCTGATCGCTGAGCTCGTCGATCGTCTATCGCTTGATCCGACATCGATCGATGATGTTATTGTCGGATGCGCCAATCAGGCCGGCGAGGACAATCGAAACATTGCGCGTATGGCCGTGCTACTGTCGGGCCTGCCGGAAACCGTTCCGGCCGTGACTGTCAACCGGCTCTGCGCATCCTCGCTCGAAGCTGTCATACAGGGTATGAGGTCGATCGCCAGTGGGGAACATCACGTCGTTGTGGCAGGGGGCGTCGAAAGCATGTCACGTGCTCCGTACAGTCTGCCAAAGAATGTCTCCGGTGGAGCGATGTTCGGTAACATCACCGCCTACGACACGGCTCTCGGATGGCGTTACCCCAACCCCCGACTGGAGAAGATCATACCACTCGAAACCATGGGTGAGACCGCCGAGAACATTGCCGAGCGTTGGAGCATTTCACGGCATGATCAGGATGAGTTTGCTCTTCGCAGTCACGTTCGCGCATGCGCCGCTCGAGACGCCGGCATTCACGCCGAAGAGATCGTGCCCGTTCGCATACCGCAGCGTAAGGGAGAGCCCCTTATCGTCGAACATGACGAGCAGCCCCGACGTGACACTACCCTGGAACGCCTAGGCGTGCTGGGCGCTGCGTTTCGAAAGGGCGGAAGCGTTACGGCTGGAAATTCCTCGTCCCTCAATGACGGTGCAGGCATGATGGTTCTTGCTAGTCAGGAGGCTCTGGATCGTCAGCCGCACCTGCGCAAGCATGTCTATGCGCGACTCCTCAGTTCGGGCGCTGTTGGCGTAGACCCACGCATCATGGGCGTCGGGCCCGTGGGGGCTATCCAGCAGGCATGCTCGCGGGCCGGCGTGAGCGTTGCTGATCTGGAACTTATCGAGATCAATGAGGCCTTTGCCGCTCAGGCGCTGGCCTGCATCAGAGAGCTTGGCGTCGACCCGGACCGCGTAAACGTCAACGGCGGTGCGATCGCCATCGGACACCCCCTCGGGATGAGTGGCGCACGCATCCTGGGAAGTCTTGTTCGAGAGATGCGCCGACGCGGAGCACGCCTCGGATGTGCCTCCCTCTGCATCGGTGTCGGACAGGGTCTGGCGGTTGTTGTGGAATCTGTCAACCACTCCTGATTCCGGCTCGATGTCTGACTCGTTATATTTGCCATCATTTTGAGGATGCTCATGTACACTTCGCCACATCTTGTCCTTCCGAAGATCGCCGACCTGCACAAGGCTGATGTCTATATCGCCAACGGTGGATACAATGCCTACCGCAAGGTCCTGTCGATGACGCCGGATGCCGTGATCGACGAAGTGAAGCGCTCCGGCCTTCGAGGTCGCGGCGGAGCGTGCTTCCCGACGGGTCTGAAGTGGTCTTTCATGCCAAAGGGGAATGACAAGCCGAAGTACCTGGCCATCAATGGTGACGAATCCGAGCCCGGCTCTTTCAAGGACCGTCAGATTTTCGAGTACAATCCGCATCAGCTGATCGAAGGTATCCTGATCGCCGGCTATGCCATGAACATCAAGATGGCCTTTATCTACATCCGTGGTGAATACCATGCATGGGTGGACATGATGCAGGCAGCCGTCGATGAGGCCTATGCGAAGGGGCTCATTGGCGAAGGAATGAAAAAGACGTTTGGTGGTGAGTACACGATCGACATCGTCGTGCACAAGGGAGCAGGGGCCTACATCTGTGGAGAAGAAACGTCTCTGATGAACTCGCTCGAAGGAGACCGGGCCTATCCTCGCTACAAGCCCCCTTTCCCGGCCAACAAGGGGCTATGGGGAATGCCGACGACTATCAACAATGTTGAGACGATTGCCACAGTCCCCCCGATCATTGCCATGGGTGCCGAGGCGTATTCGCAGATAGGAGCGCCCGGACATAGCGGTACGATCCTGTATGGTGTGAGTGGACACGTCAACAAGCCCGGCGTGTTTGAACTTCCGACAGGAACGCTTCTGACAGATATTATCAATAACGTCTGCGGTGGCGTGCCCGGTGGCAAGAAGGTTAAGGCCATCATCCCGGGTGGCTCGTCCATGCCGCCAATGCGTGGTGATGAGATCGAAGGCGTCCGCATGGACGAAGAGTCTCTCAAGAAGCTCGGTACGCACATCGGAACGGCCGGTATCATGGTGATGGACGAAGACACGGATGTCGTTGCCGTTACGCTGCGCATAGCCCGTTTCTATCATCACGAGTCATGTGGTCAGTGCACTCCATGCCGCGAAGGATGCGGATGGATGGAAAAGGTTCTGCACCGCATCGAGCATGGAGAGGCGACGTCATCAGACATCGATCTTCTCCACAGTGTAGCCTCGAACATCGAAGGCAATACGATATGTGCTCTTGGTGACGCTGCTGCTTGGCCGGTAAAGGGTTTCATCGAGAAGTTCCGTGATGAATTCGAAGCCCGTTGCAGGCCATCACGCTCGCTGGTCTCGCTGAACGTCGTGCACGGACGCCGTGCCACGGCTTCGACGCTGGTAAAGACCCTGGCATAAGATGGACATGCATGCCGTCGGGTACGCCTTTGCACTCACGCTTCTGGCTGGGCTTGCAACTGGTGTCGGCTCGGCCATGGCGTTCTTCACGAAGCGCACCAGCACAAAGGCCTTATCGATCTCGCTCGGCTTCTCCGCCGGTGTGATGATCTATGTCTCGTTCGTCGAGATCCTGAACAAGTCCGTCGTGGCCCTCACGCAGGAATACGGCATGCAGCCGGGACGCTGGCTGGCGGTGGGTTCGTTCTTCGCCGGTATTGCGCTGATCGCTATCATCGATAAGCTGGTGCCGACCTATGAGAACCCGCATGAGAATATGAGCGTCGAGTATATGGACGACGCGGAGAAGAGCCAGGAGTACCGCAAGCGCAACCAGCTCATGCGTGTTGGCGTGATGACGGCCATCGCCATCGGCATTCACAACTTCCCCGAAGGTCTCGCCACGTTTGTCAGCGCGCTTGATGACCCGAGTCTGGGACTGGCCATTGCCATTGCTATTGCCATCCACAACATCCCAGAGGGCATTGCCGTAAGTGTTCCGGTGTACTATGCCACCAACGACCGCAAGCGTGCTTTTTTCTGGTCGTTCCTTTCAGGTCTTGCCGAGCCGGTCGGCGCCATCATTGGATACCTGATCCTGCTCCCGATCATGAGTCCGCTCGTTATGGGCATCCTGTTTGGCCTTGTGGCCGGGATCATGGTCTTCATTTCGATCGATGAATTACTTCCGGCTGCGCGCGACTACGGAGAACATCACCTGAGCGTGTATGGTCTGGTTGCCGGGATGGCCGTCATGGCCGCTTCACTGCTGTTATTGCTCTAGCACGGATGGCCACACCCATGCGCATAGGAATCATTGGCGGCTCATTCAACCCCATTCACATCGCTCACCTGATCATCGCGGACAGGTTTGTCGATCAGCTGGATCTCGACCGTTGTTACTTCGTGCCGACGGCTCGGTCGCCATTTAAGATCGATGACCCTATGCTGGCATCGGCCGAAGAGCGTCTGCAGATGGTGCAGCTGGCTACCGAGCAGCATCCAAAATTTCATGTTAGTGACGTCGAGGTCCGCCGAGGCGGCGTGTCCTACACTATCGACACGGTTGCGGCCATGCAGGCCGAGCATCCTCGGGCAGAGCTCTTTGTGCTGATCGGCAGCGACCAGGCCGTGGAATTCGTGCGCTGGCACCGCTGGCAGGATCTGCTCGGTCAATCGCAGCTCTGCATTGTTCGTCGCCCATTTCTGCTGACTCCGGAGATGGAGGAGCGCCTGACGGAAACACTCACGGTAGATTCTCGGTCGCCGGTATGGATCAACGCCCCTTTGCTGGAGATCTCGTCCACCGATATCCGCCATCGCGTGCGTCAGGACAAGAGTATCAATTACCTCACGACAAAGGCCGTGCGCGACTTCATCAATGAGCACGGACTGTACCGAAGATGATTGCCCGACGTTTCTCTCTTGGCCGCCTGTTTGTAATAACGCTTCTTTGCGTGGTTGCACTTGGAATGATCGCCCCGATGGCTTGGATGATCCTTGTCTCGCTGCGTGAATCTCCCGAGCAGCATGCAACACTTGGACAGATGCTTAGCGCGCCGATGAGCACGGTCAACTACGCCGATGCATGGACTTCGGACAACTTCTTGGGGTACTTTGTCAACTCACTATTGGTGGCAAGTATTGTCACGTTCGGCAATGTAGTCTTCTGTCTCTGGGCCGGTTATGCCTTTGCCCGCCGACGTTTCGCCGGCAAGGGGCTTCTGTTTCTGTCGATCTTAGGAGTTCTGGCCGTACCGCAGCAGGTCATCATGATCCCGCTGTATCGACTTGTTGCCAGCCTGGGATGGATCAACTCCTACGCAGCGCTTATCGTGCCATGGCTTGTCACGCCGTTCGGGATCTTTCTCGTGCGACAATACATCCAGTCGATGCCGGCCGAAATGGAAGATGCCGCCCGCATCGATGGGGCAGGCGAGTGGTACATTCTCTGGCGTATCGTAGCGCCCCTTTGTCGACCTGTCCTGACGGTGCTGGCGATCTACACGTTTTTGTCGAACTGGAACTCATTCCTCTTTCCGTTTCTGTTCACCAATGATGAAGCACATCGAACTCTTCCGGTCGGACTTGCCTTCTATCTCGGCAAGCAGTCCATTGACTGGGGACATCTGATGGCCGGAGCAAGCATTGCTGCAGCACCGATACTTCTGCTGTTTGTTGTCTTTCAGCGTCGCATCATCGAGGGTCTTACTGCCGGTGCACTGAAAGAGTAACCATCGTGTATTTTTGCGCCCATGAACACACCACGTACACTAACTCCGAGCCTTAGACAGGCCATCTCCAACCGCACAGTCCAGCTCAGCGTTCTTGGCACGCTGGTGCTTGTAGCCTGCACGCAGATACGCGTGCCGTTACCATTCACACCCGTTCCGATCACGGGGCAGACCTTTGCCGTGATCGCATGGCCACTGCTTTTCGGCTACCGCGTCGGAATGGCAAGCGTGCTCTCTTACCTCGCTCTGGGCGTTCTGGGTGCGCCGGTGTTTGCCGGCTTTGAGTCGATGTCGGCGCTGTGGGGTCCAACATCCGGCTACCTGATCGGTTTTGCCGCAGCCGCCGCGCTACTTGGACGCCTGCGCGATGCCGGTCTGACATCGACACGCTCCGGTCTGGCCCTTTCTGTTGTCGGTGCGCAGGCGCTCATCCTCCTTTTCGGTTCACTTGTCCTTTCGACGTTCGTCGGCCCCGAAAACGCCGTTGCCATGGGGGTAGCCCCTTTCCTTGCCGGTGACGTGATCAAGTCGGTCCTGCTGTTTACGATGATCCGGAGCGTGCGGTGGAACGCAGCGAACTAGAACTCCTTGCGCGTATGATCGCGCGCGAACTCGAACGCACCTCCAACGTCGAGATCGCCCCAAAGTGGCAGCACGGCACGATGATCTTCAAGCCGGGAGATGATCGCCTGAAGCAGCATGAGATGTCCATTGAGCGCTTCATGCATAAGATCGTGATGATGCGCGACAATCTGAGAGTCCTCGAGCAGCAGATCAACTCCAACAAGTCCCTCGAAACCGGTGAGAAGGTCAAGCTACAGAGCTATATCACCCGCATTTACGGTTCTATGACGTCCTTCAATGTCTTCTTTGCTGATGAAGACGATACGTTCAAGGGAAGCGGGGATTAGGGGGGGGAGGGTCGCAGCATGCTGCGACCGCACGATTGCATGTAAAACGCAAAACGCCCATCATTTCTGACGGGCGTTTCGTGTAATTGGGCGGGACCGACGGGGCTCGAACCCGCGACCTCCGCCTTGACAGGGCGGCGCTCTAACCAAGCTGAGCTACGATCCCAATTACCGGTTTTCGGGTGGACCCAAGCGGGATCGAACCGCTGACCTCTTCAATGCCATTGAAGCGCTCTCCCAGCTGAGCTATGGGCCCGTTTATCAAAAACGGAGTGCAAATATAAACCTCGCGCTGATATTCACAAGCGGCACAGCGCTAACGGATGAATTGAAGGTCACACCAGTGGCTGTAGAGTCCTCCAAGACGTAGAAGTTCTTCGTGTGTGCCGGACTCGATTATCGAGCCGGCAGAGAACACAAAGATCCTGTCACATGTCCTGACCGTGCTGAGCCGATGTGCAATGATCACCGTTGTTCTATCGGTCATCAGGCGCTCAAGAGCATCCTGAATAAGGTGTTCGCTTTCGGCATCAAGCGAGCTGGTAGCCTCGTCGAGGATCAGAATCGATGGGTTCTTCAAGAGGGCACGGGCGATAGCCACGCGCTGACGTTGTCCACCACTGAGCTTCAGGCCGCGTTCGCCAACTAACGTTGCGAATCCTTCCGGAAAGGATTCGATGAAGTCCAACGCGTTCGCATCGGCAGCTGCCTTGCGAACCTCATCAAACGTCGCACCCGGGCGCCCATAGCGGATGTTGTCCTCGATCGTGCCACCAAAGAGTACAATGTCCTGCGGGACGACTCCAACGCTTCTTCGCACCTGCGCCCGCGTATACGACGAGGCGTCGCTGTCGTTGTACAGAATGTGCCCCTCGGTAGGGTCATAGAGACGCTGCAACAGAGCGGCCGTGGTGGACTTACCGGAACCGCTTTCCCCGACGAATGCCACGCGTTCACCGGCACCGATATGCAGAGATACATTGTTTACAACCAGCATGTCTTGCCGATCGGGATAGCGGAACGAAACCCCTACAAGGTCGATCGACGACAAACGCACCGGCGGAGCGTCGGGTCCAACATCCTCCGTCGGTTCGGTCATGATCTCGCGGATACGCACGGCCGCGCCAAGGGACTTCTGGATCTGACCGTACAACTCGGCAAACGATCCCAGAGCACCACCAACGAACATCGCATACATGAGAAACGACAGTAGCTCGCCCATGCGCAGGTCACCGGATTCGACAAGGCGAGCCCCGTACAAAATGACGGCAGCAATGCCACCAAACACGGTGAAGATGATGAAGGTCACGAATGCGGCACGCAGTCGGGCCCCCTTCATGGCAAGTCCCACATACTCGCTCAAGGTCGCAGTGTACCTGTGAATCTCATGGGGCTCCTGCACATAGGACTTTACGGCAGATATGCTCTGAAGAGACTCCTCGACAATGGTCGAGGTGCGGGCAAGTGCATCCTGCGTATTGGTGCTGAGCCGGCGCAGTCGACGTCCGATGAGCACGGCAGCGCCGACAATGATCGGCATGCCGACGACGATCGGCACCGTCAGCCGGACACTTGTGGTAAGAATGAGAATGATCGAGCCGATCAGGAAGATCGACTGTCGAACTAGCTGAAGAAGAGAAAAAGAAAAAGTCTCCTGTATCTGTGTCATATCACTCGATAGACGCGATGCCAGCTCGCCGATACGGTGCCCGGACATACGCGAAAGGGGCAGGCGGACAATATGTTCATACAGTTGCGACCGAATCGAGGCAATGACCCGTTCGGTGGTACGCGATAATGTCACCGAAACGACGTATCCGACAATGGCCTGTGCCGTGAGCAGACCCAGAAAGAGAGCACCGGTGTTCATCAGCGACGCAGCCTGACTGTTGGCAAGGATCTGATCGATGATGTTTCCAGTGAGCACCGGAAAGATGAGACTTACGCCGCTGCTCGGAATCATGAAAGCCAGAGCAAGGATCATCGGCCACTTGTGCGGACGATAATACCCAAGCAGAAAGCCGAAAACGGATCGTGTATCGGTTTTCAAGGGCGTCTCCGTGTGGTCGATAGCATGGGAATGACCGTGCCGGTAATGGCGCATGAAGGTTCCATGAGACCATGAATCACCGAGGCGATCTCGTCTGGCTCTACCCACGTGCTTGCCTGATCCGGCGAGCCCCATTCAAGATTAGCGGCCGTACGGATCACGTCGGGCACGATGCAATTAGCCCGCACTCCCGAGGCGCGCCCTTCCTCCGCAGCCGAGAGCGTAAGCGAGACAACGGCAGCCTTCACTGCGGCGTATGCCGCACGGTTGGCCTCAGGTTGCAGGACGGCCTTTGCACCGATGGTCACGATCGAGCCACCACCGTTCTTTACGAGATGCGGAATCGCCGCTCGCATGACATTGAACGTCGTGACAAGGTTTAGCTGCATCATTGATTCGACGTCATCTGGCGAGGTCGACTCGATCGGCGCGCCGGCTCGTATGCCACCAACTAAGTGGACGACTCCGTTCAGGTAAGGGGCTGCCCGGGCGACGAAGCGCTGTGTGTCGTCGGCACTGGAGAGATCAACCACGTCACGGTCAGCAGGGATAACCACGGTGCCGCGCTCTGTCAGATAGGACGAAACCACGCGGCCGAGCTGGCCCCGAGCTCCGGTCAGGAGAACTGTCATAGCATCAGAGGACAATCAGTGAACAATGCACGACCGCATCAGGCAAACGGCATTCAAGGACCCACGTCCCTACGCTGAGTGCCGACGGCGTCATGACGGACAATCTGTCCTGGTCGTGTCCGAGCATTTCACAGGCATACGTTGCCCCGGTCACTGCATTGGTTATGCGCACCGACAGCGGAGTGGTATCGAGCCCGAAGAGGTCAAACGTTCTTGAATGGCGAGCCAGGGGCATTCCCGCCACGCGCACTTGCGTGAGCATCTCGGGCTTATCATCAACCGATACAATGATCGACGGGATTCGCATGCCGCATGGAATCGAGACCTCTGCGCGTTTGACGAGCATCCCCTCGGCACCGGGAGGGTAGACCGCCGTACGCTTCGTGGCCTGACTAGGGGCAACGATGCGCACCTGCGCGGTATTTCCGTCATAGTAGGCTTCATTAAGTCGGAAGGCGTACCAGTCTCCAAGGAGGTATTCACCCTCAATGGCGATCTCGGGCGCTGATGAGTTCGCTCGCTGATACAGCATCGGTTTGAGCGTGTCGATGGCAAAGATGGGCGCAAGTACAACCATCCCGCCCGCCGTTATCACGGTAGCAGGTTCGGGAATTGACGGTCCGAGAATACGTGCGGCCCTTGCAACATCCAGCGCTCCATGTCCAAGAACGCTGTCAGTCTGGCGACCAAACCGCGATCCTTCGATCATGGCCTGGCGGATATAGCTCGGGTGCACGGCAGGGTAGAGCTGCCGTAGAAGCGCCACCTGAGCCGCCACATATGGTGTGGCAAGAGACGTTCCCGAAGCGCGTCCAACAAGTCCGTTGACCTGTTGCACGGGAACACGTTCTGCGGGAGCAGCGAACTCCGGCTTCTGACGTCCGGACGCGCTGGGGCCCCATGACGAATTCGACCATGCACTTCGACCATCGAGGGCGATCCCTCCGATGGCCAGAGCACTGTCGGCATCTGCCGGTGTAATGATCGTTCTCGATGAAGGACCGCTATTGCCGGCCGCCGTGAGACAGATCATCCCGCGCTGCGAGGCGATGTTGATGGCCCGGGCGGGGAAGGTGGTAGACCCGTTCAGCAGTTCATACGGCGTTGCCGCGTCGGTTGAGTCAAAGAACCGATAGCCAAGTGATGAACTCGAGATGTCGGCTCCGCTGCGTTCCACCCACCAGAGCGCTTCAACATAGAGGTCCTCTTCGATCCTTCGCTCGTAGCGCATGTCTTCGGACTTTGCAAGGAGGTATGTGCTGAATGGAGCCACGCCCATGACCTGATCGCCGTACCAGGCCGCTGCGACCGACATGATGACGCTGCCGTGCTCGTCCTGCAGAGGCACGTCGTTATCCTGGTTGGCGGTGATCGGACGTCGGTGGATGAAGTCGTACTCGTCCTCAACATTTACGTGCGAAAGGCTACTCATGGCCTTCCAGCGAAAGCCGTTGTCGATGACGCCAATGCGAGCCCCCTGACCAAACACGCCGGCATCGTGCAGTTCATGGACATTGCCGACCCTTAGCATTTCACTCTGGAAGGTTTCCGGAACGGGGGCACATCGCTCCGGTAGGGTCAGCCTGTATGAGATGGAATTTGCCGGCGACACCGCTCTGACGCATTCGAGAGCCTTCACTCGGTCATACTCATCCTGCGTCAGCCCCACCACCATGTAATTCATCCATGGGTTAGACGAAAGCAGACTATCGCTGATGGCAAGGACCTGCTTGCGGTAGTCATCATGAATGGGGCGATCCAGCTCGTCGAGCACAGGATCCATTCCCGCCAGGGTTCGACGCCTGATTGCGTTGGGATGATACTGCAGCAGAGTCTGCTCGTACAACGGCTCTCCAGGCGCGAAAACTCCCGGCCCCTTATCAGCCAGAAAGACACGAAAGGGCGTGCGCTGGGCCTGTCCTTCTGATGCTGTGAACAGAAGCACCGCGAGCAGGGCAAGGACAGGGAGGGTTTCGTAGGTTTGCCGTCGTTTCATGCGAAGGATATTGATGTTGACAGTAGACAAACAAGATCGTGCTCGCCGAGTAGCTTCGTGCCGGAGCTATGCAGCGTGGATCCTGCGCGATGGAAGCACGGTGATCCAGCTCAGCGGTAACGACAGGATCGACCTTCTGCACCGTCTTACGACGAACGACATGCGTGCTCTTGAACCCGGTAGGGGCCGTCAGACGGTGCTGCTGACGGAGAAAGCTCGAATGATCGACGTCGTGACGCTGCTTCAGGACAAACAAGAGGCCCTGCTGCTTGGTTCGCAAGGCACGGCTGCCGACGTCCTGTCGTGGATACGAAAGTACGTCATCATGGATGATGTGCGCCTCCGTGACGTCACCCAGCAGCATGCCATCATAGAGATCATGGGGCCAAGGGCCGCGGAAGTTGTCGAGTCGCTTCTGGATACTCCCGTCAAAGACCTGGCCATGTCGCAATGGCGCTCGATCGACGATGGGCTGCTGGTGGTTCGGATGCCGTCGGCAAGCGAGCTATCCTACTGGCTGGTCGGTTCCGTGCAGACACTGCAGACCATCAGGGAGCAGCTTGTCCTTCACGACGATCAGATTCCTGAGCTTGATTCAGAGATCGACGAGTACGTGCGAGTTCTGGCCGGCATGGGGCGCGTCGGACATGAGTGGACGCTCGCTTACAATCCGCTCGAAGCCGGACTGCTGCACCTGACCTCGTTCACCAAAGGCTGCTACATCGGACAGGAAGTCGTGGCCCGACTGGATTCCTACAACAAGGTCAAGCAGCGCATCATGGGGCTGATCGCCCCCAGCCAGGTGACCCCTGGCGATGTGATCGTTGCCGATGGCAATGCCGTTGGGGTTATCACAAGTGCAGTAGCTGGTTTCGACGCTTCACAGTGGTTCGCTCTTGGATACGTGCGCGGAGAGTTTGCCCATCCGGGAACGAGTATCGGCATCGAACACTCAGGCTTGATGATCACGGCTGATCTGGTTCTGCCACCAATGATTGACCCATCATGCCCGTAGCTGCTGTCATCGCAGGCGCGCGGCGCATCGGCGCGGAAATTGTCAGGGGGCTTGCCAGTGACGGATACGACGTCGGGCTGACGTACAATACCTCCACCACGGAAGCGCAAATACTGCAGCAGGAGTTGGTCGCCTTGAACCGAGAGTGTCAGGTCGTGCAGTGCGACGTGACAGTGCCCCTTGCGATCGGTAGCGCCCTGACGAACCTTGAAGACGGTATGGGATTTGCCGATGTCATTGTCTACAATGCAGGGGTCTTTCCCGGGGCAGCACCTCCGGCCGATATCGACGAAGACGATCTGCTCCAGGCCTTACGGGTCAACACCCTCCCGGTGCTGACATTGGCGCGCCACTACGAAATGCGCTGCCGAGAGCATCAGCGCACGGGGCGTGTTATCATTCTCGGTTCGCTCGGCGCCCGGGAGATCTGGCGCGATAGGGCAGCGTACAATACCAGCAAGGCCGCACAACATACACTGGCACTGTCGCTGGCCAGAAGCCTTGCACCCACGATGAGCATCAACATCGTCGCACCGGGCCAGATCGTCCTGGAAGGTGAGCAAGAATCCCACTCAGCGATCGTCTCCGAGCGTCGCATACCCAAGGAGCGGCATGGAAGTGCCGACGATGTAGTCGATGCCGTTCGGTATTTTGCGCGCTGTTCGGAATACATCACCGGACAGACCATCGTGGTCGACGGCGGCTACGGCCTGGTGCGCTAAGCGACGATCACCAAACGAATTTCTGGGCACAACACGTGCCACAAACATCCTGAGGATGACGATGTCCATGAGCCCCTTTCGACGGCTTCCTGTAGCTGTGATAAGTTCGATCATTGGCCTGATGTGGTCTGTATCGACGGCACAGGTTCTGCTGGCCGGTTCGGTTTCATTTCTACCGATGAGTCCAGCCACTGGCACATCGGTCACGATCGAGTACACTGCAGAGGCCCGCGATGAGGAGATGACCTCCGGCGGCAACCTGCATGCCGTGGCATACCTCTTTACGGCCGATGCCGAGTCGCCCGAAGCGGTCGACGTCACACTTTCAAAGAAGTCAGGCCGCTGGAGTGGCTCGCTGCAGCTTCCAGCCAGCACGGTCTATGGTATCGTCAAGGTAGGCAACGGCCGCATGTACGATACCAACAAGGACCTCTACTGGGAGTTCCTCGTCACAAAGGACGGCACGCGCCATGTGGAAGGGGCTCACATGAAGGCCGCCATGGCTCGCTCCGGTCAGCTGCCCGCACAATGCCGCATGAAGGACGACGTTGAAGAGGCACTCGAGCTGCTGAATAAAGAATCACGCCTGTATCCCAAGAACATCGTCGCGCAGCTGAACTACATCATGATCGCCAAGGCCGTTGGCGAGCTCGATGAGCTAGAGGCCACTGGCAAGTATCGCGAGCTCACCTCGTCGGTGATGCAGATCAAGTCGCCCATCGAGGCCATAGTGATCGCGCAGGCCTATGCAGGGCAGGGCAAGACCGAGGATGCCAACCGCGTTATGGAAGACGCTGCAGCTCGCTTCCCCAGGAGTGTTGCTGCCGAGCAGTACGAGCTTGAGCAGGTCGGTAAGGCCGAGTCACTCGCTGACTTCATTCAGCGTGTGCTTAAGCACTTCGAAAGCTTCCCGGCAACGAGCGCGCGACAGAATATCACCGATGCTGTGACGCGGGCTACAACTCAGCAGGGTGCTCTGCGTGAGCTCATCTACTTCCTCGACAAGCATCCGATGGCATCGGCGAAGACCTATCATCAGGCCGTCAACTTCATCGGTGCAAATGACACGTTGCGTCCGCAGGCATTCCGGCTTATCGAAGACGGACTCAAGGCCGCTGACGATCCGGCAAGACGTCCGCGCAACATTGGCGTTTCGGAATGGAATGAAGAGCAGCGAATCTCGCGATCGCTTTTACTGTTTGTGAAAGGGGCGATCGAACGTGCTCAAAATCGCGCCGACGATGCTATCGCTTCGCTCGAAAAGAGCATGCAGATCGCCGGTGATGATACCGAAAAGGGATGCCGGGAAATGCTGATTGATCTCTACCGCAATGGTAACAAGCCAAAGAAGGCGCTTGAGGTGGCCAAGAGCGCCATCGTTTCCGGATCGTCCACACCAGGCATCCTGCAGGCTTACCGGGAGATCCTGCGCTCACAGGGCGAAGACTCCTCGGAGATCGCCGATCAGGAATCGGCACTGCGTTCCAAAGGCCGCAGCGCCATGGCACGGCGCGTTCAGCAGGAGTTTCTCAATCTTCCCGGTATCGATGGGACGTTCACCCGGCTCGACGGCACTCCGGTGAAGATCTCCGACTGGAAGGGCAAAGTGGTGATCATCGACTACTGGGCCACCTGGTGCGGTCCGTGCCGGCAGTCATTTCCATCGTTGCAAAAGCTCTATGAGCGATACAAGGACGACCCGAATGTGCTCATCGCCGTTGTCAACGTCTGGGAGCGCAGCGATGACCGCGTCAAGACCGTCAAGGACTTTATGTCTAAGAACACGAGTCTGACGTTTCCGATGTTCATGGACAAGGACGACAGCGTAGTGCGAAAGTTCGGTGTGACGGGAATCCCGACCAAGTTCTACCTCGGAAAAGATGGACGCATCCAGTTCAAGGAAGTGGGCCTGCATCCGGAGGAACAGTTTCTCGAGGAAGCTACAACGCGAATCGAGGCGCTACTGGCGCAGTAGTGGCGCTCTGGTCGCGCGCCTCAGGGGGCTATGAGACAACCCGAACTTCCCGTCCACGGGATCACGTTGTATCGAGCGCCCATGAGTGCACCGCGACCCGTACGGGCGAGCGTCATCACAGGAACCGGACGAGGCTGCGCGTCGGGCCAGACGAGCATAATGCGAATCTCAACGTAGTTAGCCCCCTCCGGCGTCGGCACGCACGGCGCATACTGCACACGCTCCTGCAGGATCCACTCCGATCGTTCCTCAACAGGCACGGCCTCGAGGTCCGCAAGCGTCGGACGGACGTTCACACCCTTGCCGGCGAAGGCATAGAGCGGTTTGAGAACGTACGCATCGAGCTCCTTCAGCAACGACTCGGTAACGTCAGAAACGCGCACACAGCGCGGCACGGTGTGATGCCTCAGATAGGGAAGCAGAAACTTGCTGATACGGAAATACCAGTTCGGATGCCCGGCCCAGTCGACGTCAAGATCGTCGTTCCACGAAAAGCTCAGGTCGACGCCAAGTTCATCAAGCTCATCAATGATCGCCCGGTTGAAGATGCGTCTCAGGGGGCGAGTGTGACCATCGGCATCGGTCCAGAATAGCCCCCTGCCAGACTTTTTGACATGACGAATATTGACAGTTTGAAGACCTATCAGTTCGTGCATGGCCACAAAGTCAGGGCGGGTCTTCTGCTTCTCGGGATCGATCTCTACCAGGGCAACTTCACGCGGATCACAGTCAGCAAAGATCACCGATCGAAGCAAGGCAGCATAAGAGCCGTCATCAAGACCTGACAGAAAGGGCGTTACCGTGTTCAGACCATACTGACGCATGAACTCCTGCGTGAGCATCCACTGGTAACCGAATAGCGAGGGAAAGCCCTGAAGCTCAATAAGACGCGGCACATACGCGCCGCTCTCGTTGGTCGTCACGGCAAAGTCAACCACGCTAAACAGAGGGCGCGCAGATTCATGCCGCACGCTGTAACGAGACTGTAGCGTGTATGCCGAACGCTCAAGATTTTCTGCCGACAGACATTCTTCGATGATCTCTTGCGCTGCGCTGGACATCTCTGAAGCGAACGCGCTTGAGATGATGATGGGCATTTCACAGACCCGAAACTCGATCGCATGACCTAGACGACGTTCCAGCGAGGCGATCAAGTCGGCATGACTCTGCGTCGTCACGCCACCATTGAATACCTGCTGAAGGTCAGGTCTCATCTCTCGTAGCGCCGAATGCCGGCTACGAATGTGGCCACGACGTGCTCGGACGAACCAATCGGACGCGACTCATCGAGCACATCAGCGTCGAGCACCGTCAGGTCGGCGTCGTATCCCACATCAATGCGTCCGCGTCGATACTCCATTCCGGATGTCACGTGCGCCCCGAAGGTGAATGCCTCGAGGGCCTCGGACCGGCTGATTCGCTCGTGTGCTTGCCATGCGGCAGTATGACCGCGAGGAATGCGATCGGTAAATGCGGCCATGCCGGCCAGCGGATCGGGCGACTCGATAGGGAAGTCCGATCCACCTCCGATGTGAACGCCGGCGTCAATAAGCGAGCGCCAGCGGTAGGACCATCGGCAACGCTCGAGACCCAGTCGGCGCTCGGCCATGCTGGCATCGCTGATACAATGGGTCGGCTGTACGCAGGCAACAATGCGACTGCGCGCCATACGCTGAAGGTCTTCATCACGCACGATCTGCGCATGCTCAAGTCGAAAGATCACATCGGCCGCTTCAGGTAACGATCGCACCGCCTCGTAGGCATTGATCACATTGTGCACCGCCTGGTCACCGATGGCATGAATGGCCACACAGGGCCATCCGGCCTGCACGATCTCCGTGATCATCGCTGTCATCTCTTCTGCACTAAGTAGGCGTCGGCCGACGTTTGACGTATCATCGTCGTAGGGGGCTGAGAGCAATGCACCACGCGAACCAAGTGCACCATCGGCAAACAGTTTCACTCCACACACGCGAAGCAATTCGCCCCCTGCGGGAAGCTGTCCGATCTCTTGCCACTGGCGCGTTTGACCGCCGACAAAAGACTGTATGCGCACCGGAAGCCGGCCACTTTCGGCCATGGCGCGGAACACTTCCAGCCATGGTTCAGCAACGTTCATATCGTGCACCTCGGTGATGCCATGCTTGGCACATGCCGACGTGGCACGCTCGATCATCGAGCGGAGCGTTTCCGGCGACGCAGACGGAAGACAAGCCCAAAGCGGATCAAGGTCTTCATCGATCAGCACGTCGGGCGCCGTTGCAGGATCAACACCGGCGCGCAGCAGTGCTGCTGTGTTGGCAAGTGCTGCGTGCGAGTCGATGCGCACGGCCAGAAGCGGAACGGTACCGGAGACCGCATCAAGTTCGGCACGAGACGGGATTCTTCTGTCTGACCAGTATTCTTCATTCCAGCCCGTTGACCGAAGCCACCCATCAACTGGCTCTGCTCGGGAGATCGCACTGAGAAGCTCGTCTGCATTGTTCACAGCGTGAAGAGATGTAAACGTTAGCTGCTCGCCGAGCAGGACGATGTGCGCGTGATTATCAACAAGGCCCGGATAGACGTGACATCCCGGATAGCTGAACGTGTCCGTTTCAGTTCGGATGACCGTGCCGCTCAGGCAGGGTAGAACGGCGCGTATGCGCCCTCTCTCGACGTGAATCTCGGCGAACATGTCCTATGAGCGCAGGCGGATCGTGTCTACCGAGTCGAGATAATCCTTCTTTGCCAGAAGTTGCTGCTCAGATTCGACATTATGAGGATCAGGCAGGCAACAGTCGACAGGACAAACGGCAGCGCACTGCGGCTCATCATGGAAACCCTTGCACTCTGTGCATTTATCCGGTACGATGTAATAGAATTCGCCCGAGAAGAAGTTTCCACCGAATCCTCCCGGCGAAGTGCTGTCACTGTGCTTTGCTCCGGCGAGCTCCCACTCGGCACCCGCCTCGTAAATAGCCGTGTTCGGACACTCGGGCTCGCATGCGCCGCAGTTGATACAGTCACTCGTGATGTAGATGGCCATGATGATCGCTGAAATATTGGGTTCGATTGCGCGCAAATCTACGGAACGGAACCTTTTCCGTCCGTTTGTTGTCTATCGCGTTGTTCAACGCAACAATTGAACGTAAAGTTCGTCATCTGCATGCCCTCTGAGAAACTTCGCTACCATCCTAGCCGTCATGGCTGTATCGCTCTTCGCTGCTCGCGCAGCAGAGAGGACGGCAGAGCGTCCTGCAGATTCGGTCCGCGGTACTGTGTCGGGCTTCGTCGAAGACGCGGTGAGTAAAGAGCCCCTTATCGGAGCGACGGTATCGATCAAGGGCATCAAGGCGGGCGCCTACACAAACAAGAGCGGCTACTTCTCGATATCGAACGTTCCCGTCGGACAGCAGTTCGTGGTCGTTTCATACGTCGGGTATAAGAAGAAAGAGGTTTCCGTCAGCATCCCACGAGGCGGCGGAGCAAAGCTCAGGGTGGCGCTTGTTTCGGATACGTCTCGAGGGCGTGAGCTCACCGTTACGGCAAAACGCGATGAGGACAAACGCGAGATATCGATCTCACGTGTGAACATTCCCATCGAGCAGCTCAGTCAGCTGCGTATCGGTGGCGAGGCCGATATCTTCCGTGCACTGCAGATGCTCCCCGGGGTGCTGACTTCATCACAGATATCCTCAGGACTCTTCATCCGCGGTGGCTCGCCGGATCAAAATCTTGTCCTGCTCGACGGTATGACGGTGTATAATCCGACACACCTGTTCGGGTTTATCTCGGCCTTCAATAACGATGCCATCAAAGATGTCGACCTTATCAAAGGGGGCTTCCCGGCCGAGTACGGCGGACGCATGTCTGCGGTGCTGAACATCACGCAGAAAGACGGCAACCGTGATCACGTCGAAGGACTTGTTGGCCTTGGCCTGATCTCTTCACGGGCTTCGTTGCAGGGTCCACTCGGAAACGGATCGTTCTTCCTCGGTGGACGCAGAACGTATCTCGATCTGATCCTTGGTATTGTTCCCGAGGATCCGGAGTCACCGTTCCCGTCTTTCAACTTCTATGATCTCAACGCCAAGATCACGCAGAACTTTGGTGAAGACGATAAGGTGTCGCTTAGTGGATTTCTTACTCGCGACCAACTTGGGTTCTCTCAGCCGGGACTGGACTTTGGCGTGCGTATCGGCAATCGTGCATCGTCGCTGCGTTGGACGCATATCTATGATCCGACGGTGTTTTCTGTAGTGACGCTCAGCGCCAGCCGTTACGACAATGGATTCGACGGTCGCAATGCAGGTATCGCCTTCGAGGTTCTCAATAACATCACCGACTATACGCTGAAAGCCGAACTCGAATGGTTTGCCGCCGACGACCTTACGGTGAAAGGGGGCTATGAGGGCACACTTTTCAACTTCAACTACGCACAGTTCTTCGAGCAATCAGCGCAGAACAACACGGTCATCCGCGACACCACGGCTCTGACCATTTGGGACAATACGCAATCGACCTTTGCGCAGATCAACTGGAACGTCACCGAGGCGCTTTCAGTGCAGGGTGGCCTTCGTGCCAGCTACTGGACGTCCAGCAAGGATCTCCTCATCGATCCGCGTCTCGCGGCTCGTCTGCAGGTGGGTCAGGACGTGGCCGTCAAAGCCGCATGGGGCATCTATCATCAGTACCTGCGACTTGCATCGGCGCCAGACTTTTCCTTTTTCGATACATGGCTTCCGTCGGACAACTCCGTTCCTCCGGGACGCGCAGACCACTATGTACTCTCCGTGGAAACTCGTCCGTACGAGGGATACGACGTGAACGTCGACGTATACTACAAGAATCTGGCAAACATCAACGAACTGCAGCAGGGCAATCGCGGGCGCCAGGTACAGGTCTCGGATGTCTTTTACGTAGGCCGCGGCTACACGTACGGAGCAGAACTCTTCATCCAGAAGCGCACGGGGCGTCTTACCGGATGGATTGGTTACGCGCTGGGATACGTTTACTCGCAGTTTGACAGCGTAAACCTCGGGCGCTGGTTCCGTCCGAAGTTCGACCGTAGGCACGACCTGAAGATCACGGCTCTATACCAGCTTTCGGATCGGTGGGAGTTCGGTGCCTCGTTCATGTTCCAGTCCGGTCAGTCCTACACAGGAGCCACATCCACACTCGCCGGCCGAATGCCAGGCTGGGAGGGCGGCGTCGTGATGGTCAATCCGTCGCAGCGATGGGGACTTCGTCTGCCCAACTCACATCAGCTGAATGTGAACGTGAATTACAATACGACGCTCTACGGACTTCCTTTCCGACTGTTTCTCGACGTGTACAACGTCTACTCTCGACGTGATATCTGGTTCAGAAACTTCCTTACGACCGACGGAATACCGACGGTACGTGATGTGCGTCTGCTTCCAATTCTGCCAACGATATCTGCGGAGTTGAGGTTCTGATGAAGCTTCGATCGATCTTCCCCGGCGTTCTCATAGCGGTTCTTCTTGCACTTGCATTGACAGGTTGCGAAGATCCCGTGCCGACCGATTACACTGAAGAGATCATGCTCGAGGGTATTCTGCTTGTTGGAGAGCCCCTTCAAGACATCCGCGTTCTGCGTACGCTCCCCGTTACCGATACCTTCCGTTTCGAACAGGCAATACTCTCCGACGCGTCGGTTGTTGTCACGGCAGATGGGGTTGATATTCCGATGAGCTTTGTCAGCGGTCCGAATGGTGGTACGTATCGTGCTACAGATACGAGCTACCGCGTCAGGGCAAATACGGTATACAGCGTGGTTGTGCAGGCACGTGGTTCGCGTCTGACGGCATCGACCAGAACGCCGCAGCCGTTTCAGTGGACAACGCCACCAAAGGCATTTATCCAGTTTCCTCCCAAGGATTCATTGCTGTTGCCGGTGGATGATTCGCTCCTGGTGTCATGGACTCCGGTACCGAGCACCGAACTCTACATCATCGGTCTGACGTGTCTCGACACCACCAACTACGGCTCGTATCTCATCCCGCCCACTGGAGATACGAATGAACGCACAACACGTCCGTCACCGGACTTCTTTGACCGTTCGGGCACGCTGGTGGCCAACGAGCGTACAACGCTCGGTGCGACGCCATTTACGACGTCGCAAACCGTATGGGGCATTTTCCGCTGGTACGGAATGCACGAGCTTCGCGTGTATGCGCCCGACCGTGCGTTTCTTGAGTGGTTCTACCTCGTAGGAGGTGGACGACGCAGTTCGTACGATTACCGCCTGGGCAACATCACGGGCGGCCTCGGCGTGTGGGGATCTGCCTCACTGGTCAAGAGCAGCAGCTTTCTGCTCAAGCGTCCGTCTTGACGAACGCGCGCCCACCGGCACGCACGTAATCTCATGGGGCTTTGCTCACCACCGCTCGAACCGTCGAGTTGAGAAGTTCGTAGGCGTTGCGTCCGCAAAGTTCGACAACGGCGTTCTGGCACATTTCTAGATCATCTTCTGTCGCCCCGACAGCCAGTGCTCCCCGGACATGTGAGTAGAGCTGCGAGCTGCGGCCAAGAGCAGCCAGGATTGACACAATGCAGAGCTCGCGTTCTCTCGTGGATAGGCCACCCCGGCTCAGTGTCTTACCGTATCCTTCGATGATCATCCATGACCGCATGGAAGGGGAGATGGCCTCGAACCGCGCCATCATCTTCTCGTAGACGCTTCCGTAAACTTCCTTACATAGCATCTGTCCACGCGCTTCGAAAAGATCCGCATGGTACGTTTCAACCTGATCGCTTTCGGAACTACTTCCGCCAGCAGCATGCGCCGTGGCCAGTGCATCCAGGGCCGACGGGAAACCTGCAAAGAGGTAGCTCTGCAGGAGTACTTCGGTTAAACGCAGCTGCTGCTGGGCGTCTTGTGCTCTCTGAGCCAGTGACTTGATCACCGGCTGAAGTCCTAACGCCGAGGCGATCGATGCACGACACAGATCCTCCAGGGTCAGCCCTGAAACTGTCGACTGCTGCTGGTCACTCTCCAGCGCGATGAGAAGATCTGCCATTCGCTCTGCGGCTCGACCTCGATGACTGATCGCATTCTTCTCTTCGGGGTGCATCTCTGCATAGCGCATTTCAAATCCATCAGGCGTGAACATCGGATCGTATCCAAAGCCCCCTTGCCCTCGGTCGTCTGTATCTATTCGTCCGGGTGATTCGCCCACAGTAAAGAGCGTACGCATCGGGTCGACGTAGCAGAGCACACAGACAAAACGCGCCGGCGAGGATGATGCACCCTTGTTGGCCATGGCCTGGCGAACCGCCGCGCGGTTATCAGCATCGCTTGCCCCGAGACCGGCGTATCGCGCCGAACGCACTCCGGGGTCGCCCCCTAGAACGTCAATGCACAGTCCGCTATCATCGGCCAGTGTTGCAAGCCCGGTAGCATTAAAGACCGCCATGGCCTTCAAGTGGGCATTGTCCTGAAATGTCTGGCCATCCTCCTCTATCTCCATCGGTCCTACGACCGCACTCATGGGGATCAGTTCAACATCGCCCAGACCGCATCGCCCGAGGATCTCGGATAACTCCTGAACCTTATGACTGTTGCCTGTTGCTACAACGATCCTCTTTGTCATGGGGCTTCTCCGAAATCTCCAAGAATGGTATCCATGGCACGAAACAGCTCCGCCAAGGAGTCAGTGTTATATGATCCACAGATCCCGATGCGCATGACGCGACCCGCCAGCTGATCCTGTCCGTCGGCAACCAGCATGGAAAACCGATCCCGCAGCGCGATGCGTATGTCGTTGACCCTGCGGTGTGAAACCACCACCAATGCCTGCGAGCTCCCTTGGCCGTAGAGCTCAAAGCCCCGTTGCGTGGCCTGATGACGCACGTAGTCGCGGCGCTCGGCATGCTCGCGCCATACGGTATCGAGTCCACTGCGCACGATCCGACGTGCTGCAGTCTGGACCGCCGAAACGATCGTCACCGGTGGCGTCCAGAGCATAAGCCCCTTGTCGCCGACTTCAAGTACACGCCGCATATCGTTGACGTACAACGAGCTTGCGTTCCTTCGGGCATACTCCTCAAGGCGCGCACTCAGCGAAACAATGGCCAAACCCGGTGGCGAAAAAAGCCCTTTCTGCGCACCGGTAACAACGGCATCGAGCTTCCAGTCGTCGGCCCGCACTTCCTGAATGGCGATGCTGGTGACACCATCGACGAGGACAAACGTCTCGGGCGTGAGTTCATGGATCACTGCCGAGAGCGCCTTGATGTCCAGTGCAACACCTGTTGATGTTTCGCTGTGCACCATCCATATAGCCCTCAACCGAAGCGTTCCCAGCAGTTGGGTAAGGTGGTGTCGAAGTCGCTCCACATCGATACCCTCGCCCCATTGCGCGCTCAGGGTATGCACGGTAGCGCCGCGCAATGCGCTGCACGTGGCCAGGCGGTCGCCGAAACGTCCATGGCAGAGTACCAGTACGTGATCACCCGGGTGAATGCAGCAGCCGGCAACACTCTCGATGCCTGTCATTGCGCTGCCGGAGAGCATCACTACGGTTTGGCTGGTGCAGAAGATCGACCTAAGGTCTCGGGTAGTTTCCTGCAGCATCTGCCGAAACTCCTCGCTGTGGTGGTGAAGCACCGGCCTTGATGCCGCGGCCATGACATCTTCGGGGACGGGCACGGGGCCCGGAGTGTAGAGTTTCATGACTGCGCGTTTAGGGCATAAAGAATGATCGAGGCGGCAACGGCGGCATTGAGAGATTCAACCGACGATTGAAGACCGGGAATCGTCACTCGAACCGCGGGCCGCTGAAGAAGCTCCGCAGATACTCCATGGGCCTCCGAGCCGACCACGAGGCACCAGTTCTCGTGGGGCGCAATCAATGCCGGAGCAACGCCGTCGTGGGCCACAGCGATAACCGGTTGCAGCTGAGGATGCGCATCGAGGAACTCCGAGATGCTCGAACGACGAACAATGTTCAGAGCGGCAAGCGCGCCTGCGGAGGCACGCACGACCTTCGGGTTGTAGATATCGACGCACCCATCGCCGAGCACCAGATCCGTGCATCCAAACCAGGCGGCCGTGCGAATGATCGTGCCCACGTTTCCCGGATCAGTAACACCGTCGAGCGCTACCACTCGCCCCCTGCAGGTGCGTTCTTCGAACATCCTGGCCACCATGATAACACCCTGCGACGTTGCCGTGGTGCACATCCGCGTCAGTTCCGAAGGGGAGGCCGCATAGACATCAACTCCGCGCCGGCCGGCTATGCCCAGAATTTCCGCAACGTCGTCGGAGGCATCTTCGCAGACAACGATCAACAATGGATGAACACCAGCCCTGAGCAGTTCTAAGCATGCATGCGGGCCTTCGACAAGAAATTCCGAACGCTCCGCACGCTCAGATGAGCGGTGCAACTGGCGAACCGCATTTCGTAGTTTGTGAGTCGCCCGCTCAAGCTTGTCAATCATTCCGCGAAACTATGAAGAGCATCAAAGAACTCCTGCGTGCAAAGCGTGACGGACATCCGCTCAGTGCCGAGGAGATCGAGTACTTTGTCACGCAAACGGTCTCCAATGAAGCTTCTCCGGCCCAGGTTGCAGCGTTTCTGATGGCATCCTGCACGCGGGGACTCACAATGGAGGAAACGACCGCTCTGACGCTCTCAATGGCCCGATCGGGTGAGCAGCTGCCGCGTGCTGCCTCCGAGCGCTGCCGGATCGACAAGCACTCTACCGGCGGTGTGGGCGACAAAGTCTCGCTTTTGCTGGCGCCCCTTGCTGTGGCCTGCGGACTCGATGTACCGATGATCAGCGGCAGGGGGCTGGGGCACACCGGCGGAACGCTCGACAAGCTGGAATCGGTCGACGGGCTGACCACTGATCTGTCAATGCAGGCAATGACCGATCTACTCGAAGCACACCATCTTTTCATGGCCGGGCAGACACCGACGCTCGTGCCTGCCGACCGCATAATGTATGCACTTCGCGACGTGACCGGCACGGTGGAGAATGTCGGGCTGATCACTGCCTCGATCCTCAGTAAGAAGATCGCCGAGGGCCTCGATGGTCTGGTCATGGACCTGAAGGTCGGCTCTGCCGCATTCCTTCCCACGTTGCAGCAAGCCGAGCAGCTGGCAGTGTCCATGCGTCAAGTATGCCACAGCATCGGCTTGCCGGTAACGTTTGTCTTTACGCGCATGGACAGGCCGCTGGGCAAAGCCGTAGGCAACTGGGTCGAAATGGTCGAAGCCGAAGCTGCTCTTGCCGGCCTGGTTCAGCGAGACCTTGCAGAGGTGACCACGGAACTTGTGGCGCGAATGATCATGCTGTCGGATACCTCAATCGGCTATGAAGCAGCCAGAGCGGCCGTGATCGAACGCTGGAAGTCTGGCCAGGCGCACATCATCTTTCACGAAATGCTCACACGTCAGGGCGGAAACTGGCACAGGAGCATGCAGCGATATGCAACGTTGCCGCGCCTGGAAATTCTGGCATCAGACAGTGGGTACGTCGATGAGATTTCCGCGCGTGAGCTAGCCAACATTCTCTCGTCAGCCGGGGCCGGACGCAGCCGTGAGGACGACCTGATTGATCCGGCCGTCGGCGTCGTCATTCATCAGCCGCCCGGCACGCCGGTGCAGAGGGGGCAACCCCTTGCCACCGTTCATGCATCTTCGGACAATGCCGCACTGAAACTCGGCAATGAGCTCTCGGGGCTTATTAAAACGACGACGGCCCCCGAGGTTCGGGAGCCGTCGATGATCCTGCAAGTTTGGTAGGGGGCTTGGCGTTACATCGCCTTTTGAAGCGCCGCAACAAAAGCGTCCTTGGGCATCGAGCCCACGATCTTTTGGGCGATTGAACCCTGACGGTCGATGATGAACGTGGTCGGCACTGCCTGTATGCCACCATAGGCCTCGGCGATCTTCTTATCGGCATCCAGCACGTTCATATACGCGATGCCATTACGCTCGGCGTACGTTTTGACGATGTTGAGGGCATCCGGCTTGTCGTCGAGGGCCACACCGATCACAACCACACCCTTGGCTGCCATGTCCTTGGAGATCGTTACCAGGTCTGGTATCTCACGGCGGCACGGCGGGCACCATGTTGCCCAGATGTTCAGGAGGACGGTTTTGCCGGCGGCAACTTCAGAGAACGAGCGCTGCCGTCCATCGGCGTCCGTCCATGTGAAATCCACAGCCTTGCCCGAGGCTGCTGTCTTGACGCCAGACACTGGGAAGACACCACCGGAGGCGCCAGCAGACCCGGAGGCTGAAGCACCTTCAGGACGATAGAGCCAATAGCCGACAATGACGGCGCTGACGGTGAGAGCAACCAGAAACTGTTTCATTTAGAGGACCTCAAGACTGAACAGAGCAGACACTTCATTCACGGCCAGGTCTGAGACGACCGAGCACATGATACTATTGCTTTTCCAGACAAACAACGTGCGGTCTTGTGACGAGGCCCAATGCCACTTGCTATTTGAAACGTCCTCGGCCGTGGCACGATCAAGTTCAACGGTCTTGGCATCGATCGCCCCCTGCTCAACTTCCAGGAGTGAGATCAGGCGTCCAGCCGTGCGGTAAACAAGCACCGGAAAATCGCGACCGTTGATCGAGCGCACACTGCCTCCGACGAGCTCTGCGGCGACGGTGGGGAAGAACACCTCAAAATCAACACCGTGGTTGGCGAAGAACGCCCGTAGGTCGTTCTTGTCCGACGAATGAAGATCGATGTTCCCGGCATCAGACGAAACATTAGCGTACGCCGCAAGAGCAGCTTCGGTCATGTTCGACGGAAGAGTATCACCGCGCTGAGACAGCACGAATAGCGTCGAAGCGGCAACAGCAATAAATGCCAGAGCAGCTGCGGCATACCGCGGCTGGGTAGCAAAGCTGCTAAGCATGCCACGGAGCTTACCGGTAAACGACCGTCCGCTCTGCGTGCGTGCCTCGGCTGCTATGGCCATACGGATCGATCGCTCGAGCGAAACCGGTGCCTGCATACGCAGCGCAGTGCTGCGCGAGCGCACGGCAGCGCGTGTGGCTGTAATGATCCGGCTTTCGCGCTCTGCACGCGCATCGCCTCTGACCTTGTCCGCTACGAGATGTTCCTGATTGTTATCAAGCATCTCGGAGATCCATTCAAAGGAGTCTAGTGAATCCTTCATATACGTCCTCGTAGTTATCGAAAAGCGCCCTGCCCTGTATCATTCTGGCTCTCCGGTAGAGAAACCTCTCGCCCTGGCGTAGTCGGCGAGTTTGGCAGCCAGAAGTTTACGCGCACGGTGCAGACGTGAACGGACCGTCCCGATCGGACAGTCAATGAACTCGGCGATCTCCTCATAAGTGAAACCTTCAATGTCGCAAAGAATAACAACCGTGCGAAACTCCTCCGGAAGAGAAGCAATCGCCTCGGCCACCTCATCGTCGAGAGCGTTGGTGAACACCTGTTCTTCGAGAACCGATGTTTCAACAGAGCTATCCCGGATAGTCTCGTAGAACTCTTCGATGACGTCGTACTCGACCGTATCCGGAGCCTTGGACGACCTTCGGAACGTGTTGATGTACGAGTTCTTAAGAATCCGGAACAGCCATGCCTTACAGTTAGTTCCCCGTTCGAACTTGTCGAAAAACCGGAAGGCTTTGAGGAATGTTTCCTGCACCAGATCGGCCGCATCATCTGGATCACGCGTAAGCCTTACGGCAAACGAATACAGTGCCGACATGTGCGGCATGGCCTCGAGCTCAAACTCGCGGCGCAGTTCGTCATTTGGGGATTCAGACAAGAGCTGACCCTATCACCAGTGGCGGAGCATTTCTGTGAGAAGACGCACTCCAACACCGGAGCCACCCTTGCAGACGTAATGTGCTGCCTTGGGCTGGATGCCGGTACCGGCAATATCCAGGTGTACCCATGGGTAGCTCACGAAATGCTTCAGGAACAGTGCTGCCGTGATCGATCCGGCACTGCGGCCGCCGGAGTTCTTGATGTCGGCGTAATCGCTCGAGATCAGCTCTTCGTACTCTTCGTAGAGCGGCAGTTCGCAGACGTATTCATTGGTCTTGGCCGCCGCAGCACGCAGGCGTGACTTGGTCTTCTCATCCGTCCCCATCATTCCTGTAGTGACGCTTCCGAGGGCGATTACAACAGCACCGGTGAGTGTGGCAAGGTCGATCACGGCGCTGGGTTTGTACCGATCGGCATAGCATAGCGCGTCGGCAAGGATCAGGCGACCTTCAGCGTCCGTGTTGTCGATCTCGGCTGTCTTGCCGTTCATGAAGGTGATAATGTCACCGGGCACGAGAGCCGACCCGCTTGGCATGTTCTCTGTTGCCGGAACAATGCCCACAACGTTGCGCTTCAGACCGAGTTTGGCAATGGTCTGCATGGTACCGATGACGCTCGCAGCTCCGTGCATGTCACTCTTCATGTCGCTCATGCCGGCCGCCGGCTTGATGGAGATGCCGCCAGTGTCGAAGGTGACGCCCTTACCCACAAGCACAAGGGGCTTTTCTGACTTCGGCCCCTTCATGTATTCCATCACGATCATGACCGGAGGGCGTGTACTGCCCTGGTTAACACCAAGCAATCCGCCCATCTTGAGCGCTTCGATCTTTGCCTTGTCCAGAACAGTGGTCTTGAAGCCCGATTTCCGGCCAACCTCCTGCGCCTTGCGGGCAAGTGTTTCCGGGTAGATCTCATTGTTCGGGGCATTGGCAAGATCGCGCGCAAGGGTGACGCCTTCGACGATGACCCATCCCGCATCGGCACCCTTGGTAACGGCCTTCTGATGTGCCTTGTCGGTGATCAGCGTGAGCTTCTTGACCTTCTTGCCGTTAGAGGGGGCGATGGTCTTGTATTTGTCAAATGCATACTGACTCAGAAGAGCGCCCTCAACGATGGCCTGGGCAACCGTAGCAGCATCGATCCCATTGACAGTTTGAACATCGACAGCAATATGCTGGCACCCTGATGATGCCGCCCGCTTGGCTGCGGCTGCTGCAGCGCGGCGCAGGGTCTCGACGGTCACATTCTGCGTCTCACCAAGACCGGTGAGGATGACACGCGGTGCCGAGGCTGCCGAACCGCAGTAGGCAAGAGCCGTCTGCAAGGACTTACCCGTGAAGTCCTTCGATTCAAACACCGGCGTCAGATGAGGTATAGCTGCCGTGAGGGCCTTTTCGTGCTGACCGAACTGACGCTCGGTTTCGGGAATCAGAACGATGATCGCATCGCACTTCACGCTCTGACGCGTAGCTGTTGAGACGTTGACAGACATGGTAAAAGGGTTTTGTTCGTGGATGATTGGCGGCAAAATACGCAATGCGTGGGGCCATTCATCGAGGGGAAAACACATGGTAGAGCCGAAAGGCCACGTCGGGCTTCGGACCAACGGGAAGCTTGACGTATCCACCTTTGAGCCAAAGCTGCATCTGGTCAGAATAGTGCGCTTCAAGGGGCTGTCCAGACGCGCCTCCGGGCACCACGGTGTACTGAACAGAATCAGTCATCAGCGAGATAACGCGCATGCTGGCTACGACCTTCGTCGGTAACATCACACCCCTTGGTTCACGCGTGCTGAAGCTCCATTGCGTGTTATTGATGGTCGTCTGACTGCCACCGATACTGAATGGTCCGAGGTTCAGGGTCGGGCGCATAAGCGCATTTCGCCCAAATACATGCGGAAAGGTCACCGAGTGAATGGACCCGAACGGCCAGCCCTGCTCGGGGCCATGACGGAAGTGCCGACTAAGATCGTCCACCGCCAGTTGGAACGCCCGCAGAACGATCCATGACATATCCTCTGTTGTCGAGCTCGTGCGAACATCATCCCAGATTCGGTTCTGAGGTTCGTCGATCAGTTCATCGATGCGACGCAAGGGTATGTTCGTCACAAGAGACCAGTCGAAGAACAGCTGTTGTCCGAGTTCATCTTCAAACGTCGCCCAGACAAGCCGATCAAGAAAGATGGAGAAGATCGAAGCGGCATTATCCAGCGGTGTGTGGCTGGCATCCCATGAGACCAGCATTGCCAAAGCCCGCCGCTCTTCAGCGTTGAATCGCTTGGAAGCCCGCTGCAAAACAGGAACCACACGACGGAGCATGTTGCGAGCGTAGGGCGAGACCACATCCTGCTGGATCATCTGCACATCGCGTACCGTCGGCTTGTCGTAGAGACGCATCAGCTGACTGATCCTCTCCATCCGCGAGGAGGGCTCGTAGAGCGACCCAACATACTGGCCTTGACTACTGAGTCGATTATTGGCCGAAGCCACCCAGCCGCGCGACGGATTGACCATCCGTCCAAGCGACGTGAGCGACGTCGTCCCCATCCAGTCAGCCCCCTGAACCCATGAAGGAATCGGGAGACGTGGATCTGCACTTCCGCGTTGTGGCAGCGTACCTGCGGCCATGACCGCCATAGAGCCAGCCTTGCTGCCCACGCTGAAAGTGAGCGCCGGTGTGCCCCACGTCGATAACGCAGCGAGCATCGACTCAACAGTCTTTGCGGTATTGATGCGGTAGATGGCCGAGATCTCGTCGCTTGGATAGGAAGCGGTCCACCGGAAAGTCATGACCGTAGGCCGAGAACGATTCTTCTCGGGAAACATGTAGCTCGTGGCTGCAACACGCGGAAACTCAAAGATCGGCGATGGGTCGCGCATGATGTGGTGATCTGAGATCACTCGCGATGTAGCCGTCGACCGGATACTGATGATGGTATCGGGCTGGCCTGCAACATGAATAGTGTCGGCCAGGTAGCGAAACTTCCGTCGCAAACCGGCCGCGTCGCGATAGTAATTCACCGGATCTGCCGAGTCACAGCGCTCGATAACATAATCGACATCGTCGATCATTGCGTTGGTAAAGCCCCATGCAAGATGATCGTTGCGGCCCGAGATCACCAGCGGTACACCGGGAATACTCAGTCCAACAACATTGAGGTTTGGAGCAGAGAGGTGGATCTGATACCATTTGGCAGGAATCGACGTTGTCAGATGCGGATCGTTGGCCACGATGGTCGAACCATCGGGCGCTTTCATCACCCAGCAATTGCTGCCAAATCCCGCGCCACGGATGCCAAGCACGCGCCTGGCGTTAGCGAGGTTATTCCGCACACCCGCAAGCATGGCGTCTGTTAGACCGTCGCGGGAGGGAAACCCCGATTCACGGGCTGTCTGCACTGTGGCCACAGGGGGCGCAGCACTTCCCACAGTATCAAGAACAAACGGACCACGGGCGTCGCGTGGGATGTAGTCGCCGACGAACTGGGTTCCGCGCTGATGTTCGATCTGTGCGTAGGTGATGTCCGACCAGAACCCAAGACTCATGTCGAACGACAGGGCCCGACCGATAATGAGGCAGTCCTCGGGTGTCCACTCAGCGGGTGCATAGGAGAGCGCATCAAACTCGAACGGCAGACTCTCTCGATTCTCCCGGATATAGGCATTGACGCCGTCGCTATAGGCCTGCAGGATCTGAAGCGCCGTGCTGCTGAGCCCCTTGCGTTGTCGGCGTGCTATACCGGCGATGTCGATCGTGCGCATGAACGCATCGAATGAAATGCCATCTGGACCGAGGATCTCGGCCGTATGCCCAGTGGCGGCGCGTCGCCAGAAGTCCATCTGCCAGAGCCGATCCTGCGCGTGCGTATACCCCTGCGCAAAGATCACGTCGCGCAGTGATGAGCCAACAATATGGGGAATGCTGAACGCGTTGCGATACACGTGCACGGAGTCACGAACCGGTGCGCTCGTCTGCTGATAAGGCCTGGGATGACTTCTCGTTGCCAGCAGGATCGCAAAGGTCACGCCGATGATCGTTAGCACGATAGCGGCAATACCCGTCCCGGTGATGTTGACTAGCAGCCGTCGGATCATAACCAGCGGCGACTCCGATACCACTCCACCGTCTCGGATATCCCCTCATGGAGTGATATCTCCTGACGATATCCGATCTCTTCGCGGGCCTTCTGGGTGCTGCAGATCCAGTATGGCTGGATCAGGTCCCGCCCCTTTTCAAAATCCAGCACAGGGGGTTTACCCATGATCTTGCCGAGACTGCCGACAACGCCCGCGATACCCAGGACGGCCGCGTGCGGTAAACGAAGGCTGAGAAGACGACGCTTACCCATTACCGCTCCGGTAAGCATGGCGATCTGCGGCCACGTGTAGAACTCGTCGGATGAGATGAAGTACGTCTGACCGATGGCGTTTTCGTGGAATGCCGCCATTACGATACCTCTGGCCAGGTCACGCACGTGCACCAGGCTTACACTTTTGTCACCAAAGCCAATGTATGTGGCAAGACCTCTGTTGACGGTCTGGAAAAAGGTCAGGATCGCCTCATCACGAGGCCCGTATACGGCCGGAGGACGAATGATGGTCGATGGAATATCGGCCGCCTCGCGCACCGCATCCTCAGCAAGTTTTTTTGTGCGTCCGTATGCCGTTATGGGGCGAAGCGGGGACGTTTCGGTGACCGGCTGCTGGACCGATGCTGATGGTCCGACAACGGCCAGTGAGGATACGTGCACGAACCGGCCAAGGCCCGGGTTGTAGGAACGCACGGCGTCAAGAAGATTTCGGGTCGCTTCAAAGTTGCCCCGTCGAAACTCCTCTTCATTTCTGGCAGCCGTCAGACCGGCAACATGGATGACGATGTCGACTCCGTCGACAGCGTGACGAAGTGACGCGACGTCGAACAGTGAACCGTCCACACGCGTGACGTCCTTGCCTTCAAGCCAACGAAGATTCGATGTCGACCGGGCGATGTAGCGTACCGCATGCCCCTTCTCTAGCAGCGCATCGACAACATGACTGCCGACAAAACCGGTAGCACCGGTGACCAGGACGTTCACGCGTTCCTCATTGATTGTTTACGATAGATCTTTTGGGCATCGACGCTCATCGAGCGATCACGAGCGGAATGAATTTGACGTGACGGCCATGACGGTAACCGACCGAGTAGAATCCGGAGGAGAAATCTGCCAGTCCGAGTGTGACCTGACGCACCAGGCCTGAGGTCGAGGCAGAGAATACCCATGTGCGCACCTGACCGGTCGACGAGCTCACCGAGAGCACGACATCATCAGCAGTCACACTGGAGAATTCGACGTTTAGCATGTCACCATCGACAAGGTGCGTCCTGAACACTACGGGCCGAACAAGTCCCACTGTCGAGGCATTGATCTCGCAGTCTGTTTCCACGCTCAGTCGACCGTCGTTGCCCGTGATCAGAGCACCCGGGGCTAGGGCCGTATCAACGTCGAGCACCGTTGTGCGAAGCGGACCTACAAAGGTTCGGGCTTTCAGTGTCACAAGTGGGGATGCCTCGTTGATGGGACGGTCCGAAGTGATCTGAATGGTGGAGGCACCCGGAGAAGTTTCCGTGAATGCGGCCGTCAGCCCCGGAACATTTGCCGTAATGGCATCAGGGCGCATCAGGCGAGGATCATACCGCAGATCGATGCGCATTGATCGCAGGTTCGCCGAATCCAGCGCGACGGCCGAAGCAAGCTCGAGTGGAACATCGACATCCGTGCCGGCAAGAGCGGTGGCATTCGACGGGGCTATAATGCGCAGCCCTGTGATGGTTCCCTTACTCGCTGTTGCACCCCGAAGGCGAAACACCGCCGTATCCGAACATGGTCCCGAGACGGTACTCACCACAACAATGGTGTCCAGGCGATCATTGCCAGCAAACGCATACTCGATATCGACCTCTGCCACTGCACCTGCCGGAAGAGTGGACGGCAGGGGAGGGCGCATTGCCGCGATTCGGAAAGGGGCCTGCACGCCATCAATGGCCCGGACATCGATCGGGGTCTGACCGGTATTGGTGATCAGTAGCGTTCGCGTCACCGCACCGCCTTGGCCGATCATTCCAAAGTCCGGTGAGAGGATCGTCGTTGTTCGACGCGGTAGGACGCCCCGTCCTCGAAGGATCACGCGACGTTCGATGCCACAGGGTTCGATCTGCATCACGATGGTGTCGACGAACGCGCCTTCTGACAGAGGTGCAAAGGTTACGTCTATCTCGAGTGAGTCACGGAAACTCGCTCCGCTCTGAACGCTCGAGCGAAATGGAGATGCTACCCGCAGCAGACGCAGCCGTGATCGCAGGCCGGAGAGTCCACGCGCGGTGAGCGCAAAACGGAGGCTGCGACTGGAATCTCGACACAGAACAACATCACCAAAGTCGATCTCTGCGCTGCCTACCTGATAGCTCGCATCAAGAAGCAGTCCGTCAAACTGGACCTCTTCGGCGTCCTGACACGGTCCGTACAAGACCTTAGCAACAATGCTGAACGCACCGGGATTGCCCGATGGCGTAATCGTTACGGGGATATTTCGCACTCCCTTCGGTTCGATCGTGATCGCAGAGCCAACGAACTGCAGATCGACTCCATCCACACCCGTCACGGTGATTGGCACGAGCGAGGGGTTGGAAACCTGAATAACCGTATCCACACGTCGGGCGCATTGTAACACGACGCCGAGATCTATCGGCGTTTCCTCGACTTTGGCACGCGGCCGATACGATGCCGCCTGAACACGAGCGCGCAGAGTGTCCTGACATGATGATGAACTGTAGGGAAACGCTATCGTCTGGATGACACCACGATCAAGGTCTAGGCCTAGAGGACGGTACATGACGCTGATACAGAACTGCGCTCCGGGGGCAATGGTAACAGGTCGCGGGATGTCCGTCAGCAGATAGAACGGGGGATCAACCCTCGGTACGCCGATGATGATCGGCTCGGTACCGGAGTTTCGAACGCAGAACGTCGAGTCGGGGCGGACATCACCATTTGGACAAGCTGTGTACGTGCCGAAGTCCACACCCGGTTTGTTCAACGCAACAGAGACGGCCGTGCGTTGCCCCCTGACGGTGAAGGATGCTGATGCACCACATGGTTGCGCCTGAAAACTTGCCGGCAAGCTGATGGTACCCGGAGCTGAAGGTGCGAAAACAAGCGTGACGGACTGACGCTTGCCTGCAGGAACCTGAAAACCGGGCGCCGGTGAAACGAGTGCAAAACCGGCGGGGAGGTTGGCATTGGTAATGGTCAGATCGGCAAGCCCCTGGTTAACGATCTCGAGGACTACCGTCGTGTCGGTCTTGCATTGTCCGATCGTCCCAAAGTCCACGACTGCGGGTTCGACACGGAAGCGCGCGTCAACATTGCGGATGCGCACAGCGGGCGATATCCCCGGGCACCCTGCCGCGGTTGCAATTCGTACCTGATAGTCACCCTCTGAACGGGCAACGATCGTGTTGCCTTTGGCACCCGGTATGGGCTGACCATCACGCAGCCATTCATACGACGCGGCGACCGTCAGAGCCGTTAGCAGCACGCTGTCGCCCCGACATATCGTCTGCGTGCCCGATGGTCGGATCTCTACGGAAGGGGCTGGCAGAGCCGTAATGGTGATCGGATCTGAAACAGCTGAGCAGCCCTCTGCGCCTCTGATGATAAGCCGGTACTCGCCGGTAGAGCGCACGACGATGCGGGTTGTGCCGCCTACGGGTACCGGTTGGTTATTTACTGTCCACTCATAGAGAACGGCATCGGTTGTCGTCGTGGTAAGCGTCACGGTGTCACCCGGACAGATCTGCAGACGCGACGCCTGTATGACAGGTTTCGTGGGATTGCTCTTGGATATGGGCGATGACTCCGCCCAGCGCTGATCAGCATATTGCCGTCCGCGAGCGGTAGTGTCATCGGTAACGGGCAACACGTCGTCTCGACGATACCGGTAACCGTACACGCGATAGGTGTAGGTCATACCGCACAGGATATTGATCGAATCGACAAGCCGACGTCCAAGTTTCGTGGGCCGAATATCCAGCACCGTTGCAGAGCCGAGTTTTGCACCCTTCGCAATGTTTGCACCATCGCGTATCGATCCTGCAGGAAAGCCCGCAAATCCAAGCGTGTCTCGAAGGATCAGGTACCCTGTCGTTGAGTCCTGCGGGTTTGGATCATCCAGCGCTGTCCACTCAATGGTATTGCTTGTGGCCGACTGACTCACAAGTGCAACGGCCGGAGCCGCTGTCCATTTCGGTTCGCGCGTTTCACGCCAGAACCAATGATTGATGTTGGCTACACCCTGATTTGTTCGAGCCAGATCCCATCGGTTCGGCAGCCCTCGGGAATCGTTGAACCCGCCCACTACGGAATCTTTGGTCAGGCCGACACCATAGGCCGCAAGCGTACGCCCGGTGACACGGTTCGACCGGGAGGCGCCGACCGTACCGGAGTCAAAGTTGGCCTTAGGCGAGCCAATGGCATTGTATGCCGCACCGGTAGGCTTGTTGTGTCCTAGAGCGTGAACATGAGAGAAATCTGATTTAAGAATCTGCAGCACATCACCGGCGTCGGCGATATTGAGATCAGCATTATCACTCGGCGCAGCAAAGTAGTACGTGGTGAAAAAGTTGGGATCGCGAGACGACAGCTCGAGATAACCGTCGGCCGGGTCAGCGTCCTGAACAAAACCGGCGGGAATGCTGCGATGCCACAGAACGATGATCGTTCCGGCTCTGAGGTTGCGCCACAGGGGAATATCACGAAACTGCGGACCGCCCTGCCGGGTGACCTGGCCCGTATTGGCATCCGTGAGGATCCACCCGACAGCGTTCAGATTATCGGCCACTACCACCAGCTCCGTCCACTCGCTGTTGACGTCCTGGATGTTGTAGTACTCGCTGACCACCATCTCCTGAGCCAACATCGAACAGACGCTGGCCAGGGCGGTCATGGTCAACAGAGAGATACGTGCTAACGCCTTCATTGCCTTGCTTTCAAATCACCGCGATTCTACAAAAAAAGGGGCATGCGCTGGCGCATACCCCTTCCGTGTGAACAACTTCAATCAGATGCTCGTCGGATCACTACTTAATGATCACAACTGTGCGCGTCATGGCCTGACCGTTGATCATGGCAAGCAGCTGGTACGTACCGGCTGCGATCTCTGAAACATTGAACGGCAGAACGTGTTCTCCTGACATCAGACGCATGTCCGCAATGCTCATCACCGTTTCACCGGTGAGGTTCATCAGCGTTACAACAACGTGTGACGACTCGGCCAGCGCCAGGCGGGCACTCATCGCTGCCGACCCCGGATTCGGCGAAACCGAATAACCGGCAACGGCACCGTCCTCATCATCAACGCTCACCACACCAGGCCTGGTGGTAACTGTCGTGGTATCAGAGATCACCTCACCACACTCCGAGCGCACGCGGCACCAGTACTTGCCTTCGTCGGCAATGGCATAGGCTGCCTTGGTATACGTCGGTGTGACCTCGCCGGTCAGAGCTGCGCCGTCCTTGAACCACTGATACTGTAGCGTTCCCGAGCCGGTCGCCGCTAGAGTGATGGTAAGGGGCTGACCAACCGTCGCTGCAACCGTTGCTGGAGGCTGCTGGGTAATCTTTGTTGCATCGCGGACAGTCACGGTGGCTGGCCGGGAAACGACGGACGAGCATGCGGTCTTTACCTCGACGGTATAATCGCCCTGGCGCGCCTTCGTGGCACTGAGGGTGAGTGTCGGAGAAACCTCACCGGAGATCGGCTGTCCGTTGAAAAGCCACTGATAGCTGATCGCACCCGTACCGGTGGCAGCGACCGAGAGTGTAAAGGCTTCGCCTTCGCAGGTGGTGTTATTGATCGGCTGTGTTGTGATCGTCGGCGTACCGCCAATTACAAGACTTACCGATCCAAGTGCATTGACGTTGCTGTTGTTTGCCAGTTCAGCATACAACGTGTACTCGCCAATGTCTTCCGGAGTCGTCGGATCGATCGTCAGTGTGGTTGTCTGCGTTCCGGCATAGCGTCCTCCTTCGGCAAGGGGAGCCCCCTTGTACCACCACTGCACACGAAGTTCACCGGCCGGCGGGTTGGTGTAGGCCATGCCTTCGATAACGGCCTTCTTTCCATCACAGACCGTGACGGTGTTTTGTGCAAAATCAACAAACACACCTGTGGTCTGAACGCGAGCGTTACGCGAAGTTGCGCTGCCGCAGACGCCGGTGACCACACAATAGTAATCCGTTCCGAGATCGGCATTGGTAACCTTGCGGACTTCCAGGCGGCTCGAATTCGTCCCTACGATGCGGCCATTATCGGCAAGCATCTGCTGACCCTTGTACCACTGATAGCTGATTGCTTCGTTCGGGAACTCTGCCTCGACCGTCAGAACGGCTGTTCCACCGAGTTGGACGGCTGCATTGCGAGTCTGGTTCACGATCTGCGTCGGACGCGCCACACGGATGTGTACTTCAGCCGTACGGGTGTTTCCGCACTGACCAAATCCCCATAGCTCGCAGTGATAGACACCAGATGTGTTGTACTGAGCACGGTCGATCTCGAACAGAGGTCCGGTAGCGTTATCGATAACGATCCCGTCCTTGTACCACTGGTAGTTCCGCACTGCGCCGCTGGTGATGGCGACCATCGAATAACGCTCGCCCACGCACATGTTCTTCGATTGCGGCTGGGAAACCACAACGACTCTCGAACCGACGGCGAAAGGCAGGGAAGTGGCGCTGATCTCCGGACGATCAACACCAACGACACGCACCAGACATTGACCCGAGAACTCAACGGCAGGCACCGTCCAGTTCACCGACGTCGACGTGGCCGGCACGATACCCATGGACTGCCATGAAGCGCCGTTGTTCGATGAAAACTGAACGTCGACGTTTGCCATGCCTCGCGCAACGAAGCGGGCTGTTGAGACTGAACCCGAGCACAGCGTGTCACCCAGTGTTGGACTGGAGATCGTGATACGCGGCGTCTGCATGATGATCGGACGAGAGAAACCGCCCGGTCCAAGTGGATAGGCTACAAGATCGGAGGGGTTCGTCTGCACGCCGTTCCATAAACCATCAACCGACGTGATCACGTTTACAATCGCGTTGGTTGTGGCATTACGCTCCTCGATTCGACGAATACCAGTGGCAAGGCTATTCGGAATGAATGTCGCCCATGATGACGGCATTGTCTGGCGAGTGGCATAAAACGACTCCGCGCCAGAGACCGTTGCCCCGGATCGCTGAACCAGCGCCACAGCAACCGGACGCCCAGAACCAGCGGTATTGTCATAGAGAACAACGTAGTTCTTTTCCGTCAGCTGCGAGTTATCGTCAGCAATGCCTGTGGCCTGCGTCGGAAGTGTACCCATGCGAAGAGCGACGGACGTTTGTGACAGCTGGAATCGATTGATGAGGTTTCCGTTGTTGTCACCGAGAGCAACGCGCCAGAAGATCGTTCCACCTTCCTGGAATGCAACGTTCGTAGAGGTGACGAGGTTGATCCAGACCGATCGCGACGTCTGACCTGGCAGTGTCGAGAACGTCGAGAACTCACCGGCATTGGTCAGGGACTTGCCCGCAGCGTAGAAGTAGGAATCATCATTCGCATTGTAGTGAATGTTGAAACCGCCGCCTGTCGAGGTCAGAGCGGCATCGGTGCCAAGTCCAGTATTGTAGCGGTAGGTCGTGTTTGGCGTAAGGTTGGTGAATGTCACCCTGGCAAACACGGGAATCGGAAATGCCGACGTCGAGGAATTGCATGTTCCCGACGCCACCCGCGCATGGATGAACTGCGGGACGATGTCGGTGGTCATCGATGGGGCGGCCGAGGCAACAATCGTAGGCAGACGAAGCTGAGGCACACCGGGGATGTTGACCGCGAGTTCGTACGTGCCGGGAGCAGTGACGACGAGGTTCGAGAAAACAGCTACTCCAGCTCCGGCCTGCACCGTTGGTGTGCCGGTAACGACTCCCGGACCCGAAACAAGTGTGACCGTGATGTTTGACGCGTAATTGGCATCGACCGTGTTGTCCGGACGGAACACTGTAACCGTAAGCGGGTTCATTGGAACTCCGGCATAGGCCGCAGTCTGCACGCCTGCGAGTGAAGCGTAGGCCGGCGGCCCCGTTACTGTGATCGGAGCGGTTACGCCCTGCGTAAGGGCCTGGCCAGCTATGGCAGTTGCACGCAGCGAAACACCCGGCTCTGCGACGCTATAGCTGACGTTTGTCAGATCAACGAAACTCTGCCCTGCCGGAATAGTTCCGGTGATGGTCCCCGAGACAAATCCAGTCCCACTGTTGACGCCAAGCGAAACCGTCGTCGCCGTTGTGACGTTCTTTGCTGCTCCAAGAGCATCAACAGCACGAACACGCAGAGAAAAGCCCGTGTTCTGTGATGGGCTCACCGGAACGACGTTCTCGATTGCAAGGTTCGTGGCCACCCCTGTGGTCGAGTTTGAGGACACCGTCAGTTGATCAAACGTGATGCCCTGACGCGAGCCGGATGAGAAGACCGGTGCCTGATAGTAGACCCAGCGCAGCTGCACGAGCGGCTGATTCTCACATATGGTTGGCAGTGTTGCACTGATCGTGCGCTGCGTAGCAACACCGGAGGTGTTCAGCGGGGCAACGTACTCCGTTGGAACCCCATTGCTGAGAACTTCCAACCACGGCCCTGTTGTGTTCAGACGATACTGCAGACGCAGCGCATAAGGCCGCGAACCAGCACTGTTCACCGATGACGTCCACGTCACACCGATCTGTGCCCGGCCTACGGTATTGAGCGCAAGGACGGCTGCGCCGACGAAGTTGCAGTTACAGAGGGTCGAGCCCGTATTGATAAAAGCCAACCCTCCGGCTCCCAGACCATTGATGCGGGCGCCACTGGTGATATTGTAGGCGCAATTAAAGTCTCCGACAACCGGCTCGGTCGCTGGAGCATCGATGTTGGCCACCATGTGGAACATCATCGCCGTCGGGTAGGTGCCCGCTGGATTGGTGTTCAGCCAGTCGGTAAAGGTGTAGTTACCGCTGCTGAGCGACCATGTCGAAAGGGGCTGTGACTGACCGTACATGCGCGGTGAGCTTAGAAGCACGACGCAACAGACCAGCGAAAGCAAAACGTGAAAACGTTTCATACGATTAACCGCATGATGTGGAAGGAGATGGTTTACATACTCAATGGCGGCAAAAATATCAAAAAAGAGCCCCCTGACACCTTATTGCTTGCGTGTCAGGGGGCTAATCATAGGAAATATGACGAAGTGATAATCTCGTCAGTTACCCATCATAAAGTCCGGATGACGGTCTCGAAGGACGGAGTAGGAATAGTCCACGATATCGCGAAGGCATCCATCACTGAAGGGCGACGTCAGCGAACCGGTTTCGACGATCCCCAGAAAGGGCTTCGAGCCGCCAACGTCACAGATCGACAGGTATGAGCTAAACGCCGCGTCGCGGTCCTTCTCCGACCACTTCCAGTACTGAAGAGCACATGTTTGCGCCAGGGCGTAGTCGATGTAGTAGAACGGCATCTCGTAGATGTGACGCTGGAACTGCCAGATGCGCCCCTGCTCGGAGGCCGGAAATCCTTCGGGATTGCGCCATGGCAGGTACATTTTTTCCATCTCTCGCCACTGCGCGTTACGCTCAAGCGGGGTGGCATCGGGATTGGCGTAGATCCAGTGCTGAAAGTGATCCACCGCACATCCATACGGGAGGAACAGCAACGCGCCTTGAAGGTGATAAAACTTGAACTTCTCGGTCTGGTCCTCAAAAAACAGATCCATCCATGGCCAGGTCAGGAACTCCATACCCATCGAATGGATCTCGCAGGCCTCGGCCGTTGGCCAGAAGTACTCCGGCACGGGCAGATTCCGGCTGCGATAGGCCTGGAATGCATGACCGGCCTCGTGCGTAAGGACTTCGATGTCATGCGTGGTGCGGTTGAAGTTCGCAAAGATGAACGGCAGGCCATAGGCCGAGAAACTGGTGCAGTAACCACCGGTGGCCTTATTGTCCCGGCTTTTGAGATCCATGAGATCACTGCTCAGCATGAGCTGGAAGAACTCGTTCGTCTCGGGTGAAAGTTCGCTGTACATGCGCGAGGCACGTTCAACGATCCAGTCGTGGTCTCCTGAAGCAACTGGGTTGCCATCAATGAACTGCAGCTTTTCATCAGCCGCCGTCATCGACGTCATGCCGAGACGCTGCGCCTGTGCCTGACGAAGCTTTGCGGCAAGAGGCACGACGTGTTCCAGGACCTGATTGCGGAACTTCTCGACGTCTGCCGCCGTGTAATCGACCCTACCGAACTCGATGTAGCGGAAGTCCGTGTATGAAGCATAGCCGAGCTGTGCGGCCTTCTTTGCACGGAGCTTGACGAGTTTGTCAAAGATCTCATCGAGTTCCGGGGCGTTATCAAGCAGGAAGGCCCCCATAGCCGAATAGGCCCTCTTTCGTAGGCCTGCGTCAGGATCGATAACCAGCCGCTGAATGGTCGAAAGATTATACGTCTGACCATCAACATCAATCTTTGCCGACGCTGTGATCTCGTTGTATCGGGTGCAGAGCTCCGACTCCTGAACAATGATCTCCTTTATCGAGGGGTCGAAGGTCAGCGTCGAGTTTTTCAATCGGGTGAGAAACAACGAACCGAATCGTTCATCGATGGCCTGCCGATATGGGGAGGCCAGTAGAGCTTGTGACACAGCGATATCCAGCTCGGTGATCGTTGGGCCGTTTTCGTCGAAAAAGAGCTTCTCGGCTTTTGCCTGCTCGTCGGCGACGTTCTGGGTGAACTTCACCTCAGCCAACGAGGCCATGGTGTAGGTGCTGATCCGCAGTGCGTTCCATGCGTCAACGCAGGACAACACTTCCTCGCTGGTGTTGGCGGACGTGATGCGCTCAACGAGCGCATGTGACCGTGATGTCAGCTCGGCGCAATCCGGACGCTGGTAGGGAAGCTGTGAGAATATCAACTGAGACATGGGTGAACTTTCTTCACTGCTCGAAGGTGATCACTTGAGATCGCCACGCAGCCGGCGTATGCGTTCACGTGCATCGGGAGCAATGATGGATCGTGGATAATTGCGAAGGAGAGTCTCGAGAATGGTGATTGCCTGACGGCTATCACGCTGGGCGATGACAAGGTCGGCATAGAGCCACATGGCGCGATCGCCGTAGATCGACTCTGAACTCGATTCAATGATCTTTTTAAGCGTCGCGATGGCGTTCACAGTGTCGCCGACCGCCACATAGCTGCGTGCACAGAGAAGCAGGGAACGGTCGCGCATGTCTGCATCTCGAATGCGACTTACGGCATCCCGGATCACCGATACGGCCTCGACATGGCGGCGCCGCGCAACTAGACCCTCGGCCTTGGCGATCGAGCGCACCGAGGCCGAATCATCAAGCGCAAGATTGAGCAGAAGCATGCGGTCTATGGCATCATTCGATGCCAGCGAACCTGTTGACTCGGTAAGGGGCGTGTAGAGAGCTTTCGCAGAGTCGAGCTCACCGCTCCAGAGCAGCATGTCGGCAAGCTTCAACTGTGCCAGATCTGCACGGTCGCCAACAAGCCCCTTGGGGCCACTGATGATCTCGGCGAGTACTTCCCGGGCACGCGCATCATCGCCCATGACGATGAAGATGTCGGCAAGTCGAAGTGAACCATCAATGGCACGCGGTGAAGCCCGCCAGGCACTGCGCAGACGCAGCAACCTGTCTCGCGAAGCATCGATATCCCTGATCACCTCATCGAGCAGCAAAGCCGAAAAGTAGAGCGCATCGGCCGAAACAGGGTTGCTTGCAAATCGGCTGATGATCTCGTCATAACGCTTGATGATTTCCCGCGCCTCTTCGGCCGTGGGGTTGCGCCTCAGGCGCAGCTGCAGTTCCAGACATCGAACCGAACCAAAGACCGCCGACATGACGAGGCTGCCATCCTTGGCGCGTCGCACGACTTCGTCGTAGGCCTTTAAGGCGATGTCATAGTTTTCGGATGTCCGCGCTGCATCGGCGAAGACCAGAAGTTCCATGCCGGGCTGACCCGTGAGGGCATCCAGCTTGGTGACGACCTCGTAGGCTTGCGGCCAGCGTTTTGTTTCGCGAAAGAACCACGCAGCAAGGCGGAGATTTTTCGGGTCGGTGGTGGGTAATTGCTCGAGATTCTCGGCAATGATCGTCGCGCCATTCTCGTAGGAAAGCAGAACGCTTAGCCGTCGTTCCGCCGAAATCGCATCTGCGTCGACCCTGAACGCCGCAAGGACATCGGCTACCGCACCCGATACATCACCGGAGGCCGAACGCAGCTTGAAGATCTCGTCCGAATAGGCCGTTGGAGAGCCATTCTTGCCCCGGGCCGCAACAAAGGTCTCCAGCGCATCGGCGTTCATCATCACGTCCATCTGGTCACGTCCGATCTGCACGAGCGTGGCTTCGTCGTCACCCGAGAGCGACCGCGCTTGCTCCCACCAGGTTCGAGCCTGCTCGGATCGATTCAGCCGCGCATAGAGCGTGCCGACGAGCACCGCAACGCTGGGTGAATCCATGAGCTTGGCATGCTTTTCCGCAAGCGGCAATAACGCTGCGTACTGACCAAGGGCCGTCAACGTGCGGACAACACCCTGAAAGTAGGCGGCGGCGTTGGGCTGTGATGCATGCAACTCCTGATAAAGTCTCGCGGCATTGCGAAGATCACCGGTGCGCTCATACGCCACGGCCATGCGATACTTATCGCTGTCCTCCTCGTTGGCAAATGTTCGAGTCGTTGACGTCTGTGCAGAGGCGAAGTGCTGAAGTGCCGATGTGGCAGCAAGCAGTACCAGCAGCAGACGCGAAGCAGCAAACAGTACGTTCACGCAGCCCACCCCTCTGCCAGGATCGGCAGAACATGCCTCTGTATGGGCTCGCTTGGCACCAGTACCTGCCTGTCATGCGTAATGATGACATCGATCTCCGTGCGCAGCCCCATCAGATCCGGAACGTACGTTCCAGGTTCAATGGAGAACGATGTTCCCGGCAGGATCTGCCGCGTGTCGTGCGTCTCAAAGTCATCCATGTTCGCGCCAGGTCCATGGACCTGCGTCGTGATGTTGTGTCCGGTGCGATGGATGAATGCATGCCCCATACCGGCATCCTCGATCACCGAGCGGCATGCTCGGTCGACCTCAAAACCGGCAATAGACTCGCCCTGCGCAAAGCGATCGCGCACAAGCGTAAGCGCGGCATCGCGCCCACGACGAATGATCGAAAAGGCCGACTCAACATCATCGGGAACATGTTCGGCGGTATATCCTACCCATGTGATATCGGCAAACACCGATCCGGGACTATCGTGCCGGCACCATGCGTCGATCAGGACGACCATTTCCGCTTCGATTTCGCTGCTGCGGATGATCGAAGGCGCATAGTGTGGCGAGGCCGCATTGGGTCCGATGGCAACGATCGGTGCGGAATCCGTCACAAGCCGCTTTCGCTTGAACTCCGAGAGAATAAAGGACTGCACCTCATATTCCGTGATCCGTCGATTCTCTCGAACCGCTGATGCGATCAGCGCAAAGGCACTCATGACCGTTTCGCGCAGCTCTCCGGCAGCCATGCATGCACCGGCGATCTGATCCTCCGAAAGCACCGCTGTGAACTGCTGAAGCATATCGGCAGAAGAACCTACCTCGACACCGAACGATCGAACAAGATCGATCATTCCGGCATCCACACGGCTGACCACCGGAAGGTCGCCCATAGGCGAGTACTCCATGGCGATCCGCTTGTAGGGGGCTAGGCACGCTCCAACGGCTTCGGTCCAAGAAGAGCGCGTATCGTAGAGCACCGCCTCGATGTCGAGATGCGAAAGAGGATCCTGCTCCATACGGTGCGTAAGCTTCACAGGCCGCCCCTTTGCGGGGATAATCACCATCCAGCGACGCGTGCAGTGGGCCTGGGCATCGAGCTGCAGCACATCCCAAGCAAGATCATTCGAACGGCGCATGTCATACAGGACCCATGCTTCAAAGCCACTTTCGGCAACCGCACGCTGCATGATGGAAAGCTGACTCATGTTGGTTCCTCACGAACAGTTAACTGAACTCGACCCAGCAGACGATGGACGGCCAGACTTGGTGCGACCGTACCTTCGATGCATTGCCTGCGCATGGCCTCGCTTGCGGCATGAAACGCCCCGTGTCCGGACAGTCTGACGATGAGCTCCGATGCGATGGCACGGTCGAACCACTCACCGCGCTGATGACGCCGCCGGCGCAGAATGTGTTCGTTGCGAGTATCGTCGAAAAAGGACTCGATCTGCCGAAGAACCTCGTCAATGCCTTCACCGCTTACAGACGAGCACGAAAGCACGGGAGTACCGCGGTCTGAGTCAGCATGCGACATATACCGAAGCGCTCCGGTGAGAGTTGCAACACTGCGATTGGCAGCGGCCGGGTCGACATCGGCCTTCGTCACCACGATCGCATCGGCAACTTCCATAATGCCCCGCTTGATCCCCTGAACGTCATCGCCGCTGTTCGGCAAGGCAAGTAACACGAACATGTCGGTCATATCGGCCACGTCGGTCTCACTCTGACCCACGCCAACGGTCTCGATGATGATCGTATCGAATCCGGCTTCTTCGCAGATGGTGATCGCATCGCGTGTACTTGGAGCGGCACCACCGAGCGTTGCTTTCGACGGTGTCGGGCGGACAAAGGCATTTTCCTGCGTCGACAGTAGCGGCATGCGAACCTTGTCACCAAGAATGCTGCCGCCGGTGCGCCTGCTGCTTGGGTCAACCGCCAGTACCGCTACGCGCCTGCCTACAGAAAGGAGCTGCATGCCAAGCTGCTCAATGAACGTGCTCTTTCCCACACCCGGAGGTCCGGTACATCCTATGCGCCATGAGCCATCCCGGGAAGCGCTGCAGTGTTCAAGAATGTCGTAGGCCAGTGACCGATCATCCGGCCTGGTGCTCTCGATCAGAGAAAGACACTTCGAGAGTGCACGGCGCGACCCGGCATGCAGGTCGGCGACGGTCGATTGAGCAGCATCATGACCCAGCATTTGAGACTACTCCACCGTGACGCTTTTGGCCAGATTCCTCGGCATGTCAACGTTGCAGCCACGCTCGACGGCGATGAAATACGCCAGCAGCTGCAAAGGGATGGAAGCGAGAATGGGCGTAAGCATCGGCAGGGTACGCGGGATGCGAATCACATGCGTGGCAACGTCGGCAATGCGATCGTCGTCTTCATCGGCGATAGCGATCACCCGACCATTGCGGGCACGGACCTCTTCGATATTGGAACGCACTTTGTCGTAAATCTCGTCCTTGGGGGCAATGAACACCACCGGCATGTTCTCATCGATCAGCGCGATCGGACCGTGCTTCATCTCCGCCGCGGGATACCCCTCGGCATGGATGTAGGAGATCTCCTTGAGCTTGAGCGCCCCTTCGAGCGCGGCAGGGAAGTTGACGCCGCGTCCGAGATACAAAAAGTTCGATGCCCCGGAATATTTCTTGGCGATGGCCTTGATCGGCTCGACGTTATCGAGAATCCGCGTGATGTGCTCGGGAATGTTCACGAGCTCTTCGGCAATAGCCATACCTTGTTCGGCCGACAGTGCGCGCATGCGCCCGAGATACAGCGCAAACTGCGTCAGGACGCAGAGCTGCGAGGTAAAAGCCTTTGTGGAGGCAACACCGATCTCCGGCCCGGCATGCAGGTAAACACCGGCATCGGTCTCACGGGCGATCGTGCTGCCGACAACGTTCACCATGCCGATAACGGTTGCCCCCTTGAGCTTGGCCTCCCGGATCGCAGCAAGCGTATCGGCCGTCTCGCCGCTCTGCGAGATGGCGATGACCACGTCATCGGGACTGATGATGGGGTTACGATACCGGAACTCACTGGCGTACTCGACCTCGACCGGTACGCGTGCCAGCGACTCGATGAGATACTCTCCCACGAGACCGGCATGCCATGATGTGCCGCATGCGGTGATGATAATGCGCTTGGCCTGACGGAGTTTCTCTGCCACACCGGCAAGCCCGCCAAGACGCACGGTGCCGTCTTCAACCCTGAGTCGTCCGCGGAAACCGTCTCGAAAGGTGATCGGTTGCTCAAAGATCTCCTTGAGCATAAAGTGCTCAAAGCCACCACGCTCGATCTGGGCCAGTTCAAAAGCGATCTCTTCGACCACGCTGCGTGTGTCGACGTTTTCAATGGTCTTCGTCGAGAACCCGTCTCGCCTCAGGATCGCCATCTCGTTCTCTTGCAGATAAACCACCTGACGAGTGTGGGAGATCACAGCCGACGCATCCGAGGCAACGAGGTATTCGCCATTCCCGATGCCGAGGATCAGGGGGCTTCCCCGGCGCGCCGCGATCACAACATCAGGCTCGTGCGTGCTCAGTACAACGATCCCGAAGGTTCCTTCCACCTCGGCCAGAGCCGTGCGCACCGAGAGCTCAAGATCGTGCAGGGTCTCGTATAGCATGCCGATAAACACGGCAAGCACTTCGCTGTCGGTATCGGACTTGAAGGTATAGCCAGCATTTGCCAGCTTCTTCTTGATCGTCAGATAGTTTTCGATGATGCCATTGTGCACCAATGCGATGGTACCGCTATGGTCTGTGTGTGGATGGGCATTCTCATCCGACGGTACACCGTGGGTAGCCCAGCGGGTATGCCCCACACCCACCGTTCCTTCGAGCGTATGCAGGTCGACCGCGCGTTCAAGGTCAACCACACGGCCGGCCTTCTTGGCGATCGTCAGCCCATCCGGGGCGATGCAACAAATTCCTGCGGAGTCATATCCGCGATACTCGAGGCGCTTCAGACCGCTGACGATCAGCGGGGCTGCCTGCTTCGAGCCGATGTATCCAACGATTCCACACATAGTTGCAAATTACGGATGACGGCTACCGAAATAGCGGTGTTGATTGTTTTGGTATGACCAGATCCCGCAGCTGGGCAGCGGATGCGCCGAAGCGCAGGAAGAATCCCCGGTTAAATCCGACGGGAACCCAGTTCAACGTCAGATACCAGCAGTGGATCTGCTTGGTAACGTCGACGACGGGATTGATGAGCTGTCCGCTAAGAAGGTCGACCGTTCCGGAGACCCCCACACGCGTGGTCGGGGTAAGTGAGACAGCCCCTCGGATCACGGCCTGCAGAGACTGACTTGTCTGCTCCGGATTGGGCCGGCTGAGACTGTAGAGTATCTGCCCCGAAACTTCCCACGGCATGGCAAGGGGCGACCAGCCCGGTGATCGGTCGCCGAAGATGTCGGACTCCTGCTCAAGGGTGTTGACGCGGCGCTCGAAGCGCGACCGCAGATCATCACTCGTCGATGCGGTGTCCTGCGCCGAGCGTCCCGACTGTGTGGGCGAAACCCCGTCGGAAGAGAACCGCGACCCCATCTGCAGGTTCAGACTGGTGAGCCGGGCAAGCCCCTTGCCTGCCTCGATAATCGACGTGCTGACGTCTCGCCAGGCCGGACGTCCGGTTGCAGGATCGACCGACAGCACCTGGTCATAGGCACTGAACGCACCGGTCACGTTGAACTCAAGGGCATCAAGCATCGGCGTTCTGAGGTTGAAGAAGATCGGTGCCAGGCGAAGCGAATCCGCTGCCATATTGTATGAGGTACTCAGCGTAAGAGTAAACAATTCAATGGGCTTGCTGACGCTGTCATCCTGCATGGTCTTGATCGCAACGCGGTTTAGGAACGAGCCGGTCACGAGCATCTGCGTCTGCCGCGAAGCAAGCCCACCGACGGAGCCAAACCGCGAATAGGTAATGGACTGACCCGTGACGGGGCTGGTGTAGGTGCCGTAGAAACCCAGCGTCGTGTCGGAAAGATCCGGGGCGTAGGACAACCCGATCGTCGGCTGCAAGGTGTGCCGTATGGCCTGTATGCCGAGGATCTTCGGATAGGCAAGACCGTAGAGAAACGTCGACATGCTCACGCCAACGCCGTAGGTATACTCGCGGAAGAATCCCGACTGGCGCGATACTCGAAGGGTTGAGTCCACCGGATCGATCGTTTCGCTCTGGCGCTGAAAGTACCAGTTCTCGGAAAAGCTAAACGAGGGGGCTATCTGAACATTCCCGAATCGGGGCGTGAGGGTTAGCGACGGGCGGTGCTCGACCAATGAATTTTCGGACACATTAAACGCGCCGGTATCAGCCGGACGCTGCAGGCTGGCCGTATAGGTGCCGGTGGCCCTGTAGGAAAACTGCACCTCGCTAAGCCAAGATCCGGCCGGAGCAAGAGACTTGAAAGGCAGCACCTGGGGAATGCCAAAGCTTACGGTCGGGCGGTGCGTGGTCGACCCGTTGATCATGTTCTGGTCGCGGGAGTATCCGGCGTTAAAGGTCATCCCGTTATAGAACGTTCGCTGGTATGACACGTTACTTCGGGCATTTTGCTGCACCCGGTCAAGTGGATTGAGCGACGTATTCTGCAGCAGCCGCTGCGAGGCAAAAAACACATCAGCCACCAGACTCTCATTGGGACGCATCTGCTGCGTGTGACGGATCGACGCACCGAAGTTCATGGTGAAGGGATCGGTGACCGCAAAGCGCGTGTATCCAAAACGGAGTTCCGCGTTACCACGCAGCTGATCGCCAAGTACATACTGTCCGCGACCAAACAGCGTGAAGCCTCCTTTCGTCGTCAGGTCCGTGGTCAGCTCCGCGTCCACAATGTCACTGATGGCAAAGTAATAGCCGAGGTTTTGCAGAACGATCCCGCGATCAGCCGTCACCACGGGCGATGGAACGATGATCCCCGAACGGCGCCCACGTTCGATGGGGAAGTACATGCCGAGTGGCAGCACGAAGATGGGAATGTCATCCACATACCAGATCAGTGGGTCGAGAAAGATCTTCTCGTTAGCAACCACCTTCATCTTGGGCGAGGTGAAGTAGAAGTGTGGATGGGGAGCATCGCACGTCGTATAGCAGCCGCCATCGACGTAGGCGGTCTGTTCGCTCACACGCTTGATAGCGCTGCCGTAGTAATAGCCGCCGTCAATTGAGGTTTCGCCGAATTCCACTCGCCCCTTGCGTGACTCGAAGTTATATGTCATCGACCGGCCGGCATATTCTGTGCCGGCATCACGAAAGACCGGCATGCCTGTGAGTGTGCCCGACGAGTCTTTGAGTCCTTCGGCACGCATGGTGGCCTGATCGAAGTTGATAACGATCACATTAGCTTCAAGACGCTGATCACGCATGTCAACACGTGCCGAACCTCGCAGGCGCAGTGATCTGTCGGACACTTTCAGATGTGCCGTGTCGCGTGCCGTGAAGACCACCACGGTATCGGTCGCCGATGCCTGACTTGCCGACACGTTGACGGAATCCTGTCCGGCGGCCTTCATGCTGCCACAGAGCGCGACCACGACAAAGAGAATGCAGCGGCCCCGGCAGAGCATCAGCGCAGGGTTGTGCGGGTAAATGATGAGGGCACGCTCAGCGGACGCATGGGCGTTGATGGCAGCGACAGGCGCACGTCGTCGAAACGGAACTGCATCTTCTGCTGGTCGTCATTGGCAGCAACGCTCACGCCGAACGGCACCATGACCCCGTCGATACTCTTGAACGAACCGTAGGTGACGTTCAGAACCGTGGATCCATCGCTGCGTTTACGCTGATACTGCCGCATTGTTCGCATGGTTGTATCGATGAGAGCAAACTCGACCGTTGCCGTGTCGCGACGTCGGTACAGGAGTTGTCCATCTGTTCGGGAATTCACAAACTCGAACCCGTCAAGATCACCCGGTGGGACACCGCGCACAAGACAGCGGATATCATCAAGGCCAAGGGGGATGGGGATCATGCCCGTTGCAGCCGGCGAACCCGGATTGCCGTCAAATGCCTGCCGCGTCAGATAGTTCAGGACAACAAACGTATCACGTCGGGCATAAACGCTGCTGGTCTTCATCCCCAGGGGGCTTCCTGTGGAAACGACCATCGTGTCGGCGTGAAGTGCCGCATCAAACGGCACACCACTGAGCGTCATCGGCCCCTGCACGGACAGTGTCCCGCTTGCACTCATGGTGATGCGTGGCGAGATCAGTGAGTCCAATGGCACTTTTTCGTCTGCCCACAGAGGAACGCACAGAATGCACGCTGCGAGCAGGAGCACGCATGGACTCCGCAGAGTGAAAAGCCGTCGATCGGGTGTAGTTTGCATGAGCATTGGCTGCAAATATCCAACATCGGCCGGGTAAAGTCGTCCTCTCGGCCCGCGGCCCGGAACCATTTCCAGCGCCCCGCGGTTACACAACCGCAATCCCGATTGTCACCTCTGCACACTCTCGAAGGACAGCCATGATCTACGTCACGCGAAAAGCAGCTTTTTCGGCTGCCCACCGACTGTATAACCCGACGTTCTCGGACGAACGAAACGAGGCAGTATTTGACAAGTGCAACAATCCACTTGGTCATGGACATAACTATGTCATGGAAGTCACGGTCAAGGGGCTTCCTGATCCGCTGACAGGATACGTGATCGACCTGAAGCGGCTCAAGGACCTGCTCGATGAGGCTGTTGTCGACAAGGTTGACCACAAGCATTTGAATTACGATGTCGATTTCCTGCGTGGGATCATTCCCACCGTGGAAAACCTCTGTGTTCTGTTCTGGCAGCAAATCGAACATCGCCTGCCCTCCGGAGAGCTGCACTGCATCAAGGTCTACGAGTCCGACCAGAACATGGCCGAGTATTTTGGTCAGCCCGTGTCGATTCCTCGCTATGACCTTGCTCTCGCCCCTTCATCACTGGAGATGCCCGCATGAGCACAACACCGACGAACCGCCGCATTGCGCTGTTGGATCTGGACGACGCCGAGCTCGAACACCATCTGATGAAAACAGGCGGTCTCTACCCGTCGGTAGACTCCAAGGGCCGTCCGCTGTTCGATGCCAACGGCTCGATACCACTTTCGGACGAGGAACGCCAGGAGATGATCTCCCGGCTGGAGCAGAAGTTCTCCGAGATCTTCGAGGTGCTTCGCATCGACCGCAATGATCCCAACAGCACCGACAGCCCGTTCCGTCTTGCCCGAATGTGGGTCACCGAGCTGTTCGACGGACGCTACTCTCCGGCACCGAAGATCACGGTCTTCCCGAACCGTCAGAACGTTGACGAGCTGGTGATCTCCAAGGGCATCAAGGTTATGAGCGTGTGCTCTCATCACTGGCAACCGATCAACGGCACATGTGCCATCGGATACGTTCCGCGCGAAAAGGTCATCGGCCTGTCAAAGTTCACGCGCATCGTCGAGTGGTTCTCGCGTCGCGGTCAGATCCAGGAGGAGCTTGGCGAGCAGATCGCCGACTTCCTGATCGAGATTCTCGACCCGATCGCCCTCGGCGTGGTGATCTCCTCGCGGCACTACTGCATGATCGCCCGCGGAGTGGAGGCCCATGACAGCAGCACGATGGTCACGTCTGTTATGCGCGGCGAACTGGCAACCAATAAAGTCCTGCGTGCGGAGTTTCTCGGCCTTATTGGTCAGCAGTGAGTTCACTCACGCCGTAGTTTCGCGGCGTGATCTCGTTTGATGTTGAATCCGAACTTCTTGGCAGGGGGCTCTGGGCGATCGGCCTTGACGAGGCCGGCCGCGGTGCGCTGGCCGGACCGGTCGTAGCGGCAGCCGTCGTGCTGCACCCGCAGGCGATCCCAGCTGGCATTGATGACTCCAAGCGCCTACCAGCAGAGCGCCGGGCCGAACTGGCCGAGGCCATACGAAGCTCTGCTCTTGCCTGGGGCGTGGGCGTCGTTGAGGCCGAGCGTATCGACGCAGTGAACATTCTTCAGGCAACCTTTGACGCCATGCACGAGGCCATCGATCAGTGCCATCAACAGCTGGGCGGTTCACCCGAGCGCTATCATCTTCTTGTCGACGGCAATCGATTTCGCAGGCATGCCATCGGGCACACCACGATCGTTGCAGGCGATGCTTCGGTTGTCAGCATCGCCGCCGCGTCGATACTGGCCAAGACCCATCGCGACAAGATCATGACCGAGGTTCTCGCACGGCAGTTCCCCGCATATGGTTTCGATCGTCACAAAGGCTATGGCACGGCATTTCACCGTGAGGCGCTCCGTGCCGGCGGTCCATGTGCCGAGCACCGGCGGTCGTTCCTGGGCAAGATTCTGGACGTGAAAGAACACGTGCCCGGGAACAGACAATGATCTCCACTGAACTGCTCGTCCTGCTGCTCAGCCTGATCGGTGTTCACATTGCTGGAATTGCCGCAAGCCGTCGTGGCAGGCAAGACTACGTGCTGGCCGGACGTTCGCTGAGCATGCCGCTGCTGGTGGCAACCCTCGTTGCCACGTGGTACGGGGCCATCCTGGCCTCCGGAGAGTTTGTCCTTCGTTATGGTATTGTGTTCATCCTCTGCTTCGGCGTTCCGTACTACGCCGTTGCGTTCATGTACTCAACGTGGCTGTCGGGTCGCGTGCGTACACAGATGTCAGCATCGATACCAGAGCAGATCGGTCGTGTCTACGGCGACAATGCCCGTCGCATAGCAGCCACCCTGCTTCTGGTGATCACCGTACCGGCATCCTATCAGCTGATGTTGGGGCACCTTATCTCGAATCAGCTGGGATGGTCGCTCGGACCATCGATCATGATCGGCACGATCGCCTCGATCTCCTACGTTGTGATCGGTGGATTGCGCAGCGACGTCTATGCCAATGTTGTGCAGGTGATCCTGATGTACACCGGCATGGGACTGCTTGTCGGAGCCAGTATCATGTCCTTCGGCGGGCCGGAAACGCTGTATGATGAGACCACACGCCCCCTGTTCTCGGTTCCCGGTGAACTTGGCTGGGGAGGGATCCTGAGCTGGTTTGTGATTGCAACGCAGACGTTCATCGACCCCAACTTCTACGTTCGCGCAGCTTCCGCGTCGAGCGCCTCTACGGCCCGACGTGCCATCCTCTGGAGCGTGGTCTGCTGGATCGTGTTCGATCTATTGCAGCTGATCGGCGGACTGTACGCCGCCCGGCACCTCCCGGGCGTCGATCCCAAGTCTGCGTATCTGGTGCTCTCCGGGGAAGTACTTCCTCCGTGGGGACGTGGCATTGTCATTGCCGGAATCGTTGCGGCAATATCTTCGACGCTCAGCGGTTATGCACTGGCTAGCGCTACGATCATCGCCGAGAATGTCATCCCAGTTTCAAGACGTGCCCCCCACGGCAGTGTGCTGCGCAACCGGATCGGACTGATGATCGCTTCGTTGGCCGGGGCACTCGTGGCGATCAATGCGCCGAGTTTCATCGAACTCATCATGAACGCAGCCTCTATCGTTGTCAGCGCACTGCTGATACCAACCTTGCTGAGTCATACATCCCTGGCCGGGCAATTCCGCGCCAGCATCATTGTTATGATGGTCGTACCTGCCGGTGCAGCGCTCCTAGCGATCATCATTGCAGCCGGCCATCCGGCTCTCGTAGGCCTTACCACATCCGTCTCACTGCTGCTGTTATTCTGGCTGAAAGAGGCTCGCCGTTCATGAAGACTCCACTCAAGACCATCCTCACACTTTCGAATCTCATCTCTGCCCTGCGGGCGGTGATGACCGTTCCGATCGTTATCCTGCTTCTGCAGCACGACAACGTATCGGCCTTCTTCTGGTGCCTGGCGGCTGCGCTCACGGACTGGCTGGACGGCTTTGTGGCGCGCCGCACCGACACGGTAAGCGAGTGGGGAATGATCATCGATCCGATAGCCGACAAGGTCCTCGTCGGGGCGGTCATGCTCGTGATGTTCTCTGAACAGATCATTCCGACCTGGTTTGCCTGGCTGATCATCGCCAGGGATGTGATCATTCTTGTTGCCGGATGGTGGCTGAAAACGCGCCACAGTCTTGTGCTCCCGTCTCTCATGAGCGGCAAGATCGCCGTGACCTCCATCGCTGCCTCGGGCATCTTGGCCTTGCTTATCACATCGGAGCATCCGGCGGTTCAGGTACTGATGATTCTGGCGACCGCAGCGATGGCGGTATCTTTGTGGCAATACGGCAAAAGGATGTATGGGATTCTTCGATAAAGTCAAGCAGCGCCTTAGCGGTGTTGCCGAAGCGCTTTCCTTTGATCGTCTCAAAGAAGGCCTTTCCAAGACGCGTTCATCATTCGTGGGACGTCTGCGTTCTCTGCTGAGCGGACGCGTTATCGACGCAGCCCTGCTGAGCGAGATCGAGGAGATTCTCATCACCTCGGACGTCGGTGTGGACACCAGCGAGAAGATCATCTCACGGGTCAAGGGGCGTGTAAAGTCCGAGAACATCACCGACTCGGAGAACATCATCGGCATCCTCAAGGAGGAGATCGCCGGTATCATGCTCGAATCGCCAACAGCCGCAGCTGACGCAAGTTTCTCGATCAATGATTCCGATAAGCCCCATGTCATCATGCTGATCGGCGTCAATGGTGTGGGAAAGACAACCACCATCGGCAAGCTTGCACACAACTACAAGAAGGCCGGCAAGACGGTGCTCATCGGTGCTGCTGACACGTTCCGCGCTGCAGCCAATGAACAGCTTGAGGTCTGGGCGCAGCGTGCCGGCGTGGACATCGTTCAACAGCAACAAGGGGCCGATCCGGCTGCGGTGGCATTTGATACGCTCAATGCGGCCAAATCGCGCGGTGTGGACGTGGTGATCATCGACACGGCCGGACGTCTGCACAACAAGCAGGGGCTCATGCAGGAATTGGAAAAGATCGGCCGGGTGATGAAGAAGATCCATCCGAGTGCTCCGCATGATGTCTTCCTGGCACTTGACGCAACCACCGGACAGAACGCCCTGCAACAGGCACGCGAGTTCACCAAGGTGGCACCGGTGACGGGGATCGTGCTGACAAAGCTTGATGGAACTGCAAAGGGCGGAGCCGTGATCGCCATTGCCGATAACATGAACATTCCAGTGCGCTACATCGGTGTTGGCGAGCGGATCGATGACCTACAGCCATTCGACGCCATGGCCTTCGTTGAGGCGATGTTCGAGGAATCATCAGCCGGCAATGGCAACTAAGTCCGGCACAGGCCGATTCCGTCGCTGGCGACGAATCGTTGTGGCGCTGGTCTTCATCGCCAGCTTGGTCTATCTGGTGGTCTTCATCCGCGGTCTGCTGTTCGAGGCACAGATGAGTCTCGGTATCATCCGTCCTGCCGAGCCGGGCATCCTTGCCCAGATCGTCAACAAGGAGAAGTACACTCCGCCCCCTGACGGCGTGCTGCGACCATCACAGCTCATGGCGCTTCACGAGATTGCCCGCCAGCTTGATTCGATGGCCAAGGAAGATGCCGGCAAGGCCGCGATCGAGTCACAACTGATCATCATGCTCAACCGCCTGACGATGTCGGCCGGAGAGTATCGTTGGGTGCGCACAACTGCTACGCGGTACATGACCGGACGCCGCGTCCAGATCCGCAGCAGGGGAGACTCGGTGAATCTTGAGAGGCTGCGCATGATAACGGTCGACCTTGCATCGTATCCCAGATTCTATCGCGACACCCTTGATCGCTCTCTGCTGAACTGATGAGCGGCATGCTGCCCATAGCGTTTACCGACCTGCCGCTGCTGCTGCTGTATCTGGCCACACTGATGCTTGGTGTTGGTGCCCGCTACCGCGGAAAGTCCTTCGGGATGTGGCATCATACGATGTTCTTCATCACCTGCGCAGCATTCATCGTCAGTGCCCTCGGTGATCTGCGACTGGCCCATGCGCCAGCGGCCGCAGTGCTTGTGGCCATGCCGCTTACACGTCCGCGCCGATCACGTCGCCATGATGCCGTTGGTGTACTCGGACTTCTTTGCATGATCCTTCTGCTGGCAACGGCATGAGACGCATCTCACGGGTAGCGTCGATCGTCATGACCGGTATGTTCAGCTGGTTTGTCACCCTGCAGTTCAACGATATTGACGCAGCGCTCTGGTCTTCGGCCTACGGCATTGCCGCCGTTCTCAGCGGCTGCGGCGCGGTGACTTCACTGGCGCACCGAGTGGTTGTTCCTGCACGGATCATGGCATCCATCTATGGCGTGTGGGGGCTTGTCCTGCTGACGCAGACGCGCGGTCAGTGGTGGGATGGAGAGATCGAGCGAGAGGTAGGGGGCTTGTTTGTATCGGCGATCTGGATGATCATTCTCAGCCTTTTTTCGCGGAGCATGTCACGTTCTGACTAGGTGGCGGTACGTAGACGCTCGATGACCACATCGTGCCTCTCTACACTCGCCTGCATTGCGATCCTTCTCGCAACGCCCCCTTCACTGACCGCTCAACTGCCACGCAGTATGACCGTACCCGTCGTTTTTGGAAGTCCGCTTCCTGACGATGGGCTGCACACCGTGCTGGTACGATGGTATGCGGACGCTGCCGGAGGTCTGCCCCTGTGGCAGGAATCGCTCACATCGCAGATCATCTCCGGAAGATGCGATCTGATCCTGGGCAGCCTGACGCCCCTTCCCGATACGCTGCTGCGAAGTTCGCCAACGTATCTCGGGTATAGCATTGATAACGAGCCCGAGCGACTGCCCCGTGTGATGATCCTACCGGTTGCCTCGGCGCTCACGGCGGCCTATGCCGAAGTGGCGGCGCGACTCGACCCTCGTGCATCCGGACTGGTAACATCGATCAATGAACTCGCCGGACCGGTGAGCATCATCGGCACGGGCGGCGTGAGCATTCAAAGGCAGGGGGCTGCACTGATGATCTCCTCGGCCAGCGTCCCGATCGAATCGGGCTCCATTCGTGGCGATGGACGATCGAGCACGTATCGTGTGCGTCCGACAACAACGCTGCAAGCATCCCAGCATGTCACGTTTGACGTGCATTCTCCCACAACGCACCTGCTGGGTCAGTTGCGCATCGATCACAACACCAACGAGCTGGTCTTCAGCGTATCAGCGCCTCTACTTTCTGACGAAGAGATCCACTGGTCCATCATTCCCTGAGACATCAACGCGTGAACATCAGTCGTTCACGACTTCATTTTCTTCATTTCCATCTACAGGAGTTTCTCATGATTCGCGCACTACCATTCGTGATCATTCTCATTGGTATCGGAGCCTGGTCGGGCTCACTGCGAGCCCAGAGCGTTACCACCGGAACGCTGCAGCTGCGCAATGGTCAACCGTCGACCATTTCGCTTACGGTGCCCGGAACCGGCGTTACGCCGTACACACTTATCCTGCCGCCGGGCATCGGCGAGTCAGGTCAGGCACTGACGATCCAGACGGTCACCGGAACGTCGGCAACACTCTCCTGGAGCAACACGAACTTCTGGAGTCTGCAGGGTTCGGACATTACGCTCGGAGGCACGGCAGCCAATCAGCAGTTCCTCGGAACGAAAAATGCACAGGACCTTGTCGTGGCGGCTAACTCTACCGAAGCCCTGCGCATCGTTGGCGTAGCCGGTCCTACACAAGGATGGATCGGTCTGGGTACCAGCACTCCATCGGCACCCATCGACCTTGCCCGCACGGTGATGCTCTCCAACACGGGTCAGGCCACCGAACTGCGGTTCGCCGAGCCGAGCGCATCGGGTACCAACTTTACGGCCTTCAAGGCAGCAGCCCAAACTGGTGACGTAACGTACACATTGCCGGAACAGGCACCGGCTTCCAACGGCATGGTGCTCTCGTCGACCACCGCCGGAACCATGAGCTGGCGCAGCGCACTGGCCGACGTGCCGCGTGGACTCTACGCACCCACGGCGGGCAATCACGTCCACACGATCACGATCGGACAGGATGTTCCCACGGGCGCCATACCGATCGTGTCTGTAGTCAATGCAGCCGGTACCACCATCGCCATTTCCGTGACCTCGATCGATACTACGGCCGATACATTCACGGTGGAAACATCTTCTCCTCTGGCGGCCACAGAACGCATAGCGTGGATGGTCCTGTCACCGATGTAATTCAACTACATTTCATGTCTCATCAAATCCTTCGATCCGGCTTGGCGTGCGCGCTGACGATCCTGCTGTTCGTCGGCGGCACTCGAAGTGTGGCTCAGATCGTGCGCACGAGCGGCATCGAGAATTCAACTCCGCTGCCGCTGGTTATCACGAATAGATCGACGAATAATCTGCCACTTCGAGTTGTCAGTGGAACCGCATCGGTTCGCTCGCTTGAGATCGGCAGCAGCGGCTACACCTGGCTTCTTGGTCCGGTGTCGGTCGGTAACGGGATCGGGACAGCCCCCTTGGAATCCATGCGAATCGGTGCGATCGCTCCGCAGGGCGGGAGGGGGCTGACCATCTCGATGGACGCAACAACGTCCAGTACGGGATTGCTTGTCAGTGATGTTGGAGCAACCGGAAGTACCGATGCCGGAGTCGTCATCGCCAGTCAGTCGAACGGCATCGGCACGGGGCTGCGCATAGGTGGCCCAACCGGTGCGGGCCGGCCAACGCTGGGAACGGGGATCGACATCACCGGTGGTACGGGCGTGCGCTACAACGCGCTGATCTCGGGCAGTGGTGTTGCTATCGACGTCGGCGGTACGGCTCCGCCGCGACGCGGGATCGAGATCGTCGCAGCCGGACCGCAGCATGCGGGAATCATCGCCAGGGCCTACAGCAATGGCATGGGTATTCTCGGTGTTTCCCAGTCGGCGGTGTTCGATTCTCTCCCTCTGGCAGAGCGGGTCGGCGTTCGCGGTCATGCCGCATCAAACTCTCCGTTTGCGGGCGACACGATCATGGGTGTAATGGGCACAACGCAGCGTGGTGGCGGTGGGGGCAGCCAGACGGTATCGATCGGCGTCCTCGGCAGAAGTGCGTCCACAGCCACAAACAATGCTGGAACAAGCATTGGCGTGCTGGGTGCATCCACAACGCAGGCAGCCGGAATTTCGGTTGCCGTAGGAGGCGTGTTTCAGACCGATACCGGACAGATCTCGCTCATGGCCATTTCCGGTGATGTAATACTCGGCGGTGAGAAGCCTCTGCTGCCCCATGCCTTCCAGATCTCGACGTATCGCGATATGATCACCAGGAATCGAACGTATGTCCATCATCTTTTCTCGAGCGGACTTTCGCAGATATCCTCAATGGCAACGGCAGCATCGGCAGTGATTGAAGTTCCGCCAACGGGCCAGGCTCTGATCATTGTTCCGAATGCGATGGTTGTGCGCCTCAAAGGTAGCGCCGCCGGCAGTCCCATCATCGGGCTTCGCACAGATACCGGGAACAGACTGCTGACCCTGCTCGTAACCGAAGGTGTTGTGCAGCTGATCGACGAACATCCCCTGGCAGCACCCGCCGAACGAATGCACTTCAAGAACGATGTCAATCTGTTTCTGCAGCAAGACGACATGATCCAGCTCTGGTACGATCAGGAGATTCAGCGATGGCGCTGTTATTCGTTCTAAGTCTGGCCATGCCGTCAGACTCCGTCACGATTGTGCGCAGCTCCTCAGCTTGGAGCATCGACACGTGCCAGCGAAGCGTCTTCGTGCGCGAAACGCACCTGTTCCGGCCTGGATGCCGGGTGCTCATGCATGTGCCCACATGTGCAGCAGCAGTGACAGGCATGCATCAGCCACCCGGCGCGTGGGCCTGGAATGTTGTCGACACGGTCGCCGATGGCCGCCTTTGGCTGCGCTATGCCATAGCCAGTTCCGTGTCGCGCTCTCGGCACGTGCAGATCGTGCGAGCCTACGAACCGGCAAATCCTCAGATCGACGGCAGGATCAGCGCGCAGCCGTGGAATGGTACAAGCGGAGGCATCATCGCCATCTGGTCGGACTCTGCCGTTGAGATTTCCGGCAAGATCACAGCCAACGGCGTGGGCTTTCGCTCGGGCCAACGCTCGTGGAATAGCCGCGACACTTCGCCCCCTGAGATTTCCCACGAAGAACATCCCCGTGATTTTGGCCACGGGGAGGGGGCTTGCCCGCAGGGCTCAAAAGCCGTCAATGTTCATCGGTGGTATCAGGGTGGACATGCCGGAAGTGCGCGTAACGGCGGCGGAGGAGGAGGAAACGCCGCCGGAGCCGGTGGTTCAGGGGGAATGACATCATCGGCCTTTGGCTCTGCCGTGCCAGGTTCTGCCGGTCAGATGCGCGGCGCATCGGAGTTGGCCAACGCCGTGTTTGGCTCGGCCGGAGGAAGCGGCCATGGTAACGATCTTGACGCAGGGGACGGCGGGCCGGGAGGAGGTCTGGTCTTCATCAGGTGCCAGCACTTGCGCCTGCTACCGGGCAGCATCATCGGCGCCGACGGCGTCAACGGCAAGGACGCCAGTCACGATGGCGCCGGCGGCGGCGGTGCAGGTGGAATGTTGGTGATCGATGCCGACTCTATCGTTGGCTATGGCGCGCTCTCGGCACGCGGTGGTCATGGAGGTTCGACACATTCGACGCTCTACCTGTGCGGACCCGGCGGAGGTGGAGCGGGCGGCAGCATCCTTGTGCGCTCGACATTGCCAGACGGAGTTCGTACGTATCTGGAGGCAGGCACGGCCGGCGCAGCAAGGATAAGCTCGTCACCCGCTCTGGTGACCGATCATGACGCACGTCCGGGCGGCCACGGGTTGGTTGTTACGAAACTACCAGAGTGGCAGGACCGTCTGCCGATGCGCTCCAAGCCACGTATCTACTGCGCCGATAGCGTGGTAGAACGTGGACGCGCCACCACGCTCTGGGTCGATGACGCGTCGGTGGTGCGATGGCTCGACGATGTGAGGACGATCTCCGCCGACTCCTGCCAGACACCACCGATCGACAGCGGTCATTGGTTCAGGGCGCTGATCACGACGGCCGACGGCTGCATGACCATCGACAGCGTGCACGTACGGCCCAAGCCAACAGCACCAACGCTGATCGTCAGTATCGGTGATCTCAAGGGGCGCGCAGGCGACAGCGTTGATATCTACCTGAACGTCCGCATGACCTCGCCGCCAAGTGCTACGGTGGATGGCACTGCCTATGTCTCAACGTACGCCCGCGTGCTCATGCCGGCCCGCGATGGCGGCACTATTCGGCAGCGCCGCACACACCTCATGCTGCCATTTCGACTCAGCACATCAGGGGGCTCAACGTATCGTCGAGACCGGCTGGTGGCAGTGCTGGGTGACTCGGTAACGGTGCAGATCAGCATCGACAGTGTTGTTCTCACGGCATCGTCTGCACCCGTGAACCTGCGACGCATTCATGGAACATTCACTCTCGAAGATCTCTGTCGTGAAGGGGGCCGCCCGCGACTCTTCGATGGAGAATCGGCCGTGAGCATCGTTGGACGGACTATCACAACCGATGCGCAGCAGATCTACGTCAGCGACGTCCGTGGTCGCATTATCCAGCAAAGCAGTAACCCGTTCCGCCATATGATGAACGTGCACATCGATGACGGCATACGCGGTCTGGTCTTTGTTGTTCTTAGTACCGACGGATGGATGAGGAGCATTCCCGTCTGGCTCTCAGGCAGCGACTAACCCTACCGCCTGGTGGTATTGACCAGCAGCATGGCCCGCACGCGACCGCGACGCCATCCTTCGGACTGCTCGTCTGTTACCCTCCCGGGACCGATCGATACGTTGCCGAGGATGACGTCGTCATCTCCGTCACCGTCGACGTCGGCCACATCGCTCACAAGCCAGCGACCGACCTCTGCCTGGGGAACTGTCCATGCAGCGCGCCGAGGTGTAAAGGCAGCCGTCTCGAATCGCAGAAGATCATACGTTCCACGGTCGAGACGAGGGAAGTAGCTGAAGGACAGAAGATCTACCGAACCATCAGCATCAAAGTCACGGACCAATGCGCCGTAAGCACCGTCAAGGTGTCGCCATTCTCGTCTCTTCCAGGGTCCACGTTTCTGCTGATCATACACATAGACTCCGTGATACGGCTTATAGGGCGGCATGAGGTAGTCGCCGTTATCGCCGGCGGTAACAAGCATCTCGGAGGAGCCGTCGTTGTCAATATCTGCAAAGCAGAATGATGACGAACCATAGCTCGGAGGATGCGTCACCAGCTCGACCTGATCAAAGCGCCCCTTTGCGCGATTGATGTATGCGAAGACACCCTCACGTGCCTGAGCCATCAGCGCCACGATGTCCGGACGGCCATCGGCATTCAGGTCACGCACGACCGTCCTGATCGCTCCGGGCGTCGGAGCAAGTTCATGATATCGCCAGCCTGTGCCACGCGACTCAAACCAGCCAAGACGGCCGAGCATGTTACCATACTCGCACACGATAAGATCGTCGCGACCATCGGCATTGAGGTCTGCGGCCAGAACATGCGTCGGACGACGCAACGAATCGATGAGCTTTGTGACACGATATCGAGCCCCCTGACGAGTGATGCGCAGAAGACTTCCGGCAGCCGAATCATGGGGCAGCAGCTTGCCCATGTTGGTCACGTACCACGCCTCAGGGCGCACTTCGACGCAGCTCGGTGGTCCGCCAATGTCGATGGTCTCGGTGGCCACGCCCTTGAGGTCATACAGCGTGAGTGTGCCGAGAAGCGCATCACCGGTTATGATCGTTCTCGACGAATTGTCGAAACGGACAAGTGACGTCATCGGCATCTCTTCGGGCGCCATGAGCAGCTTGACGTCAAACAGCGAGGTCATGCCCACGGGGCTTACTGCCGAGGGAGCTGGCAGTGTATCGGGGGCATTATCGATGTACCAGTTTGCGACCGTGAACCAGTCATCTTCAGACATTGATGGCACGGTCGGATACATTGCCTTGAGGTCATGGGGCATGAGTTCACGGTCGACCACCGGGTCGAGCCCCATGTACTGACGCATCATGGGGAACACCTTTGCCAGCCATGTAGACTTATCGAGATCCTCCGGAAGGGGCTTGACGTGGCAAGACTGGCAGTATCGATCCGACAGGACCTTGCCTGGCTCCTCGACGCTGGCCACAAGCTGCATAAGCCCGGCAGCAAGGACGGCAACGGCGATCGACCCGATCGCCAGACGGCTCAGACGGACAGACCGCATCGACGGAAGATCGTATCGACGTTCTTAAGCATGCGCTGCGGATCAAAAATGCCGTCTAGCTCCTGATCGGTGATGTGCCCCATGAGTTCCGCATCTTCGGCAAGCGTCTGACGCAGAGGAAGACGCGTCTGCCAGGTACGCATAGCATTGCGCTGCACCATACGATAGGCATCTTCTCTGGTCATTCCCGTACGCACCAGAGCCAGCATCACCGACTGCGAATAGGGTAGTCCGCTGGTGAGTTCCAGATTTCGCATCATGTTGTCGGGATAGACCACCAGACGGTCGATCAGATCAGTAGCCAGATGCAGCATGTAATCGAGCGTAATGGTTGAGTCGGGACAGATCACACGCTCGACCGAGCTGTGGGAGATATCGCGCTCATGCCAGAGCGCATTGTTCTCAATGGCGGCCATGGCATTACCCCGAAGTAGCCGGGCCAGTCCGCAGATACGTTCGCTCACGATCGGATTGCGCTTATGCGGCATGGCCGACGAACCTTTCTGCCCCGGCGAAAAGTACTCTTCGGCTTCCAGCACTTCGGTGCGCTGCAGATGTCGAACCTCGGTGGCGATCTTCTCCAGAAACGCGCCCACGATGGCCAGCGTAGTCAAGTACTCGGCATGACGGTCACGTTGGATCACCTGCGTGCTGACCGGCGCTGGCTTGAGGCCAAGTTTTTCGCAGACATACTCTTCGACGGCAGGGGACAGATGCTCGAACGTGCCGACCGCTCCGGAGATCATACCCACGCTTATGGTGGAAAGTGCACTCTCCATGCGCGTAATGCTCCGTCTGCATTCGGCGTGCCACAGTGCCAGCTTCAGTCCAAATGTTGTCGGCTCGGCATGGATCCCGTGCGAGCGGCCGATGCAAACCGTGTTCTTGAACTCGACAGCGCGCCGCGCGAGGATCGACTCAAGATTCTTGAGGTCCTCAAGGATCAGCACGCCGGCCTGCTTGAGCTGGACGGCCAGACATGTATCGAGCACATCGCTCGACGTCATACCGAGATGGATAAACCGCGAGGCCGGACCGACGTACTCGGCGACGTTCGTGGTGAAAGCGATCACATCGTGCTTGGTCGTCTGCTCGATCTCAAGGATACGATTGACATCGAAGGACGCCTTGGCTCGGATCTCTTCGACGGCCTCCTTGGGAATCACACCCAATTCGGCTTGTGCCTCGCAGGCCAGGATCTCGATCTCAAGCCAGATGCGGTATTTGTTTTCGTCGGACCAGATGGCGCCCATGTCAGGACGCGTGTATCGCTCGATCATCGAGTTTTTCAGTAGTCAGTGAAGGAAGCAGGAGCGCAAAAGTACAACGTCAACCGCGCCATGGCGCGGCTACAGCTTCAGCGTGGACGAAACTCCTGATGATACTCCGGTGCGAAGGTCATTGGATCATCCGTCGGATGGCCCGCATCCAGGAGTCTCCAGGCAGCATAGGCCACAAACCGTCCCGATAGTCTCGTCAAACCACTCACCGGGTGCGAATCGACAAACTCAGCGCCCGGCCCCACGCAAAGCATGTGTGGCTCCCGAAGCGCAGCCAGGTCATCCTTCCGCAGCAGGCGCACCTGGGCAAGGTGACGGTCGTCGCTCAGGGGGCTTTGGGCAACGTACACCAGGTCGGCATGCGATGGAATCACGCACAGCATCGACGTGCTGCCGCTGAGCGCCGCCACCTCTGACGATGCGTGAAAAAGGGCCGTGGTCGTCGGAACGCCGATCAACTTGGCACCGGAGCCAACACAGAGTCCCTTGGCAAGGGCAACGCCAATGCGCAGGCCGGTGAATGAACCCGGACCCGACGAAACGGCCACATAGTCGAGCTCCTGCACATCGATGTCCGCGTCTGTGCAGGCCTGCTCGACCAGAGCAGCCAGACGCGCATCGTGCACATTGGGCCTGAGGATCTCAAGCGACACAACAAGACGGCGATCGACCGATAGGGCGACGCTGCAGACGCTTCCGCTGGTTTCAATGGCAAGCAGCGCTGACATGACCTACTCCTGTGTTTCGGGTTGACTCACAATGCGCACAAGACTCGCGAATTGCTCGATCACGTGCAGAGCTTCCGTACGCTCGGTGATCTGAGCTTCAATCACCAGCCGCTTGCCATTCTGCACTAGCCGAGCATTGGGCATCTGCGTTAGCGGGGAAAGGATACCCTTGAATACCCGCTCGTACCACTGCGTGTTGTCCTCCGATGGAAGTTCGATCACCAGCCTTGGCTGCCGCACACTCACACGCACAAAGCCGGTGGGCATGGCAGCGATGCGAAGGCGAACGGCGAACAATAGCTCCTCTGCCTCCGGCGGCAGCGTCCCGAAGCGGTCGCGAAGCTCGTCGTAGACCACATCCACCATGCGCGGTTCGTGCGCGTTGTAGAGTCGACGGTATATTTCGTAGCGCTCGGTATCAGATGGCACATAGGCCTTCGGAATGAGTGCATCGGTGTCGAGCTCGACGGCAACGTCCTCGTTGGTAAAGTCCACACGTTGCTGACGTTCATCATGAAACAGACTCTGAAACTCCTCCTGTCGCAGCTCGAGAACAGCCTCATCGAGGATCTTCTGGTAGAGTTCAAAGCCCATCTCCAGAATAAAGCCGCTCTGCTCGCCCCCTAGCAAGTTTCCGGCCCCGCGGATCTCCAAGTCTCGCATGGCAAGCTGGAAGCCCGACCCCAGATCGGTGAACTCCTCCAGGGCCTGCAGACGCCGAAGAGCAACGCGAGAAAGCGTATGCGGTGGGGGGATCAGCAGGTAGCAGTATGCCTGAATATTGGAGCGGCCAACACGACCCCGCAGCTGATAAAGCTCGGCAAGGCCGAAGTTATCCGAGTTGTCGATGATGATGGTATTGGCATTAGGAATATCCAGACCTGACTCAATGATCTTGGTTGCGATCAGCACGTCGAAGCGACGCTCTAGGAATCCCTCCATCACATCCTCGAGGACCTCGCTGTCCATCTGACCGTGGGCCACGGCAACCCGCAGCGAGGGCACGAGCATTTTGATCTTCATCGTCAGCTTGTCCATGTCCTTGATGCGGTCGGTGACCACAAAGGCCTGCCCTCCGCGTTCAAGCTCACGAAGCAGCGCCTCGCGAAGAATATCGTCGTGCCATTCCACGATCTCCGTACGGATCGGAAGTCGATTACGAGGGGGCGTTTCGATGACCGACAGGTCACGTGCTCCCATGAGGGAGAAATTCAGTGTCCGCGGTATCGGTGTTGCCGTAAGCGTGAGCGTGTCGACGGTCGTTCGCAGCTGACGCAGCTTTTCCTTGGCGGCAACTCCGAAGCGATGCTCCTCGTCAATGATCAGAAGTCCGAGATCTTTGAAGTTCACGTCCTTGCTCAGCAGACGATGTGTGCCGACGACGATATCGGCCGTGCCATCGTTGATGTGAAGCAGTATGTCTTTCTGCTCCTGTCGTGAGCGAAAGCGCGAGAGAACGTCGATACGAACAGGGTAGCGACGCAATCGGTCACGGAACGACACCCCATGCTGCTCGGCCAGAATGGTCGTCGGAACCATGACGGCAACCTGCTTGCCGGCCTGAACGGCCTTGAACGCTGCGCGAATGGCAACTTCTGTCTTGCCGAAGCCGACGTCTCCGCACACCAGACGGTCCATTGGCGTCGGCTGCTCCATGTCGAACTTTACTTCCGAGGTCGCTCGCGTCTGATCGGGCGTATCCTCATACTGAAACGACGCTTCGAATTCGTTCTGCCAGACGCTGTCGGCCGGAAACGAGAAGCCCGGCTGGGCCTTTCTGGCCGAATACAGTTTGATGAGGTCGCGGGCAATATCCTTGATGCGCGTCTTTGCGCGGGCCTTCTTGCGCTCCCAGTCACCGGAGCCAAGCTTCGACAGCTTGGGAACAGCATCTTCCTGACTGGAGTACTTCGAGAGCTTGTGAACGTAGTTCAGATGCACATAGAGCAAGTCACCACCGGCGAATTCGAGCTTGACGCATTCCTGCGATGAGCCGCCGATGGTGATCGTCTGCAGGCCAAGGTAGCGTCCGACTCCCTTGTCCTCATGGACCAGCAGATCACCGGCCGAGAGCTGCTGCAGCTCACGAAGGGAGAATCCCGTTTCAGAGCGTCGCGGACGCCGCTGTGCACGCTGACGTCCGAACACCTGATGCTCGGTCATGCATGCCAGCGAAACATCATCCCAGATAAAGCCTGCGCTCAGAGACGCCGATATCCACGTGGACTGGTGCAGAGCCGAGAGCATTCGATCGGCCGCCATCGAGTCATCGGCCTCGATCTGTTCGACAACGCTCTCGCAGAGCTCACCGAGGCGCTTTACGTTCTGCTGCCCGTCAGCCCCGATGTACGTGGTGAACGAGCGGGACTGCAATCCAGCACAGGTACGCATGAGCTGCTCGACGGACGCGCCCATGGAAGGCTGCGGCTGGCATTTTACCGAGATGTCGGCATCGGCCAGCGGATTGATCCTGAGTACCGTTCCAAGAGCCCCGAGGCGCTCACGCTCTGCCTCGAGAGATCGAGCATGCAGTTCCGCGTCGACCGATTCCGGGGCATCGATGACGTATAACGCTCCGGTTGGCACATGATCGAGAATCGTCGACTCGAGTGACGAATCGTCCTGATGGTACATCCTGCCCAGCAGGGTCACCGAAGCGTGCTCGCGGATACTGCGCTGTGAGAGCGGTTCGAACTCGCGGATCGAGTCGATCACATCGCCCCAGAATTCCAATCGCAGGGGACTTTCCCATCCTGACGGGAAGACATCAATGATTCCGCCACGAACGGCGATCTGACCCGGCTTGGATACGTGATCGGTGCGCTCAAAGCCCCCTTCAAGGAGGTCCTTGATCACGTTATCGTAATTGACGTTCTGACCCCGTTCGAGCGTCATCGTAGCCCGGCGGATCTCCCCGGCGGCGGGCGCACGCAGGGCAAGCGCCGGGGCGGAGATCACCACGACGTACCGTTTGCCTTCGTGCATCGCGCCGAGCGCGTCCATCTGCTCATGATGCACCATTCCGCCGGCTGCCAGAGCACTGTGACGTTGAGCACCATGAATGCCGATCACCGACTGCGAGCCAAGCAGTACCGAAAGGTCATGCGTATAGACATCGACGTCTGCATCATCGGCCACGATCACGACGATCGACATGCTTCCAAGGGTCCAAAGCGCCGAGACAAGCACCGATCGCGAGGATCCGGCAAGAGACTTGATCGATGCTAACCCGTGCGACGTCAGACGTCCGGCACACTGCACCACGCATGGCGCTTGGCGGACGATGTCGATGACGCTGTCGTATCCCTGAAGTGGTTCTTTCATGACGTATTCAGTCGCAGATGATAGGGGGCTTTTCAGCGACGCCGCTGTGACTCCAAGTATTCCCGCATCTGACGCTGGCGTTCCATCTTGCGGTTATAGCGCTCGCACATGCCGCCATTGAGTACGAGCATCAGGAGAACTGCGCCAAAGACCACTCCCATGACGATCGGTATGACTGGCGTCTTTTTCTCGGGTGCCGACGCATCGCCGCTCATGCACGCCTCTCGGGCGTGCGAAGGGCGATGGCACACCACTCGGTCTCGCTCATGATCTCATCGATCACACAGCCAGAGGCCATGAAGGGGGCGCAGACGTCGTCGGCGTCATAGCGGAGGATTCCCGACAACAGAATCATTCCGCCGGGTTCTACGGCCTCGACAAACGAGTCGGCGTAGGGGATCACCAGGTGCCGGTAAAGATTTGCAGCCAGTCCGGTGCTCTTCGGGAGGCTGACCTTCTGGAGCTCGGCATGTTCAAGTCTGACGGTCTCTTGGACACCGTTGCGGACGATGTTCTCGAGGGCGTTGGAGAATGACCATTCGTCGTTATCAAAGGCATACACCGACGATGCACCCATGCGAGCGGCGAGAATCGCCAGTACGCCGGTTCCCGTGCCGACGTCGATCCACGAGCTGCCCGGCGTGACATGTTTCTCAACCAGCCGGCACATCATCCTCGTTGTCGAGTGATGCCCCGTGCCAAAGGACATCTTCGGCGTGATCACCAGTCGCATGCTCTGCGACATCGGCTCGACGTGCCATTCGGGAACGATCACGATGCGTTCATTGACCACCACCGGCTCGATGCTCGATTCCCATTCGGCATTCCAGTTGCGGTCGTCGAGAACCTGCAGGTGAGCCCCGTGAAGCCTGACATTGACGCCGGCGAGCTCGTCGGCGATGGCCGATTGATAATCTGCCTGCCAGTCGTTCTGATCAAAGCACACCGTCATCGTATCCATACCTTGTTCGATCCCCACGATCGGGTACCCGCTCAGGACGCCGACGGCAACGTCGGAATCCTCATCGTGGATGCTCAGTGTAAGCATGACATATCGTGTCGGCATGACCTCTCGCTGTAATTTTGCAGTGCGAAACTACGCTGTGAACCGACACAGCACTCTCGACCACCGGTGAGTTGCCATGGAGTGCCCTGAATGACCAATCAAGAACGAGCGGCCGGTATCAAACTCGTCATCATGGATGTTGACGGAACACTCACCGATGGAGCCATGTATTACTCGGCACGCGGTGAAGAGCTTAAACGCTTTTCAACGCGGGATGGCATGGGCGTAACACTGCTGCACAAGGCAGGCATCGCCACGGCAATAATCACCAGCGAGAACACCGAGATCGTTCTGCGCAGGGCCCAGAAACTCGGCATTACAGAGGTTATGATGGGCAGCCACGACAAGACGACAACATTCCACGACATGTGTCGTCGTCTCGAGCTCGACGCTGAAAGCATTGCGTATATTGGCGACGACGTCAATGACCTGCATGTGATGCAACTGTGCGGCCTGAGCGGATGTCCCTCTGATGCGGTGGCCGCGATCCGAAACGTCGCCCACGTCGTATGTTCATTGCCCGGCGGTAACGGTGCGGTTCGGGAATTCGTCGAGTTCATTCTTACGGCTCAGGACAAAAATGTCACTATTCCTGAGCGCTGGTAAATGGAGGTCAATATGGAAGACACCAACAACAACAACGGTTCATATTCGCGGGGCTTTCTGATGGGTGCCCTGGTGGGCGGAGCCATCGGTGGCATCGTGGCCCTTCTGTTTGCTCCGAAGAGCGGTCGCGACCTTCGGCGTGACATTGCCGACAAGACCGAGGAGGTCTACGACAAGGCGCAGAAGTACTTCAACAAGGATGAGGCACCACGCGAGTTTGACGACGTGATCAACGAAGGCCGTCTGCGCGCCGAACGCATCGTCACATCGGCCCGCTCGCAGGCAGAGAACATCCTTTCGAGTGCAGAGCAAGTGCTGCGTGACGCCAAGAGCCGTGCCCACCGCCCGGCACACGGCGGGGGAGTCGAATCGCATTCTTCGGAGTCCTGACAATGGACAATACCGTACTGGTGATCTCCGCCACGATCGCACTTATCTCCGCCACAGCGCTGTGCATCATTGCTTCGATTGGCATACTGCGCCTTCTGCGGAATGTCGACCGTATGACCAACTCGGTCGAAGGCATGCAGGCCGACATGCGCGACGTTAAACAGTCACTCAAGCCCGTCCTGGAAAAGTCCGCCGCCGTGCTCGATCAGACGCAGCGCACCATCGCGCGTGTCGACGAAGACCTAAAGAAGCTATCGGCCGGTGCCGACACCTTTAAGCTTATCGCCGATGATGTACGTGCTCTTGAGCATCTGCTGGTTTCGACGGTTCGTCCGTCGATCGAGGAGCTGGCTTCATTCCTCAGCGGAGTGGTCGGCGGCGTCACGTCGCTGGCAAAGCGGCTGACGCGCACCTTCTCCTAGCGCTTACTTCTTTCCCTTGCGGAGTTGTTTTTCAACGTCGACCCCGTACGACGCTACAAGCGTGCGGACGTCGTCGTACGCAGCATCGGATGTGCGCTGAAATCCTTCAACGCTGGCGATGGTCAAGAGCGCCTTCTTGCCTTCTTCGGTGCGCTGAAAGGACAGCAACGCGTCGCAGATCCGGCTGACAATGGACCTATCCAGCCCCTTGCGTGCCACAACGGGATCATTCGGGATCTCATCGGTCAGAGCAAGCACGCGTACCTTCTCGAAAACATCAGGGTGCTCGGTCTTAATCTTCGTTCGCGCGTCGAGCTGCTCGCCGGTTATGGTATCCGGCCGGGAATAGAACACCGCCCCGGCATCAATGTCGCGCGTGTAGACCTTGGTCACCACCTGATTATGTCCATGGGCAAACATCTCCTGGCGGGGGACAATACCGCGTCGACGCAGCATGTCCTTCGGGTAGATGTAGCCCGATGTGCTTGAGGGATCAACATAGGCGATGGTCTTACCGCGGAGCTGCTCGATCGAGGTGATCCCGCTTTCGGCGTGGACGATGAACTCGCCTCGGTAGGAGAGCTCGCCGTAGCGCCGGGCTACACGCATGACAGCGCTAGCGCCATACTTCTTGTGCGCAAGCAGATACGAGAACGTATTCATGATGGCCATATCAGCCCGGTTCGTCCCAAAGGCCTCGACGACGGTGATATAGAAGTTCGGCACGGCAACCGTTACAGCCAGCCCCGTCTTGGCCGTGATGTATCTGGCCAGTACGTCTCCGTCGCGGATGATCGCCTGCGCATCGGTGGAAGGAGTGAGCATGATCCGGACTGGATTCGACTCAGAGCCAAGGGGCTCTTCTCCTCGCAACAGGGGACGCACCGAAAGCCATATCAGAATGGCGAGGGTCGCAAAAAGATAAACCGGTGCTGGTCGCATGCTTAAAAGAATGGTGGTTCCTGTGGATTTCCGTCCATACGCTATACGGTGGGTGTTCCGTAACTTCGCGGCTTCTAAGTTACGACTCCATCTCTCGACAGAGGACATTGAGGAACGCATGAACATCCATGAGTATCAGGCCAAAGAGCTTCTCCGTTCATACGGCGTGCCCGTACTGAAGGGCAAGGCCGTCTTTTCATCCGTTGACGCCGGTGCCGTAGCCTTCACGGACTTCGTCTCCCAGGGTGCCAAGGCCATCGTCGTCAAGGCACAGATCCATGCCGGCGGACGAGGCAAAGGAACGGTCCACAATCCGGAGACCAACGAACCGATCGAGATCGATGGTAAGCCCCTTCGCGGCGTCTCCGTCCTGACGAGCGGCAACCTGGCGGACCGCGCTTTTCAGGTTGCTGAAGGACTTCTCGGCAACAAGCTCGTGACTATTCAGACGGGTGCCGAGGGCAAGATCGTTCGCCGCGTCTTCATCGAAGAAGGCTGCAGCATCGGTCACGAGTACTACTGCTCGATCCTGCTCGACCGCGGACGTGGGCAGAACCTGATCATGGTCTCGACGGAAGGGGGCATGGACATTGAGGAAGTAGCCGAGCATACCCCTGAGAAGATCATCAAGGTCCATGTCGACCCGGCCACCGGTTTTCAGCCGTACCTGGCCCGCGAGCTGGCCTTTGGCCTCGGCCTAAGTGGCAGTGCTTTCAAGAGCTTCCTTTCGTTCATTACCAAGCTCTACCACGCGTACGTTGCCATGGATTGCGCCATGCTCGAGATCAACCCGATGGTTGCAACGACCGACGGTGAGTTCATTGCACTGGATGCAAAGGTGACGTTTGACGACAACGCGGAGTTTCGTCATCCCGCCTGGGCAGATCTGCGTGACGTTTCGGAAGAAGATCCGCTGGAGGTTGAGGCCGGCAAATACAGTCTCAACTATATCAAGCTCGACGGAAACGTCGGCTGCATGGTCAACGGTGCAGGGCTTGCCATGGGCACGATGGACATCATTCAGCTGGCCGGTGGACGCCCTGCGAACTTCCTGGATGTTGGCGGTGGTGCCAATGTTGAGCGCATTGCCAATGCCTTCCGGATCATGATGAGCGATCCCCATGTTGAAGCTGTTCTGATTAACATCTTTGGCGGTATCGTGCGTTGTGACCGCGTGGCCAACGGAATTCTTCAGGCCTTACAACAGGTCGAGGTCAAGGTTCCGGTCATCGTACGCCTCGATGGCACGAACGCCGTCGAAGCTCGCGAGATTCTTCAGAGCTCCGGACTTAACTTCTTGGTGGCAGCCACGTTGCAGGACGCAGCAGACCGTGTTACAGAGGCCCTCGGCACTACGGCATCTGCAACATAATCTGCATTATGTAAACTAAACGGATTCCACACCTAGCCCCTTTCACGACCAATGTCAAAGAATCACTTCCTCGACCTAGCTACCATGGCGGTGATCGTCAGCGTGGCCTTCACCCGGCTCTTGCCGCATTGGCCAAACTTCACGCCCGTAATGGCTGTGGCACTGTGTGGTGGAATGCTGTACTCGGATCGCCGAAGCTATCTCGTGCCCCTAATGGCCATGATCCTCAGCGATGCGGCTATGGGCTTTGCGTTCGGCATCGACTATGCGCTGCATTCGACGCAGCTTTACGTGTACGCATGCGTAGCGGCAACGGCCTTTCTTGGTCGCTCCATGTCATCCATGAAAATCACCTCCGCCGTTGGGCTCGGTGGTCTGATATCGGGCGTGGGTTTCTTTCTGGTCACCAATGCGGCCGTCTGGCTGCATGGATCGATGTACCCGCACACGATCGAGGGTCTTCTGGCCTGTTATGGGGCCGGCCTGGCCTTTTACCGCGACTCAGGAAATTTCCTCCTCAACGGCGTAGTCTCAACGTGGCTCTTTGCCAGCGTGATCACGGCCTGTCACGCTGCCCTTCATCGCTACTCCGAGCGTCAGACGGCCTGAGACTCCCCTGCCACCCTACAGCTTGTTTTAGCTGTACAGGGAGCATTACCGTGGATAACTTTTGAAACCGCTGCCACCATCTTGGTGAGCAGCGGTTATATGTTTTAGTTACATTAACCAATGTTATCATTGGTGCATCTGGGACCGCACCTCTGAATCTGGGGACAATCAAGACAAAACAGGGGCCGAGGACGCGCGTGTTCGCGCCACTCGTGGATGGGGACGGAATTCGGAATGGGATGTCGATGACGCGACGCGTGTGCGTGAGCCATGCGTGGCATGACGCTGATTCTAATGGCGAATACATCGGACAGTCAACCATTTCTCTCACATTTCTGTGCAGGAGTATGAAACGAGTTTTCTACCTCTTTGCGGTCATCCTTGCTACTGTTTTCGTAGCAACGGCACAGGACCGAACAATAACCGGTACCGTCACCGATAACGACGGTATGGCGCTTTCGGGAGCTGTCATTCAAGTCAAGGGAACGAAGACGGGATCGTTCTCTCGAAACAATGGCACGTATTCGATCAAGGCCGCCGATGGTGCGACCCTGGTCTTCAAACTTGTCGGCAAGAAGACCCGTGAGGTCAGCGTTGGTGAGAACAACGTCATAAACGTTGTTCTTGAAAACGATGATGCACGTCAGTCCGAAGTCGTCGTCACCGCGATCGGTCTCGAGCGTTCGAAAAAGTCGCTTGGCTATTCGACGCAGGAACTCGGTGGTGATCAAATCGTTGCCTCCCGTGAGAGCAACGTCGTCAACTCTCTGGCCTCGCGCGTGGCGGGCGTTCAGGTGAACAACTCGACGGGCGTTCCGGGCGCCTCGTCGTACATCCGCATCCGCGGATCTTCATCGCTTACGGGCGACAACCAGCCGCTGTTTGTTGTTGACGGTATTCCGATCGACAACTCTCAACTCGCGTCTGAGAACACCGTTGGTAGCGTTGCCTATTCTAACCGCGCTATGGATCTTGATCCGAACTCGATCGAGAGCATGACGGTTCTGAAGGGTCCAGCAGCGACGGCTCTCTACGGTATCCGTGCCGCCGGCGGCGCTATCATTATCACGACCAAGAAGGGCCGTGCATCTGATGGTAAGGTCAACATCAGTGTTGACGGTTCCTGGGCTTTTGACGAAGTGAACAAGCTTCCTGAGCTTCAGTCAAAGTGGTCGCAGGGTGCCGGCGGACGCTATGCGTTCTCGTCGGGGGCCTCACGTTCATGGGGCGCTCTGATCGACACGCTACGCTTCGATGGCAACTCTGCCTACAAGTGGGATCGCCGCGGGGCCATTGTCGGTCAAAGCAACCCTGCTGCAAAGCAGGATCAGCCAGTGACGGCCGTCAACCCTGCCGATGCATTTTTCCGTACGGGACTCACCCAGAATCAAACCGTCACGATGTCCGGTGGCAGCCAGGCAGCCACGTACCTTGTTTCGTTCTCTAACCTGAACTCCGATGGCGTTGTTCCAAACTCGTCATGGGCAAAGAAGAATCTCAAGGTCAGCAGCAGTTCATCCGTAGCGAAGAACGTCACGGCCTCTGCCAATATCAATTACGTGAATTCCGGTGGCCGTCGTATCCAGCAGGGTTCGAACGTTTCCGGTGTGATGTTGAGCTTGCTTCGTACTCCTCCTACGTTTGACAATGCCAACGGCTTTGGTCAGGATGCCGTAACCACGCCAGAAGCGTACCGCTTCCCCGATGGTACCCAGCGCACATACCGCGCGGGTGTTGGCTATGACAATCCGTTCTGGACCGTCAATGAGAACGTCTTTACCGACGAGGTCAACCGCCTGTTCGGCAACGCACAGGTTGACTGGTCGATCACGCCGGGTCTGGACGTGATGTACCGCATCGGTCTTGACTACTACAACGACAACCGCAAGCAGACCTTCGTCAAGAACTCACGTGCGTATCCATCGGGACGTTTGTTCACGGACAACAACACGCTTAGTGATCTCACCTCAGACCTTATTGTGACGTGGAATACGGACCTGACGGATGACATTCATCTTCAGGCACTTGTGGGTCAGAACCTCTACTCGTCAAACTTCAACCGTGACTATGCTCAGGCTGATGGAGTCGGCGACCCGACAAACCCCGGAGCGATCAACAATTACGCCGGTCGTATTGCCGATCAGCTCATTTCTCGCAAGCGCACGATGGCTTACTATACCGACCTGCGCTTTGACTACAAGAATGCTCTGTTCTTCAACTTCACAGGTCGTAACGAGTGGTCGACAACCCTCCCGGAGGCGAACAACTCGTTCTTCTACCCTTCGCTTTCGGTCTCTGCCGTTCTGACCGAACTGCTGCCTGAGCTCCAGAACGATGTGATCAGCTTCATGAAGGTCCGCGCCAACTACGCCTCCGTCGGTAAGGATGCACCGATCTACGGCACGAACACCGGTTTCGTTTCTGCCTCATACAATGATGGCTGGACCAGTGGTGTAACCTTCCCATTCGGTGGTCGTATCGGTTACTCTCTTGCTGACAATCTTGCTGCTCCGGACCTTCGTCCAGAGAGCACAACGTCAACGGAATTCGGTTTCGACATTGCGTTGTTTGATAATCGCCTCTCTTTGGACTTCACGTACTACAATCAAACAGGCGAAGACCAGATCTTCTCGGTGCCGATCGCAACGTCAACAGGATACAACTCGCAGCTTAAGAATGCAGGCTCTATCAGCAACAGCGGCATCGAACTCGTGCTTTCCGGCACGCCGATCATGACCGCCGACTTCCGATGGGACGTCACTGTCAACTTCACGAAGAACACCGTCGAGGTCGTCGAACTCGCTCCGGGCGTAGATAACATCTTCCTCGGCGGATTCGTCGGTTCATCGGTCCGCGCTGTGAAGGGTCTGCCCTACGGCTCGATCTTCGGTTTCGGCTGGGCACGTGATTCGGCAACCGGCCGGGTTCTGATTGACGACGACACAACGTCGGACAACTTCGGATATCCGATCCTCGACGATACCGAAAAGGCCTTCGGAAGCTTCAACCCGGACTGGCTCATGGGTATCCGTAACTCGTTCACATGGAAGGGGCTCACCCTCTCTGCTCAGCTCGACATCCGTCAGGGCGGCGTGATGTGGAACGGCACACGTGGCGCGCTGTACTTCTTCGGAACCCACAAGGAAACCGAAAATCGCACGGGCACGAAGGTGTTCGACGGAGTAAAGGCCTCTAACGGTGCTACCAATGATATCGAAGCTGACTACGGCGAGAGCTGGCTCTCGCTCGGCAACGGTAACGGCTTCTTTGGCAGCAACACCGAAGACTTCATCGAAGATGCAAGCTGGGTTCGTCTGCGCGAACTGACGCTGTCCTATGTCATCCCTGCCAGCATGATGGAAGCCACTCCGTTTAGCGGACTGACTGTTTCGTTCACCGGACGTAACCTGTGGCTCAGTACGGCCTACACGGGCGTTGATCCAGAAACAAGCCTTCTCGGCGCCAGCAGCGGCCAGGGCTTGGACTACTTCAACATGCCAAGCACCAAGAGCTATGTGTTCTCGTTCAGCCTGAACTTCTAACCCAACATATCGATGCCACAATCAAGGAAACCAACGATTATGAAACGATATCTCATTGGGTTTTGCAGTGCGTTGCTCATCGTCCTTACGGCGTGCGACAACTGGATCGACCCAAAAATCAACGTCAACCCGAATACGCCCGAAACGGCAGCCTATACCGTAGTGCTACCGACGGTTCAGGCCGGCATGGCATACGTCATGGGTGGTGACTTCGGTCGCTACACCAGTGTGCTGAACCAGCAGAATACAGGCGTCGACCGTCAGCATCTCGGTATCTACAACTATCAGTTCACCGAGAGCGACATCAACAACGCATGGAATACCATGTACACCGGGCCTCTGAACGATCTGGCCATCATGATCGAGCGAGCTAAGAACGACGGTGCACCGCACTACCAAGGGGTGTTTCAGGTACTGATGGCCTATGGCGTTATCACGACAACAGACCTCTGGGGTGATGTACCGTATTCAGAGGCTCTTCAGGGGGCGAAGGCCACCGAGCCAAAGTATGATTCACAGGAGAGCATCTACATCGCCATCAATGCGCTGCTCGACGATGCGATCAAGAATCTTACGGCGGCTACGAGCAACCTCAAGCCCGGCAGCGATGACCTGATGTACGGTGGCAAGGTCACCAGCTGGGTCAAGGCAGCAAACTCGCTCAAGGCCCGCATGGCCATTCACCTGGCTGAGCGCAGCGCCGCTGCCTCTTCGGCTGCACTTGTCGCAGCGGCAGCCGGTATTGCGTCGAACGCCGAGGACTTCCAGTTTACGTTTGGCTCGCTGGAAACGGAAGCCAACCCATGGTACCAGTTCATCACTCAGCGTGATGGCGACCTCACCTTTGGTGTGAAGCTTTCGGAGATCATAACGACGCTGAAGGATCCACGCGGACCGATCTTCGCTGTGGCCGATTCGACAGGTGCCGTCAACGGTACATCACGCATGAACGAGTTCTATGCCGGTATCGCTTCGCCGGTTCCGTTCCTGACCTTCACTGAAATGAAGTTCATCGAAGCCGAAGCCAACAACCGTCTCGGCAACAGTGCCGCCGCTCACACGGCGTACCTTGCTGCTGTCACGGCTTCGCTTCAGCGCTCAGGCGTTTCGGCTGCAAGCATCACCGCTTACCTTGCCCAACCGGCAGTTGATCCCGGTGCTGACAAGCTGACGCTTGAGAACATCATGACGCAGAAGTACATCGCGATGTACACGCAGGCTGAATCGTGGACGGACTGGCGTCGCAGCGGCTTCCCGAAGCTGGCTCCTGTGACCGGCTCGAACATCCCTCGCCGCTTCCCGTATGCACAGGCCGAGCGCCTGTACAACTCGAAGATGCCAACCGGAACGACCATCTTCGACCGCGTGTGGTTCGACGTGCCGTAAGGCAACCGACACTTGACCGAAAAAACAAAGCCGGTGCACCGTTCGGGGTGCACCGGCTTTTGCTTTCTTAAAGGGCAAAGTGAATCGTCAGGACGGCACGCCCGTGACCGTTGTGTACTTGATCACGTGCTTCTTTTCGGGATGCTGACGCTGGTACTCGTGGTTGAGAGCCACAGCCGCCTCGTGAAAGCCCGAAAGGATGAGTTTAAGCTTGTTCGGATACTCGCAGATATCACCAACGGCATACATGCCTTCGACTGTCGTCATGTAGTTCGTCGGATCGACCACGACAGCATTCTTGTCAAGGGCCAGACCCCATTGCGCGATCGGTCCCAGCTTCGGTGAAAGGCCAAACAACGGAACAAAATGGTCAACGCGTAGGTCCTCTGTCGACCCATCATTATGCGTGATCGTGACGGTTTGAAGAGCCCCTTCTCCGGCAAGTGCCGTTACCTGCGCATCGGTGATCATGCTGATGCGGCCCTGATCTGCCAGTTGCTGCGCCTTGGACACGCTATCTGGTGCAGCCCGAAACTGGGCGCTGCGGTGAATAAGCGTTACATGCTCGGCAATATCAGCCAGCACAATGGTCCAATCCAGCGCCGAGTCTCCCCCACCGCCGAGGATGACCCGCTTGCCACGGTAGTACTCCGGATCCTTGATAATGTACTCAACACCCTTGTCTTCGAACTGAGCCAGCGTTTCGATCACCGGCTTGCGCGGCTCAAAGCACCCCAAGCCCCCTGCCAGAAAGACCGTCTTACCGTGGATCACCGTGCCACGTGTGGTAGTGATACGGAACGTTCCGTCATCAAGCTTGACGAGCTCCTCGGCCCTTTCGCCCAGCGTAAAGGAGGGCTGAAAAGGGGCTCCCTGCTTGATGAGATTATCGATCAGGTCGCCGGCCAGCACGGATGGAAAACCCGGAATGTCGTAGATCGGCTTCTTCGGGTAGATCTCCGCACACTGACCGCCGGGGATCGGCAGATAGTCAATAAGGTGACATTTCCATTTGAGGAGCCCGGCCTCAAAGACCGTGAACAAACCGCACGGCCCGGCGCCGATGACGATTACATCGGTATGGTGGACGTTTGCCTGTGTTTCCTGTGACGTCATAACGTCGATTTCTCCGTATCTGATGATTGCGAAAATAACCGTACTCGCACGCCCGATCGCATGACCGCGATCCATGCAACGCCGCCGACGACAAGCGCTACACCCTGGTTGGAGACCCACGAGACCATGGCAAACACAAACCCCTCATAAGGAGTTGCATCGAACAGTGAGACCAAGCCGACCTGTCCGGCCAGGTGATACACGCCGATCGCACCGGGAGTGGGTGCGATGGTCACCGACACCGCAAGGATCACCAACAGCAATAGCGCTGCAGCAACTCCCGGATCGGATGTCGAGGCATACGGCATGGCCTTTAGCACAAGCCATGTCGTGAGCGTATAAAGTGCCCAGATCAGCGCCGTGTGCCAGAGGATCAGCACCATAAGCCGGGGCCGGCGCACGGCTTCGAGTCCTCGTCGGAGCTTCTGTACCATGCTCACGATCGCACCGGCAAGGCGCGCATGCAGGCGGCCAAGCGTCTGTTCGACCAGGACCTCTCCCCAGCGGGTAAAGAGCACCAGACCGATCAGCGCCGCAAGAATCCCGAACATCGTAGAAAGACTAAGGATGGTTGACCGTGCGTCGGCCGAGGCAAATGTCGACGGAGAACTACCCTGCAGACGCATGATGGTTGTTGCCAGCTCGCTCTGGCCGTAGGTCATCACCAACAGAAGGGCCACCAGAAGCGACAGAACATCCAGGACGCGTTCGACTACGACGCTGCCGATAGCGGTCTCGGCCGGAAGACCCACGCGCTGCGCAAGTACCAGAGGGCGAGCCACCTCACCCGATCGGGGCACGAGGGCGTTGGCCGCGTACCCGATCATCACCGCGCTGAACGATGTGCCAAGCGGCACATCAACGCCGTTGGGACGCAGCAGGATCTGCCAGCGAATGGCGCGGCTTACGTGTGCAAGCAGCCCGGTTATCGTGGCACCGATGATCCAGAACGGATTCACGGCAAGCATATCGTTCACGAACGTCGGCAGGTCGATCGTCCCCATCCCGCTGATGAGAAACATCGACGTCAGCACAAGGAGCGCCAGCGGAAGGAGATACGTAAGCAGAAGACGCAGAACCTTCGGCATGTCAGCTCCTGCTTACCTTCTTCGCGCGGACGGCTTTCTTGACGGGCGTTGCATTGTGCTGCTCGTAAAAGCTGCGCAGCGCCGCACCGGTGTGCGATGTCGCATGCTGAGAAACCTCATATGGCGTGCCGGCGGCAACAATGTGTCCGCCGTGCTCTCCGCCCTCCGGCCCAACGTCGATCACCCAGTCGGCCGAGCTGATCACATGAAGGTTGTGCTCAATGATCAGCAGCGTATTGCCCTGGTCGACCAGGCGATCAAAGGACAGAAGAAGCTTGGCAACATCATCGACATGCAAACCTGTAGTCGGCTCATCGAAGATGAACAGCCTGGCACCGTCAGACTGCGATTCCAGATGTCCGGCAAGTTTTACGCGCTGCGCTTCACCGCCGCTGAGCTGCGTCGAGGGCTGTCCAAGGCGCACATAGCCAAGCCCCACATCACTCAGGATACGCAGCTTGTTGACGATGCGCGGATACTCGCTAAAATGAAGGATGGCATCGTCTACCGTCATATTCAGCACGTCGATGATCGACTTGCCGTTGTAGGCGATCGTGCGCGCATCGCGCTTGTAGCGCGTCCCGTTGCAGGCCTCGCAGGGCAGGGTGATATCGGGAAGAAACTGCATTTCGATCTCCACCGAGCCAGCCCCCTCGCATGATTCGCAACGTCCGCCGGAAACGTTGAACGAAAAGTAACCCGCCTTCCAGCCGAGCTGCTTGGCTGTCTGCGTCGAGGCGTACACGTCGCGGATCAGATCAAAAACCTTGATGTAGGTGGCCGGTGTCGATCGTGTTGAGCGCCCGATTGGACTCTGGTCGACCATCTCCACGCCTGTGATATTCTCGAGTCCGTCGATCCTGAGGCACGATCCGGCCTCGCCGGCATACGACCCGAAGGACCTCTGAATACCGGCGTAGATCACGTCGTGAACCAGCGAGCTCTTGCCTGATCCTGACACGCCCGTCACCACACACATGGTGCCCAGCGGCACGGTCACCGTGTCGCCCTTGAGGTTGTTGTGAAGGGGCTTGACGACAACGATCTCCGAGCCGGTGCCTTTGCGGAATGTTGACTTCGGAACAACCGATCTGCTTCCGCGCAAGTACTGCGCTGTGAGAGACTCACCGCTGTGGAGCATCTGTTCGAGAGTTCCGCTAAACATTACGCTGCCGCCGTGTTCTCCGGCGTGCGGCCCGATGTCGATGACGTGATCTGCCGTACGGATGACATCAAGATCATGTTCGACAACGATGACCGTATTGCCAAGACCCTTCAGACGTTGAAGGATGCTCAGCAGCCTTCCCGTGTCGCGCGGGTGCAGACCGATGCTCGGCTCGTCAAGCACGTACAGCGTGCCAACCAGTGCACTGCCGAGTGATGATGCCAGATTGATGCGCTGGGACTCGCCCCCTGAAAGAGTATGCGATAACCGGTCGAGCGTCAGGTATTCAAGTCCGATCTCACACAGCAGCCTGAGACGACGGCGGATCTCTGAAAGCACCTGGCCGGCGATGGCCATCTCCTGATCCGTCAGGCGCAGTTCATCAAAGTGGGACCGCGCCTGCTGAAGCGTCATGGCCACCACGGTTGGCAAGTTACAGTCGCCAACAAACACCTGCCGTGCCGCCGTGCGCAGGCGCGACCCCTGACAGCCGGAACAGGTCGTGAAACCGCGGTAACGTGAGATCATCACGCGGTAGTGTGTTTTGTACGATTTCTCTTCGAGCATCTGGAAGAATCCGTCGATACCGATGAACTTTCCAAAGCCCTTGCGCAGAAGGTCGACCTCTTCGGGCTGCAGGTCACGGAATGGCCTGTCAAGGGGCAGACCAAAACCTGCCGCCTCTGCTAGAAGCGCTTTCTGGTGGACCCCGAAGGACTCACCACGGAACGGATGCAGCGCGCCGCGCCTGATCGAAAGACTGCGGTCCGGCACAACAAGATTCATGTCCAGGCCGACGCTGCGGCCGAAGCCCTGACACTTAGGACAGGCGCCAAAGGGACTGTTGAATGAGAACAGTCGCGGCTCAGGCTCGACGTACGTCGTGCGTGTTCGGGCGCTCTCGAACCGAGCAGAGAAGAACCGATCCTCGCCGGTACTCATGTCACGCAGCACAACGCGGCCGCCGCCGGCATTGAAGGCCTGCTCGATCGAATCCGTCAGCCTCGAGACGGACTCGTCATCATCGCGCACAACAAACCGGTCGACCACGACAAAGACATCCGTTTGGGTACTCGGAAGATCAACGATCTCGTTCAGTTCCTGCATCTGTGTCGATGCGCCGAAGACAAGTCGTGAATAGCCCCTTGCCAGCAGACTTTCGCGCACGATATCAAGCGTGGCATGTTCCTTCGGGAGCTCAAAGAGAAGAAACAGCCGCGCTCCGGGCATCTCCCGCAGAAGCGTCTCGACCACAGACTGCGGAGTATCCTTACGGATCACCTCGCCGGTATCCTTGTCAATTACTACCCCGATACGACCATACAGCAGACGCAGATAGTCATACACTTCTGTGGTGGTGCCAATGGTGGATCGAGGATTCTTTGTGAATGTCTGCTGCTCGATTGCCACCGCCGGCGGCAGGCCCAGTATGCTGTCAACATCGGGCTTGTCCATGCGGTCGAGAAACTGCCTCGCATACGCACTGAGCGACTCAACGAATCGTCGCTGCCCCTCGGCATAGATCGTATCGAAGGCCAGTGAAGACTTCCCGCTGCCCGATGGCCCCGTGATGACAGTCAGCGCATGGCGAGGAACGTCAACGTCGACGTTCTTGAGATTGTGGACCCTTGCCCCACGGACAGCGATGGTCTTCATGCGAACGGGACCGTTGGCAAGGGGCTCAGATGGTGTCGTTGACTTCAAGGCGAACAGCGAAATTAGGCTTTTTCGCGGCCTAATGGCATTGATCATGGCATGATACTTGCTTATGTGGACAACATCCGGTAATTTGCCGGTCTTGTTTACGTAACTGTCAGGAAATGGAGTCCAATCATGGCTCGTCGCTGTGAACTCACTGGTGTTGGTGTGATGTACGGTAATAACGTGTCGCACGCGAATAACAAAACGCGTCGTCGCTTCTTGCCGAACATTCAGAAGAAGCGCGTTTGGGTGCCTGAAGAAGGTCGCTGGGTAACCGTGAAGATCACGGCAAGCGCTCTGAAGACGCTCGACAAGGTCGGCTACACGGCCATGCGCAAGCGCGCCGCGAAGTAATCTTACTACTGCACATTCTCAAGAAAGGTCGCCGACGCGGCCTTTTTTCGTTGATATCCTGTCATAACTTGTCGTCTGTGACGTCAACGCACCAGTGATTCACCGAAGCTCATACTCCATGCCATCGGCCCCCGCAAGGTGGGCCCTCAGCGGCATTGTCTTCTGCAGTCTAACGCTACTGTGCGCCGCTCAGAATACACCGGGCAGTGCCCGCTCCCGCGCAGATTCCGTGCGCAGGGCCAAGGAGTATTTTATCAACGGCACCACATTGCAGCTCCAAGGTGGACGAGCCGCCGAAGCGATTCTGGAGTTTCAGCAGGCTCTTCGATTTGACACGACGTCGGCATGCCTTGCGGCCATTTCCCGCTGCTATGTCGAGCTCGGTAAGCTGCAGCTGGCCCACGAGTACGTAACACAGGCCTTGCAGCGCAACCAAAGCTCCACCGACAGTTGGGAGCTCCTTGCTGAGATCGAGGTGCAGCGCGGACGCTATGATGAGGGCCTTCAGGCTTACGAGCAAATCCTAAAACTGAATCCTTCGCGTCGTCATCTGCTGACGCTTGCGCGTCTCTACGAACCGCGTGATGCACGCCGGGCGATCGAGATCTACGAGAGTCTGATCGAATCACGATCGGAGATTTTCGTGCTTGAGCGTCTCATGGAGCTGTATCAACGACTCAACGACAACTCCGGGCTTTTGCGGACCTATTCCAGAGCCGCCGAGCTCGAGCCCACCAACCCTCGCATTGCCATCAGTCTCGCCTTTGGCTACGTCGGCCAAGGCATGTTCGATGAGCTCGGCGTGATGCTCAGCAGGTGGACCGGTAGAGATCCCGAAATGAATGGGGCTGCTCGGGTATGGCTGGCTGCCCTATCGGCGATATCCGAAGACTCGCTTGTAGCGGGCATGTATCCCGAGCGCGTCTGGGAACTGGTCGACGAGTCATTCCGTGTGCACTCGGCTGCATGGCCGGTGATGTGCCTGTCGGGTGCGCTTGCCGGATCGATGAACGATACTAATCGTATGGTGCGGCATCTCAATGCCGCCGTCGTCTCGCCTGATGCGATTGCCGAGACGTACCTCGAAGCCTTCCGCCTGTCGATGCTCTATGATCTCAACGATCGAGCTATGCGTTACGTCCATCAGGGTCAGCGGAAGTTTCCCAGCGACCTTCGTCTTCTCTATGCCGAGGCATCGGTACACTACGAACAGGGTAACGATGAGGCGGCCATTGCCATCTACCGTAGCATCGTGGAAGTATCGCCCCTTGAGGGTGATGCGTGGTCGCAGATGGGATTTCTCTACGATCGCAACCGTCGCACGGATAGCTCCGATGCATGCTACGAGAAGGCTCTCAAGGTCGATCCACGAAATCCGTTCGTGTGTAACAACTACGCGTATTCGCTGTGCCTGCGCGGAGTTGATCTGCAGCGTGCTCTAAAGCTGTCGCAGACATCTCTCGAGGTCGAACCGGAGAACCCGGCATATCTCGACACCTATGCATGGATCCTGTTTACCCTCAAGCGCTATGACCAGGCTGAGACTGCTGCTAAGTCTGCCATTGCGTTCGGGGGCAATGCAACGCACTACGAGCACTATGGGCATATTCTTGAGGCCAAGGGGCTAACCGACCAGGCCGTTGAGGCATGGAAGACCTCGATGCGGCTCGACCCGAAACGCGTCCATTTGCAGAACATGATCGACCGTTACCGTTAAGTCCATCACCATCACGATGCCGTTACCATGAAGCAGCCACAAAGCACCGACCCAAACGACTATGAAGTACTGATTCGCCGTCGCGACGAATCCGATTATGCCTCCTATTGCCCTCAGCTTGCCCACATGATCAAGGGGCAGGCCCATGAAGAGGTTGAAGAAGCCATGAAGGCCCACGTGCTGGCATACATCGAATCCCTGAAGACCCAGGCACCCAAAGCCTGAGTACCATCTGCGCAGCACGCGATGCACGACAACGCCTCGACAGCTTACATCCTGGCTCGACGCTGGGAAACGCGTCTGATGATCTCGTGGATCGTCGTCTGCGTGCTGACCGCTTGCGGCGCCATGATCGCACCGCACGTCGCCGCGGCGATGGCCATCATCACGATAACGTTGGGACTTGTGCTCTACACGGCATTCACGGCATTTATTACACCGAACTATGTCGACCTCGAGGGTCAATCCCGGCTACTGCTGGCGCTACCTCCAGTGATGGTATCAGCACTGTTTTTCGGCATTCTTGAACGCTGGATGCGCCGCATGGGCTTCGGTTCTACGTTTCGCGTGTGCGTTACGGCGGTCGTGTTTGTTCTACTTACCGGACCCTTTGTCCCGGCAGCAGCGGCACCGTTGCTGCTCATCGGCTCTCTTGCGTCGGCCCTGCTGCGCATGCGGACGAAGTCAGCGCTTGCACTTCTGCCCGCATCGCTGGTGATCGTCGTTGCCATCATCTTAAAGTTTATGATGGTGCCGGCGTGAGCATTCTTGCAAGGATCACCGACCCGACACACTGGGTCAACCGCATCGTGTATGTACTTGCGGCGTACACGCTTGCAGCCATTGGCGTGTCCTTCTTTGCCACCATCTTTACACGCAATGTAGAAGCCAGCACGAGCCTAAACACCTGGATGGGCGCTATCATACCAAGCCTGCTGTGGATAGTGGTGACCCTCATCGTCATCCTGGAAGAGCGACGTCAGCCGAATGGTAGCACCACAGCCACGGGCATCATTCCTACGCAGCAGACACCGCGGTTGATCCTGCGTGGCATGCTCTGGGGCATGATCATGCTGGGATCGATCGCCGGCATGGGGCTGCTGCTGGGTGGACATTTTGAGTTGACGGAACTGAACATCAGTCCCCTGGCCGTTGCGGCGATCACGATCGGTGCCGTTGGCGAGGAAGTGCTTTTCCGCTCGACGATCCTGCGTGTCCTGAACGAGCGGTTTGGCTCGGTGACCGCCATCCTTGTCACCAGCACATTGTTTGCTCTGGCTCACACGGGAAACCCGAGTGCTGCCGGATTGAGTTGGGTCAATACCTTCCTTGTTGCCGTCATTCTTGCGACCATCGTGCTGCGGAGCGGTTCGATCTGGACCGCAGCGGCCTTTCATGTTGTCTGGAACCTTATGGTGGCGCTCTGCTTCGGCTCGCTCAGTGGTCTCGATACCGGACTGTCGGCAGCGCGTATGGTTGTTGATCAGAGCTTGGAACTCTCCCGACTGATGTTCGGTGATTCCTACGGCATCGAGTCAGGCCTTGCATGCACGCTGAGTATCATCATTTCTTTCGCCTTCCTGCGTCATATCATCGTGACCGATCCCTATGTCTTAGCGGCACGATACCGGATTTCGTTTACACGAACGGCACATGCAAACCGTTCCGCAACGGAAATTGGAGCTGACGAATGATGTATAGAATCGTTCTCGTCGCGCTTGCGCTCGCTTCTCCGCTGACACTCCGTGCTCAGTGGGTCGCCATGACGTCCGAGGCTGATTCCCTCATGCAGCTCGGATCACGGCACGTCTACAATGTGGAGTTCGATCAGGCCCAGGCCGTGTTCAATGACGTCATCCGACGCTACCCGGAACATCCGGCCGGATACTTCCTTGATGCGATGATCGAGTGGTGGCGCATGACGATCGGGCAGACCAGCCCGGCCGTCGAGGCGCGTTTCTTGAAAAAGCTCGATAAGGTGATCGAGGTCAGTGATGCAAATCTGGTTGCTCGACCCAAGGATATCGCATCGCTCTTCTTCAAAGGGGGAGCACTTGGCTACCGCGGACGCTACAACGCCACACGCAACAACATGCTCAGTGCCGCCGAAGACGGACGCATAGCGCTGGGCATCCTGAACGACTGTCAGAAGATCGCACCGGGAAATCACGACATTCTGCTCGGCACCGGACTCTACAACTACTGGGCTGCGGTGCTGCCGGAGAAGTTTCCTGCGCTGAAACCGGTGATGATCTTCCTGCCCAAGGGTGATAAGATCATCGGTCTTGCCCAGCTCAAGGCCGCGGCACGCCAGGCCCGTTATGCCTCGGTCGAAGCAAAGGTTGTGCTCGTGCAGGCGTACTTCGACTTCGAAAAGAACGCCCTGGAGGCGATCGAGTTTGCGCGGGATCTGCACACGCAGTACCCGCGAAACCCGGCCTTCCAACGTGCGTATGGACGGTGTCTCGTTTCGCTTGGGCCGATCGATTCCGCCGCCGTTCTCTGGCGCGATGTGCTCAACCGCTGTCTGGACAAGTGGCCGGGCTACAATCGCAATGCAGCGCGCGAAGCCCTCTATTACATTGGCGTATCGCTCATGATACGGGGCGATCTGGATAAGGCGCTGACGTATTTCTACAAGTGCGATGAGGCCTGCCGGAAGATCGATGAAGATGCCTCGGGCTTCATCATCAAGACCAATCTCAAGATCGGACAGATATACGACATGCAAGGCAAGCGCGATCTTGCTGTCAAGCAGTATAAAAAGTTATTGTCGTGGTCAGACAACAACGGCTCCCACGCCGAAGCGCAGAGATACCTCGCAAACCCATATCGCTAAGGTCTGCCGTATTTTTGCCCCCTATCACCAACGGCAGATACCATGCAGAATGACCTATCGATCTGGCAGGAACTCGCAGCCAAGGAGCTCAGAGGCAAACCGCTTGACGCGCTGACGCGCCGAACGGCCGAAGGCATCGACGTCAAGCCGCTCTACACGGCCGCAGACCTCGAGGATCTGCAGGCGGCTGGCACGCTCCCGGGAATGTTCCCCTATCTGCGCGGACCCTATGCCACGATGTACACCAACCGTCCGTGGACGATCCGTCAGTACGCCGGTTTCTCGACGGCCGAAGAGTCCAATGCCTTCTACCGCAAGGCCCTGGCCGGTGGACAGAAGGGGCTGTCGGTGGCATTTGATCTGGCCACACACCGCGGCTACGACAGTGATCATCCGCGCGTCGTGGGTGACGTCGGCAAGGCTGGTGTGGCCATCGACTCGGTGGAAGACATGAAGACGCTCTTCGACGGCATCCCGCTGGACACCATGAGCGTGTCGATGACCATGAACGGTGCCGTTATCCCGATCATGGCCATGTTCATCGTAGCGGCCGAAGAGCAAGGTGTGGAGCAGGCCAAGCTCTCGGGCACTATCCAGAACGACATCCTCAAAGAGTTCATGGTGCGCAACACCTACATCTATCCGCCTGAACCATCGATGAGGATCGTTGCCGACATCATCGAGCACACCAGCCGCGCGATGCCGCGCTTCAACTCGATCTCCATCAGCGGCTACCACATGCACGAAGCCGGTGCCACGGCCGTGCAGGAGCTGGCCTACACGATCGCCGACGGACTCGAATACGTGCGCACGGCCATCTCTCGAGGCATGCCGGTGGACGCTTTTGCGCCGCGCCTGTCGTTCTTCTTCGGCATCGGCATGAACTTCTTCATGGAGGTTGCCAAGCTGCGGGCCGCACGCGTCCTCTGGGCAACAGCGATGAAGCAGTTCGCCCCCTCCAAGGAAGAATCGCTGCTACTACGTACGCACTGTCAGACCTCGGGCTGGTCCCTGGCTGCGCAGGATCCGTTCAACAACATCGTGCGTACAACCATCGAGGCCATGGCCGCGGTGCTTGGCGGCACGCAGTCGCTGCACACGAACTCCTACGACGAAGCGCTCGGGCTGCCCACGCAACAGTCGGCACGTGTTGCCCGCAACACGCAGCTGATCATCGCCGAAGAGTCACGCATTACGGATGTGGTCGACCCGTTAGGGGGCTCGTATTACGTCGAGCACCTGACCGAATCGCTCGTGCGCGAAGCGGCGGCCGTGATCGCCGAGGTAGAGTCGTACGGCGGCATGACCAAGGCCATCACGGCTGGCATCCCCAAGATGCGCATCGAGGAATCGGCCGCGAGACGTCAGGCACTCATCGATCAGGGTAAAGAAGTCATCGTCGGCGTCAATAAATACCGGCTGGAGAACGAGCCCGACATAGACGTCCTGAACATCGACAACACGGCTGTGCGCCAGACCCAGGTAGAGCGCCTTGCCCAGATACGCGCCACGCGGGATCAGGCTGCCGTTGATGCTGCGCTGCAGGCCATCACCGAAGCATCACGCAGCGGCGCAGGGAATCTCCTGGAGCTGGCCATCACGGCAGCTCGCGTCCGCGCAACGGTTGGCGAGATCACCGAGGCCATGGCTAGCGTCTTCACACGATACGAGGCACATACCATGGCGATCGAAGGTGTGTACGGGGCTCAGTACGAGCACGATCCCGTCTATGCAGCCGCGCGGCAGGAAGTGGAGGACTTTGAGCGCGACTTCGGAAGGCGTCCGCGCATTCTGGTTGCCAAGCTGGGTCAGGACGGACATGACCGCGGCGCCAAGGTCATTGCCACATCTTTTGCCGACATCGGGTTTGACGTTGACATCGGCCCCCTGTTCGCCACACCCGAAGAAGCTGCCCGTCAGGCCGCCGACAACGACGTCCATGTCGTGGGCGTATCGAGTCAGGCGGCCGGCCACACAACGCTCATCCCGCAGCTCGTCAAGGCCCTGGCCGACGAGGATGCAAAAGAGATCATCGTTATTGCCGGGGGCGTTATTCCGCCCAAGGACTACGACGCCCTCTACGCCGCCGGCGTCAAGGCCATCTTCGGTCCCGGCACCAACATCGTTGCCGCCGCGCGTGAGGTTGTGGCTGCCATCCGACGTCACCTTACCTCGCCCGACGCAGCCTAACGCGTGATACGGGCCGGCATAGACATCGGCACCAACACGGCCCTGATGGTCGTGGTCGAGTTCCATGCTGATGGCACGTTCGCCGTGCTCGATGACGTACACGAACTCCCGCGTCTTGGCGAGGGCCTTTCAGCAAGCGGCCGGATCTGCGACGACGCCATCGCGCGCGCCATGGAATCCATGCAACGTTTCCGTGATGTGCTCGCCCCCTACCCCGACGTTGTTGTGCGGTGCGTGGCAACGAGCGCCATGCGCGAATCCGCCAACGGACGTAACGTTGCGTCGCTCCTCTCCGGCGTGCTGGGACACCCCATCGAGATCATCGACGGCGCGCAAGAAGCCCGGCTGACATTTCTCGGCTCTGTGGACGCATCGGCCGTGCCTACGCTCATGATCGATATCGGAGGGGGCTCAACAGAGTACGCCATTGGCGCCAACGGGATTGTAACGTTCTCTACTAGCATTCCCTATGGAGCGGTAAAGTTCACCGAGCGCTTTGCCTTCGAGCGTCCAGTTTCACACGACGTAATCAGTGAAGCCATATCGGTCGTAGCAAATTCGCTGGCCCCCTGCCACGAACATTTCGCAATCGCAGAACACTGCGTCGGTGTAGCCGGAACACCCGTTGCTCTTGCAATGATCGACAAGGGGCTTGCCAGCTATGACGCCCAGCTCCTGCACGGTCACCGCATGAACATCCATCGCATCGCAGAACTCTCTGCCTTCCTCTGCTCACTGACGCTGGCTGAGCTGCGTTCCATCCCCGGTCTTCACGAACGTCGCGCCGACATCGTGCCCATGGGCTCGGTGATCCTGCACGCCTCCATGCACGCTCTCGGAATCCAAACCATCGAAGCCAGAACTACAGGGCTGAGGTATGGAGCGGCGCTGGCGGCGCGGGTTTGAGGTGTGAGGTGTGAGGTTTGGGGTTGTCATCCCCGCGAAAGCGGGGATCCGTGGTTTTGAATGACCGCTTACAAATGACCGATTACGATTGACAGATACACAATGACGAATCGTCATTTGTCATTGGTCATTTGTCATTTGTCATTGGTCATCTGTCATCGGTCATCTGTCATCGGTCATCTGTCATCGGTCATCTGTCATCGGTCATCTGTCATCGGTCATCTGTCATCGGTCATTGGTCACTCGTCCCTCGTCACTCGTCACTCAAGAGCATCTTTGATCACCGCGGCCTGCTCGATCTCGTGCTTTTTGGCAGAGCCGGTGGCGGGGCTGGCAGCGGCATCACGGCCGGCGTAGCGAAGGCGCTGGTTTGCACCGAGCACGTCCAGAAGGTGCGGCTGTACGAAGGTCCAGGCGCCCATGTTCTTGGGTTCTTCCTGACACCACACAACATCGGTCGCGTTGCCGTAGCGGGCAAGCACGGAGGCCATCTTCTGCGAGTGGAACGGGTGGATCTGCTCAAGTCGCACAAGCGCCACATCGTTGCGGCCGAGTTCGGCACGGCGCTTGGCAAGCTCGTTGTGGATCTTGCCGGTGGTGATCACCACGCGGCTAACGGACGAGGCGTCCGCGATGGTAGCGTCGTCGATGATCTCCTGATAGGAACCGTTGACGAGTTCTTCCACGTCCGACTGGAAGATGCGCAGGTAGCCCTTAGGCGTCATGACGATAAGGGGCTTGCGCCATGCTGCCTTGACCTGACGTCTGAGGGCGTGGAAGTAGTTGGCCGGTGAGGTGAAGTTGCAGACGATCATGTTGTCCTGCGCACACAGCTGCAGGAATCGTTCGAGTCGGGCGCTGGAGTGCTCCGGACCCTGACCGTCATAGCCGTGCGGAAGAAGTACGGTAACGTTGCTGCGCTGCTGCCATTTCTCTTCGGCGCTCGAAATGAACTGATCGAACACGATCTGCGCGCCGTTGGCAAAGTCGCCAAACTGCGCCTCCCAGATCGTCAGCCCGTTCTTGGCAATAGTGCTGTAACCATACTCGTAGCCCAGAACGGCATACTCGGAAAGGGGCGAATCGTAGATGTGAAGTTTCTGCGGTGCGCCGAGTTCGTTCAGCGGAACATGGCGTTCCTCGGTGACGCTGTCGCGGTGCACAGCCTGACGGTGGTTGAAGGTGCCACGTCCGGAGTCCTGACCTGTGATGCGCACAACATGACCTTCCTTCAGCAGCGACCCGAAGGCCAGAGCCTCGGCCATGCCCCATTGCACGTGACCCTGATCGAAGGACACCTTGCGCTTGTCGGCCTCGGCCTTGACCTTCGCATGAATGTTGTAGCCCTCCGGAACCGAACAGATCACCTCGGCAATCGATAACAGCTGGTCGTGCGCAACGCCGGTAGTAACACCGCCGAACATGTCAACATGCTCATGCACGGCCGGAGCCGGAAGCGCACTGGCTCGGTTGTCGTAGGCGGCGTTCAGGAACGCAAGCTCCTCAGCGGCGATCGCCGCCAGCCCGCTGGCATCGGCAACACCCTCGATGGTCAGACGCTCTTCGTAGACCTTGCGGACCGTTGAGATGTTCTTGATCTTCTTGTACAGGAGCGGCTGCGTTGCCGTCGGATCATCCTGCTCGTTGTGTCCATACTTGCGATAGCACAGCATGTCGATCACAACGTCGTCGCCGAACCGCTCGCGGTAGGCTGAGGCAAAGACCGCCGCTGCGCGGCAGGCCTCCGGATCGCTTCCGTCCACATGAAGAATCGGTACCTGCAGGAGCTTGGCCACTCCGGTGCAATACGGCGATGAGCGCGAATCTTCAGGCGAGGTCGTAAAACCGATCTGGTTGTTGATCACAATGTGCATGGTACCGCCCGTGGCGTAGCCGCGCAGACGTGCCATGTTCAGGGTTTCGGGTACCACGCCCTGGCCGGCAAAGGCCGCGTCACCGTGGATCAGGATCGGCATCACGCGGCGATACGTCTCGTCGCCGATCTCATCATCAAGCGCTCGGGCCATGCCCTCGACTACGGGGTTTACGGCTTCGAGGTGACTCGGGTTGGGCGCAAGGACAAGTGAAAGCGTTGACCCGTCGTTTGCATGGTACGTGCCCTTGGCGCCGAGGTGGTACTTGACGTCGCCCGACCCCTGGTAGGAATCCGGATCGATCTTGCCCTCGAACTCGTTAAAGATCTTCTCAAGGGGCTTACCCATCATGTTTGCCAACACGTTGAGACGTCCTCGGTGGGCCATGCCAAGCACCGATGCGGCCAGACCGGCCCGCGCACCATCGGAGAGCATCTGGTCGAGAATGATCAGGGCACTTTCGCCCCCTTCAAGAGAGAATCGCTTTGCACCGAGGAACTTGGTGTGCAGGAAGTTCTCAAGTGTTTCGGCACGCACGAGCTTGCGATACGTGTCCAGCTTCTGCTCGGCCGAAAGCCTGGTCTTCAGATGCGTTGTTTCGACGTATTCGCGGATCCAGTTCTTCTGCTCCGGATCCTGAATGTACATGTACTCGATGCCGATGTGATCGCAATACGTATCACGCAGCATGTCGATGATGTCACGCAGAGTGGCGCGCTTTACGCCCCCAAGGCCGCCGGTGTCGAACTCGCGGTCGAGATCCCAGATCGTGAAGTTGTAATACCCGGGATCGAGCTCCGGATAGTAATACGCCTCGAGTCCGAGCGGATTCACATCTGCCAGAAGGTGACCGCGCACGCGGTAGGCATTGATGAGCTGAACAACACGCCCCTCTTTATCAATCTCCTCCGGCGTATCGGGCTGGGCAAAGGGGCTAGCCCCCTTCTCGTGCATCCAGCGCATCGGCTCGAATGGGATCTTGATAGCGGCGAAGATCTGCTCGTAGAAGCGGTGCTCACCCAGAAGAAGCTGGTGGATGTACTGCAGAAACTCGCCCGACTCGGCACCCTGGATGACGCGGTGGTCGTAGGTGGAGGTGATGGTGACGACCTTCGAGATGGCCAGCGTGGAGAGCACGTCGGGCATCATGGCCTGGAACTCGGCCGGGTACTCAATGGCGCCGGCGGCAACGATGGTGCCCTGACCCTCCATGAGGCGCGGCACGGACATCACGGTGCCGATACCACCCGGATTGGTGAGCGTGATGTTGGCCCCGGTGAGCTCTTCGGGTGTGAGCTTGTTGGTGCGCGCACGCTTGATGAGATCATCGTAAGCGGCGGCGTATTCCTCGAAGCTCAAACGCTCGGCGTTCTTGATGCTCGGAACCAGCAGAATCCGCGATCCGTCCTTGCGTGTGGTATCAACGGCCAGACCAAGGTTCACTCCCCCACGCTCGATGCGAACGGGTGTCCCGTCCTGCACGCCGTAGGAGTTCTTCATGTTCGGATACTTCTCGGCAGCGCGCACGATGGCCCAACCGAGGATGTGCGTAAAGGAGAGCTTGTTGCGACGCTTCTTGGCAAGAAAGGTATTGGCAATGCGGCGGTTCTCTTCGAGGGCCTTCACAGGGATGTTCCGCACGCTCGTGGCCGTTGGCACGTTCAGCGAGGCCTCCATGTTCTGGGCGATCTTTCCGCCGATCGACGACAGCGGAACGATGGTATCGCCAGCGGCCATCGCCGGAATGCGCGTGCCGTTGGAGGCAACAGGCGGCGCCGGCGACGCGGAGGGTGTAACGACCGGAGTGCTGATCACAGGGGGCTTCGGTGCGGATGTTCCATTGGTGATCGCTGCCGGAACTGCAGCCTCGGGGGTGTAGGTGGCAAAGAATGCCTGCCACTCGGGCGATACGGACGATGGATCTCGCAGATACTCGAAGTAGAGTTCGTCAACGTATGCGCTGTTCATCGACATCATAGTCGAATGACTTTCAAGGGTGAAAAAAGTGATGCAAAACTACGGTTTTTCACGCATCCCGATGAAGGCCAGCATCCGTCCGGAGCGCCCCCTGTCTCGTCGGTACGAGTGATACCGCGCATCGCTGATGGTGCACGCGGAATCGACGTCGATATTTTGCTCCTGAAGGCCTGCAGCATGGAGTTGATCTACGATCGCACGGTGGTTGTCAAACAGCCACTTTCCGCTTGAAAGGGGCTGGCAGTAGCCGCTCAGGACCTCATTCACGTCGGTGCCGACCTCATAGACGCGTCCGGAGGCGCACGGCGAAAGCCATGCCTGCAGATCCGAAGTGGCGCAGCCATAACGCCCGGCAAGCACCGCAACCGCGCGTGCCGTGATGTTAGCCGCCGTGCCGCGCCAGCCGCTATGGATCGCGGCCACGACCTCCCGCACGGGATCATAAAGCAACACACCGCAGCAGTCGGCAAGCTTCACGCCGAGAACGACGCCCCTGCATGAGGTGATGAGCGCATCGGCCTGAGGCTCTTGACTTACCACAAGAGAATCGGGATCATCGATACAGACCACCTCGGAGCCGTGGATCTGATGCACGGTTGCGATCCTCGGGCGCGGCACGTCAAGTGCTGAGGCGAGCAACTCGTACGAGCGCGCAACGACCGGTGCAGGGGCCGATTCGCCGGCTGAGAACGTTGCCCCCGGCCACGGCAGGTCGTGCGTATCAACCAGTGTCATGCCGGAGATCAGATCCGGATCAGAAAATGCCCGTGTGATATTCATTGTTGCGTAGTCGTATCGGTGTGGTGCAGGATCGCCCCCTTCATGCGGCGACCCCATGGGCCCAAACCTACGATGGAAGTCGGAGCGCGTGACTGCGCCCAGCGCAGAAGAGCTGGATCGATCGGGCCCGGGCGCGACCCTGCAATGGTGAGCTCGACGCGACCAGCCGATGTGCGTGCTGCGAGCAGACCGTTTCGGCGTTCGATGATCACCACGCGCGCCTGAGGGCCGGGCACACTCCTGAGCGTCAGCAGCAGCGCCCCGACCAGGCACGAGGCGGCCACGAGCCGCGCGGCAAAACCCTTCCACGTGAGCGAAACCAGCGGCCAGGTCAGTGCCAATGCGCCGGCCAGGGCCAACCATAGAATGTCCGACGAGCTCAGTCCGGCCGTAAGATCGATGGCCCAAAAACGGGCCGTCGTATCGGCCGATCGAACGATGATGGTAAGCCACCAGGCGGCAGATTCCTGCACGATGGTAAGCGGCACTGCAACGATCAGGATGCCGAGCAGAAGGGCTGCACTCAGCAGCGGCACAACAACAAGATTGGCAAGGGGCGAGGCAAGACTCAGCGCCTGAAACGCCGCAGCCGCCGGAATGGTCACGCCGAGCGTTGCAGCCCACGTGACGGCCACCGCGTCGATGATCAACCGTAGCACGACATGTCGCCGCAGGGTAAGCGTCAGTAAGACCGTTCGGCAGCGCGGGACGATCAGGATCAGCGACAGCGTTGCTGCAACCGAGAGTCCGAAGCCGGCGCTGATACTTGCCATCGGATCGGCGACCACGATCGCCAGCACACTCATCATCAGCATGTTGATGGCACTCACGTCGCGTTCGCTCCGCATACCGATGAGCGCGCCGATACCCATGATCGCACTGCGCATGGCAGGGGGCTCGGCGCCGGTAAGAATCGTGTAGGCCACCACAACAAGGATCCCACCGGTAAGCATCAGCAGACCAGGTCGACGTCCGATCACCAGAAGCACAAGCCAGGTGATCGCGGCCACGTGCGATCCACTCACCGAGAAAATGTGCGCCGTACCGCTAAGCCGGTAGGCCTGGCGCGCACCGTCGTCGATCATCGACCTGTCGCCGATCACCAGTGCCACCACCACGGCAGCAACGTCCGGTGGCAGCACCCGGATCACACGGCGGGTGAGCGCCGCACGAAGCCCCGTGATCAGAACGGCAAGCCGCGGTGGCGGCCCAACGTCCCAACCGGCGGCTCGCTCGAGAACCAGTACGCATCCCATCGACCGGAGGTATGCCCCCTCGGAAAACTCGCCCGGCAGGGTCGGCCACAGCGCTCGACGAACACGTCCATGCACGATGCGGCGCTGACCGGGTAATGCGATGCTTCGGCCAAGGGGCTCGGTGACCATGATGCGCGCACGCACGCACGGGGCACGGTCGATGTCGACCTCAGCGATGAGCAGATACTTCTGCGTCGTCGGTCCGCGTCGCACAACCTGTTCGACGTATCCATCGCAGCGCGCACGCGTCGCTACCAAGCGCTGACAGACCGGAGTGTAGGAGCCTGACATCGGGCCGAGATAGTCGTGTATGACCTCGGCGCCGCACGCCCCCAGCGAGCCCGTAACACAGAGCAAACACAGTCCGTAACGCTGGCCGTAATGAAGAGCAAGTCCCGTAAGCAGGAGCAGCGCTCCGAGCACCGGACCTGTCCACCAATCAGTCGACAGCAGCGAAAGCAGCCATGTTGCGGACACCGTAAGCAGGGCCGCAGTAGCAAGTGGAACGCGTTGTGTGGGCATTGCCTGTAGTGTGCCGAAACTGGACCCTAACGTGACGTGTCGGTGTTGATAACTCGGGTCCGCCCAGCCCCCTGCCTGCCCGTAATTTGCCGTCCCGCCAATGCGTCGGCGGACGGTCTTTCACGCCGGCATGTCACGTTTCATGGCATGCACGGCACATAGAGACCAAACACGCATTCCTCCCACGAACATTTACTGGAACACATCATGAGCACAGAGACAAAGGCAGCAAAGGAAGCCAAGGAAACACCCGCGGCCGCCAGGCCAACGGACGCAAAGGTCAAGGCAGCACAGCTTGCTATCGAGCAGATCGAGAAGCAGTTCGGTAAGGGCTCGATCATGCGCCTGAGCGACACATCTCCGATCGAGATCGATGCCATCTCCACGGGCTGCCTTTCGCTGGATGCCGCGATCGGTATCGGCGGCGTGCCGCGCGGACGTATCGTTGAGATCTACGGTCCGGAATCCTCCGGTAAGACCACGGTCTGTCTGCAGGTGATCGCCGAAGCCCAGAAGGCAGGGGGCTTGGCAGCCTTTGTCGACACTGAGCATGCGCTGGATGTGAAGTACGCTCAGCGTCTGGGCGTTGATCTGAACAATCTTCTGCTGTCGCAGCCGGAGTTCGGTGAGCAGGCCCTTGAGATCGTTGAAACACTCGTACGCTCGGGCGCTATCGACGTTGTGGTTGTTGACTCCGTGGCGGCGCTGACGCCGCGCGTGGAGATCGAGGGCGACATGGGTGATGCACAGATGGGCTCGCAGGCCCGCCTGATGAGTCAGGCCATGCGAAAGCTCAACGCGGCCATTGGTCGCTCGCACACAACGGTCATCTTCACCAATCAGCTGCGCTCGAAAATCGGCGTCATCTACGGCAACCCCGAGACCACGACCGGCGGTAACGCCCTGAAGTACTACGCGTCGCTGCGCATTGACGTGCGCCGTAAGGATGTGATCAAGGACGGTCAGGACATCGTGGGCAACCGCGTCCGCGCCAAGATCGTCAAGAACAAGGTCGCTCCCCCGTTCCGCGAAGCAGAGTTCGACATCATGTATAACGAGGGTATTTCGCGTTTGGGTGATATGATCGACGTGGCCGTCGAGACCGGCATTATCGTCAAGTCTGGCTCATGGTTCTCGTTCAACGAAGAGCGCGTGCAGGGCCGTGACGGCATGCGCAAGTTGCTAACGGAAAACTCAGCGCTCTATGCCGCACTCGACGCTGCCGTGCGGCAGGCACTGCATCTGCCAAGCACGGGGGCATCGACAAACGGCAAGAAGTAACACATGGGCGTCATCACGTCCGTACGCCGGAATGTGAAGAATGCCGGACGCTGTTCGGTGTTTGTCGATGACGCGTTCTTCGCCGCCTGCCCCATCGATGTTGCCCTTGCGCTGGGTCTGCGCAAGGGCCTGGAAATGTCGGCCGATCTTGAACGGCGCCTGCGCGCCGAAGACCGGCGCATGGTACTGCGTCAGAAGGCCTACCGATATGCGACGTATAAACCGCGCACGGAGCGCGACGTACGGCGTTTTCTCGAAAAGGCGGAGGCCACCGAGGAAGAGTCGGCCAGCGTGCTTGCATGGCTTGCAGAGTTCCGTCTTGTCGATGACGAAGGCTACGCGCGGCGCTTTATCGAAGCATCAAAGCTGCGCAAGCCCCTTTCCCCGGCCATGATGCGCCGCACGCTCCTCGGAAAGGGGCTGTCCGAGTCGGTTGTGGAGGCGGCGATGGCCACGGAAACAACTCCGCATGACGCGTTCGCGGCGGCGTGTGCCGTGGCACGCAAGAAACTGCGGATGCTCACGTCCGATGACGATCGTTCAACGGAGGACAAACTGGTACGGTTTCTTCAGTATCGCGGATATGCCTGGACGGTGATCAAGGACGTGATCAGCCTATGGAAAGAGGGTTCGCTGCTGATGCTCATGCTTCTTTGGGCATGCGCTTCGGTCTTGGGTCAGCACGACACGTCATGCCACAAAACACGGCTAAGTGACGTTGTCAACAAGTTCCAACCGGCAACGCTGCCGGTTCCCGGACCGTCCGGCGAGATGTACTTTGACCGGAAGTTTCACCCCGACAATCCCGATGGCGGCAGTTCGGACGCCGATCAGGCCTGGGTAACACGTCGGCGAGGGAGCTCGTGGGAAAATCCCACTCTGGCTGACGTGGAAGTTTTTGACCCCCGAACCGGACGTCGAACGGAAGCAGATGTGGTCTTTGGTTTCAGTACCGACAATCTGCGGGCACTACTGGCAGGACGCTTCGTGTCCGGCAGCAAGAACATGTCGCTCATTCTGGCGCAGCGCGCAACGGCTGAGGGTCCGTTTCTTTCCTACGAGGTCATCATCGCCGATCTCGGGCGCAATTTCTATGCAACCTTCAACGATGACGCTTCGAGGTTCATCGTCGCCCTCGAACGTCCATCCGGCAAGGGCGATCTCGATCTCTATCGCATCACCTACGATGCCTGCGGCAGGGTTTCCGAGCCGGTGCCTCTGGCCGATAATCTCAATACGGCAGCATTCGATGGGGCTCCGTGGCTCTGCTGCGACGGACGAACGTTGTATTTCTCATCAGCCGGAAGGGACGACCGTCGCGGCAAGGCCGATCTGTATGTTACGCGACGTCTCGATGAGACGTGGACTCGCTGGAGCGACCCGATAAACCTTGGTACATGTGTTAACACGACCGAGGATGAGACGGCCGTGAGTCTGGGCTGCGGAGCATCGGAGCTCTATTTCACCTCGTGGGACGCCGCCAGCGAGCGCATGGGGATCTACACGACCGCGCTGCCCCCCGACGTGCAACCACAGCGAATGGTTCGAAGCACGTTCACGATCCGCGATGCCATCGGCGATACACTTGTCAGGGGGCTGCGCATCACCGAGTTTTCAGAAGCCGACGGCGCATGTGCGCCGCGCCGGGGCTGGCCGGTTGATGAGCGCACACGCCGCGCCGTGCTCATGCTTCCACCCAATGCGCGCACCACGCTGGCCATTGCCGATAATCCACGATGGCGTTTGATTGACGGTAAGGTCGGCACCAGCGATTCGGCGGTGTCGATCACCATGCAGGTTGTAGCGCTGGATAAGCCCCTTTGCAGCATCGCCTTTGAGAAGGGCGATACGACACTTTCCCTTCAAGGTCATGCCGCTCTGGAATCACTCCGCCGCATGTTCGGTACGGGAGCGCTCTCACGTCTTCGTGTGGTAGGGTATGCCGATGCGAGCGGCATGAGCGAAACCAATCTGCGGATCTCGCACGCGCGTGCACGCGTGGTTGCCGAGCAGGCAACCATTCTTGTTCCGGGCGGCGAGATCCGGAACATTGATGTGCAGGGCAGAGGCGTCGAGGTTATCAGCGGACGTACAGCTGCAGACGATGCGCCCGAGAGCCGACGCGTCGACGTCTATTTCGTCCCCTGAAGTGTTAGTGTGAGCGTCCGTCTGTGCGCAGCTCAATGCGCGAGGTCCGGCGTTTTCCCGAATCACCTTCCTCTGTAAGGTGCAGCTGCCAGCGAGTGCTGCTGTGCACGTAGATGGCCAGCTCGTTGGGTGCGATCCACTCGGTATTCTCATCGCGAAGGGGTGATCTCCAGAGCACTTCATCCTGTGCTACCAGGCAGGCGCGCTCCAGACCATCGTCGCCCATGGCCTGAATGACCAGTTCTTCCAGACCCATCGGGCGGCGCTCAAGGCGCACACGCAGGCGCTGCCAGGAGTCGGATGTTTCCATCGCCACGTCGCGGACGATCGCATCGCTACGGTGCATGGATGACGTCCCGAAGGTTACCGCCTGACGCTGACCATCCTGCCGTTCGGCCTCTGTCAGGGGGCGCAGCAGCACGTCGGGAACATCCGTCTTGCATGACTCGAACACATCACGCAGACGAGTCCGGAAGATCCGGTCGAACTCTTCACGATGCGGGGCCTGATGCCGTTCATCATACCACCAGAACCAATCGGAGGCCTCCAGCACTTCCATACGGGCGGCAACGGTCTCTTCATCGTGACCGGCCTGGGCCAGCGCCTGCTTGGCCTGACCAAGGAGTGACCATGCAAGGTTCTTTGTCGGCGAGCCGATCCAGACGCCGAAGTCACCATTGATCCATGAACCGGCACGCAGGTGATCAAGACGGCGAGCGTGTCCTGTGGCGATGACCTCACTACAGGTGACACTTGTGAACCGGTCATCGGCGGCAAGCCGCTGCATGAGTGCTCGAAGAAAGTCCTCACCGTTGTGTCGGTAGAATTCCCAGCAGTTCTCTCCGTCGAGGATGATCGGCACAACAGCATGTTCAAGCGCTGAAGCCCCCTGCTCATGAATGATCAGCTGGCGACGCTCCTCGAGTCGACGCACAAAATCCGTCGCTGCGCTTGTTGCATCCCACGAGGCGTATTCAAAACCAATGGCATCGCTCAGCCCATGATCGCGAAACAGCACCGCAATGGTGCCCGATACCGTGGCAACCTCATATGGAAAGTACACGTCGCTTCGCAGAAAGAGTCCATCAGAGGATCCCCGCAGCAGACTTTCATCCGACGCCGTCCATCGAATGCCGTGTTCGGCCATTACCGACAGCGCCGCCATTGATAGTCCACCCTCGGCCGGCCACATTCCCTGCGTTCGACGTCCGCTGCGCCGTTGCCAGTCCTGTATCGTGCGCCGGACATGCCGGCCTGCATGGTATGGGGCTTTGTAGGGCGGCTGCGGAAGAGCGCTCTGGGGCATCGACTCGCGGGCAACGTCGGTGTCGATAAGCATTGGCAGAATAGGGTGATGAAAGGGAGTGAGGCTGACCTCGCCGTGTCCGCGCGACTCAAACTGTATCATCGCCGAAGTGACACCTGAGGCGATCTGTCGCATGATCCGGATAAGCTGATGCTTCTGGTCTTCCGAATAGTCAGCCCCCTGTTCAACGAGGCGCTGCAGTTCATGATGAGACCGGCGAGTGACGGGTCCGCACCACGCCAGATGAAAAAGCACCAGCGCGTCGCACCACTCCTGCCGATTGAGTTCAACGTGCTCGTGCGTGCGCACGCGGTGCACGATGGACTGCAGTCGCGGCAATCCCTCCATCATCGGATCGCGGAGCGTCAGAAGCCACTGAACGAGCTCCCTGTGCTGCTCCGGTGTGATCATTGCGGCATCGGCTGCCGCTAAATCCTCTAGTGGATCACGCACGCCCCTTGCATAGGCATCCAGCTGCTCAAGCATTGACGGCACAAGGTTGATCGTGTGCCGCACGGAGTACTCCGACAGGATCGCCGGCAGATCGATGTAGTCCTTGGTTGCATGCAACCGAACCCACGGTAGGACAAAACGCCCATTAAGCCGGTAATCCGGCTGGTGCTGATGCCAGAGGAAACAGATTCGCATTGCGAAATCTACGCGCCGATCACCAAAGCGGCGCTACGGCAGATTATCAGGTTTCGGGTTTCAGGTTTCAGGTTTCAGGTTTCAGGTTTCGGGTGATTTTGATCCGATCAACCTGACACCCAAAACCTGAAACCCATAACCTTTGTGGAGATGCCGGGAGTCGAACCCGGGTCCGAAGTGAACGAATCGAAGCCTACCACGCGCGTCTTCGATCTACAGGGTCTCGCTGTTTCGGTAACCGATCGACAGGTCCGCTACAGCCAGCATCAGTGGTTTCTTACGTTAGGTCCTGGTGCACGACTTCACGCCAGCCTGTTTGAGGGCAACACCGAGGCGGAGGGGAACAGGCACCCATCCGTTCGATGGCATAGCGGCCTAAGCTTAGGCGGCCATGCGATAACCGAAGTTATCGCCAGTTGTTGTTCGCCGGTTGTATTAACGAGCTCCACCAGCGTAGCTCGGCGCGCATCTTCGTAAACGCTTCACCCCGTCGAGACCGTTACATCCCCGAAAGAGAGAGTACTGGGTACTGGGTACTGGGTACTGGGTACTGGGTACTGGGTACTGGGTACGTCAGAGCGTCGCAAAGGTACGGCGGCATTGACGAACCGCCTGCTACATTATTTGGATGCTCTGTCCCCGGGCCAAGGCCCCGGGCTACTATTGATCGTCTCTCTGTCCCCGGGCCAAGGCCCGGGGCTCATATTGATAGATCGTAATTCCGTAATTCCGTAATTCCGTAATTCCGTAATTCAGTAATTCAGTAATTCTTCCCTCACCTCTTCCATATACCACTGCGGGGTGCTGGTAGCGCCGGAGATGCCGACGTTTTCGGCTCCTTGGAGCCAGGCCCGATCGATCTCTTCTTTTGTTTCAACAAAGTACGTGCGTGGGTTGGCGGCGTGGGCAACGTCGAAGAGGACTTTGCCGTTGGAGGAAGCGCGGCCGGCCACAAAGATGATGACGTCATTGCGTTGGGCGAAGGCGGCGAGCTGGGCTTCGCGCCCGCTGACCTGACCGCAGATGGTGTCCTTGACGTGGAACTCTGTGGCGATCTCTTCCATGGTATCAACGATCAGTTCACTGATGCGCCCCTTGAGGGCATCGCGGATCTCGAGAAACGTCGGACGGTCCATCGTGGTCTGCGAAAAAAGCACGGTCTTACGGTCGAGCTGGACATTGTCAAGTGCGTCCTGCACGGACTTGACCACGATGCACTGATCTTGCACAACACCACGCACGCCGAGCACCTCGGCATGGTCCTTCTTGCCGAAGATCACCACCTGATAGCCCTGATCCCAGAATTTCCGCACGCGTTCCTGCAGCTTTGTCACCACCGGACAGGTCGCATCGACGATCTCGATTCCATGCTCCCAGGCTTTGCGATATGTTTCAGGGGGCTCTCCGTGGGCGCGGATGATCACCTTTGCTCCGCTGTTGGCAAGACGCGGGAAATCATCAACCGTGATCGTCTCGAGTCCCCTCTCGGCAAGACGTTCGATCTCTTTCGGGTTATGGATGATGTGTCCGAGCACGTACACATTCCGCTTTCCCTCGGCCGGCCGCTGCGCGAGCTGATCTTCGGCGATCTGTACCGTGCGCACAACGCCCCAGCAGAACCCGCTGAATTTGTCGATGGTCACATTCATGAGGTCACTCCAGTTCGATCTTTAGAATCCGAGGTGCGCCGAGACGATCGAATGCGTCTTTTGGTACGCCTCCACAAGGTCAAGAATGCGCTGCACCTGCTCGTCGATCGTGCACGACGTGGTGTCGATCTCCACCGCTCCGGGCGCTTTGATAAGGGGGCTTTCCTGACGTGAACTATCGATCTCGTCGCGGCTGACGATCTGCTGCCGCACCTCGGATTCCGTGATCTGCTCGCCCCTTGCTTGAGCCTCGAGAAGGCGCCGCCGAACACGTTCGTCGACACCGGCTACCAGGAACACCTTTACCTGGGCATGCGGAAAGACCACCGAACCGATATCGCGACCGTCCATCACCACTGCGCCAGATTCACCGATCTCACGCTGACGCTTGACAAGGGCCTTGCGAACGGAGGGGAATGCGCTCACCCGACTAACGATGGCCGTAACATCGGCCTGGCGGATGGCCAGCGTTACATCTTCGCCGTTGAGTAGCACGCGTTGCACACCGTCGGTCGGCTCCAGGCGTATGTCGCACTCCCCCGCCAGCTGGCCGAGCTCGGTATCCGTCATCAGGCATGAGGCTCTCAGCGCGGCAAGGGACACCGCCCGGTACATAGCTCCGGTGTCGATGTACACATAGCCGAGATGTTCGGCCACGCGGCGTGCCGTTGTACTCTTGCCGGCTCCGGCCGGTCCGTCGATGGCGATGATGATGCGATTCGCAGACATTTCGGCGAATTTACTGAAACCCTGTCGGCCTTTGGTGGTCAAAACACCGTTAACAACCACAGCACAAGAGTATTTTCAAGGAACCGACATGAACTTCACGTATCTGACCATGCAGTGGCTGGACTATCTGAATGCCGTCGTGCGATTTGTGATACCCGATGCGGCGCGAGAACACGTTCCTTCCGATTCGTCCCGACAGTCGGTATCTGCTGTGGCAGATACCGTTCAGAGCTCCATTTCCTCCGGCATGCACCACGTTGAAACATTCGCCGTATCGAGTCAGCAAGCCTCGGCTGTCGGAGTTCTCGATATTCTGCTCAGCGCATTGATCCCGATCGTCTTTGCAGTAACGGTCGGCATGCTTATCTGGAAGCGCTTTGAAACACGTCGGTCCATCGAACTGGCTATGATCGAAAAAGGTCTCGATCCGCGCGGAGCACCTGCCGAGCAGGACTCGACACGTAAGTTCAGAGCTCTGAGGTTTGGGCTTCTGCTTGTGGGCGTGGGAACCGGACTCTGCGTGGCATTGATCATCTGGAATACATTTCCTGCCTCGATACCGGACGACTACCGCCCATTTGTCGCCCTTACGAGCGTGTCGTTTTTCTCCGGACTGGCACTGACGATCTATCACATCGTTGCAACAAGCCTAGAGAAGCGTTGACCGAGGCAGAGATCATAGACCGCATTGTAGGGGGCGAGACGGAGGCCTATGCCATCCTTGTCGGCCAGCACCAGCGCCGTGCCCTGTCACTTGCGGAACGTATGCTGCAGGATGCAGAAGAGGCGCGTGATGCCGTGCAGGATGCGTTTGTCAAAGCGTATCGCTCACTGGCGAAGTTTAATCGCGATGCAAGTTTTTCGACGTGGTTCTATCGTATCGTCTACACGACGTGTCTGAACGTACTGGAAAAGCGCAAGCGCACACCGATCCACGATGAGTTCGACGATGAGCTGGGCTCAGCGTGGATCGAACCGACTGTCTTCAAGTCTATGGAAGCAACAATGGTCGATGAGGCCATCGCCGACGAGATGAAGAAGATGGACCCGATGTATTCTACTGTTTTGGAACTTTTTTACGTTGATGATCGCTCCTACGAGGAGATCGTCACCATCACCGGTATGCCCCTTGGCACGGTAAAGACCCGTCTTAATCGCGGTCGCAATCAATTACGCAAAGCACTTCTCAAACGGTGTCCCGATCTGGAGATCCCATCATGAGCACCCATCCCAACACATCGAATCAATCAACGGTTAGCGACGAGCAGCTTGAGTCCGAGCTTCTTCTTCGCACGCACATTCGTCGCAGCGTCGAAACACACGATGACCCGATCTTCACCATCGACGTCATGCGCGCCGTCATGCAGGAACGCCACAAGCCGTCACTGCTCAGTCGCCTCTGGAAACGCACTCCGATGATCGGAATCGTGATCGGCTGCTTTACCCTCGGCTTCCTGTCCGGTCACGTTTCGGCCTCCACCACCAACGTCGTGAGCATGCTCCAGTCTATCCCCTGGTCCTCCTTTGCCAACAGCACCCTGGCATGGCTCGCCCTCGGCGCCGCCGCCCTCGGCGTTGGCGTGTGGCAAATGGAGCGATAAGTGACCAGTGACCAGTGACCGGTGACCGGTGACCGGTAGGGTCGCAGCATGCTGCGACCCCACGGATTGGACGGCTATCGTGCCGAATCTGCGGATTCTCGTAGTGCCATCTCGATCGAGTGCCTGAGGTCTTTATCCAGCAATGGCCGACCATGTCGCGCCACTGATTGGTCGTCCTCGATAATGATAGATCGGCATAATAGCCGGGTCATGAGAGCAACGTTCCGGAGATTGAAGATCTGGAGCTTCAAGTGCTGATTGCTAGCGCGCAGTTCCTGCAGCTCATTATCAAGTCCCTCCTGGTGCATTCTTAGTTTGACCTTGATAGCCTCAACCACGGCGCTGGAAACAGATTGGCCGCTGAGCCTCGCGAGCTGACGAGCGCTTGAGACCTCTTCGTCGGTCATTGCCACCTGTACACGATGCCGCTTTCTGCTCTCGAGCTCCTTTGTGGGACGTCCTGGCTTTCGAGTAGCTTCACGACTATCGCTCATGTAGTATTCCTCCGAATCTGACCGCTACAACCGGCTTAATTGTAAGGACACAGGGCTACGACTACTAGACCCATAGGTCTAATCTAATATCAAATCGTGTACTTATACAAGCCGCATCCGCGTTGAAGTGCATGGCTGTAGGCCTTTAATATCAGTCTGTCACACGCCATTCTTGAAGATTTTTTGAACAGTTTCTGCACGTACCGAATTACAGGCGTCCCGAACGCTATCCGGCACTCTAAACAGTTCGGGCAGTGCAACTCCATAGCACCTCGACAGCCGAACGAGAACGTCCAGCGAAGGATTTTCCTTCCCAAGCTCCAACCTCGATATGTAGTCGGAGCTAAGACTCGTATGTATCGCCAGTTGCTCCTGAGTCCATCCTGCCGCTTTTCGGTGACGCCGAACATTGGATCCAAGGACCTGACTTTCCGTCTTCATTCTTAATTACCGCCGTTATTTTTGTGGACTTTTGACATCTATGACAGCTTTTGTCGCGCATAATTAGCATGATTCTGGGGGACTTTTTAGAAGATTTTTTCTCCATCGATATAGCAGCATCAGCAACACTAGTTGAGAAGCCAGGATTCCGACTTTCGTGCTAATGACACTGGTCACTCGTCACTTGTCACTCGTCACTCGTCACTCGTCACTTGTCACTTGTCACTGGTCACTGGTCCCTCGTCACTCGTCGCTTGTCACTCCGTACCTCCGTAACTTCCGCCCATGTCTTTGCTCTCAGTACGCAATCTCTCGCACACCTACCCCAACGGGTATCAGGCCTTGCATGACATTTCGTTTGATGTTCAAGCGGGCGAGTTTTTGGTCATCATCGGCCTGTCGGGGTCGGGCAAGAGCACACTGCTGCGGTGCCTGAATCGGCTTATCGAGCCTACGCAGGGTACGATCCTGATGAGCGGGACAGACGTGACGCACGTCTCTGACGCGGCACTTCGGTCACATCGGGCCGGTATCGGGATGATCTTTCAGCACTTCAATCTGATCCCCCGCCATACGGTGGTCAACAATGTCCTGTATGGCTCGCTTGGGTCAACCCCGACGATGGCGTCTATCCTTGGTCGGTTCTCGGCCGAGCAACGTCAAAAGGCCCTCCAGGCGCTCGATGTCGTCGGCATCCGTGAGAAGGCAGATGTGCGTGCCGATGCCCTTTCGGGCGGACAGCAGCAGCGGGTGGCCATTGCGCGGGCGCTCATGCAGAATCCGGCGCTGCTGCTGGCCGATGAACCGGTGGCCTCGCTCGATCCGGCAACGTCGCACTCGGTGATGGACTACCTGGAACGCGTCAACAAGGATCTCGGCACAACGGTCATCTGCAATCTGCACTTCCTGTCACTGGTGCGACGCTATGCAACGCGCGTGATAGCACTGAAGGGCGGCCGCATGGTGTTCAATGGCAAGCCAGATGAGATCACCGATGAATGGTTTCGCACCATCTATGGTGAAGAAGCCATGGAGGTGGAGATCCGATGAAGTCCTTGTTTGCCTTTGTTCTGGACGCCTTGCTCGGCACCGCGGTCTCGGCCATGGTGCTGATGATCATCCTTCCCGAACTCAGCGGGTGGACCCCGGCGCCCCTTATCATCGTTCCCGCTGCCTTGATGTGGGTTGCCATTGGTTTGTGGCGCAAGGCCTCGATCGGTCTGCTCTTTGTGAGCGACAAAAACGAGCGCCCCCTGCCAAATGCCGTGCGTGCACACATGGGGTGGATCGCCTTCTGCACCAGCATCGTCGCGGGCTGGATCGTGACCGATATCTCCCCCATCGAGTTCTTCTCGAGCGAGGGCCTGAAAGGGGCAGGCCGGATCTTCGGCGCGCTGTTCACACCGGAGTTCGATGTGATCGGGCCGGCCCTCGATGCCATGGTCGTAACGGTGTTTACCGCCCTCATGGCAACGATCGTTGCCGTGCCGATCAGCTTCCTGTTGAGCTTTGCCGCAGCCCGAAACGTCATGACCGGAGGTACCCATGAACGGGTGATCTACGTTCTTCTGCGGGCAGTTCTGAATATCATGCGGTCAATGGAACCCATCATCTGGGCCATCATCTTCTCGGTATGGGTCGGCATCGGCCCCTTTGCCGGCATGCTCGCCCTGGTGGTGCATACGATCGCTTCGCTCACAAAACAATACAGCGAACAGATCGAAGACGTCAACCACGGCCCTATCGAAGCCGTCTCAGCCACGGGCGCTAAACGCCTGCAAGTACTATGGTTTGCCATCGTACCGCAATGTGTTATCCCGTTTCTCTCGTTCACCATCTACCGTTGGGATATCAACGTCCGCATGGCCACGATCATCGGCTTTGTGGGAGGGGGCGGCATCGGCACCCTGTTGACGCAGTACCAGGGCCTAGCGAAATACAATGAGGTTGGCACGCTGGTGATCCTCATCACCCTTGTGGTGTGGATTCTGGATGTTGCCAGCGCAAGGGTGCGAGAAGCACTCCGGTAGGTTTCAGGTTTCAGGTTTCAGGTTTCAGGTTTCAGGTTTCGGGTTTCAGGTTTTGGACTACTAGATGGGGATATTCTCGGTCTTGCAGAAAATGCTTATACATGCTGGTATGCAACAGGACACCTGAAAGAACCCAATAGGATTAGACGAGACACCGGGCACCTGAAACCCGAAACCTGAAACCCGAAACCTGAAACCCGAAACCTGAAACCTGAAACCTTGAAACACCGCCTCCGCACAGTCGACCTTGTTATGCTGGTGATCAGTCTGGTGATCGGCATGGGGATTTTCCGTGCGCCGGCGACGGTGGCGGCGAGTTCGGGTTCGGAGTTGATCTTCTATCTGGCGTGGGTTGCCGGCGGCGTCATCGCATTGTGTGGTGGTCTGACCTTTGCCGAGATCGGACGTCGGCTGCCAGTGACCGGTGCCTACTACCGAGTCTTCGCAAGGGCCTACCATCCGCTTCTGGCCTTCGGCGTCAACAGCATCATCGTGGTGTCGAATGCGGCATCGGCGGCGGGCGTAGCGATCATAGGAGCCGAGTACGTCACGAGAGTGCTTCCCGATTTGCCCGTGCTGCCGCTGGCATGCGTCTTTATCGTGCTGCTCTACCTTGTCAATCTGGCTGGACTGAAGACGAGCGTCACGATGCAGAACGTTCTGATCGGTATCAAGCTGGTGTTGCTGGCGTGCATCATTGCTGCTCCGTTCCTGGTGAGCCCCTTGGTTGCACCCACAGACGCGCCGGCGGCCGTACCGGCTCTGATCAACCCTCTGTCGGCGTTTGGCACGGCGCTCATCGCCGTTGCCTTTACCTATGGCGGCTACCAGTCGACGATTAACTTCGGCGGTGATGCCTCTTCTGATGGCAAACAGGTGTCACGTGCGATCATCATCGGCGTTGTCAGCATCACTGCGCTGTATCTGGCCGCAACGTGGGCCTATGTTCAGGTGTTGGGATTCGAAACACTCGGCAGCTCCTCGGCAATAGCCTCCATGGTCATGGAACACCTTACCGGTCCGGTAGGAACGTCCCTTGTTTCGGTAGCCCTGGCGATCTCCGTCTTCGGATACGTCAACGTAGCCATGCTTACCAATCCGCGAGTGATAACGGCCATGGCCGAGGACGGCGTGCTGCCGAAGCGCATGGCCATGTCGAATTCATCTGCCCGGGGCGTCAACGCCGTGACGCTATCGGTCTTCACGGCCCTGAGCATCGTCTGCGTCGTCTTTGGCGAATCGTTTGAAAAGATCCTCAACTACACCATCTTCCTCGACTGTATCGGCATGGCCACGGCGGCTGGTGCGTTGTTTCTTCTGCGCGACGCAGAGCCCCTTTCTCTGTCGAGTCGGATACTTGCTGCAGCGTTTATCGCATCGTACATCTTCATCGCCGGAAGCATCTTCCGGGATGATCCCGCCGCGGGACTGTATGGTGTGGGACTGCTGGCACTGATGATCGGTGCATATTGGATGGTTCGACAACTATCGAGATCGACATGAAGAGTTTCACGCTGATACTGACGCTCCTTGTGGTGTGGCTGCAGCCTCTGGCGGCGCAGAAGCGCGCCTATATACCTGCGTACATCCGCGACACGTCAACAGTGGAGGGCAAACAGTTCACATGGTCCAAGACTGCCCAGAGCGCGAACTTCCTGATGATCTGGGGCGACTCGGTTGGCACGGATCCGTCAACGTTTCCCGGGGCCGATCTGCGGTTTGATCCCAAGCAGGTGCTCGATACGATGGAGTATGTCTACGCCCGCTGCAAGGAGATGGGCATGATCAACAACTCCCCCGACTCGAAGGCCAACGTGTACAAGTACGTGATCGTGATGTACAACACCTATGGCGCTAAGGGGCCGCAGGGGTGGGCCAATGGATGGGCTGTGGATGACTCCATTGGTGCGTTCTGGGTTCATCCCAGTGCGACACGCGACGGCGGAGTGATCGCGCATGAGTTTACACATTCGCTGCAGGCGATGTTTCACATCGACAATCAAAATCCTGCCCGCGGAACCATGGCCATCTATGAGAACGATGGCCTGTTCTACGAGACCCACGCCAATTTCGTGCGCAACGCGATCTATCCTCAGGCCGTCACGTCGGACATTGACGCACATCATTACCTGATGCTTGAGCCCGACTGGAAGTTCAACTACGAGGGCTATCACTTCCTGCTCTACGTGCACTCAACACTCGGTCTGGACATGGTCAGCCGCCTATGGACGGAGTGGCGTCCGCTGGAATACCCGCTGCACACGCTCAAACGCCTCAATAACATGTCGCAGTCGGACTTCAATGATTACATGTTCGATTATGCGCGGCGGGCTGCCACGTGGGACTATCCGAAGAACGACTGGGGACGGTATCTGCGCGAGTCCCGGCGCGTGCGCATGAGCGCCGACTGGGGCCGCATCTGGGCACAGCGCACCTTTGATGTGCTGCGTCCGCTCGATACGGCCGCGCGACGTTTCTACTCAGCCCCCTACAATGCCCCTCAGGACTACGGCTATAACGTCGTGCCGCTCTATCCGGACGATCCGTCGCAGCCCGTGGTGGTGGACTTCGTTGGACACACGGAGGTGAATGATCATGCAGGATGGAGATATGGGTTCGTCACGGAAAAGGCCGATGGCACTGTGGGTAGAAGAGGAGAGATCTACCGTGATGACCGCCGGCGCATCTCCATGACCATGACCACTGATGAGTCACGGCTCTACCTGATAGTGCTCGGCGCACCGGTCGATAGCATGCATGCCGACCCGGAGGTCCACAACACCTGGAATGGCAACCCCAAGCGCTTCCATTACCCCTATGAAGTGCGACTGACCAATGCCATGCCCGAGGGGTTCCAGCGTCCGGAGCTTGTTCGACCATACCTAAGGACCATGCCCGGTAAGCCTCATTCCAATGGAGGGGGCTGGGTGGATGACCGCGCAAAGGTCGATGCCTCCGTGTACGTTGGTCCTCGTGCGATGGTTCTCGGTGCATCCACGCTAACCGGATCGGCACGGATCGATGGCTGCGCATTTGTGGAGAACGCCACCATAGGGGGCTTTGCCCGGGTGCTGGATAACGCCGTCGTGCGCGGAGGCGTGATGCGCGACTCGGCCATCGTGCGCGACCAGTCTCTGGCAGAGAACAATACCCTCTCGGGCAGCGCGCTGCTTGGTGGTTGCTCGATCGTTCAGAATTACAAGCTCGGTGGCAGTGTGATCATTGACGGAGACCTGGTGGTGTATAACGACCAGGGCGAGTGCAATACGGGTGAGTATCACGTGCTGACGCAGTACTACCGCAATGAGTTGCTGCCCTGCGGCGAGCGCGATGCCAAACACCCGGAGAACATCTCCGTCAACCGCCCGATGAGGTTCGACCTTGTGAGCGTGGACGGCAATGATCATGCCGGGGAGAACCTCGATGTGTTCCCCAACCCCGCCACGGGAGATGAGATCAGCGTCCGCCTTCCATCGACGCTCCCGCCGGACGTTAGCATCGAGATCGTGGACGTGCTCGGACGCAGCCTGATCCGCAGCGACACCGATAAGCCCCTTTCCCAAAGCATCACGGTGAACGTCCGTGCGCTGCCCCGGGGGTGGTTTTCCGTGCGCCTGACGTCACGTTCCGGTTCAGTTTTTGCACATAGGTCGTTGTTGAAACAATAGGCGACAAACTGCGTCGAACGGGCGTGTAAATTCGTCGCCATGGCACGAATACACCAGACTATCCAGACTTCAAAGTCAGCCCTCGAAATGCGTCTGCTCCTTGACACCAAGGTCCTTACGCGTCCCGAGGTCGCAATGCTCATCGCAGAACACCACTGGGAAGAGAACGTCCTGCACGCAAGCGGCAAGATGGGAAGCGGCACGATCACCGTCGTCGACCAGCTCGTTACGGTGGATATTGAGCTCTCACTGTTCGGCTCCGCCGCCAAGGGCGCGATCGAACAGACCCTGAAAGAGAAGATCAAGATGTTGGATAAGTGACGAGTGACCAGTGACGAGTGACCAGTGACGAGTGAAGAGTGACGGAACCTGAAACCTAAAACCTAAAACCTAAAACCTAAAACCTGAAACCTGAAACCTGAAACCTGAATGTCCTTCGTCCACCTTCACAACCACACTCATTACTCGCTGCTGGATGCGGCGGCCAGTCCGCAGACGTTGATCGATGCGGCCAAGGCTGATGGGCAGACGGCGCTGGCCATCACGGACCATGGGGTGATGTTCGGGTGTTTTGAGTTCTACAAGAAAGCCAAGAAGGCAGGTATCAAACCCATCCTCGGGTGCGAGGTGTATCTGGCGGTCAAGCGCCATACGGACCGCGAAAAAGTGGTCGACGCGGGCAAGAAGCGCAACTACTACCATCTGGTGCTGCTGGCGAAGAACGAGACCGGGTACCGGAATCTCATCAAGCTGACGACGATCGGTCACACGGATGGCTTTTACTACAAGCCCCGTATCGACATGGACCTTTTACGTCAGTATCACGAGGGCCTCATTGCAACGTCGGCCTGCCTGGCCGGACCGATCAATGCCCCTATGCTGGCCGGTGACGAGGCCACAGCTCGCAATAACGCGATCGCTCTGAAGGAGATCTTCGGAGACGACTTCTACATCGAGCTGCAGGATCATGGACTGCCCGAGGACAAGCACGTGATGGAGTTTGCGCCGCGTCTTGCGCGTGAACTCGGAATCAAACTGGTGGTGTCCAACGACGCGCACTATGTGAGCAAGGACCATGCCGTGGCGCACAACGTGCTGTTGCACATCTCCAAGGATGCGTCCTTCGACCGATCGCAGTTCGACGTCAAGACAAACCTGCGTTACCGTGTGCCTGAGATGTACCTCAAGACGCAGCAGCAGATGAAGGAGCTGTTCAAGGACTTCCCGGAAGCGATCGACTCGACGCAGGAGATCGCCGAAAAGGTGGACGTGACGATCCCGACCGCGCTGCAGATGCCGCAGTTTCCTATCCCGCCGGATAGTGACGCGACAACGCTGGAGGACTACCTTGAAGAGCTAACGATGAGGGGGCTGGAAGAACGTTATTCGGTTCTAACCAGCGAGATCCTTGATCGCATCTCCTTCGAACTGAATGTGATCAAGCGCATGGGCTATGCGGGGTACTTCCTGATCGTGGCCGACTTTATCCAGGCGGCGCGCGACATGGGCGTGCGGGTGGGTCCGGGACGGGGCTCAGCAGCCGGGTCGCTTGTGGCCTATGCGCTCAAGATCACGAACATCGATCCGCTGAAGTACGATCTGCTGTTTGAGCGCTTTCTGAATCCAGACCGCGTATCGATGCCCGATATCGACGTCGACTTCTCCGACGACAAGCGCAATCGTGTCATCGATTACGTCAAGCAGAAGTACGGTGCTGACTCGGTGGCGCAGATCATCACCTTCGGCACGCTGTCCTCGCGAGCCGTACTGAAAGACGTCGGCCGCGTGCTGGGAATCGACCTGGCTACGATCAACTCGATCACCGATAAGATCCCTGTCGTACTCGGTCGCGTGCACTCGATCGCCGAGGCCATGGAGATACCCGAGCTGCGCTGGATCAAGACCACCGATGATCAGCGCATCAAAGATCTTATCGAGTATGCGCAGGTGCTCGAGGGCTTTGCCCGAAACTCCTCGTTGCATGCCGCCGGTGTGGTCATCGCACCGGGTCCGATCAGTGACTTCGTTCCGGTGTACAAGACGCCAACCACCGAGCCGGCCACGCAGTACAACATGAAGGACCTCGAAGAAGCCGGGCTTCTGAAGATGGACTTTCTGGGTCTGCGCACCCTGAGCATCATTGATTCGACGCTCGAACAGGTCAAGCGCAATCATGGTGTCGACATCGACCTGGACGAGATCGACTTCAGCGATCCGGCCACGTACGAGCTCTTCTGCAAGGGGCATACGCAGGCCATCTTCCAGTTCGAATCCGACCCTATGCAGAAGGCCATGCGCGAACTGCGTCCGAGCACGCTCGAAGACCTAATCGCCATGAACGCCCTCTACCGTCCGGGTCCGATGGACAACATCCCGGAGTTTATCGAACGCAAGCAGGGACGCAAGCCGATCACGTATCTGCATCCGCTCATGGAGCCCATCCTTGAGCGCACCTATGGCGTGATCGTCTACCAGGAGCAGGTCATGCAGCTGGTGCAGTCGCTGGCCGGCTTTACGCTGGCGCAGTCTGACGTGATGCGCCGAGCCATGGGCAAGAAGGACGAAAAGTCCATGGCCGAGCAGCGCTCGAAATTCATAGACGGGGCAAAGAGCAGCGCCGGTATCGAGAAGGAACTTGCCACGGAGATCTTCGACCTCATCCAGAAGTTCGCCTCGTACGGCTTTAACAAGTCACACTCGGCTGCCTACGCCTATCTGGCTTTTCAAACTGGGTGGCTCAAGGCGCATTACCCCGCCGAATTTCTTGCCGCCAACATGACGGCGGAGTTGAACGACCAGGCCAAAATCGTGGCTCTGATCGATGAAGCAAAGCGCTACGGCATCACTGTGCAGCCCCCTGATGTGAACCGCTCTATGGCAACGTTCATCGCCGAAGGACGAACGATCTACTTCGGTATGGCCGGCATCAAGGGCGTTGGCGTCGGAGCCGTGGAGGCGATCGTCGAGGCACGCTCCGATGGTGCGTTCGTCTCCTACTATGACTTTGCCGCCCGCGTCGAAAAGAAGGTTCTCAACCGACGGCTGATGGAGTCGCTTGTCTGCGCGGGGGCATTCGATTGTCTCGGGCACGGGCATCGCGCGCAGCTGTTCGAGGCCATCGATACGGCCCTTCATTATGGCTCCCAGGTGCAGGACGATGCCCTGTCCTCGTCAGGGGGCTTGTTCGGTTCGGAAGATATTGAGAGGCCAAAGGAGCCAGCGCTGCCGCGTACGGCCGAGTGGCCCGATGGCGAGCGCCTGCGACGCGAACGGGAAGTTCTCAGCTTCTACATCTCGGGCCACCCCCTGCAGGAATATGCTCTTGCGGTGAACTCTTTTAGCACCATCAATCTCTCGCGACCCGATGCGGAGATGTCGGGCAAGCCCGGACGCGTGTGTGGTATGATCGGAGAGATTCGTACACGTCTGGACCGACGCGAGAACACGATCGCCTTTGTCAAGCTCGAGCAGTTCCACTCTTCGATGGAGCTGATCTTCTGGAGTGACAAGTACAAGCAGTTCGCCGAACAACTCAAGGTTGGTGCGGTGATCGTCGCCGTCGGCAAATGCGAAGTCAGCGGCGAGTCGATCAAACTCACGGTCGACGACGTGCTTAGTATCGATCAGGCCGAGAAGCGCTTTGCACGGGGCTATGTGGTGCGTGTCGATCCTGACAAGGTTCAGCCCCGGCAGCTCGAGGATCTGAAGTCACGATGCAACACCTCTGATGCGACGCATGCACTAACGTTTATCGTGGCGCATCCGGAGGGAAATCGGCAGTACTCTACCATGACCCGAGTGGCCTCGTCGACAAGCATGACAAAGTACCTGTGCGAGACCTTCGGGGAGTCGAACGTCCTGATCGACACGGAACGCTAACACACCCGCAGGGGGCCTTTCCATGCTGCAGATCCAATCGGCCATCGGCATTGTCATTATCGCTGCGATGGCTTTCCTGTGGTCTTCGTCGCGCTCGCGCATCCCCTGGCGCACGGTGGCCTGGGGCATGGTCCTGCAAGTTGTTCTGTGTCTGCTGATCATCGTGTTTCCGCCGGGCATTGAGCTCTTCCGACGTCTGGGCGACGGAATCACATGGTTCCTGGGATTCGCCAACGAAGGGGCGGCATTCCTCTTCGGCGACCTCCCTCTTGCGCGTGGACAGGCCGTGGTGGGATTTCAGTTTGCGCTGACGATCACGTCGGTGATCGTCTTCTTTTCGTCCTTCATGGCCATCCTGTATCACTACGGGATCATGCAGCGGGTTGTGCGCCTGACGGCCGGCCTTCTACAGAGGACCATGCGCACCAGTCCGATCGAGTCGATCAACGCCGTCGGAGAGATCTTTCTCGGGCAGACCGAGTCGCCCCTTCTCGTACGACACTACATACCGCACATCAGTGCCTCGGAGCTCTTTGCCATGATGGTAGGGGGCTTTGCAACCATCGCCGGGTCGACCATGGGCGTGTACATCGCGCGCGGCATCTCGGCCACCGACCTGATGATCGCCTCGATCCTTGCAGCGCCGGCGGCACTGGTACTGGCAAAGATCGCCGAGCCGGAAGCCCCCTGGCATGTGCCGAGTGAAAAGCCGGCATCGGTTGTGGATCTCGACCCAGTACTTGACTCCGGGAACGTGCTCGACGCGATAGCGCGCGGGGCTCTTGACGGTGCTAAACTGGCCCTGAATGTGATCGTAGTGCTCATCGCCTTTAAGGCCCTTGTGGCGGCCTTTGACGCGATCATGGGTATCGGTGCAACGTCGCTCGTGCAATGGGGCCTTCCGTGGGCGCCTCATTCAATCGAGGAGCTGCTCGGCGTGTTGTTTCTACCCTTTGCCTGGATGGCCGGTATACCGCCAAATGAGGCGCAGACGTTTGCTTCTCTTCTCGGCACGAAGATCTCGCTCACTGAATTCATCGCCTATGATCGGCTTGCAGACTACGTCAGCTCCGGCGCACTCAGCGAGCGAACGGTCCGCCTGGCCACGATCGCCCTGTGCGGGTTTGCAAACGTGATGTCTATCGGCATTCAGATCGGCGGCTACGGAATGATGGCGCCCGGACGTCGGGCCGAGGTGGCGCGGTTTGGATTCAAGGCCATGTGCATCGGTGCGCTGGCGAATCTGCTGACGGCATGCCTTGTTGGACTTTTTATCTGAGAACCTGTCAGAGGTCCAGTCCAGTCTCTCCCAGAAGCTGGTCGACGTCCTCATCGGTCACCGTCCAGCCCCTTTCGCCTGAACTGTTTCGCCTGGCCAGCTTGTCGGCTAGCGCTTCAACGTCCTTGTCACTGTGAACCTGATCTGCCTTGCCGGCGATGGTGGTATCAGCCGAGATGGAGCTCTTGCCAGAATTGTGATCGACCGAAACAAAGAGCACGATCACGGCTGCGGCGGCCGTCATGGCCATGGCCAACTGTACCCTTCGGGAGCGTGATCCTTGATCACGTTCAGCGTTCATAGCCCGCTGAACGCGCATGGTCATTGCTGATGTGGCAGCATCGATGGATTCGTCACGTCGACGTCGATGTGCGGTCATGTCCGCGCTGAGCGCTTCTGCGGGCAGTCCGCACTCGTGAAGCTGCTCCTGCAGTTCCTGATGGACATCATTCGGCGTCATTCGATCCACTCCAGTGAGCATAGAACTCAGAATCTTTCAAATGGTCGGCGATCTTCTTGATCGCCCAGTGATAGTTGGCCTTCAGAGCCCCCTGACTTGTTCCCGTCATGGCGCTGATCTGTTCGTAGGAAAGCTCATCATAGAATCGCAAGCAGAAGGTCTCACGCTGCTTTGGAGGAAGCTTTTCAAGAACCGACTGCATGTAGATATCAAAGTCGCGCTCTTCGGCATGCTGGCTCGGAAGGGGCGCAGCAGAGGCCACGTCGATCTCCCCTTCTGCGCTGCCGATTCCTAAGAAACTCTTAATGCGACGTCGGCGAAACTCCGAGCGGCATTGATTGATCGTGATGCGATAAAGCCATGTCTGCAGAGAGCTCTGCTGCTGAAAACCATCGACAAACCGCGCGGCGCGAAGCAGGACCTCCTGCGTGATATCCTGCGCGTCCTCGACATGATTCATCTGACGAAGTGCCACCGAATAGACGAATCGCTGGTAGCGACGCACCAGTGCCGTGATGGCACGGTCACGCTCGCCGGCACGAAGCGCCGCGAGGATCTCGGCATCTACTGCATCAGATTCGGCCATTGGATAGGATACTGCGTTGGACATTGCGTCAAGCCAGCGTTCATTGATGAGCCGTCACAGACTCGCCACCGATATCAAACGTTTAATCCGCTTCCCCCGGCGGACCGTCAAGCCCCCTACAGCGAGCTGCTCATCCAGCGACCACGCCGCAGCACGGCAAAGGCGATGGCGCAGAAGATCGCATATCCGCCGGCCACTCCGATCCAGATTCCCGTCTGTCCGAGCGCCGTATAGTGCGACAGGACATAGCAGAGTGGCAGCTGAATACCGATCAGTGACCCCGCCGTGATGACCATCGCGAGTATCGAAGCACCGGCGCCGGAGATCACGCGGACCGCAACAAGTCCCACGGCAAAGAAGACGTAGCCGAAGACCGTGATGTGCAGATACTCTGTCGCAGCAGCAAGGGTTGATGCCGACTGCGTATAGGCTGCAACGAAGTCCCGGCCTACCAGCCAGACAATCACGGCCAGTGAGACCATGAGCACGGTGAGCTGCAGTGCCGCACTCTGAAAGTACTCCCATACGCGCTCCGGCTTGCCCGCACCAAGGTTTTGTCCGGCCGCTGTCTGTACGGCGATCCCGACGGCAAACACCGTCATGAACACCATCATATCGACATTCAGGCCGAGCGTATAGGCCGCCGTGGCACTGGTTCCGAAGGTACCGACCAACGTAAATATGAACGCCCGGTTAAAGCTGACCGAGAGCATCTGCAGCGATGCCGGGAGCCCCTGCTTGACAACGCGCTTGAGTAGATCAGCGTCGAGTCGGAACTGCGAAAAGTCAAATCGCAGGTTCGTCTTCCCACGTGCGATAGCCACCATCGAGATAACTGTGCCGCTGATCTGTGACAGGGCAGTTGCCAGGCCAGCCCCTTTCATGCCCATCTCCGGAAACGGACCGATCCCGAAGATCAGAAAGGGGGCAATGGCGGCATTTAGCACCACGGTCGACACGAGAACCGTGGTCGGAAACAGGGCGTTACCTGATGACCGTGAAAGCGAGAAAATGTGAAAGTTGAGGAGATTGAACGTGAACCCGATCAAAAGAGTCTGCAGGTACTGGCGTCCAAACTCAGCAACGTCCGGGGGCATGCGCATGAGTTCGGGAATTGTAGGCAAAAAGACGTAGAACAGCACGTTTGCCGTTCCTGCCATGATGGCCATGCCGACCAGTGACTGCGTTGCCGTGCGGCGCGCCCCATCAGCATCTCCTTCTCCGAAGCGGCGAGCAACGATGATGCCCGCACCAACGGCGATGCCGCTCACCAGCGTGAAGAGAAAGAACACGATCTGATCGGTCGATCCGATGGCCGCAATGGCCGCATCGCCAAGCCGGGAGACATAGTAACGGTCTACCAGCGAATAGATCATGTTGATGATAAAGCTCAGCGCGATCGGTATTGAAAACAGTCGCAAGGAGCGTCCAACGGGATCATTGATCAGATCAACGCGGCGCTGGGCAAAGGCAGAAGACACGGGGCTCCCTGAGCTTGACCTTGGATGCCACAGCGGGGCAAAAGGTCGATGAACATTTCGTAATGAGTTGCAAAGCTACGACGCGGTAACTTGCCGCTTACACTCTGCATTCATGGATTACCTCCTCGCCACCTCGGCTCTCGTGTACGTTACACGCCTTGCCTTTTTCTTCAGCGGCCAGTGGCGCAATCGTCGAACTATGCCGTTGCAGAAGGTAGACCTTCCACGCGTTAGCGTGATCGTACCGGCACGAAACGAACAGCAAAACATAGCGGCATGCATCTGTTCTCTGCTGGCGTGTGACTATCCAGAGGCGCAGCTGGAGATCATCATTGTCAACGATCGAAGTAGCGATGAAACCGGACGGATCATTGATACGTTCGCCGCGTCAAACCCCTGTATCCGTGCGCTCCACCGGACCGAGTCCGATGCCATTGATAATCTGCGTGGAAAGCCCGGTGCACTGCAGTTCGGCGTTGACAGGTCGACTGGCCACATCCTGCTTGTGACCGATGCGGACTGCCGTGTGCATCCAAATTGGATACGAACCATGGTCGCCCCCTTTACGGACAGCCATACGGACATGGTATGCAGCTTTACCACAGTGCGCCGCGGTAACGCATTTGCACTGCTACAGGATATTGAGTGGCTGTACACCTCGGGCATGGCCATGTCTGCCAACGCAAACGGACAACCGCTCGGGTGCTTCGGTAACAACATCGCCGTGCGCGCGACCACGTTTGCCGATCTCGGTGGCTACCGATCGATCGCCTTCAGCGTCACCGAAGACCTGGCACTCATGCAGGCGATGGACCGTCGCGGCTCAAGGATCGCCTTCATCTGTGAACCAACCAGTCGCATCGAAACAGAACCATGTCTATCTCTTGGGGAGTACCTCCGACAGAAACAACGCTGGGTGCAGGGCGGTCTGGGTCTGGGCTGGCGCGGGTACCTGTTTGCGGCTTCCAGCGCGATCTACTGGTTCGGCCTTGTGAGCTCGATCGTTACCGGCAGCACAACTTGGCTGCTGGTCTTCCTGGTCCTGCGCATCCTCGGGGATGGCTCGCTCATCCTCACCTCGTCGATCCGTCTGCGCCGGTTTTACCTGCTGTGGGCAATCGCCCCGTCACTGCTTCTGCTGCTCTTACTCGAGCTCATCCTCCCGGTTCTCGCCTTCCAAAAACGCGTCATCTGGAAAGGACAGACGTTTGGGAAGTGACGAGTGACAAGTGACGAGTGACAAGTGACGAGTGACAAGTGACGAGTGACTCAACTTCTCCATCGTTCCAGCTTTGGGATCGACCTCGTAGCGAGCCACGCAACGAATCGATTGTATCCGCTCTGTTTCATCTGTTCGATGCAGAACTTCTGCATTTTCTCGGCGGTGTCGATATCGGGCGGTGTAAGGAACGCTCCATTTTCATAGCACATTGAGCAGTACTTGCGGCTTCGAGTGCCATCGGCTTCGGTGCCGCCGCCATTCTTATCCTTTCTCATGGGATAGCCACAGCTCTGACAGAACTTGCTCTGCTGCATGTCAACCTCCGTTGAATTTGTGCTCATCAAACTACAACGAAGAACGCCGTACCTCGGCGCGGCGGTGTTACACCCGCGCAAGAAACGGCGTTGCTGAGGTTCGACGGTGTCTTAGAAGGTGCGGATAGCGCGGACCCTGAAGTTTACAAGGTTCTTGGTGCTGTAATTACTGGCAATGCCAAAGTTGAAATTGTAGTTCCAAGCGAGGATCGCCCCGTTCTCGGTGCTGCTCCAGTACCCAGCCGTCTTTGGAATTTCGGTTGCTCCCGGCACGGCTGCCAGTGCGGCATTGACAGTCTCGCGGTTTTCGTAGACGCGCTCCAACTCTTCGATCGCCGGCAGGTACCAGTCGCTGAAGCCGTCATAGGAGTAATCGAGGCAAACCTTTGCGGCGCTGTTCAGATGGCCAGGCTGCGCAGTGATGGCCAGGCTGTTCTCCAAACCGTTCGACCGGCTTCGAGCTACGCTGCCCACTTCTTTCTCGACAACGTTGCTCCAGGACCGACCAAGACTTTGGTCCGTTAGCGCTACGATTATACCGTGTTGGACACCATCCTGTGTCCACATGGCGGCAATGATCCCGCCACCATATAATTCACCGACAGCTTTGACCGGCTCAACACTTGAAGAGCATGACGTTAGGCAGAATGCTCCAAAAACAAATACGGCACCATATACAACCGTAAGCAAGTTCTTTACTCGCTTCATGGCAGTACTCCCTCGTGAAAGGTTAGTTTGTGAACGTGTTGTCAATGGTGCGAGCCCCAATATGACAAACTTTACCGTACGTCACAACATGTCATAGTGTAGATTTTTGATAAAAAGTTCCCCATAAAACCTAAGCCGCACCCCCGTAATTCTTCGTACTTCCGTACTTCCGTAATCCCGTAATTCCGTACTTCCGTACTTCCGTACTTCCGTACTTCCGTACTTCCGTACTTCAGTAACTCACCATCATCCTCTCCCACACAATCTCCACAAGCCCCTTATACGGAATCCCGATCTGATTGGTGAGAGCCGATTCACATAGCGTGTTCAGGCTGATACCGATGGCATTTGCCGCAGCGTTATGGTCTGAGAGAATCTCGGTCCGTTCCACGGTTGTTGCTGCGACGACGACCTCGGGATGCACAAGTCCATGCGTACCTGCCATCCCACAACAAGTAGCAGATGGGGGTACGATGACGGTCGATGAGAGCCTGTGCGCCAGAGTGATCAGACGCTGCGTTGTCCCCTGCTTTGCCGCGCCGCAGCCGGCATGAATGACAAGGGGCTGATCTGTGCGTGGAATGTCCAGCCGAGGCATCACCATTTCAATAAAGCCGACCTGGTCGATGATATCGATGCCGCGCTCGATTGCGATGGTCCGCAGCGCTGCCGAGCATGTTGATGCATCCAGCAGAACCGGCACGTCTTGATCGCCGCGCAGTCGCGCCAGATCGTCCAGCAGAAGGCAAGCCGATTCGGCGGCAGCATCGGTAAAGCCCTGTGAGGAAAGGGGCTGACCGCAGCATCCACGCGAGTGGGTCATTACACTCATGCGCAGTCCCGCAGCAGCGGCCAGCTCAGTGATCATCTCCGGCAGTGAATGTTCTGACGAATCATTACCGAAGGTTCTGCTGACACATGTCGGGACGTACACAACGTCGACATCCAACACCATCATCGGCCGGGCCTGTGCGGCCGCAGAGAGCCCCTTCAGCAAATACGCTCCGGGCATCATCGACATTGAGCGCATCCGCAGCATAAACCTCGAAAGAGAACGCATGCGGTGCATGTTGCGTGCCGCAATGCTTGCTACCGTACTGGCCATTGCACGCGAGGACCTGCGACGTACCTTGACCATTGCGCCTGTGTCGATGCCGACCGGGCAGACCGTGGCACAGAATCCGTCAACCGCGCACGAGCCGTCAACATCGAACCGAGCCTGCTCGGCCAGCTCACGTCGCACGAGCGCGGAGTGTTCGGACATCTTCATCTCGCGCTCGATGACGATGCGCTGACGTGGTGTGAGCGTGATATCGCGCGTCGGGCAGACATGCTCGCAGAAGCCGCACTCGATGCACCGGTCGGCCACTGCAGCCAGACCACCGTCAAGAGGCGGCACAGGCTTGATGTTCCGCACGTGCGCCAGTGGATCGGCGTTGATGACAACGTCGGGATTCAGTATGCCATCCGGATCGAGAGCCGACTTGATGCGACGCATGATCGCGTAGGCCTTTGCGCCCCATTCGCGTTCAACAAAGGGAGCCATGTTGCGCCCCGTACCGTGTTCGGCCTTCAGCGAGCCCGAATGACGGTCGACCACGATCTCAACGATGCGCTCCATAAATGCGGCATACCGATCGACCTCTGCCGGCGTGGAAAAGTCCTGACAGACCACAAAGTGGATGTTGCCATCCTTGGCATGTCCGAACACGATGCCGTCGTGATAGGAGAACTCCGCGAAGGCCTCCTGGACGTCGTTGACCAGCTTCGCCAGACGTTCCGGTGGCACGGCTATGTCTTCGTTGATCATGGTGCTTCCCGCCGGACGCATTGCGCCGACAGTTGGCATCAGCCCCTTGCGCAGTTTCCACAGAACAGCCTGCTGTGCTGGATCAGACGTCCACTCGACACCTTGTGCTTCAGGGGGCTCGACATCATGGAACTCAACGAGCAGTGCGGCCGCTCCCGCACGGTCATGTCGATACGCGTCGGGGGTCGTGGGGAGATAAGCAAACGAGCGCAACGAAGCATCATCCATGAGCTCAATCGCCGCAGCGCCGTCTGCTCGCCACGATTCAACGCTTGCACATGCCGCATCGAGTGAATCATACACGATCAGCGCCGTCCATTTATGCCTGGCGTCTGCCACCGTGTGCAGCGTAACGTGCTCGATGAAGCCCAGCGTGCCTTCACTGCCGATCAGCAGTCGAGCAAGGATGTTTGCCGGATCATCCTCGTCGAGAAAGGCATTGAGAGAGTAGCCAATGGTGTTCTTGATGCGGTACTTACGCCGTATCAGCGACACCAGATCAGCATCTGCACGGATCTCGTCGCGCAGCAGCAGCAGCGCCTCGTGAACGAGCGGTGCCTGTGTACGCAGTTGAACATCGGCCAGTGGATCCGAAGTATCGACCCGTGTTCCATCGGCCAGAACAAAGGCCATCGAATCAAGTGTATGGTATGAATTCTGCGACGTTCCACAGCACATGCCGCTGGCGTTATTCGCCACGATGCCACCGATCATGGCAGCCATCAGCGATGCCGGGTCCGGCCCCAGCTTTCTGCCGTAGCGATGCAGCATCGCATTGACCCGGGCCCCGGTGATGCCCGGCTGCATACGTACGCGCCGGCCCGCGTCGAGGATTTCCACTCGCTGCCAGCCCCTTGAAAGATCAACGATCAGTCCGTCGCTGACGGCCTGACCCGACAGGCTGGTGCCACCGGTCCGGAAGGTGCAGTGCGTGGCGTGACGTCGGCACCAGTCGAGAATCACCTGCACGTGCTGCGACGTCGTCGGACGCACAACAGCTGAAGGAACGAGCCGGTAGAGCGATGCGTCGTGGGCGTATGCCAGACGGTCGATGATACGACTCGTTACCGAGCCGGAAAGAAGGCGTTGCAGTTCGTCAAGGGGCTCCTGCATGGCCAGCAACCTACACCTGAAAGACGCCGGTTCGCAGTTCCGGCAGCGTTCCCTGATGCGATGCCACAGCGATTCCTCGGGAGATCATCATGCGCGTCTCCGTCGGGGCGATGATCCCGTCGACCCATAGCCGTGAGGCCGCGTAGACGGGCGTTGTGGTGGCATCGTAGCGCTTTTGAATGTCGCTCAGCATGGACTTCTCCTGCTCTGCTGTGAGCTTTTCTCCGCTCTTCTGCAGCTGAGCCACCTTGATCGTCAGCAGTGTCTTGGCCGCCTGCGCACCGCCCATGACGGCGATCTGGGCTGTAGGCCAGGCATAGATGAGCCGCGGATCGTAGGCCTTACCGCACATGGCATAGTTACCAGCTCCATAAGAGTTGCCAATGATGACCGTAAACTTCGGTACCACGCTGTTGGCAACAGCATTCACAAGCTTCGCTCCGTCCTTGATGATCCCGCCCTGCTCGGCTCGCGAGCCAACCATGAAACCCGTAACGTCCTGCAGAAAGACCAGTGGAATGCCACGTTGATTGCAGTTGAGAATAAATCGCGCTGCCTTGTCGGCCGAATCGGAATAGATCACGCCCCCTACCTGCATTTCGCCCTTACCGGACTTGGTGATCTCGCGATTGTTGGCAACGATGCCCACGGCCCAGCCGTCAATGCGGGCATAGCCGCAGAGTATGCTTCCACCGTACTCGGCCTTGTATTCGTCAAACTCCGATGCATCGATGAGACGGGCAATGACCTGTCTGGTGTTGTAGGGTTTAGTGCGATCAGCCGGCATGATACCGTAGATCTCCTCCACGTCAAAGGCAGGCTCCCGCGGCTCGACGCGAGAGAACAAGGGGGCTGGACCTTTGGTTGGCGAGAACTTGTCGACCAGTGACCGGATAGTTTCGAGGGCCTCGGCATCGGATTCGACCTTGTAGTCGACCACTCCGCTAACCGAGCTATGCATGGTAGCGCCCCCTAAAGGCTCGATGCCCGTCTTTTCACCGATAGCGGCCTCAACAAGGGCGGGTCCGGCCAGAAAAACACTGCCCGTGCCATTGACGATGATCGCCTCGTCGCACATGATCGGCAGGTATGCACCACCGGCAACGCATGGTCCCATGATAGCAGCGATCTGAGGAATGCCGAGCGCGCTCATCATCGCATTGTTGCGGAACTGACGTCCGAAGTGCTCCTTATCGGGGAAGATCTCATCCTGCATTGGAAGAAAAACGCCCGCGGAATCAACGAGGTAGATGATCGGGAGTCGATTCTCCAGAGCGATCTCCTGAGCCCGCATGTTCTTCTTGGCCGTCATCGGGAACCACGCGCCGGCCTTCACTGTGGCGTCATTTGCCACGATCATGCACTCACGTCCGTGAATGATCCCGATACCGGACACCACGCCTGCAGATGGACAGCCCCCTTCCTCTTCGTACATGCCATGAGCCGTCAGCAGCCCCACCTCGAGGAACGGGGTGCCGGCGTCCACAAGCGCATCAATACGCTCGCGCGCCGTCATCTTGCCTTTGGCCTTGTGGCGCTCAATAGCCTTTGCACCGCCGCCACGGCGAACGGCTGCACTGACGCCCTCGATCACGCGCTGCGTCTGCCGATTAGCATCGGCGTTGGACTCAAAGACCAGATCATGCGTGACGGCGGAACCGATGGTGCGTGCCATGTTTACTCTCGTGAGGGAAGATCCGAAACAACAAAGGCGCCCGAATGGACGCCTTGAGGAAATTCATGTGCAGACATTGCCTGCGCCTTGACCAGACGGCTGCGTCACTTGCCGGCAGGAGCGCTGGCCGGTGCTGGCTGCTGAGCAGGCTGCTGTGATGGCTGTGGGGCCTGACGTGTCGGTGCTGGAAGCGTAGGCTGCGGAGCATCCTTCGCTACCGACTCACGCTGAGCACCACCGGACGTGTCGAGAAACACGCTGTTGATCAGGATGGCGAAGACGGCGATCACGCCCAGCAGCACCATAGTGGCTGTCTGAAGCACGTTGCGCGACTGACGCACGCCGAAAAGATTGGTCATTTGACCGCCCAGCCCGCTCATGCCCGAGATCATGTCAGCCTTACCGGGCTGGATGATGACCACAAGAACGAGCAGAAAGGCAGCGATCAGAGAGATAACGGAAAGAAGCGTATCCATGGGGCTTGCTGTGATGAATGGGACGGCAAAGATAACACGGCGACCCGTTACGGACAACCAAGACCGACGCACTTCGGCTTATCGAAGAGAAGACTGTTTTCGGCAAACCACACCAGAAACGTATCGTAGCGGTCTGCGTTTTTCCGGAAGTAGAGGTTCATCTCACGCTTATCACCGTAGGCATACAGCCACCAGAGGTAGTCTTTCAACCGCCCCTGCTTGAGGAGCCAAGCATTCCATGACAGCAGTTCATTCGGATAGGTCGTGTCCTTACCTGAACTGATCCAGCCCCGCATGAAACGATATCGGAGGTCGACCAGCTGCTCGATCCCCAAACGATTGATCACCGTATCCTTGGTCAGGAGCGTTTGGGCGGCCTGTGCCATCGTGAACTCGAAGGCCTCCAGAAATGACATCATGTTTCCGCCACGCCGGTCGGGGACCTCACGGGCCTCGTCGGAACAGAACCGCATCGGGTCGGTCGAATCCCCCACTCGCATTGACAGATTCCACATGTCGAAAACCAATTTGGATATCTCCCGTGTACGAGGAGAATTGCGTTCGATATTCAGAAACAGCTCGCCGTAGAAGGCCGACCAGATGCGCTCACGCGTTTCGGAGAAGAACTTTGCCAGCCAGTAGTAGTTCGTGGCAAAGGACGGCTCGGCACGCGTACCGGCAAGCCACCACGACTGCGCCTTGTCCCGATCGTTGTTTCGATAAAAGAGCTGTCCGATCTCGAAATGCAGGCGTCCCGAGGTCGGAAATGCCTTGATTCCGTCCTGGTAGTACCGACGCGCCGAGGACGTGTCTTCGAGTATATCATAGCAGTTGCCAAGCAGCTGATATCCCCTGTCTCGAAGGAGGGTATCGCGGTGGATCGGCTCGATAAGTTCGATCGCTTCGCGGTGCCGCTCAGCCATGACCAGTGCTACGGCCTTCTCGTACAGAAAGGGAACGTATCCGGGGACCTCTTTCAGCGCCATGTCCCATGCGGTGATGGCCGACTGCGGAAGGTTGCCATCCATATAAAGCATGGCCTCCCGGGCAAGCGAGTCAGCACGGGTCAACACACGTGTCTGCGCAAAGGTCAGCGAAGGGGCCAGGACGATGGCAAAGGCCATCACGAAGCATGCACGAAGTGTTCTCATACACCGCAAATTGTGAAACTTGACGCAATCGGTTCCGAGCGCACAATACGACGCACAATACCCGCGTCTGATGCAGAGGAATCAGCCACCATCACGAAGAGTACATGAACAACAACGCCTCGGTCCAAACTCAACGTCTCTTTCACTCTATGACCGGAGGTTGTTATGTGTACACGCATGTGTGGAATCATCATCTTTTTCTGCGCTGCCGCAGTACTGAGCGCTCAGACCGGCCCCAAGAACCAGCCGGGCGCTAGCGGTACTTCAGGCGCACAGACGCCTCCGGCCGCTGAGCAGAATGAGAATCGACTGATGCGGGCACTTGGAATCGAATGCGAGGCCAGGCCCGAGGGCGTTGTCATTACAGATGTTTATGTGACCATGCCGGCTTATGCGGCCGGATTGTGCAGCGGCGACATTCTGCTTGCCATTGACCAGGTGCCGATCACGACGCAGCAGCAGGCCATCGAGCGCACTCGCAATATCAAGGCGGCACATGTGATGGTGGACCTACGGCGGCGCGACATGCGCATCAGCAGGCGCGTGGAGGTTGCCGACGGTCGACGCCAGCTGCTTGGCTTTGCGAGCAATGACGATGCCGCTGCACTGAGCTTCCGCAGCCTCGGAGCATCGGTGCTTTCGGAACTGGCACAGGTGCGATCTACGCTGCAGCGAAATGCCCCCAAGTGTCTCGTGGTTGACCTTCGACAGACGTCGGCAGGGAGCGGCTCTGCAGGTTCGGTGCTGGAGATCCAGCAGGCACTGCGTACGATCATCGACGCCGTCCCTGACCTGCAGCTTATCGTTCTGCGGTCGGATTTGCTCGATGGCCCGGCCCGAGAGCTCGCCTCCGTGCTTCTGGCCTCAACGGGTGCACGCATGCACAATGCGGGCAGTGGTGCATTTATTCGTCGCGATGCCGGCCGCCCTGGCCGTCCCGATCCAGCACGCGTCGGCGCCGCCCCCTCTGCTTCAGGAACATCAGCAATGCTGACGGCTCCCGTGCTGTGGAATATGGCCGACTTCCGGTCGCACTACCCGGTACCGGACGCCGTTGCGATGATGCATCCAATGATGTCCGAGCATGCCGCAATGGCACCCATTGCCTGGGGGCTGAACGGCACAGCCTGGCAAGCGCTGGTGATCGCCGGACCGATGATCTGACGCCATTACGGTGAACATTCGGGGGCAAATCGCCAACTTCGCATTCTATGAACCGCCCCCTACTGACCTTGATCATCCTGTCGTTGCTGACCGGATTGATGTCGGCCCCCTCTGCGGCGAGACCACTTGATGCCGCTGGCAGACAGTCGAGTCTGCTCTGGCGCGTGGTCTCGCCGGCAGGGGCCGTCAGCCATGTGTTCGGAACGATCCATATTGCTGACACGCTTGTCTTCCGGCAACGCGACACCGTCCTGCAAATCTTAGATTCTTCAAGGACATACGCTTCGGAGCTAAATCTCGATTCGGTCATGAACCAGCTCAGTCCCAAGGCACTGATGCTCGAGAGCGGCACGCTTTACGACCTGTTCGATTCGGCGAGCGTGGAGGCCGTATGCCAGAGGCTCGGCAGGGTCAACACGATGTTTGCAACAGCGTGCCCGCGTCTCAAGCCCGGAGCCATCATGATGATCGTTGCCATGGGAGAGGTTCAGCGCACGGCCCCCACGTCGATCGACGAGTTTCTCTGGGCTCGCGCTAAGAAGCGACGACTTCAGCGCACGGGACTGGAGACAATTGCCGAACAACTCAGCATCATCGATTCCATGCCGGCCGGCTACGTCCTGGAGCAGCTCACCGACACGGCGCAGATGTCCGGACAGCTCGACCGTATGCGCCGCCTCTACGCGCAGGAGGACCTTGACGGGTTGGAGTCCTATGCAGCCGAGCATGGTGGCATGGATGACGCAACCATGCAGATGGTCAACGACAACCGAAACATTCGCATGGTCGGGCGCATGGAGGCGATGCTTCGGCAAGGGGGCGCATTCATCGCCATCGGCGCGCTGCATCTGACGGGACGGGCCAGCGTGCTTGATCTGCTGAGCAGCCGCGGGTACCGCGTCGAACCAGTCACTGGCGGGCGCCGCACTTCCTGGCTTGCGCCGGCTCAGCGCGAGTAACGTCGGTACATATCCATCGCAACACGGTAAAGATTGCACTGCGCCACGATGGTGTCTTCGATCGGTTGTGCATAGCCCCCTCCCAAAGCGAGCATGACCGGAATGCCTCGTCGGCGGAAGGTTTCCATGACGAGTTCGTCACGACGCTGCAGTCCCTCATAGGAGAGCGAGAGCCTGCCGAGGGCATCACTCTCGAGCGGATCGACGCCGCACTGATAAAAGACAATGTCGGGCCCGAAGTCCAGGATCGGAGCAAGTTCACGCTCGACCACGGCAAGGAACTCCTCGTCGCGCGTGCCATCGGGTAGATCGACATCGACCGTCGAGGGGATCTTCCGAAATGGATAGTTCTTTGCTCCGTGCACCGACAGAATGTAAACGTCGCTGCGTCCGCCCAGAATATCGCTGTTGCCGTTGCCCTGATGCACGTCGAGGTCGACAATTGCTGCGCGGACCACAGCACCTTCCGATAAGAGGCGCAGGTACGACACGGCAATATCATTGAACACGCAGAACCCCTCACCGGCATCACGCATAGCATGGTGCGTGCCACCGGCAAGATTCCCCGAGAGTCCGTCCTGCAGTGCCGCACGTGCCGAAGCCAGGCATCCGCCTACGGTTGCCAGCGAGCGTTCGACGAGTCCCTCGCTCCATGGAAAGCCGATGCGCCGCTGCTCCAGCCGGTCAAGCGTGCCAGACAGAACGCCGTCAACATACCTCTGCGTGTGTGCCAGCAGCACATCCTCGCGCGTTGCAAGTGATGGGGCTATGAGCTGAGACTCGCTGATGATGCCCTGTTCGACAAGCGCATGACGCAGCATGCGATACTTGCGCATGGGAAAGCGATGGCCTTCCGGCAGATCGATCGTGTAATGATCCGAGTAGAAAACGCGCATCGTGGCAGCCCCTGCAGGGGGCTAATCAGATTTGAACGAGATAGGAACGCGCACCCACATTGTTGTCGGAACACGGTTCAAAAGTCCGGGCGTAAAGCGCAGGCAGCGAATCGCCCGGGCTGCCGCTTCATCAAAGGCGACATTGTCCGACTCCAGGATCACCAGGTCCTCGACAATTCCACTGGCACTTACCAACGCGGCGATCAGGACCGTGCCGGAGAGTCCGCGCTGACGCGCCACAGCAGGATAGAGAATGTACGACCCGAGCGTGTCCGGGTTGAACGACGGTTCGAAATACGACGTGTTGAAACGATTGATCCCGGGTCGAGCTTTGCCCCCTGCCGTATCACTTGCCTGGATCCCCTTACGATACCACGGGCGGGTGCTGACAAGACGCGCATGCGGGCTTCCGAGATACTTCGATCGCGACAAGATGGCCTGACGCAGCGGCTGTACCTTGAGAGCAACGGCGAACGTATCGACCGACATCGGATTAAACGGCACGAGCCATTCCGTCAGAGAGTCAAGCAGAGCGCGCTCCAGGGCGGGACGCGATGCGGTGATCACATTCTGCGTTCCCTTTCGCTGGAACACCAGCGTGACTTCACACGCGCGCAGCAGCTGTGCAGGAAACGTGCCGGGAAACTCGGTAATGAACCGCACCAGCTTCACCTCCGGGCGAGCCGAGCGGGCATAGGCCAGATAGACCTCATCGACTCCCTGGGCACGTGCGCCGGTGGACCACACAAGGCCCATCAGCAGGACGCAGATCAGTCCACGTGTGGACATGCAACGAGCGCCCCGGATTTCTTCAGTGCGTTCTGTGGAACGGCATCTGCACAGGATTGCTGTGCCATCGGGCAGCGCGTACGGAATCCGCATCCGCTGGGCTTGTTGAGCGGCGTTGGGATGTCGCCCTGCAGCACCACACGCTTCTTGTCGCGCCGCGTCGGATCAGGTTCCGGCACGGCAGAAAGCAGTGCGCGAGAGTACGGATGCGTCGGCTCGAAGTACACAGCGTCGGCTGAGCCGATCTCGACCATGCTGCCGAGGTACATCACGGCAATGCGCTGAGAGATATGATACACCACCGAAAGGTCATGGGCGATAAACAGATAGGACATGCCGAACTCCTTCTGCAGGTCCTCCATAAGGTTGATCACCTGGGCCTGGACGGAGACATCAAGTGCCGAGACCGGCTCGTCGCAGATGATAAGATCGGGATTGGTCGACAGTGACCGTGCGATGCCGATACGCTGGCGCTGTCCACCAGAAAACTCATGCGGATAGCGTCCTGCATACTCCGGCTGAAGCCCCACGCGCTCAAGCAGCCAGAGGACCTTGTCTTCAACCTCTTTCGGAGACATCTCGGGGTGATGGATCTCAAGGGGCTCTCCAACGATCTGCTTGACCGACATCCGCGCGTTGAGCGACGAATACGGATCCTGGAAGATCATCTGGATCTTCGACCGGTAACGCACCATGTCCGTCTTTGACAATGCCAGCAGATCGGTGCGCTTGCCGTCCTTTTCGACATAGATAACCTGGCCCGACACTTCAACCCCGGGCGAGATATGCTTGAGAATGTTGATCAACGCGCGACCGACCGTCGTCTTACCGCAGCCCGACTCACCCACAAGACCGACGGTCTCCCCTCGGTTGATGGTGAACGACACGTCATCAACGGCCCGTACCTCGGCAACCTTGCGCTGCAGAATACCGCCGTGCACCGGGAAGCGGACACTGAGATTCTTGACCTCGAGAAGGGGCTGACTCATTGTGCGCCTCCGGCAACGGGTTCGACAAGGTGGCAGCGCACAACATGGTTCGGGGCGACTTCTCGCAATGGCGGCTCCTCGGTTTCACACTTATCGATCTTGAGCTCGCAGCGCGTACAGAACTTGCACCCGGAGGGCAGATTCATGATGCTCGGGACGTTACCCGGAATTGCCTTCAGGCGCTCATGACCTTTACGCTCCTTTGACGGACGCGGGATCGAGGCCATCAGGCCCTGAGTGTAAGGATGCAGGGGGCTGGCAAAGAGCTCTTCGACCGAGGCCACTTCCTGAATCTTGCCGCCATACATCACGATCACGCGCTGACACATCTCGGCCACAACGGCAAGGTCGTGCGTGATGAGCACGATGGCCGCTTCGCTGCGACGCTGCTTGAGCTCCATCATCAGGTCCAGGATCTGCGCCTGGATGGTCACATCGAGAGCGGTCGTTGGTTCATCGGCGATCAGCACCGACGGATTGCACGCCAGAGCGATGGCGATCATCACGCGCTGGCGCATGCCCCCTGAGAACTGATGCGGATAGTCATCGACACGCTTTTCAGGATCCGGAATTCCGACGGCTCGGAGCATTTCAATGGCGCGCTCCCTGGCCTCCTGCTCGGTGCATTTCGTATGTGCCTGCACGACTTCGGCGATCTGCATGCCGATCGGGAACACCGGATTGAGTGACGTCATCGGCTCCTGGAAGATCATAGCGATCTCCTGGCCGCGGATCGCGTACATGTCCTCATACGAGAGCGAGACAATGTCGCGCCCCTTGAACAGGATCTCACCGCCCATGATCCGTCCCGGAGGATCGGGGATGAGCTTCATAAGTGAGAGTGCTGTGACCGACTTGCCCGATCCGGACTCGCCGACAATGCCGAGGACTTCCCCGCTGTAGATGTCGAAGGTCACACCGTCAACGGCCTTGGCCCACGTGCCTTCAATGTTGAAGTACGTTTTGAGGTCCTTGACTTCGACGAGTTTTTCCTGTGACACGAATGCGTTCCGAGGTTGCAGTGAAAAAGAATCCAGTTAGCGAAGTCGCGAGAAGACCTTGGGGTCGAACGCCTCGCGAATACCTTCGCCGATGAACACCACGAGTGTGAGCGTAATGAACATTGCGCTGAACGGCACAACGACCAGCCAGTAGCGGGTGATGTTGGACAGACCAACGTTGATCATCTGTCCCCATGATGGCGTCGGAGGGGGCAGGCCAAACCCAAGGTAATCCAACGACACCAAGGCGCTGATCCCGCCGACAAGCGCAAACGGGAAGAACGTGATGATCGGCACAAGGGTATTCGGCAGAATGTGCTTGAGGATGATCGAGCGCGTCGGCACACCAATTGAAATGGCTGCGGCAACGTAATCGCGCAGACGTTCGCGATAGAACTGCGCGCGCATCTGCGCTGCAATGCCCATCCAGGAGAAGAGCACCAGAAGCAGCACGAGAAGAGCAAACGTCGGGTTGACGAAGGACACGATGATGATGATCAGGAACAGAAACGGCAGAGCCGTCCATATCTCCATAAACCGCTGCATCAACAGGTCGAACTTGCCACCGAAGTAGCCCATCATCGCACCGATCGGGATACCGATCAGGTATTCGAGAATAGAGATCAGGATTGCGAAGGACATCGACACCTGAAATCCATAGGCCATGCGGGCCAGAACGTCACGTCCGTTATCATCGGTGCCGAAGAGCCGCATCGACCCGTTACTGTCATCGGCGAAGGGTTCGACAAAACTCTCGTTGCCGGCCACTCCGACGTCTTCGTTCGGACTGAACGGGTATAGTGGCATGACGATGTAGTTCTCGCTGCCCTGCTCGTCCCACTTGGCCTGCAGTTCGCGATAGTTTGCCTCGCCCTTGTTCCCTGTTTCACCATACTGTTCGGCAGGATCGAAACTCGACGGAGCGATAGCGGATACCAGAGGCAAGGAGCCCAGAAAATCCCGTCCGGCCGGAGAGTACCACTCGCCCTCGTAGCTGATGAGCAGTGCCTTGTTGTTGACCAGGAGCGGAAGGAAGAACGATATGATGTAGGCCGTCAGCAGGATGATCATCGAGTAGTACCCTCGACGCATGCCCTTGAACTTTCGCCAGCGGCGCTGATTGATCGTTTGTGAGCTTGAGGAAGGGGCTGCCATGATCAGGAGAATCGAATTCGTGGATCGACAAGAGCCAGCATGAAGTCGGAAATGATCGAACCAACGAGATTTATCGTGATCGATATCACCGCAAAGGCGAAGGCAACGTTCGTGTCGCGCGTGCCAATGGCCTCGAACGACAAACGACCAATTCCATCGATGTTAAAGGCCGTTTCCACCAGGTAGCCCCCTGCAAGAAAGATCCCGATCACACCGCCAATGGAGGCCACGAGCGGGATGATGGAATTGCGCATGGCATGCAGCCAGATCACGCGGTCTTCGCGCAGGCCTTTGGCATAGGCCGTGCGAATGAAGTCCTGGCCGAGTGTTTCCATGAGCGAGTTCTTCATGAGCAGCGTAATGGAGGCAAACCCACCAAGGGTGTACGCCACGGTCGGAAGAACGAAGTACCAGGCTCTGTCGAGGATCTGCTCTACGGCGGTAAGATTATCGTAATCCGATGACTGAAAGCCCCCTGTCGGGAAGAGATCGATGCCCGAGCCGCCGCCGAGAATCACCAGCAGCACGCCGCCGAGAGCCCAGCCGGGCACTGAGAAGGCGATAAAGATGATGCTCGATGAGACCACGTCGAACTTGGTGCCGTGACGCAGCGCCTTTTGCGTACCGAGGTAGAAGCACACAACGTAGGTGATCACAAAACTCATCAGACCGAACTGCATCGATACCGGCAAGCGCTCGCTAATGAGTTCAGTGACGGGCTTTCGGTAGCGGAAGGAATCTCCGAAGTCGAAGGTGAAGATGCCGGCAACCTCCCGCTGGTACAGCCAGACGCTGTTCGGCTTCTGCGATGGGTCCACGAACCAGTCCTCAAGGGGCGTCGATGGATCGTCCAGCGCATAGACCTTGTAGAGTCCTGTGGCGGCATCCTTGCGGGCAACGACCTTGTATCCGCCACCCACGTTCCGCTCTTCACCCACCTCGGCCAGGTAGTCATTGACCGGACGCGGGAAGAGTCCGAGCCACATGAGGTAGCGTTTCCAGATCGGCTCGTTCACCTGATAATAGCGCTGCAGAGCTTCGAGTTGGCTTGGTGGAATCGCCATGGATTCCGTTCCGAGCGCAGAACCGCCGCCCTCAGCCCCCTGCCCTTTGCGAAGAGCGTTCATCTGCTGGTCGTAGGGTCCGCCCGGTGCAAACTGCACGATGAAGAACACAACGAACGTGGCTCCGAGAAAGGTCGGAATGGCCAGTAAGAGACGACGGATGATGTATTGGAGCATGACGGGAGATTAGTTACCGTCCTTGAAATCGCGCCAGAAACGGAACTCGGTGATGCCCTTGTTCCCGCCAAGATCCTTCTTTGACTTGCGAGCATCATCAAGGGCAGCGGCCTTGTCCGGGTCGTACCACCAGGTCAGGCCGGCCGTTCCGTAGACATAGCTCAGCTGCGTATACCGGCTGATCCCGTACTCCGGCATTCCAAAACGATCCCACACGGCAAGGCGGATGCCCTTCGGATTCCACCAGTGGCTCTTCATCGCATAGCCGTAGACGATGCGGTCGATCTCCTTGATGATCTTGATCTGCTCAGCCACATTGAAGGTGGAGTCATAGATCGGCAGGAGCTCATCAACGCGAGCATCCTTGAATCCCTGGATGTTGTTGTTGTCGTTCTTGTCGGCCAGCGAGCTCTTGAGCGATGTTTCAGGGTTTGGCGTGATCAGTCCCGAATAGCCATAGGTGAAGATCTGGAAGTTGCGCTCATCGATGTTCTTGATGATCGAGTTCCAGTCCATGAGCTTCAGTCGCAGGTCAATGCCGACCTTGGCAAGTTCCTGCTGATACGGGGTCATCCAGCGCTCGTCGAGCTTGGTGATGGCCATCTCAAGCACGAACGGCTTGCCGTTCTTCACCAGCCATCCATCCTTGTTACGCGTTGTCCAGCCGGCCTCGGCAAGCAGCTTGGCAGCCGCGCCCGGATCGTAGTTGATCTTGGGGTTGTCCGTGCTGGCGTATGGCGTGTTCGGGTAGTCGGTATCAAAGGTCTCGTATTCGTTGTACAGAAGCTTCTCGACGATGGTTTCCCGCGGATAGAGCATCATGAAGGCCTTGCGAACACGGATATCATCGAAGGGGGCTTTGCGCATGTTAAACGTGATGCCGTTGGTGCCCATCGGACCGTTGTTATAGAAGCGGTAGCGGCGGATATAGCCGTTCTTGATGGCCTCGTAGTCGGTATCCTTGATCCACTTTTCGGTGGTGGCCATGCTGAAACGGAACAGGTCGATCTCACCGGCCTTGAACTTCTCATAGAGGAGCGTGGCGTTATCCTTAACGACCAGATAGTTCACGTAATCGAAGTTGGCCGTGTACTTTGCCGTAGGATACTCCTTGGCCCAGTAGTCTGGCCGACGTGTGAGCTTCCAGCCGCTTCCGGCCTTGATGTCTTTTTCAGCGAGGTAATACGGGCCCGTGCCGGCGGGCATGTTGAAGTTGTACTTCTCGAGGAATTCCTTCCCGGTAAGCGCGCCGATCTCATGGCTCGGATAGATGAACATGCCGCTTCCGAAGTAGAGCAGGTTGCGGAAGTTCACGGTCTTGGCCGTGACCTGCACGATGTACTTACTCAGGGCCACAGGCTGCTCGAACTTCTCAAAGACAAGGTTGAGCGCTGGTTCGAGCAATCCGGGATCAACCATGAGCTTCCACGAGGCCACAACATCCTCTGCAACAACGGGCTTACCGTCGGACCAGCGGGCATTGGGATCAATGCGGAAGGTGAACGTCTTCTTATCCGGACTCACCTTCCAGTGCGATGCCAGACCCGGCATGTAGTCACGGGTGATCGGGTGCGTACCGAGGAGCGTTTCATAGATATACCCCTTGATCTCGGTGTTGACCACCAGCGACGAACCCTGGCCCTCCGGACGGAACGTGGTCGGGAAGGTCATTTCGCCGATCGTGATCTGTCCGCCCTTGACAGCCCGTTCATCGCCGAAGTACTTCATTTCTTCGGGCTTGATCACGTAGGTCGAGAAGCCGAGCTTCTCGGCAACCTTTTCGAATCCTTCACCACCCAGCGTGTCGGCAACCGACTTATCAGCGCCGGCCGGAGTGTCGTACTTCTTCCAGACATTCTTGATGTCGGATGTGGCAGCCTGTTTGGACTTTCTGCCGCACCCCGTGGTCATCGTCAGTATCGACATCGCCAGAATGCCGGCGATGGCAAGGGTCCAGAGGGAACGATTGGGCGACACCATAGTACTCCTGAAGTTGAAGCGGATTTGTGCGTGCCGGAAGCGACACTTTGACCGCGGCAAATATACACGCTGCCCTTTGGCGCAGCCAACACTTGCCGTGGTGGGGAGAATCAGCGAATTTGCGCCCATGCCAACCTTCTACCCTGGCGAGATGTCCCACAAGGACCGGCATCAGTTGGTCCTGAGCGGCGTATCGCCCCGCCCCATCGCCTTTATCGGCTCACAGGATGCCGCTGGTATCTGTAACCTGAGCCCGTATTCGTTCTTCAACGCCTTCGCATCCAACCCGCCCATCGTGGCCATCGGTCCGGCCATCGCCGCCCGCACGGGCAAGGTGAAGGACACCTGGCGCAACATCATGGACACGGGCGAGTGCACCATCAGCACGGTCCCCTACTCGATCGTCCACCGCATGAACATCACCGCCGGAGACTACCCTCCGGAGGTGGATGAATTTGTCATGGCCGGGCTGACAAAGCGCGCGTCTGCGCTCGTTGCCCCGCCGAGCGTTGCCGAGTCTCCCTATGCCATGGAGTGCAAGCTCATGCAGAACATCGAGCTACGGCGTGATATCGGCGGCAATGGCAACATCATGCTCCTGGAGGTTGTTGCCTTCCACGTAGCCGACAGCGCAATGTCAGGGGGCAAGATAGACCCCCGCCGGCTGGACCATGTGGCGCGAATGGGCGGCAATTACTACGCGCGCACGACGGACCTCTTCGAAGCTGCCCAGCCCCTTCACGCCTGCATCGGCATCGATCAGCTTCCCGAGCACGTGCGCACAAGCCCCATTCTGACCGGTAATGACCTTGCCCGTCTGGCCTATGTTGATGTGCTGCCGATGCTCGACGGCTCATATCCGCAGTTTGACGCGTCCTACCGGGCCGATTCATTTGAGATGGAGCTTGCCGCCGGCAATCCCGACGGCGCTCTCTTTGTGCTGCTCAACTCTCCGCAACGCCACGACCTCATTCTCCTGCACCGCGTCGCCCAACTGCTCATCCGCCAGGGCCGCATCTCCGATGCATGGCAGACGGTGCTGATGGAGGGATGAAATGCACCTGATCTCCTCCGACTTTCTGTCGAGTTACCTTGCCGGCACGTCAATTGACTGGCCACGGGTCGAAGGCGCATTGTCGGACAATACAGGTGCTACCCCCGAGGACTTCACCTACGACCTCACGGCTTCGTCACTCTACTCGTCCAAGATCGAGGGCAATACACTCGATGCCGACAGCTTTTTTCGATTTCGTGGAATTGAGAGCAGCCCGAAGAAGAAGGAAGTACAGGAGATCGAAGACCTGCTTGCCGCCTACCGGTTTGCGTCAGACCACGAACTCACTCTATCCAACCTTCTGCAGAGCCATGCTCTGCTTGCCAGCACGTTGCTCCCGCAAAACCTGTGCGGCCGCGTACGCCGTGACCAGGTTGGCGTCAGGGATTCTCAAACGATGAAGCCGGTCTACCTCGCCGTCGAGCCCGAACACGTTGAGCAGGAACTGAGCCGCCTATTCGACGACATCAACAGCTTGCTGTCCAGACAGCTCACCATTCAGGAGGCGTTCTATTACGCGTCGATGACGCACCTGTGGCTGGCAATGATCCATCCCTTTCTCGACGGCAATGGACGGTGTGCACGACTCGTCGAAAAGTGGTTCCTGGCACGCTGTCTTGGCCCGGCCGCATGGGCCCTCCAGTCAGAGCGCTACTACTGGGACCACCGGCCCGAGTACTATGACAACATCGCCCTCGGCTTCAACTACTATGCACTGCACTGGGAACGGTGCTTGCCGTTTCTGAGGATGCTGCCGAAGTCGGTGGTGTGAGGTTTCGGGTTTCAGGTTTCGGGTTTCAGGTTTCAGGTTTCAGGTTTCAGGTTTCAGGTGACATTGCGTGCCCAAGGGGCGCCCCTAAGTGATCGCCCATGCTGCGCCCTTCCTCTCGGATGGTTCGTCTATCGATGAGGAAATCCATCTCCGTCATCCCTGATCGTAGGGTCGCAGCATGCTGCGACCCTCCCTCCGGATGGTTCGTCTATCGATGAGGAAATCCATCTCCGTCATCCCTGATCGTAGGGTCGCAGCATGCTGCGACCCTCCCTTCGGATGGTTCGTGTATCGATGAGGAAATTCATCTCCCTCATCCCTGATCGTAGGGTCGCAGCATGCTGCGACCCTCCCTTCGGATGGTTCGTCTATCGATGAGGAAATCCATCTGCGTCATCCCTAATCGTAGGGTCATCCCTGATCGTAGGGTCATCCCTGATCGTAGGGTCGCAGCACGCTGCGACCCTCCCTCCGGATGGTTCGTCTATCGATATTCTAGGTTTCAGGTGACATTGCGTGCCGTAGGGGCGACCCTATGTGGTCGCCCAGGCCCTATGTGGTCGCCCAGGCCCTATGTGGTCGCCCAGGCCCTATGTGGTCGCCCAGGCCCTACGTGGTCGCCCAGGCCCTATGCGGTCACCCGTTCATACGGCCGAGTGTAGCCATGCTGGCTGATGGCGTAAGGATGATTCTCACCAGTCATCCGCCTCAAGATGTATCCATCCAATCGTATCAGCACTTACCCACACTGTCTTGGTGCT